>Ga0302234_10000230_pt1 | contig 46426 bp, 34 predicted proteins | sample II_Palsa_N3_2_FD_193576 | JGI IMG/M metagenome (GOLD analysis project Ga0302234, IMG submission 193576) | Peat permafrost microbial communities from Stordalen Mire near Abisko, Sweden - II_Palsa_N3_2 | ecosystem: Environmental > Terrestrial > Soil > Palsa > Peat permafrost | place: Sweden... | reverse complement strand
AAGCGCTTGGTCAAGGGCACCGCGATGACCGTAGCGAGCAGGAACACTACAGCGGTCTGCAAAAAACGTTGGCTGTCCATGCGCGCGACTCCCGATGGAGGAGTCTCGATTATTCCACGCAGGCAGGGCCTGTGCGGGCCACGGCAGGCACGACGCGAGCACCTGCGGGATCCCGGAAAAGACCAGGCCCGCACATGGCGGGCCTCGTCAGCGATACCGGGCGTTCAATCGCCCGTAAGAATGTGTCGCTTACTTCTTCGAAGCGTCCTGCTTCGGCGCGTCTTTCAGGCCACGGTTGACCAGCATCGGCTCGATGCTCGGATCCTGGCCGCGCCAGTCCTTGTACATCTTCGCCAAGTCCTCGGTGTTGCCACGCGACAGGATCATCGCGCGGAAATGGTCACCGTTTTCGCGAGTCAGACCACCATGTTCCACAAAGCCCGCGAACGCATCGTCGGCAAGCATCTGCGTCCACAGGTAAGCATAGTAACCGGCCGCGTAGCCGTTGCCCCAGATGTGCTGGAAGTAGCTGGAGCGATAACGCGGCGGCACATAGCTGAGGTCGATCTTGTCATTCTTCAGCGCGTTCGATTCGAACGTGTCAGCGTCCTGCAGCGGAGCATCGGCACCGAGCGTATGCCAGTCCATGTCAAGCAGGGCTGCGGCAACCAGCTCGGTCATGTTGTAGCCACTGTTGAACTTGCCGGCCTTCTTCAGCTTGTCCACGAGAGCCTGCGGCATCGGCTCGCCGGTCTTGTAGTTCTTCGCATAGTGGGCAAACACTTTCGGATCGGTCGCCCAGTGCTCGTTGAACTGCGACGGGAATTCGACGAAGTCTCGTGCGGTCGCGGTGCCGGACAGGGTCGGGTACTGCTCGTCGGCAAATATGCCGTGCAGGCCATGGCCGAACTCGTGGAACATGGTGATCACGTCATCCATCGACAGCAGCGCAGGCTGGCCAGCCGCTGGCTTGGCGAAGTTGGCGACGTTGTAGATCACCGGCTTCTGACCGAGCAGTTTGGACTGGGCGACCAGGTTGTCCATCCAGGCGCCGCCGCCCTTGTTGTCGCGCTTGAAGTAGTCGCAATAGAACAGTGCGAGCGACGTGCCGTCCTTGTCGAACACTTCGAACACGCGCACGTCAGGCTGATAGACCGGGATGTCCTTGCGCTCCTTGAAAGTCAGGCCGTACAGCTGATTGGCGGCGTAGAACACGCCGTTCTGCAATACGTTGTCCAGCTCGAAGTACGGCTTGATCTGGCTTTCATCCAGGTCGTACTTGGCCTTGCGCACCTGTTCGGCGTAGAAGTCCCAGTCCCACGGCTGCACCTTGAACGTGCCGTGCTGCTGATCGATCACGGCCTGGATGTCCTTCGACTCCGTCGTTGCGCGGGCAGTAGCGGCCGGCACCAGTTGCTCCATGAACTTGAGCGCCGTTTCCGGCGTCTTCGCCATCTGGTCGTCCAGCTTCCACGCCGCATAGCTCGGGAAACCGATCAGCTTGGCCTGTTCGGCGCGAATCTGTGCGAGGCGCACGATGATCTTGCGGGTGTCGTTCGCGTCACCCTTCTCGGCGCGGTTCCAGGAAGCCTGGAACAATGCCTGGCGGGTATCACGATCGCTCAGATCCTGCAGCAGGGGCTGCTGGGTGGTGTTCTGCAGGGCCAGCACGTATTTGCCGTCGGCAAGCTTGCGATCCTTGGCCGACTGCGCAGCGGCAGCGAGTTCGGCGTCGGTGAGGCCCGCGAGTTTGGCCTTGTCGTCAACGACCACGGCGCCATCCTTGGTGGCGGCCAGCAATTTATTGGTGAAGGAGGTGCTGAGCGTGGACTCTTCCTTGTTGAGGTCCTTCAGCTTCGCCTTGTCTGCCTCGGACAACTTGGCGCCGGCATGCACGAAATTCTTGTAGACCACTTCGACCAGGCGCGCCGATTCCGGATCGAGCTTGAGTGTGTCGCGCTGGTTGTAGATCGTCTGTACGCGCTGGAACAGCTTGTCGTTGAGATAGATCGCATCCTGATGGGCGGCCAGCTTGGGCGCTTCATCCTCCTGCACTTTTTGCAGCGTGTCGTTGGTGTTCGCGCCGGTCACCGCACCAAACACCTGCATCACGCGATAGAACATGGCACCGGATTTCTCCATCGCCACGAAGGTGTTTTCGAAGGTGGGGGCATCCGGGTTGTCGGCGATCTTCTGGATCTCCGCCATCTGCTGTTTCATGCCTTCTTCGATCGCCGGCTGGTAGTCGGCGTCGTGGATCTTGTCGAACGGCGGCGCCTGATACGGCAAGGTGCTGGCGGTGAAGAACGGATTGCTGGTCATGGCGTTTGCTGCCGGTGCGGCCGTGCTGGCGGTGGCGACGGGAGCGGTCGTGGCGGCCGGCGCGGGTGAGTTGGCGGCGCCATTCGGCTGCTGCGAGCAGGCGGCAAGAGCCATCGTGGTAGCAATCACAATAAGGCGGAGACGGAGCATCTGGTTTTTCCCCAATTGGCGCGTCCGAAGCCGGACGCGGTAAGTCGTAACTCTCGACTTTACCCACTCGATAGGGGTTTCTCCTAGCCCACAAGTCATGCCTCCGCCCCGCGCCCGGCCTCTCAGCGCTCAGGCAGGCCGCATGTCGCGTAATTTCCACGCTCCACCGATCAACAGGAACAACCGATGGCGCACCACGCTCATCGGCAGGTCGGTGATCAGGTCGACTTCGGTATGCAGATCGGCAACCTGGGCATTCACCTGCGCGGAGGGGTCGACCGCAGCCAGGCTGGTATCTACCGCATCCGGATCGGGTTGCGCGGCGCGCCAGCGGTCAAACAGGCTGTCATTGCGCAACGATTGCTGCAGCTCGGCGGCAAAGTCGTTCGGACCGGCCCCGTCGTACGCAAAACGCGGATCGTTCCCACGGGCATGGGCCAGGTCGGCGATCGAAAGGTAATAGTGATTGCGGGTCATGCGGCCTCCTGCGGCGGAAATACCGGCCTATCCAAGCATGTCGGATGTGAAGCTCAGTCCAAGGCCTTCACGGCAGCATCCAGCCGAATCGCCGCCAGTGCCGGCGCGACGCCATGGGGCAGCACGCCCAGACAGGGCGCCGGCAGCAACTCGCGCAAGCTCGCCAGATTCTCGTCCAATGCGTCCATCGTCGGATCGATGCCGTTGCCGATCCAGCCAAGCAACCGGCAACCATCCGCCTCGATCGCCCGCGCGCTGAGCAGGGCATGGTTGAGACAACCCAATCGCAAGCCCACCACCAGGATCACCGGCAGCTGCCACTGCCTGGCGATATCCGACGCAAACAATCCAGGCGCCAGCGGCACCAGCCAGCCGCCAACACCCTCAACCACTACTCGCTGGTGACTGCCCTGCAAAACATCGAACGCAGCACGCAATGGCGCCAACGAAATCTCCAAGCCGGCATGCGCCGCGGCCAGGTGCGGCGACAACGGATCGCGCAACGCGATCGGATTGATCAGTTCATAGAGTAGCGAATCGCTACTGGCCGCCTGCAATGCCAGCGCATCGTCGTTACGCCAGCCATCTGCGGTTTCCACGCAACCGCTGGCCACCGGCTTCATTCCACACGTGCTGTAGCCCGCGCCACGAAGGGCATGCAGCAATGTGCAGGCCGTATGGGTCTTGCCGATACCGGTGTCGGTGCCGGCGATGAAGACGGAGCGACTCATTTCAGGCCACGCCCGCACAAGCAACAAACCATCTCTATCCGTTTTTCGTATCCGCTTTGATTCACGACCACGCCTCTGGATGACCCGGCGCATAATAGTGCCTTTGCTATCGAACCTTTGCGCCTGGAACTACCCATGTTTGAATTGAAGCCAGACATTTACGCCAGCAAACGCGAGCACTACGACGACCTGCAGCAACAAGCCCGCGGCCTGCTCACTGGCGAACACAGCATGATCGCGAACGCGGCGAATTTCGGCGCACTGATCTACCACAGCCTGCCCGACCTGAACTGGGCCGGCTTCTACCTGTACGACGGCACTGAATTGGTCGTCGGCCCATTTCAGGGCAAGCCGGCATGCATCCGCATCGAACTGGGTCGCGGCGTTTGCGGGACGGCCGCGCAGACGCGGGAAACCCAGCTGGTGCGCGATGTGAATGCGTTCGACGGACACATCGCCTGCGATGCCGCCTCGCAATCGGAAATCGTGGTACCGCTGATCAACGCCGACGGCACCCTGTTTGGCGTGTGGGATGTCGATAGTCCGCTCATCGACCGTTTCGATGATGAGGATCGAGCGGGAATGGAAGGGTTGTGTGCGGTGTTCATGGAGGCCGCGCGGGGCTGAGAGTTTCTGGCAAGGCGTTTTACCCGTCCTTTGGGGTGCTTCTGACCGTCTCCCGTCGGAAAATGGCTGGGATGAGGTCCGATGCTCGCGGGAAACTCACTACTCGTCATCCCTGCGAAGGCAGGGATGACGGGAACTCAACTATCCTGCGAAGACCGGGCTCTCACCCCGGCCCTTTCTCACGGAGGGAGAAAGCAGAGCTCAATCGCAGCCTGCCATCCTCGATGGCTGCGTCAACTTCACCGCTCGCGCCCCTGATGCGCGCCCTCTCGCGGCTTGCGCAGCAACGTCATCACCGCCTGCCGCGCTTCATCCACGCCTGTACCGGCAGAAGACGAGAACACTTGCGCCGTCGCATGCAGTCCTTCGGCGGCAAATTGCTTGAGCAGGGTTGCCAGCGCCTGCGTGGCCTGACCGCGAGACAGCTTGTCGGCCTTCGTCAGCAGCAGGTGGCAGGGCAACTGGGTGGCGAAGCAGAACTGGAGCATCAGCCGGTCGAACTCTTTCAGCGGGTGACGGATATCGACGATCAGGACCAGCCCGCGCAGGCTGCGTCGCTGATGCAGATAGGCGTCGATCTCCAGTTTCCAGTGCTCGCGCATCTCCAGCGGCACCTTTGCGTAGCCGTAGCCGGGCAGATCGATCAGCCTCACGTCCAGCGGTGGCTCGCCATCGATCTGGGTCGGTGGCGGCAGGCTGAAAGCGACCATCTGTTGAGTACGCCCCGGGGTCTTGGAGGTACGCGCCAGACCCTTGTGACCGGTCAGCGCATTCAATGCACTGGACTTGCCGGCATTGGAGCGGCCGGCGAAGGCCACTTCGGCGCCTTGATCGGCGGGCAGCTGGCTGATGCGATGGGCAGCGAGCACGAATTGCGCGCCTTGCAGGGGATTCGACATGAGATGGTTTGACCAAGGTACGGTGGCACAGGGATAATTCTTCGGTTTCTGCCTGCTGCAGCCCGATGGCTGAGGTCAGTGGCAGTATTTGGAAGTCTTTTGGGAGTCAAGTGTATGAGTTTTCGGCCCGCTGGTTTTCGGCCCGCTGTTCTTGGATCCGCCGTAGCTCTTGTGTTTGCGCTGTCCACCAGCGTTCTGATGGCACAAGATGCCCAGCCGAAGACTTCCGCTCCCGCCGCCGCCAGCACCGCGGAAAAGCCGGCAGCAGCGGCCAGTACCGCGGCGGCACCTGCCACCGAAAGTGCGCCGGCGGCTACCGCTGCAGTCAAGCCGGGCGACGCCACGGCCGGTCAGGGCAAGGCGGCGGCATGCGGCGCCTGCCATGGCCTGGACGGCAACTCGACCGACCCGCAATATCCGAAGCTGGCCGGCCAGAGCGAACAATACATCGTCCATCAGCTGACCAATTTCAAGACCAGCAAGCGGCAGAATCCGATCATGCTCGGCATGGCCACGCCGCTGTCCGAGCAGGACATGCACGACATTGGCGCCTACTTCTCCAGCAAGAATCCGCTGCCCGGCGTGGCGGATCAGGCGCTGGTGGCGCACGGTGAAGAGCTGTTCCGCCAGGGTGATCCGAAACGCGACATTCCCGCTTGCATGGCTTGTCACAGCATCGATGGCCGTGGCAATCCAGGCGCGATGTACCCGGAGCTGACCAGTCAGCACGCGCAGTACATCCAGGCCACGCTGAAGGCCTGGCACGATGGCACCACCTGGGGCGACGACCCGCATTCGCAAATCATGCCGTCGATTGCACAGAAGCTGAGTGCCGATGACATCGCCGCACTGGCCAGCTACGTCGAAGGCCTGCACAGCACGGAAAATCAACCGGCTGCTGCTTCGCCCTGATCGATAACGCGCCGGCCTCTGGCCGGCGTTTTCGGTTTTACGCCCTTCTGTATCCAGAAAGTCATGTCGAGGTGTTCCATGTTGAAGCGTCTGCCGATCCTGTGTGCCGCCCTGCTCGCGCTCGCCGCCTGCAGCCATGACAACGGCAACACTGCTGCCCCGTCATCCACACCGGTCAGCACGAGCACGGCAGCAGCAGCGGTAACACCCGCTACGAGCGCCGCTCCGGCAACCGCGACGACCGCTGCACCAGCTGCTGCGGCCAGCGCGAAACCGGCTGCCAGCAGCACGACTGCTGCCGCCCCGACGGCGCCGCCAGCGGCTCCGTTTGTCGACAATGGCAAGTGGGTCGAGGGCAAGAACTACTTCAAGATCGATCCTCCGCAGCCGACCAGCCACCCCGACAAGATCGAAGTGACCGAGGTGTTCTCCTACGCCTGCCCCGCCTGCAACCAGTTCCACACCAGCATGGATCAGCTGGCCGCGAGCCTGCCGTCGAATGCGGTTGTCACCTACCTGGCGGCATCGTTCCGTCCGGACGAAAACTGGCCGCTATTCCAGCGCGCGTTCTATGCGGCGCAATCATTGGGCGTGGTCGACAAGACGCATGACGCGATGTTCGACGCAGCCTGGAAAACCGGCGAGCTGGCCACCTACGACCTGCAGGCCGGCAAACCCAAGCCGCGCGAGGCATGGCCGACACTGGACGATGTCGCCAAGTTCTACGCGAAGTACGGTGTCGATCCGAAGCAGTTCATTGGCGTAGCCAACTCGTTCAGCGTCAACATCCAGATGAAGCGCGCCGATGACCTGATGAAGGCTTACGGTGTGGATAGCACGCCGACCATCGTGGTCAATGGCAAATACCGCCTCACCGTGGTTTCAGCGGGCGGCGCACCGCAAACGATCGAACTGACCCAGTGGCTGGTCGCCAAGGAAGCCGCGGGCAAGTAATCCCTGCCCAAGACTTACCGCCGCGCCCCTTCACCACTCAACCGAAGAGAAGTCTCATGTTCAAGCGATTTGCCCGTCTGCATGTGCTAACCCTGCTTGGCGGTCTGCTGTTGACCACGGCCTGCACCGCGCAGTCCAGCGCGCCAGCGCCGTACACCGAGGGCAACGAGTACGTGACGCTGCCTGGCCCGCACCAGCGTTACAGCAACGATGGCAAGGTGGAAGTCGTCGAGGTGTTTTCCTACGGTTGCATCCACTGTGCGCATTTCGCACCGATCGCCGAAAAGCTGCGCAAGCAACTGCCTGCCGGAGCGGTGTTCAAACTCATGCCTGCGCCGTTCAGCGCCGAATGGCTGCCGTTTGCGCGTGCCTACTACGCGGCGAAGCAGATGGGCGTAGTCGAGCGTACTCATATGGCATTGTTCGATGCCAAGTTCGCCCAGAATTATCCGATCAATTCGATGGATGAGCTGGCCGACTTCTATGCCCGCGAAGGTGTGAACCGCGACCAGTTCATGAAGATCGCGACTTCTGACGAAACGACTGCAAAGATGAAGGGTGATCTGGCCCTGATCCAGAAATGGGGCGTGGATGGCACCCCCAGCATCGTGGTCGACGGCAAGTACAAGGTCAGCAATGTACAGACACCGGACGAGCTCGCTGCCGTGGCTCTGTGGCTGGCCAAGCGCGAACTGAGCGGCAAATAAGCCGGTCACCTGGTCTTGCGCGTAGTGGTTTGCCCGGCTGACGCGACGTTCATATCCGCTGGATCATGCTCGGTTGCATTGGCCGGCCGGTGCATGAATCTACATGACCGTTGGCTTTCCTTCCCCAGCAGTGTGTTGCGATGACCCGCGCCGCGATTCTCCAAGCCGATCCTGCCGAACGCCGTCTGCGTTTGCTCAGCTGCAATATCCTGGCGGGCGCCAGCGTGCGTCGATACAGCGAATACGTCACCCGCAGCATCAACGCGGTGTTGCCGGGACGCACCAAGATGGACAACCTCGACCGGCTCGCCGAGGTATTGCCGCAGTTTGACGTGATCGGGCTGCAGGAGGCGGACGCGGGCAGTCTGCGTTCGGGCTTTCTCAACCAGACGCGCTACCTTGCGGAAACCGCCGGCATGCCGTTCTGGAGCCATCAGCCGAACCGCGCGATGGCGCGGGTGGCGCACTCCGCAAATGGTTTGATCAGTCGGCTCGAACCGCATTCCGTGCTGGACTATCCGCTGCCCAGCCGCATCCCCGGGCGCGGCGCGCTGCTGGCGCAGTTCGGCGAAGGCGACAGTGCGCTGGCGGTGATGATCGCGCATTTGTCGTTGAGTGCACCGGCGCGAGCGCGCCAGCTGGGATTCATCGCCGAGCTGTTGCAGGATTTTCCGCACGCCATCCTGATGGGCGATCTGAATACCGAACCGGGCAGCATCGAGATGCGTCAGCTGTTCAGCAAATGCAGTCTGCAGCCACCGGCACAATCCACCCTGACGTTCCCCAGTTGGAAGCCGCGGCGCGCGCTGGACCACATCCTGACATCGGCTGCGATTCGGCTGGACAAGGTGTGGACGCTGCCGCAGGCATTTTCCGATCACCTTCCACTGGCGGCTGAAATCCGTCTGCCGGCGCACGTCGCCGGCGTATCACGGGGTTCACAGCGATGAGTGCGAGTCCGCAAAAATCATCATGGCTGCGCTTGGCGTGGCCATGGCTGCTGCTGTTCGCGTTCGGGCTGGCAGCGGCAGCGTTGCGCTACCACGTGATCGAATCCAGGGAATTGGCGGATCTGTGCGGCAGTGGTGGCACATCGCCATGGTGCGATGCGCGACAGCTGCTGATACTCGGCTTTTTCCATCGCGCGTATGACGTCAGCGTGTATGGCGTCGTCGCTTTGGCGGTGACGCTGATCGCACTTTGGTCGAAGCGGATCTGGATCGCGTGGCTGGCCGCCACGCTGGGGATCTTTGCGCTGCAGCTGTACTGTTTCGAGCCCGGTGCGGCCGCGTTGCTGATTGGCTGTCTACGCTTGTTGCGTCTGCAGGCGCAAGATGTGTCGCACGTGCCACCAGTCGAGCAACACCGGCAACGCAATCAACAGGTTCAATCCCAGCCATAGCCAAGCCACCGGTGTCAGGCCCGACTCCTGTACCACCACAGCCGCCGCCAGCAGCGGTAGCCACGCAGCAAGAAAACGCTCTTCCAATCGTGGCATCGCTGAGCTTCGCCCCGCCAACCACGCGATCAGCGCGTAGCCCGCGCAAGGTAGTTCGATCATGCCCAGCGGCAGATCCCGGTAGCGGCCATCGAACACCAGCAGTAGTCCGTAGTACGCCAGCACGCATAGCCAGCCCAGTCGTAGCCAAATGATCGAGGCGTACAATGGCTGTGCGATGCCAGACAGCCGTGCAGCGATCCAACGCGCCAGCAGCAGCATCGTCACCAGCGCCAGCGCGCAAGCACTCAGCGACACCGACCATTCCCACGGATCGCGGCAGGCGAACCACATCTGCCGACATTGCCAGGCTAGTGCGCAGCCGCTGGAAAAACCCATCAGCAGCAGCGCTGCCCAACCACGCGCACCCTGCCACTGGCGTCGCCAGCCGCCGACCGCCACGAGTAGCAGTGCTACCGCCCCGCCGCCCAACCAACCAACCCACCAGCGCGGCTCCTCAGTCACCGGCCCCACCATCGGAAATTTCGGCTGCGCATAGCGGTCGAAAATGCCCCAGTAGCCGCCGGCCGTACCTTCCTGCTCGCGCTTCCAGGGTTGGTCAAACGCCTCGATCACGTTGTACGGCATCTGCACCGTCGCTGCGTAATTCAGGAATTCGCGCAAATAGCGCGCCTCGTTGATCAGGCTTGCATCGGCGGCCTGGCGCGCGCGGCCGGCGCTGGGCCACCCGGTTTCGCCGATCATCACCTGCTTGCCGGGAAACGCCTGCTGCACCTTTGCATAGACCTCGGCGACATGCTTTACCGCCCCTTCCGGCGATACCGGCCGGTCTTCCCAATACGGCAGGATGTGGATGGTGATGTAGTCCACCGAGGTTGCCAGTTCGGGATGGTGCAGCCAGAACTCCCATACGTCGGCATAAGTGACCGGCACATTGATCGCCGCACGCACCTGCTGCAGATAGCCGGCTATTTGCGCGGACGACAATTCACCGCGCAGCAGTACCTCGTTGCCCACGATCACGCCGCGCAACACCTGCGGATATTTACGTGCGACGGCGATGCCGGCCTGGATCTGTTCCTGGTTTGCCTTGTCGTCGCCCCTCAGCCAGATGCCCATCAGCACTTTCATGCCATAGCGGCTGGCGATTTCCGGTACGGCACTGAGCCCCTGCCCTTGCGAATACGTGCGCACGCAATCGAAGCGCTGCGACAACGCGCGCAAGTCGTTGTCGATGCGCTGCGGACTGATGAACGCGAGTGGATCGAGCGGGGTTTCGCCGTTGCCGCGAAAGGGCGCATACGACACGCAGGCGATCCGTGTCGACGGCGCATCCGGCAACGCCACCGGTCGGCCCATTGCCCACCACCAGTACGCCCCGGCCAGCGCCAGCGACAGCAACAACAGCCATGCCAACCCGTGCCGGCGGTACATAGGCGAAGCTGCTGACGGCATACCGGATCCCTAGAGGTCGAAGACTGCTGAAGACGAAGATCCCAGCTTAACAGGCGCCCGCCGAGGCACCGATATTTGCAGCAACGCGGCAGCATGCAAGCCGGCCTACATGAATGCATCCAACCTGCCGTGGATCGCTCCGGCCCAGTCCATACGAGGTCATGAATTACACTGCGTTCGGATCGCCACAGGAATTGCCATGTCTGCTTACGCCTTACCCCGGCGCATCCCGCTGTTTTGGTTCTTGCTGACGGCCGGCTCGCTGATAGCAACATCGCTCGCGCAAGCGACACCACCCAACGACGCTCAGCGTGCCGCATTCAAGCAAGCCTATGCCGCTGCGCAACAGGGTGGCGATGGCTGGCGCAGCCTCGCCGAGGGTTTGCGACAGTACCCGTTGTATCCCTACCTGCCGGCTGCTGCACTCGAGCACGATATTCAGCAGATCGACCGCGCCAGCGTCGAGGCGTATCTGAAGCAGTACCCGAACCTGATTCCCGCCGCTGACCTGCGCCGCGACTTTCTGCTGGAGCTTGCGCGCCGGCAGGACTGGAATGATTTTCTCGCGCTCTACCAACCCGGGCTCGGCGACGCGCTCAGTTGCGATGCACTGCAGGCGCGACTATCAGGCGGCGGCACGCTGGATTTCGACAAGGATCTGTCCGCACTGTGGGCCAAACCAAGCCTGCCCAGTGCCTGCGACCCGGTGCTGGACGCGGCGCATGATCAAGGACTGCTGACCAGCAACCGCCTGTGGACCCGCATCGACCTCGCCGTCGATGCCGGACAGGGCGGTACCGTCAGCAAGCTTGCCGGCTGGTTGTCGGGAGACGACAGCGTTACGGCGCAACAGCTGGCCTTGGCCTTGCGCGATCCGTCGGCCGCCTTGGCAGCAGCAACGAGCTGGCCCGATACGCAGCGGCACCGGCAAGCCGTGACGCTGGCACTCACGCGACTGGCACGTCGGCAATCCGACAGCGCGGATACCGCGTGGCAGAATTTGCAGCCGCGCTTCAGCTTCAGCGAGTCCCAGCGCAACCAGATTCTGCATGCCCTGGCACTGTTTCATGCCACCGACTTTGATGCCAACGCGCTAGCGCGACTGATCGCTTTACCTCCCGCCGCACAATCCGATGCAAGTCGGGAGTGGCGCGTGCGGGTGGCGCTGGCTGAGCAGGACTGGCCCGCCGTACTGGCTGCGGTCGAGGCGCTGACTGACGACCAGAAACAGGACGGCGAATGGCGTTATTACCGCGCTCGCGCGCTCACTGCGCTAGGCCGCAACGCCGAGGCCCAACAACAGCTCGCCACGTTGGCGACCGAGCCTACATTTTTCGGCTTCCTCGCCGCCGATAGGATCGAACAACCGTACGCGATCTGCCCGCTGCAACTGGCTGACGACACGCAACGCCAACAAGCCCTGCTGAACCAGCCCGGCCTCTTGCGCGCTTTTGAACTGTTCGCAGTGGACCTGCCAAAACTGGCGCGGCGTGAGTGGACGCAGGCGCTGCAGGGCGCTGACCCGGACACTTCCCGCCTCGCCGCGGATCTCGCGAACAAGCGCGGCTGGTACGACCGCGCTGTATTCACGCTGACCAGTGGTGAAGCATTGCGGCTATATCAACTGCGCTTTCCGCTCGCCACCCAGGATGGCGTGGTGACGCAAGCCCAACAATCGGGGATCGAGCCGGCGTGGGCTTACGGCATCCTGCGTGCGGAAAGCGCGTGGATGAGCGACGCACGCTCCGGCGCGGATGCGCGGGGCTTGATGCAGTTGCTGCCAGGCACCGCCGAACTGGTCGCCAAGCGCAACGGACTCAACTGGGGCGGCGGCGGCACGCTGTACGACCCCACCGTCAATATCACCCTGGGGACGCGCTATCTGGCGCAGATGGCGGAGCGCTACAACGGCGCGCCGTGGCTGGCGAGTGCTGCGTACAACGCGGGCCCCGGCCGGGTCGACCAGTGGCTGACCGCGCGTGGCACGCTGACGCCGGATCTGTTCGTCGCCACCATCCCGTTCAAGGAAACCCGTGAATACGTCGCCCGGGTGATGGCGTTCAGCGTAATCTACGACTGGCGCCTCAACGGCAAAGCCGTACCACTCACCACTCGCCTGAGCGCGATCGGCCAACCGTACAGCCTGCCCAACGCCATGACCGCGCGCAAGTCGGTCAGTTGCCCGGTGATCGCGCCGGTCAGCGCCCCTGCTGCCGCTGCCTCCACGCACACTGCTTCACCCTGATTCACCCGTTTCACGCAAGGATCAATCCGCATGGCCGCACAGCAACTTGTCATTCTCGGCGGCACTGGATTCGTCGGCAGCCATCTCGTACCGCGACTGGCCGCCGATGGTCACCACATCGTGCTGCTCAGCCGCAATCGGGAACAGCATCGCGAACTGGGCGTTCTGCCGCAGGTAAAGATCCGCAGCGCCGACGTCTACAACGATGATGTGCTGCGCCGCGAGTTCGACGGTGCCGACGCGGTGATCAACCTGATCGGCATCCTCAACACGCGGGGTCATCACACGTTCCAGCGCGCGCACGTGGAGTTGACCCGGCGCGTCATCGCTGCCTGTCATGCGAGCGACGTCACCCGCCTGCATCAGATGAGTTCGCTGAAAGCCGGCCAGGGCCTGTCGCACTATTTGAAGACGCGCGGCGAAGCAGAGACGCTGGTGAAGGCCTCAGCGCTGGACTGGACGATCTACCAGCCCAGCGTGCTGTTTGGCGAAGGTGACGGCCTGGTCAGCCGCTTCGCCGGCTTGCTGCGGCGGATGCCGGTTCTACCGTTGGCACGCGCAAAGTCACGCATGGCGCCTACCTTCGTGGGCGATGTCGCCGAAGCCATCGCGCGTTGCGTCAGCAACCACAAGCTTGGCTCGCGGCGTTGCTTCGAGCTGTACGGGCCAGACGTGTTCACGCTGGGCGAAATCGTTCGCCAGATCCGCGATACCGCCGGCCTGCGTACCCCAATCATGCCGCTGCATGACAGCCTCGGTCGGCTGCAATCGCAGGTTGCCGGACTGCTTCCCGGAAAACCGTTTTCGTTCGACAACTTCCAGTCACTGCGCACCGACTCCGTCGGCAAGATCGACGGCTACGCCGCCCTCGGCATCGTGCCGCAACCGTTTGCTCCCTGGTTGCCGCGCTTACTCGGTGGCTCACCATCGCAGCGACGACTGGACGAGGCGCGCGCGGCGTGGCATTGATCCAGGCCCAGCCCCGTAGGTTGGGGTGAGCGCAGCGATGCCCAACAACGACGGCTCCCAATGTTGGGCCTCGCTGCGCTCAACCAACCTACTTCCTCGATAAGCCGCCTCCGCGTGGCAGAATCGCCTCATGCAAACCTATCTCGTCGGCGGCGCGGTCCGTGACAAATTATTGGGGCGGGCCGTGGTCGATCATGATCACGTGGTCGTCGGTGCACGACCGGACGATTTATTGGCGTTGGGCTACAGGCCGGTAGGCAAGGATTTTCCGGTATTTCTGCATCCGCAGACGGGTGAGGAATACGCGCTGGCGCGGATCGAACGCAAGACCGGCCACGGCTATCACGACTTCGTCTTTCAGACCGACGCGGCGGTGACACTCGAACAGGATCTGGCGCGGCGCGATCTCACCATCAACGCCATCGCCGAAGACGAGCACGGTACGTTGACCGACCCTTATGGCGGCGTGCGCGATATCGAGGCGCGCGTACTGCGGCACGTTTCGCCAGCCTTTGTCGAAGATCCGGTGCGTGTGTTGCGCGTAGCGCGTTTCGCCGCCCGCTTCGCCCCGTTGGGCTTCACCGTCGCCGCGCCGACCATGGCGCTGATGCAGCAGATGGTGCGCGATGGCGAGGTGGATCATCTCGTGCCCGAACGGGTATGGGCGGAAACCCGCAAGGCTCTCACCGAAGCGCAGCCGTCCGCGTTTCTGCGCGTGTTGCGCGAATCCGGCGCGCTGGCGGTGCTGTTTCCCGAAGTGGACGCGCTGTATGGCGTACCGCAGCGCGCCGAGTTTCATCCCGAGATCGACACCGGCGTGCATCTGGAGATGGTGCTGGACGCGGCGGCGCAGATCGCACCCGGCAACGACGTGGTCGGGTTCTGCGCGCTGGCGCACGACCTCGGCAAGGCGCTCACGCCGGTGGACGAATGGCCACGCCACGTCGGCCACGAACACCGCGGCGTCGCACCGCTGCGCGCGTTGTGTGCGCGATTAAAGGTACCGACCGAGCATGCCGCGCTGGCCGAGCAGGTGTGCCGCGAGCATTTGAATGCGCACCGCGCCTTCGAACTGAAACCCGCCACCGTACTGAAGTTACTGAGTTCGCTGGATGCGCTGCGCCGACCTGCGCGGCTGGATATCTTCCTGGCCGCCTGCGAAGCCGATAAGCGCGGTCGATTGGGTCACGAACGTGACCCTTACCCGCAGGCCGCCTTTCTTCGCGAAGCGCGCGCCGTGTCGGCCGCTGTCGACGCTGGCGCGTTTATCGAACAGGGCCTTGCCGGTCCGGCGATCGGCAAGGCGATGGAAATGGCCCGGATCGACGCCATTGCCGCTGTAAAAGCTACCCGTTCGCTAAGCACGCCTGCTGTATAAAGCTGTTTATAAAGTTTAGAAGATGGCCCCGACTCGGGTGCCCGTCATTCACACCATGCTGGAGTCACCCGTGCAGCGCGCATTTGCCCCGATCTCGCCCCTGCGTCAGCGCTTTCGCCCGCTGCTCTGGCTGGCCATAACGTTCCTGCTGATCTCTTTCATCACCCGGATAGCGTTGCTGGTGATGTCCGGTCATGACGTGTCGCACAACCCACTGAACCTGCTGTACGCATTCGGCGTGGGGCTGGGCTACGACCTGATCACGTTCATCTATGTGGCGTGGCCGATGGTGCTGTTTCTGTGGCTGGTGCCGGCGCGGCGCGCGCGCGTTGTGGGCCTCGGACAATGGCTGCTCTATCTGGTCGCGATGGCGCTGCTGTATGCGGCCTGCCTCGGCCTGGTGTTTGTGCGCTGGCACGTGGAACTGCATGAGTCGTGGCCGCTGATTATTCTGTTCCTGTTCTTTCTGCCGATGCCTGCGCTCGCGTATTCAGCGCGCAGCGGTCAGACGGGGATGTACGTACTGAGCCTGCTGTTGCTGTTTGGACTGCTGTTCGTGGCAGCGTGCGAGCTGGTGTTCTGGAACGAGTTCAGCGTGCGCTTCAATTTCATCGCCGTGGACTATCTGGTCTACACGACCGAGGTGATTGGCAACATCCGCGAGTCGTATCCGATCTTCAGCTGGATCGCGATGCTGGTGGTCGTGACGCTGGTGATATTTGCGCTGAGCCGGCGCGGCCTGCGCACACGCGACAGCGGCAGCCGGCTGTGGCAGCGTGGCAAGTTGGCCTTGCTATGGCTGGTGCTGACCGTCGCTTCGTTGTACGCCGTGAATGGCGGCATGAAGGATCGCACCAGCAATGCTTACGTCAATGAACTGGCTGGCAACGGTATCTACCAGTTTTTCGCCGCCTTCCGCAGCAGCCACCTCGACTATGCGAAGTTCTACAAAACGATGCCGCAGGACCAGGCATTCCGCATCCTGCACGACAATCTGCAGACGCCGGATGCCACGTTCATCAGCAACGATCCGCATGACCTCACCCGCGAAATCCGTCGCGCAGGGCCCGAGAAACATCTCAACGTCATATTGATCAGCGTCGAGAGTTTGTCCGGTGACTACCTGGGTACGTTCGGCAACACCGAAAACCTCACGCCGTATCTCGATTCGCTGGTCGGCCAGAGTGTGTTTTTCGACAATCTCTACGCGAACGGCACGCGCACCGTGCGGGGGCTGGAAGCGTTGTCGCTGTCGGTACCACCGACGCCGGGCGATTCACTGATCCGCGAACACAACAACGAGAATCTTTTTTCGCTTGCCGACATCTTCAACGATCGCGGCTACCAGTCGGACTTCGTCTACGGTGGCTACGGCTACTTCGACAACATGAACTACTTCTTCAGTCACAACGGCTATCGCACGATCGATCGTGGCGATATTCCGAAGGACGCTCCGATCCACAGCCAGAATGTCTGGGGCGTATCCGACGAAGACCTGTACACGCTCGCATTGAAGCAGATGGACGATGCGCATGCCGCCGGCAAGCCGTTCTTCCTGCACATCATGACCACCTCGAATCATCGGCCGTATACCTACCCGGCCGGTCGCGTGCCGCAGATTGCACCGTCGCGCTCGGGTGCGGTCGCGTATACCGACTGGTCGATCAAGGACTTCATTGCGCGCGCGCGCGCGAAGTCCTATTTCGACGACACCGTGTTCGTGATCACGGCTGATCACTGTGCCTCCAGCGCCGGCAAGAGCAGCCTGCCGATCAACCACTATCACATCCCGTTGTGGATCTATTCGCCGAAGAATTTCCCACCGCAGCGCGTGCATCAGTTGCTCGGTCAGCTGGATATTCCGCCGACCCTGCTCGGCATGCTCAACTTCAGCTACCGCACGCGCTTCTTCGGCCAGGATGTATTGCAGCTGCCTGCCGATCGCGAACATGCGTTCCCCGGCACCTACGAGAAGCTTGGCTATCTGCGCAATGACGTGCTTACCGTGCTGGAACCGCAGCGCAAGCTGGAACAGTTCAAGCCGAATTACACGACGGGCGACGCCACCCCGATCACGCCGGCGAATCAGCCGTTGATCGACAACGCGGTGGCGTACTACCAGGTGGTCAGCGAGCTGTTCAAGCACGGTCAACTGGTTCATCGTTCGACCGACTCGACGCCGGTACAACCGCTGCCGTTGCCAGCTGCCGCAGCTTCGGCACCGGCGCCGGCCAGCTCCGCGCCGGCAACTGCCGGCAGCGCGCCGAACGCGAACTAGACTACAGCCGGCCGCCCTGATCGGCGGCCAGCATTTCGGCCGGTAGCGGAAGTACGTCGAGGCCACGGGCCAGCAGCATCGCCTGGAAGCGTTCGCCCATCTGATCAGGCAGCATGAGCCTTTTCACCTGCTGCGCCAGCCGGTATCGACTGTGTTCGTCGGCCACCTGCGCCTGCGCACTTTCGAAAACGTCCTGCAGTCCCGCAGCGATCAGAAACTGCGCCTGCGGCAGATAGGCGGCCACACCAAAACCGGCATGATTGCCGGCCTCGGCGAGCGCGGTGAAATCAACCGACGCGGTGAGGTCATTCAAGCCCGGCAGATACAGCGGATCGTTGTGTGCGCGATGACGATAGTGCGCCATCAACGTACCGTCATCGCGTTCGGGCAGATAGAACTCGCGGCGCACGTAACCGTAATCGACGAACAGCAACAACCCCGCGCTGAGCGAACCTGCCACCGCCTCAATCCAATAAGGCAGTTGCGGCAGGATTTCCGAACGGTAGCCATCGACGAACGGTGCACCCAGGTCGCGTTCGACGTGGCGCACAGCGCCAGCGACCAGCGCATCGGCGGGACGATCGACACGCAGCAGTCGCCCTTCACCATCCAGCGCCACGAACTCCTCATAGACTTCGCCGCCGCGCACGGTGAAGCGTGTGGTCGGCAGCGCATCGATCACTTCGTTCGCGAACAACACGCCAAGCCAGCCCTGCTCGGGCGGACGATCCAGCCACTGCACGCGGGCATTCAGTTCGGCGGGAAGATTCGCCTGCAGTCGCTCACGCTGACGCTCGCGCAAATCCGCACTGGGCTCGAGGATCAGGTACTGCCGCGGCAGCGTGCCGCTGGATGCCAGCGCGTTGAGCGCCGCTTCGGCGAACGCACCGCTGCCGCCACCCAACTCGAGGAAATCCGCCTCGTCGCCGAGCATCGCCAACGCCGGTTGAACCGCGTTCACTACGCAGCGCGCAAACAACTCACCCAGTTCCGGCGCAGTGACGAAATCGCCGGCCTCCCCGAACTTGATCTTGCCCGCGCTGTAGTAGCCCAGGCCCGGCGCGTACAAGCAACGCTCCATGTATTGGGAGAACGGCAATGCGCCGTGCGAGGCAATCTGTTCGCGCAGCAGTTGCAGCAATCTATCGGAATGGGCGCGTTCGTCGGCGCTAGGCTCGGGAAGTCGGGACTGCATGAAGATTCATCGAATGAGGCGTCGATGCAAGGATAGCAAGGCTTGCTGTGGTGGCCTTGCGAAGCTTCGTTTCACAACGTCGCCATCCCGCGAGCACCCACGCTCACCCCAGCCCTCTCCCCGCAGGGGAGAGGGGGAAGTGGGGTCAGAAGTTCTTCTGCAGGCTGAGGTAGAGTCCGCGGCGCGGGCCAAACTGCGGGGCGCCGACGCCTACGCCGGTGCCGCTGCGTAGCTCGTAAGTGCGATCCAGCGCGTTGATAACCGCCAGTTGCGTATGCAGTTTGCCAAGGCTGTCGAAGTCGAAATCATGCGAGAGGGTGAGATTGAGCTGGAAGTAGTCCGGCAAGGCAAGGCCGTTGGGCACCAGTCCGTCCTCGCGCAAACCGCTGCCGAACAGGTAGTCGGCGCCTATCTTGGTGTTGTCGGTAAGGGCGTAATTGATGCCACCGGACGAGGTCAGCTTCTGGTCGTGATCGAGGTAGATATAGTTGTTGGCGATGTAGGCCAGTTCATCGGGACTGAAGTTGTACTGACTGGTAATGACATCCTTGCCCAACGCCTTGCTATAGGCAAAGTTGAAATATCCCGTCAACGGACCATCGTTGTAGTTGAGGCTGAATTCGGTGCCCTGCACGCGACCCAAGGCGTAGTTGAAGGTCGAATAGATCAGCGCCGCGCCGAACTGACCTTCATCCTGCAGACGATCCACCTGGCGGTAGTACGTGTCCAGGCCTACCGTCCAGGCGGAGCCCAGGTTCTGCGAGATGCCTACATCGAAGTAATTGGAGCGCTCGGCCAAGGGTGTGTTGTTGCCGTAGTTCTTCACGGCGTTGGTTGTGTTTGTGAACGCATCTATAGCTTCGCTTGAAATCAACTCCGTTTGCGGCGGCGTGAAATAGCGCGAATAGCCCGCGTGCACGATCGTGCTGTCGGTCGCCTGCCACACGACACCGACGCGTGGACTGAGCTGGCTCTCGGTGCGGAACGCCTCATATTCGTCGCCGCGCAAGCCGTAGTTCACCGTCCAGTTCTCACCGATGTTCCACTGGTCCTGCACGTAGGCAGCCCAGGTCCTGGCGGTGATGTTGTTGCCCGTGAATATATTGAACGGCGTGGTGCTGGCCTGCGTGCCATCCGGGTTTGCCGGGAAGACCAGTGAATTGGTATTGGTGTAAGCCTGATCAAAGTCACCATAGAGCCCGTAACGCAGCGTATGACCGCTACCCCATGGCATCGAGAAATCGGCTTGCAGTGTCGAGGCACGATCGCCTTGATTGATCTGTCCGGCCACACCGTTGAACATCAGGTCGCCGACGTCGTCCGGTAAATACTGCAGGGTGCTGTCGCGCTCACCCAGCGAGACCTGGTAGTTGGTATCGCCAAATTTGCCCTGCAACGCCAGTACGCCAAAGCGCTCCTGCTCGTTCTGCTGCTCATTTAAATTGGCGGAGTCGAAGTTGACCGTATCCAGATAGCCAAACTGCGGCGTCTGACCCGGGTTGTCGGGAATCTCGAAGCGGTTGTTGGAGAAACCGAACATCAGACTCAGGCGCGTGTCGTTGTTGATCAGATAGGTGACATCGCCAAAACCCTTCACCTGGTTGGTGTGATCGTGAATCGGCGTGCGACTGGCCGTCGGATTCTCGATGCCGACGTTGTCCTGAAGATAGTTGGCGGTAAAGAAATAACTCCAGTCGCCGCTGTTGCCCCAGAACGAAGCGTTCGGGTTGAACGTGCCGAACGAACCCCCGGTCACCCCGACGGTGCCGCCGTTACCAAGCGTGCTGCCGCTCTTGGTGGTGATGTCCACGACCGCCGCCGTGCGATCGCCGTACTGCGCCGGCAACGCACCATCGAGCAGCTTGACGCTCTGGATCAGCTGCGTATCCAGCGACTGGCCAAAGCCGGCGATCGACTCCGGAATCAGCACGCCGTTGATGCGGTATTGCAGATTCGCGTGATCACCGCGCACATGCAGCTGACCGTAGGAGTCCTGCACTACGCCGGGAGCCTGCAGCATCACCTGATTCAAAGGCGTGGAGTCGCCCAATGGCAAGGCCGCAATGGCCTGCTGGCTGATCACGTACTGACTGCTGCCAGTGTCGGGCGACAAGCCGTTGCGCGCCTGATCAAGCGCGGCCGTTACGTTTATAACGCCCAGATCCTGCGTCTTGAGTGGCTTGTTGTCGCCCGTGTCCGCTGCGTCATTCCCGCCCGTTGTGGTGGCGGGAGTTGTTGCCGCGGCGGTGCTCGCAACTGTCGTATCGGTGGCATGAACGGTGGTCGTGGCAAGGGCAGCGGCGAGGCAGAGAGCCAACAGGGATCGTTTCATCAGGGGTTCCATCAGCAGCGGGAGTAAGGAGACTGTGTATGTAATGTTATAACATTACTACGTGTTCGTCCTTCTGTAGTGCGCCAGAAGTCATGCTCGATGGGTGATGCATGCCGCAGTCGATTGCTTACATGGCAGGCCAATCCCCAAGCCCCAGCCTGAACAACCGGCGCAGTCATTGAGTTCGGCTTCACACGACGCGTCTAGACTGGTCGGACGACTGCGTTACCCATCGCATGAGGCGATGCGCAGCCAACCATGGAGCCGGCATGACCAAGCAAAGCCACCAAGTACCCGCCGTCATCGCGCCGGTGGAACACAACCGGGTCACCCAGGCGATCCTCGATTTCGTCAGTCAGGTACCGCCCAGCAAGGTGGAGGACAGCAAGGATCCCGCCGCGGAAGCACGTCGTCTGGCCAGCCGTGCCGCCCAGCGCGCCGCCCTGACGGCGGGCTCGCTGGCCCTGCCGCCGGGACCACTGGGCTGGCTCACCCTGCTGCCGGAACTGATTGCGATCTGGAAAATCCAGGGCCAGATGGTCAGCGACATCGCCGCCGCCTATGGCCGCAACACCAGCCTGGGTCGCGAACAGATGCTGTGGTGCCTGTTTCGGCATACCGCCGCGCAGGCGTTCCGCGATCTGGTCGTGCAGATGGGCGACCGGCTCGTCTTCCGTCGCATGTCCTACGGCGTCGCTCAGCGCGTGGCCAAGCAGATCGGCGTCAAGCTCACCCAGCGCACGGTCAGCGAAGGTATTTCGCGCTGGTTGCCGGTGATTGGCGCGCTCGGCGTCGGCGCGTATGCCTATTACGATACCGGGCAAGTCGCCAGCACTGCGATCGCCCTGTTCAGTGGCGAGGTCGTGATGGAAGAAGGTGGCGACGAGATCACCACTGAAAAGCCGGCCAAGCCTGTCGCCCGCAAAAAGGCGCCTGCGGTGCGTCGTGCCGTCACCAAACTGGTTGATCGCGCGGTGGCCGGTGCCACCCGCAAAGTCGCCAAGGTGGCTGCGCGCAAAGCGGCGAACAAGAAGGCACCGCGCAAGCCAAAAACCACCAAGTGAGCGCGCACGGCAAGTGACGTGTCGCGGGCTTTGCGGCAAGCTGTCCGCTGGATTGCCGCAGGAGCCGACGCATGAAGCCACGCCATGACCGACCCGTCGCACTGATCACGGGCGCCGGGCGTCGTGTCGGCGCCGTGATCGCCCGCACACTGCATGTGGCCGGCTACGATCTCGCGTTGCACTACCGCCGCTCGGCGGAGGCTGCCGGCAACTTGGCGCACGAGCTGGAGCAGCAGCGCGCCGGTAGCACCTTGCTGCTGCAAGCCGAGCTGGCCGAACTGCATACCTTGCCGTCGCTGGTCGAGCAGTTACTCACTCGTTATGGGCGGCTTGATGCGCTGATCAACAACGCATCGACTTTCTATCCCACACCCTTGGGCAGCGCGACACCGGCACAGTGGAACGAGCTGTTCGCTTCCAACGCGCAGGCACCGTTCTTCCTCTGCCAGGCTGCGATTCCGGCATTACGCGAAACGCGTGGCGGCATCGTCAATCTGGTGGATATCTACGCCGAACGGCCGTTGGCGGACCATCCGCTGTATTGCATGGCGAAAGCGGCACTGGCCGCGATGACGCGCTCGCTGGCGCTGGAACTTGGCCCCGAAGTACGCGTCAACGGCGTGGCTCCGGGTGCGGTCTTGTGGCCCAGCGACGGCAAGGCCTACGCCGATCAGCAATCGATGCTGGCGCGTACGCCATTGCAGCGTGCAGGCATGCCGGAGGATGTCGCCAGTGCGGTGCTATGGCTATTGCGCGATGCGCCGTTTGTGACTGGCCAGATCATCCGCGTGGACGGCGGCCGCACGTTGTCGGTGTAGGACGCTTACACGCGTCCTGCACCGTGGTGATCACTGCTTGCTGCGGAACGCCTGCTCCAGCAATGCAGTATCGAAACCCGTGCTTGCCTCGCCCGAGTCCGCATAGCGATACAGCGCGGCGGCGTAGATGCCCTGCAGCGCCGATTGAATCAGGCCGAGCAGGATGAATCCGGATACCGCGATCACCGCTGCCAGCACGATCGCCACGATCGAATGGGTCGCCATCGCAGCACCGACCAGCAACGCAGCCAACAGCATCGCGAACACCATGACCAGGCCGAACACCACGCCGATGCCGCCGTTGCCGATCAGGTTTTCGCCCCAGCTGCGCTTGAGTAGTTCCACGCTGCTCTTGACCGCATCCACCGGCCCGACGTCTTCACTGGCCAGGATGGGCACTACCAGAAACGTCGCCACCGTCCAGGCAAGACCAAGAAAGCCGACAACCAGCCGACCAAGCAGGCCCAGCCGTTCCTGGATCATTCGCAGCACCAGACCCACGGTGGCGGCGATCAGCGCATAGCCAAGGATGCTGGTCAGCTTCGAACGCGCCAGCGCGAAGCCTTCCGCCACACTGATCGGCTCGCCACTCAAATGCGCCAGCGCCACGCCGGTGAGCGCCGTCTGGAAAAAGATGATCACGAAGTACTGCACCAGATAAAACGCGAACGTCGCCAGATACGTACCTGCCGACATGCGTTGATGCATGTCCTGGCCGGCGTGCACGCTCCCGAACAACGTCATGCCGATGGGTATCAGAAAAGTTGCCGCCACCAGCAGCGCGCATAGTCCCGACAACAGCGGAAAGATCAATAACGATTTATCCGAACGCAATACTGTAGCGCTCGCCTGCATCAAGGCCCAGCTACGTGCAAATTTCCCCGCCATGCGTTTCCCCCTCGCCTGTGGATTGTGTAACCGATCTTACTAGTTGCAAGGCACGATGTTCGGTTTTTGGCCTGGTTGTCTTTTCGTTTCGGTTTCCCGCCACCGACCCATCGCGCTTTCTCCGCTGGGTTCCTGCCTGCGCAGGAATGACGAGTAGTGCGTGATCCCGCGAACACCGGACCCTCACCCCAGCCCTCTCCCAAAGGGAGAGGGAGCAGAGCATCGTCGCTGCCGGATCAGCCCGACCACGACACCAGAATCAATGGCTCGCGCTCCGCGGGAAAGGCAGCCCACAGTTCCGCCATGCTCAGCCCACTGACCGGGTGTCGAAAATCCGGTGCTATGTCGGCCATGGGCCGCAGCACGAACGCATGCTTGAGTTCCTTGCGCGGAATCTGCAGATGACCCGCTCCCTGGGTAATCAGCGCGTCGTAGAACACGATGTCCAGGTCCAGCGTGCGGTCGGAGTAGCGCGGCACGTCGCGCTGGCGGCCGTGGCGGTCTTCCAGCGCGTGAAGCCAGTCGTTCAGCGCCGACGGCGACAGTTCGGTATTCAGACCTACCGCCAGGTTGACGAAATCCGCGCCTGAGAAGCCCACCGACTTGCTGCGATATGCCGGTGACACCGTGATCTCGCCAAACTGTTCGCGCAGAGCCGCAATGGCCGCGCCAAGATAACGTTGCGGCTCCAGGTTGGAGCCCACGCTCAGGTAGACCCGCGCCATCAGGCTGTCCGTGTGCCGCGTTCGATCTGCACGCCGACCGATTTCGCACCACGCACCGCGCCGGGCTTGGACAATTTCAGACGCACCCAGCTCACCCCGAATTCCTCACGGATGATCGCCACGCAGCGCTCGGCCAACGTCTCGACCAGGCCGAAGTTCGATTCACCGACGTAGCCGATCAGGCGCTTGGACACGTCCTTGTAGTTCAGCGTGTCGGCAATATCGTCAGTGGCCGCGGGACGCATATTGTCGAATGCCATTTCAATATCGAACGACAGGGTCTGGCGCACGCGCCGTTCCCAGTCATAGATGCCGATGACGGTATCGATGCGCAGATCTTCGATGAAAACGATATCCATGGGCGGATGTCCGGGAAGAGTGCCACTAAGGCTATAGCCGTACAGAATCGACGGACTCCCTCATGGATGCAAGTCTTGACGGCGGAGACTTCGCACGACGAATCATTCGGAGCACCGCTCCCAGTTTGTCGATGGCTTCAACACTGCTTGCCGAGTCGTGCGCTACGCCAATCAATCAGCACCGGATTGGCGGGCTCTCGCGAAGGCCGGACCTTTCAGCAGCCACGGGTTTCTGCTGTTGCAAAACGAAGCGCCAATTCTACACAGTGCAGCAACCGCGATTTCGGCGGCGGGAGGCGATCCCGTCGACGTAAAGGTATAGCGCAACGCGGTGGCGTCTTCGGTATTCATGTCCGCAAATATCCACCATTCACGGATAGTCCCGTCTTTGTTTTGAATAATGAACGTATGTTCCCTACTCGGGGTTACCACCATCGGTGCGCCGGCCATTGTCGACACTGCCAGCAACGCGTCATCGACCGACGCATACGGGATGGGATGCGTATCAAGTACATACTGCGCATGTTTATAACTCGCCGGCCATCCTTGCGGCGCACCGGAATGCGGCACTGAGAAATTGATGGGGATGCGTGCGTAGCCCGCCACCGCCACTCCCTTCTTGCGTTCCGGGTAGAAGTGCCATTGGCTCACCGCGTTGATCGCCGCTTGATCGAGTTGGCGATCGCCTGTGGATTCTTCGACCTTGATGCCCGCTACTCGACCATCGCGTTTCACCAACACCATGAGAACCGTAGTCCCCTCGATACCATAAATAGAATCAAATCCCGGGTATGTCGGGTCGACGTGAAATGCCGGGTCATACCTGAGATCGGAATTCGCCTGACTGACCTGAACGTTTTGCCCGGCGTTGGCCGGGTTCGATTGCGCGTGATTATTTGATGCATTCGTTGCACAAGCGGATAGCGCCAGCGCGCAGACAGCGGCCAAGGTCAGATTACGCATTTATTCCCCCTGATATTCGATTCATTGCGGCGCTTTTCGTATCAACGTCGCGACATTCCCGCGCCAAACCCTCCCCGTTTTGGCGCTCGTGCGATGATATCGCATGATCGCTTTCAGCACGCTCCCCCTCAAACCCGCCCTACTCGCCAGCCTGGAAACGCTTGGCTATACCGAAATGACCCCGGTGCAGACGCAGAGTCTGCCGCCGATGCTGGCCGGGCGTGACGTGATTGCGCAGGCGCAGACAGGTAGCGGCAAGACCGCGGCGTTCGGGCTGAGCCTGCTGCAGACGCTCGACTCCGACACGATCCGCCTGCAGGCGCTGGTGCTTTGCCCGACTCGCGAACTGGCCGATCAGGTCAGCAAGGCGATCCGCAAGTTGGCGGCGAACATTCCGAACGTGAAGCTGCTGACGCTGTGCGGTGGCATGCCACTGGGGCCGCAGCTGGCCTCGCTGACCCACGATCCGCACATCGTGATCGGCACGCCGGGCCGCGTGCAGGAACACCTCAAGCGTGGCAGCCTGCACGGAGGCGGTATCAAGGTGCTGGTGCTGGATGAGGCGGACCGCATGCTCGACATGGGTTTCAGTGAGGCGATCGACGACATCGTGGGGCGCATCGCCAAGCATCATCAGACGCTGCTGTTCTCGGCGACGTATCCGCAGGAAATCCGCGCGGTGAGCCAGCGCATGCAACGCGAGCCGGTCGAAGTCACGGTGGATGCGCCGCTCGACGAGCGGCCAGCGATCGAGCAGCGTTTCCACGAAGTGGAACCGGCACAGAAAATGGATGCACTGGCGCAATTGCTGAGTGGCGATCGCGCAGAACATGCGCTGGTGTTTTGCAACATGCGTCGTGAAGTCGACGCCGTCGCGCAGGAGCTAGACCGTCGCGGCTTCTCTGCGCTTGCCCTGCACGGGGACATGGAACAACGCGATCGCGACGAAGTGCTGGTGCGTTTCGCCAATCACAGCTGCGCGGTGCTGGTAGCCACCGACGTCGCCGCGCGCGGGCTGGATATCGCCGCGCTGCCACTGGTGGTGAGCTATGACATTCCGCACGATCCGGAAACCCATACGCATCGTATCGGACGCACCGGCCGTGCCGGGCAATCCGGGCTGGCGATCACGCTGTGCACGTCACGCGAGCGGCCCAAAGCCGCCAACATCGAGGAGCTGTCCGGCAGCCCGCTGCCGTGGCGTCCACTGAAGATCACGCCATCGCGCGGCAAGACCTTGCATCTGGCGCCGATGAAGACGCTGGTGATCGATGCCGGACGCCAGGACAAACTTCGCCCTGGCGATATCCTTGGCGCGCTGACCGGCGATGCAGGATTGAGCGCAGCCGACATCGGCAAGATCGATGTGTTCGCAACGCGTGCCTATGTCGCGATCAGCCGCTCGCTGGCGAACAAGGCGCTGGAACGTTTGCGCGCCGGCAAGATCAAAGGTCGCAACTTCCGTGTGCGGCCGCTTGGCTGATACCGTGCGTGGCCAGCCACTCCACGCACTATCCTCCTCTCACGCAAGGAGCTGACCCGATGATCCGATCGCCCGGCCTGACCCCGATGCTTGCCCTCGCCTTGTTGCTGGGCAGTACCAGCGCTCGGGCGGCGATACCCGTGTACGGCTACAAAGTGGTGAACGTCTATCCGCACGATACAGGTGCCTATACCGAGGGCCTGTTCTACAAGGACGGCTATCTCTATGAGAGCACCGGCGAGGAAGGTCAATCGACCGTGCGCAAGGTGGAACTGCAAACCGGCGAAGTGGTGCAGCGCTACAACCTGCCAGCGCAGTATTTCGGCGAAGGCATCGTGGACTGGAAAAGTGAACTGGTGCAGCTCACCTGGCAGGACCAGATCGGCTTTGTCTACGACCTGGCCAGCTTCAAGTTGCAGCATACATTCAGCTATCCGGGCGAAGGTTGGGCATTGACCCGCGACGATCATCGCCTTTACATGAGTGATGGCTCGGCGGTATTGCGCATCCTGGATCCGGATTCACTGAAAGCGACGGGCAGTATCATGGTGACTGCCGATGGTGTACCGGTAACCAATCTCAACGAACTGGAATGGGTGAAGGGCGAAATCTACGCGAATGTCTGGCTGACCACGCGCATTGCGCGGATCGACCCGGCCACGGGTCACGTGGTGGGATGGATCGAACTGAAAGGCCTTCTCGACGTAAACAAGCTACCTGACCCCGGCAACGACGTTCTCAACGGCATTGCCTACGACGCGAAGCACGATCGCCTGTTTGTCACCGGCAAATGCTGGCCGAAGCTATTTGAAATCAAATTGGTGCAGCAACCCATGCCTTGAGGCACATGCTTTAGGCGCCTGTTCATGGTCTCTATGCGCACCCCTGTGCAACAGCGTGAAAGACTTTCATGTCAACCGAATGCAGCGGCGGCACGTTGAAAGCATTCTGCCGGTTATCCTTGTCGACGGCCCAGCCGTACGGGACGACGCTGTTTTGACAAATGAACGTGCTGTAGTGATGAGGAATGAACACGTGGGAGAAGTTTTATGAGTGCCGACACTTCGAAAGCCACGGGATTTTTTCACGAACGACGCGGCTGGCTGATCGCTGGAGTTGTCGTCATCGTGGTGATCGTCCTGATTGTGATCCACCTCCTCAATGGCGAAAAGGTCAAGACCGGTACCCCCGCGCAGGTGGTGAGCGCCTCCAAGGCGACCCTGGGCAACATGCCGGAAATCTTGAATGAGCTTGGCACGGTGACCCCGATCAATACGGTCAACGTGCTGCCACAGCTGAGCGGCTATCTGACGTCGGTGGGCTATCAGGAAGGCCAGGATGTGACGAAGGGGCAGTTTCTGGCCCAGATCGATCCTCGCCAGTACGAAATCGACAAGCAGCAGGCGCAGGCCCAACTGGCCAAGGATCAGGCAAGCCTGGCCCAGGCCCGCGCTGACCTTGTCCGTTTCACGCAATTGCACGAACAGAAGTCGATCGCCGAACAGACCTTTGCCGACCAGCAGTTCACGGTCAAGCAGGGCGAAGCCTCGGTGCAGGCCGACCAGGCGAATATCGCGCAGTTCGATCTCGATCTTGCGTACTGCCATATCACCGCGCCGATTGCTGGTCGGGTTGGCCTGCGTCTGGTCGACCCGGGCAACTATGTCACGCAGTCGACTTCGCCGGGCATCGTGACGATCACCACGATGAAGCCGACCACGGTGCAGTTCACCGTGCCGCAGAATTCGCTGAGCAAGGTGCTGGGACGCTTCAATTCCAACAGCAAGCTGGCGGTGACGGTCTACAACAGTGACAACAGCAAGCAGCTCGCCACCGGCACGTTGTATGCGCTCAGCAACCAGATGGCTACCGGCACCGGTACGGTGACTTTGCGCGCGACGTTCCCGAACGATGACGAAGTGCTCTATCCGAATGAGTTCGTCAACGTGCAACTGCTGGTCGACACCCTGCAGCGCGCGGTGCTGGTGCCGACGCCGGCGGTACAGAGCGGTGCACCGGGTGACTACGTCTATCTGGTCAATGCCGACCAGACGGTCTCCGTGCACAAGGTGACCCCTGGTCCCAGCGACGGCAAGAACACGGTCATCCTGTCGGGACTCACGGCTGGCCAGACAGTGGTCACCGACGGTATGGACCGCCTGAGCGACGGCGCCAAGATCAAGATCTCCGCGCCGAAGTCGGGCAAGCCCGCGGCAGCAGGCAGCGCGCCGGCGCCGGCCGCGTCGTCGGCAAGCGCACAGCAGCGAGGCGGACAGCGGCGGACATCTTCGACCGCCGTCGCCTCACACATTTCGTAAGCGGCAGGCACGCAATCCGATGAATATTTCGCGCCTGTTCGTACTCAGGCCGGTGGCAACAGCGCTGCTGATGATCGCACTGGTGCTGGTCGGTCTCGTCGCCGTGCGCTTTCTGCCGGTGTCGTCACTGCCCGCCGTCGACTACCCGACGATCCAGGTGCAGACGTTCTACCCCGGCGCCAGTCCCACCGTGATGGCGACCACGGTGACGGCACCGCTGGAAGTACAGCTGGGCGAAATCCCCGGCCTGCAGCAGATGACGTCCAACAGTTCGGCTGGCGCGTCGATCATCACCTTGCAGTTCGATCTGTCGCTCAACCTCGACGTTGCCGAGCAGAATGTTCAGGAGGCAATCAACGCAGCGAACAGCCTGCTACCCGCCGGCCTGCCGGCACCGCCGACGTATGCGAAGGTCAACCCCGCCGATCAGCCCATCCTGACTCTTGCGGTAACCTCGAATTCGATGTCGCTGCCGCAGTTGCAGGACGTCGCGAACAACCGGCTCGGCGCGAAGATTTCCGAAGTGTCTGGCGTCGGTCTGGTAACGCCAGCCGGCGGCAACGTGCCGGCGGTCCGGGTTGAGGCAGACCCGCAGAAACTCGCCGGCTACGGCCTCAATATCGACGATCTGCGTTCGTTGATTGCGAACGTCAACGTGAGTCAGCCAAAGGGAAATTTCGACGGCCCGAAGCTGGACTACACCATCAACGGCAACGACCAGATCGAGAATCCCAATGATTATCTGGCCACGGTAATTTCTTACCAGAACGGCGCGCCGGTGTATTTGCGCGACGTTGCCCGGGTCACCCAGTCCGCGCAAAACACCGAGCAAGGTGCGTGGTTCAACAAGACCCAGGCGATCGTGCTCAACGTGCAGCGCCAGCCGGGCGCGAACGTGATCGCCACGGTCGACCAGATCAAGAAAGTATTGCCGCAGCTGGAGTCCACCCTGCCGGCGGGCATGAAAGTGGAGATCGTTTCCGACAGCACTGGCGTGATCCGATCGTCCGTATCCGACGCCGCATTCGAGCTGGTGCTTGCGGTGGTACTGGTGGTGCTGGTGATCTTCGTGTTCCTGCGCAATGTGCCGGCGACAATCATCCCCAGCATTTCCGTCCCGGTGTCGCTGATCGGCACGCTGGCGATGATGTATCAGCTCAATTACTCGATCGACAATCTTTCGCTGATGGCGCTGATCATCGCCACCGGCTTCGTCGTCGACGACTCGATCGTGATGATCGAGAACATCGTGCGTTATCTGGAGGAAGGCAAGACGCCGCTTGAAGCAGCACTGGAAGGTGCCGGTCAGATCGGCTTCACGATTCTCTCGCTGACCGTGTCGTTGATCGCGGTGTTGATCCCGCTGCTGTTCATGGGCGGCGTGATCGGACGATTGTTCAGCGAATTCGCGGTCACGCTGGCGGTCACCATCGTGCTGTCGGGTATCGTCTCGCTGACCCTCGTGCCCATGCTGTGTGCGCGCATCCTGAAAGCGCAGAAGGAACGGCATCCCAGCCGATTCGAACGAATCAGCGAAGGCCTGTTCAACAAGACCCTTGGCGCGTACGAGCGCGGGCTGCGCTTCGTGATGGCGCGTCAGACATTGACCCTGCTGGTCTTCGTCGCGACCATGGCGCTGACGGTGATCCTGTACATCGTGATCCCGAAGGGCCTGTTCCCGGTGCAGGACGTGGGCGTTATCCAGGGCATCAGCATCGCCGACAACTCCGTCTCGTACACCGCGATGGTGGAACGCCAGACAGCTTTGGCCGAAGCGATCCTCAAGGATCCCGACGTCACCGGGTTGACTTCGTATGTCGGCATCGACGGCACCAATACGACGCTCAACACCGGCCGTTTCCTGATCAACCTGAAATTGCGCGACGATCGTTCGGCGACGGCTGCCGAAATTGCCCGGCGCATCCAGGGCGAAGTGGCGAACATATCCGGCATCAAGCTTTACGCGCAGCCCGAACAGGACCTCACGCTCGACACCACCATCTCGCCAAACCAATACCAGTTCGTGTTGCGTGGACCGAGCCAACAGGCGTTCATGCAATACGTCCCTGCGCTGATCGCGCGCATGAAAAAGATCACGTCGATCACCGACGTCACCAGCGACCTGAACAACGACGGCCTGAGCGTCAACGTCGAGGTCAATCGTCAACTGGCCGCGCGTTATGGCATCACGGCGGCGACGATCGACAACGCGCTTTACGACGCACTGGGTCAGCGCATTGTGTCGACCATCTTTGATCAATCCAGCCAGTATCGCGTGATCCTGGTGGCGAAACCGGAGAGCCTGCCGACGCTGCAGTCGCTCGGCGAGTTGTACCTGCCCAGTCAGACCAGCAGCAGCGGCCAGGTGCCGCTGAGCGCCATCGCGCAGATCCAGGTGACAAAGTCACCGCTGGTCATCAGCCATCTGGCGCAGTTCCCCGCGGTCACGATCTCGTTCAACCTGGCCAGTGATGCGTCACTGAGCAAGGCCGTGAAGGAAGTCAATCAAGCCGAGCAGGCGGTGCACCTGCCACCTTCGATCACGTCTTCGTTCCAGGGTGCCGCGCAGGCCTTCCAGGATTCGCTGTCCAGCGAGGTCTACCTGTTGATCGCGGCGCTGGTGGCCGTCTATATCGTGCTCGGCGTGTTGTACGAGAGCTTCATCCATCCGGTGACGATTCTTTCGACGCTCCCCTCGGCCGGTATCGGCGCGCTGCTGGCGCTGATGATCGCCGGAAGCGATCTGGATGTGATCGGCATCATCGGCATCGTGCTGCTGATCGGCATCGTGAAGAAGAACGCCATCATGATCGTCGACTTCGCGCTTGTTGCAGAGCGCGAACATGGCAAGTCGCCGGAAGACGCGATCTTCGAGGCTTCGCTGCTGCGCTTCCGACCGATCCTGATGACCACGCTGGCGGCCATGCTGGGTGCATTGCCGATGTTGCTGGGCACTGGCACCGGATCGGAATTGCGTCGGCCACTTGGCCTGGCGATCATCGGCGGCCTGGCGCTGAGCCAGATGCTGACGCTGTTCACCACACCGGTGATCTATCTCTACTTTGATCGCCTGGCACAGCGCTTCCAGCGCAAGCGTCCCGGACAGCTCGACGAGCCGGCGCCCGAGCACACGCCGTGAGCATCCCCGGGCTATTCATCAAGCGACCGGTAGCGACCACGCTGCTGGCGGTCGCGATCCTGTTGTCGGGCATGCTGGCGTATACCAAGCTGCCCGTCGCGCCGCTGCCGAACATCACGTTTCCGGTCATCGTGGTGCAGGCAAGCATGGCGGGCGCCAGTCCGGACATCATGGCATCGACCGTGGCCGAGCCACTCGAGCGCCGCCTGGGCACGATCGCCGACGTCAGCGAGCTGACCTCGACGAGCTCGGTCGGCTCGGCGTCGATCGTCATCCAGTTTGGTCTCAGTCGGGATATCAATGGCGCGGCCCGTGACGTGCAGGCCGCGATCCAGGCCGCGCGCGCCGACCTGCCGACCACGCTGCGCAACAACCCGACCTATCGCGAGTACAACCCCTCCGATTCGCCGATCATGGTGCTCGCGCTGACCTCGAACACACTGACCCGCGCACAGCTTTACGATTCCGCCGACTCGGTGATCCAGCAGCAACTGTCGCAAGTGGATGGCGTAGGCCAGATCACGCTGGGCGGCAGCGCATTGCCTTCGGTGCGTGTCGAATTGCAGCCCGATCAGCTCAACAGTTATGGCATTGGCCTGGAAGACGTGCGCGCCGCGATCAGCTCGGCGAACGCGAACAGCGCCAAGGGTCATATCGATCAGGGCAATCAGCGCTTCGAGGTCACCTCCAACGATCAGATCAACAAGGCGGCGCCTTATCGCGATCTTGTCGTGGCCTATCGCAATAATGCGCCGGTACTGCTGAAGGATGTCGCGGACGTCGAAGACTCCGCCGAAAACATCCGCAACATGGGCCTCTACAACAGCAAGGCCGCGGTGCTGGTGATCGTCTACCCGTTGCCTGGCGGCAATATCGTCAATACCGTTGCACAGATCCGCAAGGTGCTGCCGTCGATCGAAGCGACCTTGCCGCACGATGTCCACGTCGGCATCGCCGTGGACCGATCGCAATCGGTGAACGCGGCGGTGAACGACACCGAGCGCACCTTGTTTATTGCGGTGCTGCTGGTCATCGGCGTCGTCTTCATATTTCTGCAGTCGCCACGCGCGATCCTGGTGCCAGCGGTCGCGCTGCCACTGTCGATCGTGGGCACGTTCGGCCCGATGTACCTGCTCGGCTACAGCATCGACAATCTATCGCTGATGGCGCTGACCATCGGCACCGGTTTCGTCGTCGATGATGCGGTGGTGGTGCTGGAAAACATCGTGCGCCACGTCGAATCAGGCATGGATGTGCGCGAGGCCGCGTTGCTGGGCAGCGCCGAGGTCAGCTTCACCGTGATCTCGATGAGCCTGTCGTTGATCGCGGTGTTTCTGCCGATCCTGCTGATGCCCGGCATCGTCGGCCTGCTGTTCCACGAATTCGCGGTGACGCTGTCCATCGCCATCCTGCTTTCGCTGGTGATTTCGCTGACGGTCACGCCGACCATGGCGGCCTATGTACTCAACCGCAAGACGCTGCACTCCAAGGCCCGTTGGGCATTGTGGTACGAGCGCCAGTTCGAGCGTTTCAAGAACGCGTATTCACGTTCACTGACGATCGTGCTCGATCACGCGCTGCTGGTGGGGTTGACCCTGGTCGGCCTGATCGTGCTCAACGTGTTCCTGATCAAACTGGTGCCCTCGACGTTCTTTCCCGAGCAGGACAACGGCATCCTGACGGGCCAGATCATTGCCGACCAGAGCATCTCGTTTCAGGCGATGGAACAGAAACTCGCGCAGCTGCAGGCGATCGTGCAGAAGGATCCCGCCGTTGAATCGGTGGCAGGCTTCACCGGCGGTCGCGCGCTCAACACGGCGAATGTGTTTATCGAACTCAAACCGCTGGCGGTGCGCAAGCTCTCTGCAGCACAGGTGGTCGATCGCCTGCGGCCCAAACTCAATGGAGTGTCCGGCGCCAAACTTTTCCTGCAGGCCGCGCAGGATCTGCATATCGGTGGCCGGCAATCGGCGGCCGAATACCAGTACACGCTGACCAGCGACGATCCGAATGCGCTGTTCACCTGGGTGCCCAAGCTGGTGGCCGCGCTGACCAAGGAGCGCGGCCAGGTGTTGGATGTGAACTCCGATCTGCAGCAGAACGGCTTGCAGATCTACATCAACATGGATCGCGCCACTTCCGCACGCTACGGCTTCGCGCCGAACCAGCTCGACAGCGTGCTGTACGACGCGTTTGGCCAACGTACCGTGTCGACTGTCTACAACCAGCTCAATCAGTACTACGTGGTAATGGAGGTCGCGCCGAAGTATTGGCAGTATCCGCAGATGCTCGACCGCATGCGTTTCAGTACTGCGGCCGGCAATGCCAGCGGCACCCAGCAGACGCAGATGTCCAGCGCCATCGTGAAGCCAGTCACTCCGATTTCGGCGATCAGCACGCAAGAGGCCGAATCCACCACCAATTCGCTGAACTCGAACGCCGAAGCGAACCAGCTCACGAATGCCATCTCCAATGCCAGGGGCGGCAGCTCCAGCGGCAGCGCGGACAGCACGGCGAGCGAGACCCTGGTGCCGTTCCCTTCACTTGCCAGCTACGTGAGCAACCACACAGCGACCCAGGTCAGTCACCAGGACGGACTCGTGGCCGCCACGATTTCCTTCAACCTGCCGCCCGGTGGCTCGTTGAGCAAAGCAACTGTGGCGATCAACCAGGCATCGCAGCAACTGGGCCTGCCGGCTTCCATCCACGGCAGCTTTGCCGGTGCTGCGCAGGTCTATGCGCAGTCGATGTCGACGATGCCGCTGTTGATTCTTGCCGCGCTTGCGGCTGTCTATATCGTGCTGGGCATCCTCTACGAAAACACCGTGCATCCGATCACCATTCTGTCCACCTTGCCGTCAGCGGGCATTGGCGCCACGCTGGCGCTGCTGATCTTCGACACGCCGTTTTCGGTGATCGCGATGATCGGCATCATCCTGCTGATCGGTATCGTCAAGAAGAACGCGATCATGATGATCGACGTCGCCATCCATCTACAGCGTGACGAGGGCTACGAGCCTCAGCGAGCCATTCATGATGCCGCGGTGGTACGTCTGCGGCCGATCATGATGACGACCGCGGCCGCCGTGCTCGGCGCCGTACCGTTGGCGATCGGCATCGGCCAGGGCGCTTCGCTGCGCCAGCCGCTGGGCATTACCGTGATGGGCGGGCTGATTTTCAGCCAGGTCTTCACGCTCTATACGACACCGGTGATCTACCTCTATCTGGACCGCCTGCGTGCAAGACTCGCCAGATGGTCGGACACGCTGCCGTGGAACACACAGTCGGACGCAAGCGCATGAACATTTCCCGCCCCATGAAATTTTCCCACACGGCCTTGGCCACCTCGCTGGCGCTGCTGTTAGGCGGCTGCATGGTCGGCCCTGACTACCACCGACCCCAGGTAGCGGCACCGGTGCAGTACAAGGAACTGCCTGGCTGGACCGTGGCTACGCCGGCAACAGCCACACCGAGTGTTGACTGGTGGACCGGATTTGGTGACCCGCTGCTCAACCAGCTTGAACCGATGGTGTCCGTGTCGAACCAGACCGTGCGTCAGGACTACGCGAACTACCAGGAAGCACTGGCCGAGGTGCAGGAAGCGCGCAGCGCACTGTTCCCGACCATCGGCGTCACCGGCTCGGCTACCAAGCAGCGCAGCGCCGGTGGCAACCTCGGTGGCGGCGGGGTGACTGCCTCGCCAATCAGCTCGGCCGGCTCTCTTGAAGGCAATGTCAGCTGGGCGCCCGATCTGTGGGGCAAGGTCCGCCGCACGGTCGAGGAAAACAAGGCCAACGCGCAGGCGAGCGAGGCGACCCTGGCAAATGCGACGCTGTCCGAACAGGTTGCACTGGCAACCGCCGTCATCGATCTGCGGGTGACCGATGCGAATATCGACCTGCTGCAGAAGACCGTCGATGCCTATACGGAATATCTGCGGGTGGTCGGCAACCAGGGCACAGCGGGCACCGCCGCGCCTTCGGATGTCATCACGGCACGGACTCAGCTGGAGAATGCCCAGGCCAACCTGATCGCGCTCGGTGTTGCCCGCGCGAAAGATGCGCATGCGATTGCCGTACTGGTCGGCAAGAACCCGGAAGAACTCGATATTCCCCACAGCACCCAGCAGCCGACCTTGCCCGTCGTGCCGGTGGGCGTGCCCTCCACGCTGCTGCAGCGTCGGCCGGATATCGCCGTGGCCGAACGCCAGATGGCGGCGCAGAACGCTTCGATCGGAGTGGCGATAGCCGCTTACTACCCCAGCTTTTCGCTGTCGGCCGCGGATGGTTTCTCGCAGTCGCCTTTGGCTGGCTTGCTGCATATCGCCAACCATGTCTGGTCGCTGGGCGCCGATGCGAGCGAAACCCTGTTCGATGGCGGCGAACGCCACGCCGAAGTCGCCGCGGCAAAGGCGTCGTATGAGGCAGCGGTCGCGAACTATCGCGGCACCGTGCTGAATGCATTCCAGAACGTGGAAGACGACCTTTCCGGCCTGCGCATTCTCGCCCAGCAGGGGGCGGTGCTTGATTCCGCCGTGCAGGACGCCACCCGTGGCGCGCAAATCGCGTTCAACGAATATCAGGCCGGTACTGTCGACTACACCACCGCGGCCACCGCGCAGGCGACCCAACTGAGCACCCAGGAAAGCGCGCTGAACGTGCAACAGCAGCGGCTGCTCGATACGGTGTCGTTGATCGGCGACCTGGGCGGCGACTGGTCGGCCACTGAACTAACCGACACGCAGAAGGCTTCGGCACAGCGCTGACGATGGCGTAGCCGGCCGGCGCAACCGACCGCTACGCGACTCGTCATTCCTGCGAAGGCAGGGACCCAGAAGTGGACCGATTATTGAAGGGCCTACGGCACGGGACTACTCGCTTCGCTTGCCCCTCCGGGGCCACTTGAGTTTGAGCTTGCCCTTTGTCCGACACCCTTCCGCTACGCGGCCTATCTGCCAAGCCAGCGTGCCGCACCGCGACCAGCGAGCAGACCACTGGCGAAGCATGCAGTCAGCAGATAACCGCCGGTAGGCGCCTCCCAATCGAGCATCTCGCCGGCACAGAACACCCCGGGGCGTGCGCGTACCATCAGCATCTCGTCCAACGCTTCCAGCCTTACGCCACCGGCGGTACTGATCGCCTCCGCCACCGGGCGTGGCGCACGCAGGCGCAAGGGCAAGGACTTGATCTGTGCGGCCAGCGCCACAGGATCGGCAAGTACGGATTTGTCGGTCATTTCGAACACCAGCGCGCATTTTGCCGGGTCGAGTCCCGCGCGCCGACGCAACCAGTCACCGAGACTATGTTTGCCACGCGGCGCAGCGAGCCGCTCGGCGAGCACGGCTTGCTTGTATCCCGGCGCCAGGTCGAAAAACAGCGTCGCCTCGCCTTGCGCGGAGATCTGTTCGCGCAACTCAGCGCCGATCGCATAGACCAGGCTACCTTCGATGCCGTATTCGCTGAGCACACATTCGCCCTGCCGTTGCTGCGCAACACCACGGCGATCGACCCAATGAGCTATCACGGGCTTCAGCGGGGCGCCGGCGAAACGGGTGCGTAAATGTTCGCTCCACGCCAGCTCGAAGCCGCAGTTGGCGGCCTGCAGTGGGGCTATGTCGACGCCAGCTTCGCGTAGCGGCGTGATCCAAGAGCCATCGGAACCAAGCTGTGGCCAACTGCCACCGCCCAGTGCCAACACCACGGCATCCGCCGTCACGCTTCGTTCTCCATCGTCAGCGACAGCAAAACGCAGTGCGCCGCCGTCGGCCCAGCCCAACCAGCGGTGGTTCATGTGGAATGACACACCGCTCGCGTGCAGTCGACGCACCCAACGACGCAACAGCGGCGCGGCTTTCAAATCGGTCGGAAACACCCGACCGGAGCTGCCCACGAACGTCTCCACCCCAAGTCCCTGGGCCCACACGCGCAGGGCATCTGCACCGAACTCGTGCAGCCAGCGTTCAATCGCGTCGCGTCGCTCGGCGTAGCGACCAACGAACTGGGCGAATGGTTCGGCATGCGTGAGGTTGAGTCCACCCTTGCCGGCGAGCAGAAATTTCCGACCGACGGAACCCATCGCGTCGTAAAGATCGACCCTTAGGCCGGCCGCGCAGGCGACCTCTGCTGCCATCAGGCCAGACGGTCCCCCGCCGATGATCGTCAGTCGAGACGTGGCTGCGTGATTCATCTGCCCATGGTCGCACGCCACTGAGCCGATTGAACCGGTTGCTTTGTTTGCCGAGCCAGCCGAAGGCATGCTGGTCGACCATCGACATGCAGAGCGGACGGAAGTAACACTTGATCGAAGCTACGCCCATTCACAATGAGCTTAGCGCAGCGAAATCGAAGGACGGCGCTTCCATTTCGGCCTCGCGGACCTACGCTCAGGGTGCACGGATATAAACCTGGCCAGCCTTGTCGAGTGGCTGCAACTGATCCCATCTGCTGGCTCGGTATGCGTATGCGGTGAATTTCACATAACCCGAATAAGTGAAATCATTGGCCGTCCATCATTTGAGATGTCGTCCATTATATTCAGGAAGTCACAGGATCAGCTTCACAAGGTTTATATCGTTCTAATTACGCATGCCCGCTTTAATGTAATCGATTACTTTTTCGCAATTCTCGCCTGACAAAATTAAACAATTGCAGCTCCGGATCAAGGTATATGTTATTGATTTAACGATAAATAAGCCAGAGAATCCAAAAAAGTTTAGATCGTGCGTAAATGTATTTTTTGAAATCGTTTTCAGCAGAAAATGAACGAAGATAATCACCCGATCCACCGCCTTCATTGGCACGGCGATTCTGTGAACTAAATCACCGGATACTTCAAAAACTCCTATTGACGACTAACCAACATCACCCTACCGTCGACCAGTTCGTCAATGGGGAGTTTGATGAATGATCCCATTCAAAACGTCACTGATTACAAGGGACGTTACTCGATGGAGAACAGCTGGAAAACCTGCAATGAACCCCGACGGATAAATCAGGGAGGGGGGTGAACCGCAGGGTGCACATGGGATCGCTGGGCAATCCAAGAAAACCCATGGCGTCGTGCCTGTCCACGACGCTTACTCATGAGGTCTATACGGCCCCAGGGCTTCGTTTGGCCTCAAAAAACTTAGGGAGTTCACAATGCCAAGCCATTTTCGCCTCAAGCTATTGGTCGCCGCCATCGCCACGGCTGCCGCCACATCGGTCTGCGCTGCCTCTACCAGCAACGCCAGTGCGTTTGTCGCGCTGACCACTCAACACGCCACCTCGTTGCATAAAGGTGACGTAGCCGCCGGCCCGCTGGCGTTCTCGCAGCCGATGCAAATCGTGGTTTCGTTGAAGTTGCGCAATCAATCTCAACTGAACAGCTTTCTGGCAAAGGCTCAGCAGCCTGGTACGCCGACCGCGCAGCGCTCAATGAGTCAGGAGCAATTCGCCGCCCAGTTCTCGCCGACTCAGGCGCAGGCGCAGGCGGTGGCTAACTATCTGAGCAAGGCTGGCTTCACCAACGTCACCATTGCACCGAACCGCCTGCTGGTGACCGCCGACGCGACGGCCGACTCGGTACGCGCCGCGTTCAACACCACGTTTGAGAGCGTGCATACGCACGACGGTCGCAACGCTTATCACAATACAAGCGATGTGATGATTCCCGCCTCATTGCAGGACAGTGTGCTGTCCGTGGTGGGCCTGGACACCGTGCATCTGTCGCACACGTTTGCGCGCTACGCGAACACGAATGCCGCGCATCCCCTGGCTACAGGAACGGCCGTCGGACACAACCCGACCAATTTCGCCACGATCTACGGTGGCACCGGTGTGCCGACAGCGTCGACCATTCCGGTCGGCATCATCGTCGAAGGCAGCATGACCAAGGTGCTCAGCGATCTGAAGTCGTTCGCGTCGACGAACGGCCTGCCCGCGGTCACAACCCAGGTTGTCGGCAGCGGCGGCAGCGATACCAGCGGCGACGTCGAATGGGATCTGGATAGCCAGGACATCGTCGGCATCAGCGGCGGTGTACAGAAGATCGTCTTCTACGACACCACGTCGCTGACCGATGCCAACCTCACCGCCGACTACAACGCGGCGGTAAGCGCGAACGCGGTAAAGGTGATCAACGTGTCACTGGGCGAATGCGAGACCGATGCGCAGCAGGCAGGCACCACCACGGCGGAAGACCAGATCTTCGCCCAGGCAGTGGCGCAGGGTCAGACGTTCTCGGTGTCTTCGGGTGATTCGGGCGCGGATGAATGCGGCACCGGTGGCGTCGTTCCCAGCTGGCCGGCCAGCTCGCAGTACGTGGTCGCAGCAGGCGGCACCGAGCTGTATACCTCCGGCACCACGACCTGGGGCAGCGAGACGGTGTGGAACAACCTCAGCGAGAACGAGGGTGCCACGGGCGGCAGCCCCAGCACGTTCGAACCGATGCCGAGCTGGCAGGTGGGCGTGGGGCAGAACGCGGGTCACACCACGCGTGGCGTGCCTGACATTGCGTTCGATGCCAGCCCGGATAGCGGCGCGTTGATCATCGTGGACGGCCAGGCGAACCAGCAGGTCGGTGGCACCAGTCTGGCGTCACCGTTGTTCGTCGGCTCGTGGGCGCGCATGTTGGCGGCCAAGGGCAGCACGCTCGGCTTCGCCGCTCCGCTGCTGTACAAATTGCCGGCGAGCACATTCCACGATGTCACCTCGGGCAACAACAGTGGCGAGACGGCGGCGGTGGGTTGGGACTACACCACCGGCTTTGGCAGCCTGATCATGAGTCAGGAGGTCGCCAATATCGGCGGCGGTGGCGGTGGTGGTACCGGTGGAACGCCGGCGGCCAACTTCAGCTTCACCACCAGTGGACTGACCGCGAACTTCACTGATTCGTCCACCGACTCGGGCGGCACGCTGTCTGGCTACTCCTGGACCTTCGGCGACAGCGGTACCTCGACCGCTCAAAATCCCAGCCACACTTACGCGGCAGCTGGAACGTACAGCGTTTCCGAAACCGTGACCGACAGCGTCAGCGGCGCCACCAGTTCCAAGACGGAATCGGTGACGGTAAGCAGTGGCGGCAGCCCGAGCCAGTTGCTGGTCAACACCGGCTTTGAAACCGGAAAGGCCACGCCGTGGACGCTGTCCTCTGGTGTGCTTTGCACCAGCGCCAGCTGCGGCAGCAGCGAAAGCCCGCATGCGGGAACATGGTTCGCATGGCTTGATGGCTATGGCGCTTCGCACACCGATACCGCCTCACAATCGGTAGCGATTCCGAGCGGCAAGACCAGCGCGACCCTGCAGTACTACCTGCATATCGACTCCACCAAGAAGACCGCGGCCGACACCCTCACCGTGCAGGTACTGAATTCGTCCGGCACCGTGTTGTCGACGCTGGCGACATTCACGAGTCTCAATGCGGCTACGGGTTACACGGTGCACACGGCGAGTCTTGCGCCGTACATCGGACAGACCGTGGTGATCAAGTTCACCGGCAAAGAGACCTCGTCATCGGGCAACACGGACTTCACGCTCGACGATGTCACTTTGACCGTGCAGTAAATCGGGGATAGAAAAAGCTGCGTAAAACGGCAGCTGCTCCGGTGATTTCAATGAAGGGCCCTGCCTTGAGGCGGGGCTCTTTTTTATCGCACATGACCTGCCTGTGCGTCCCCGCGCCCTTCCGTCACCGCGCTTCTCCGTTCCCTAAGTCCCTCCGCTCCTCCCGCTCCCTCTCCGTTCGCCCTGAGCGTAGGTCGGTAGGACCGAAGTCGAAGGGAGCGCCTAGAGGGTGACCTTCGACTTCGCTCCGCTACGCTCAGGGCGAACGGAGAGGGAATACTTAGGGCGAGCAAGGTGAAAATGGCGAGGGTCAAACGGATGGCAAACAAAAGACTGGCGTGGAAGTCCGTTGGCCTGCTAAAAAGCGTTGCGGGCACGCCATGGGGGAGTGACTCGCCACGATGCATCAATGCATCGAACATCATCGGACGATATTCAAGGATTCTTCATGATCCGCAGATTCCGGAGGCCGGCACTCTTGCTGCTGGCGTCGTTTGGCTTTATCGCATGGATTGCTTCTGCACATACCGACCGCGGCAACGACTCGCCAGCCAGCGCATGCGCTGCCAAGGCAGAAAACTTTCTCGGCTTACTGCATCTCGACACTGGGCCTAGTCCCATTTCTTCCGCCAAGACGAAGCTGCGACTGGTACCCGGCTAAAACTTCCTGTTTGCAGGTAAAAAGCGCCAAGCCGGAGTTGCGCTTGGCACCTGATGCCGGAACAGGAACCAGCGCCGATGACAAGTGAAGGTATCGAAGACAACCCGCCCACCGATCAGCCATCGATCGTGGCCAGATTGCCCCCGGCGTTTTCGTCGTCGCCACCGCCACTGCCGCGAGTGACGGTGCCCACACCGGTACGGGCACCCGTGCGGCCCAGGCGTTCGGGCTACATCGCGGCACACTGGCGTGGTGAGTTGTCATTGGCCCAGTCCTACTGGGTCAATGACGTCGCGATCGGCGTCGTTTTTTCCATTTTCGTGCAAGGGCTTGCTACCGTACTGAAATCGGCGCATCCGGCGTTGGCCACGGTGCTGGTGGTGCTGGTGCTGTTCGAAGTCGTGCGGCTGATCATCGCGTGTTGGCAGGTCACCGGCACGCTGCGCTGCGCCGCACTCAGCGGCAGTGGCTGGGCTGTAGTGGTCAATTGCCTGATGATTCTAGGCGTCATTGTCACGCTCGCAGCCACCGTCCGCTCTATCGACATCATCGAGGGTTTGGCGCGCGGCGCCGCCGAGCAGCAACGTTTGAGCCACTACCGGATCGCTGTTGCGCCCGCTGGCGACGCGATCGTTGCGCAAGGTCCGATCGGCCTCGGCTATGCGCAAGCGATCATCGATGTCTTTAACCAGCATCCGCAGATCCACCAGCTGCGCATTGATAGCATCGGCGGCGATGTCGACAACGGCATGCAGCTGCACGACTTCCTTGTCGGCCGCGGGGACATCACTGTCGAGGCGGACGGCCTGTGTGCAAGTTCGTGCACCCTGGTCTTTCTGGGTGGCGAGCAACGCATCCTGGGAGTCAAAGCAAGGCTCGGCTTCCATCAGTTTCGTTCGGTACTGGACACGCACGTATCGATTGAGTCAGTGGAAGGGAAACAGGAAACCTACAAGCAGTTCATGAGCAAACGCGGTGCATCCGCTGATTTCATCCGCCTCGCCCTGGCCAAACAGGGCAACCAGGCTTTCTTCCCTGACATTGATGAGCTGTTTGCAAACAACATCATCACCGGGGTCCGACTCGGCAATCGCCTGCTGACAGCGCAGGATTGGCGTAGCGAGCAGTTTCTCTACCCCTATCGCGAACGCCCTGAGATGAGGCAGCTTGGCGTGGTGCTTGATTCGCTGCAGCAGCATCAGCCGGTACTGTTCGGCGAGTGGGTGCAGCGCAATCTGAAGGTGAAGCAGCTCCCCGATCCCAAAGCACGCGCCCGCGGATACACCTATTCACTTTGGACAACACTGCACGCGGCACGAAGACAGGCGATGTACACGGCCTCCGCCGTCGAGGTGCGCCGCTTCGTCGAGAATCGCCTGCAGATCATGATGTTGTTGCGTGACCGCATTTCAGCGGACGCGTGCGGCGCATTCCTGCAAGGGCAGGCAGTGACTTGGGGCGATCAGGCTCCCGCGTACTTCGAGCTCACCGGTGAAGGTTATGCGGCGCTGCTTTCACGATACGACCCGGTACAGATCCCTCTCGCGGATTGGCAACGCGGTGAGCATGAACTGTCGTCGGCACAGGCCGTCTCGACTCCGCACCCCCATGCAGTGGCTGACAACGCCACCGTTTGTCAGCAGCAAATGGCTCTCCTCAACCGGCTGGTCACGTTGCCGGCTGCCCAAGGTGACCTGGCCATGCGCAGCTACTTCCTTCATATGCATTAGACGTGGGCCGACTCACTCCGGCTCGGGTAACGGCTCAATACGAATGCCGATGACGGCCAGGCGACGTAAGCCGTCGGCGCTGGGTTGCAGGACGCGGTTGCGCGCATTGCGGCGCAGCCAGTCCGCGTCAAGCATCGCACCGGTAAGGGCAACCCCGAGTGGTCCGCCGATATGCAGGCGGCGCTCCGTCCAGTCCAGGCAGCCGCGTCCGCGCAAGCGCAACAGACCTTGCGTCTGATCGCCGTTCAGGCCAGCAGCGATCAAAGCGTCCGCACCAGACGGCTGTAAACGCAGGCCATCGCTAGCCGATCGCAGCCAGCCGCGTTCCAGCAGGTTGCCGCACAACGCCACGCCCAGTTGGCCTGCAAGATGGCGATAGCAGGTACGCGCCATCCGTAAAGCCAGGTCTGCGGTAGTCGGTCGGAATGCGGGTACGCGCTGGCGCGGCAACGCCAATCCTTCAAGCAGTGCAGCGACCTCGTCATCCGCCAGCCGGTAGTAACGATGCCGACCCTGCACCAGCACACTGAGCAGGCCACCTTCCAGCAGACGCTTCAGATGCGCACTGGCCGTCGCCGCACCTACGCCTGCTGCACGCGCCAGCTCACCGGCTGGGCGTGCACTGCCGTCCATCAGCGCCAGCAACATGGCTGCGCGCGCCGGCTCCGCCAGCAGGGCACCGAACTCGGCCAACTGGTAACGATTAATGGATGCGCTGTCGTCCATGGATGCAGTCTAGCCCGCGGCGGTTACGCCATCATTCGTTGCGTGACGAAATGTGCGTTGTCCAATGCTAGTGGCGCCAGCGACCGTTTCAGCACGGCTAGCAACGGGTTAAGACCCTCAAGGCGCGGGTGTGGCATTGCGCAAGCGTGCGGTGAGATTTGCCTTGATCGCCGGCCATTCGGAATCGATGATCGAGAAATAGACGGTATGCCGTACTCGCCCTGTTTCAGGGATGATCATATGGTTGCGGAAAATGCCTTCCTCCTTCGCGCCGAGTCGCGCGATCGCCGTGCGCGACTTTTCGTTCAGCGAATCGGTCTTGAGCTCGACGCGATTCGCTCCGAGCACGTCGAAGGCATGTGTCAGCAACAGCAACTTTGCGTCGGTATTCGCACCACTACGTTGCTGGCTTGGGGTCAGCCAGGTCCAACCAATTTCCAGCCGCCGGTGACTTGCCTCGATGTTGGCGTAACGCGTGCAGCCGATCACCTGGTTGCTGGCTTGATCGATGATGACAAAGGGCAGTGAAACGTTGCGCTGCTGTTCATCGAGCGCGGTCTGCACATAGATCCTCATGTCCTCGGCCGTATGCACTTTGTTGGGTATCCAGCGCCACAACTCCGGCTCCAGACCCACGCGCATCAGTGCGTCGAGATGATCGAGCGTCAATGGCTCGAGCCGCACCACGCTGCCACGCAAAATGGTGGGTTCGATCTTCATGGGGTCCGCCAGTTTCATCGTGAACTCTCGTCGGTTTGCATGATGCTCATGGTGTTGCATTCTCATGGCGTCAACGGGGCCGTGTGAAGTCAGCTGCGTGGCTTCGCCCGATGCGTCGGCGTCGCAGACCACGGATCGTCCGGCCATGGATGCCGCGGGTAGCGGCCTTTGAGTTCCTTTTTCACTTCCGGGTATGTACG
>Ga0302234_10000228_pt1 | contig 46825 bp, 38 predicted proteins | sample II_Palsa_N3_2_FD_193576 | JGI IMG/M metagenome (GOLD analysis project Ga0302234, IMG submission 193576) | Peat permafrost microbial communities from Stordalen Mire near Abisko, Sweden - II_Palsa_N3_2 | ecosystem: Environmental > Terrestrial > Soil > Palsa > Peat permafrost | place: Sweden... | reverse complement strand
TTCGCCAGATTGAAAGCAAAGCGATGCGCAAGCTGATGCATCCTAGCCGCGCGGATCGACTCAAGTCGTTCCTCGATCGGTAAAGCGGTAAAGTAGCAGAGGGCTCTGGTTTGAAACCAGGGCCCTCTTTCTTTATGGCGGCGGCTTCAAACGGCCTTCGTCATATTGACTGAAAGTGCCCGCCACTAAGTGCCATCCGCATCAGGAACCGCGCGATATTCGCGTCGCGCGAGAGAGCGTCTTGCCACCGGCCGACAACCCGACCGCGCTGCGCCCGACTGCGCCCGAGCCGAAGCCGGCCTGCGTGCTGCCGTACATACTCCAGCCAAATTCCCGGGAACGATCTCGCTTAACCATGGATCGATAGACAACAGACTCGTACGACCTGCAATAGATTCCCGGCAGCATCGGCCCTCATAATCGGGGTTGCGCGCCGGGACCTGGTCCTGTCCGGGCAGACCCACAAGAGGACGCCACATGAATATGCGCACGAAAGAGTTCACCGTTCCCGAAGCCGAAGCAGGTGCCGTTGCCGGTACGGAGTGGTGGCGCAACGCGGTGATCTACCAGATCTACCCGCGCTCTTTCGCCGACGCGGATGGCGACGGCATCGGCGATCTGCCGGGCATCACGTCCAGGCTGCCGTACCTCGCGCGCCTCGGCATCGACGCCATCTGGCTCTCGCCGTTCTACCGCTCCCCTCAGGCCGATGCCGGCTACGACGTGGCGGACTACCGTGTCGTCGATCCGCTGTTCGGCACGCTAAACGACTTCGAGCGCATGCGGCATCAGGCCCACGCGTTGGGCATGAAGGTGATCGTCGATCTGGTACCCAATCACACCTCGGACGAACACGCCTGGTTCCAGGCGGCGCTGAACTCGCCACCCGGCAGCGCCGAACGCGCGCGTTATCTGTTTCGCAACGGCAAGGGTCCGCACGGCGACTTACCGCCGAATAACTGGCAAAGCGTATTCGGCGGTAACGCCTGGTCGCGGGCGCCAGGGGATTCGCAGTGGTATCTGCACCTATTTGATCGCAAACAGCCCGATCTCAACTGGGATCATCCGGAGGTCCGCGCGGAATTCGAGGACGTGTTGCGGTTCTGGCTGGACCGTGGCGTGGATGGCTTTCGGGTCGACGTGGCGCACGGCCTCATCAAGGCGCAGGGGCTGCCTGACTGGGCGGGTCATGCCGCGATGGTGGAGGGTACCGAGGGCGGCGAGCGCGGCGACGACAACCCCGGTCCGATGTGGGATCAGGAAGGCGTGCACGACATTTACCGTAGCTGGCGCCGCCTGCTGGACACCTACCCCGGTGAACGGATGATGGTGGCCGAAGCGTGGATCGCGCCGCAAGCGCGGCTCGTCCGCTACATTCGTGGCGATGAAATGCAGCAGGCGTTCAACTTCGACTACCTGCTCGCCCACTGGGATGCGGCTGAAATCCGGGCGGTCGTTGACAACTCGTTGGCTGCATCGGCTGCGGTCGGCGCACCGACGACCTGGGTGATGTCCAACCACGACTCCGTACGCCACGCATCGCGCTATGGCCTGCGCAAGCCGGGCGCACGCCCCAAGGGTATCGATGCGGCCGGCGAGCAACCGGACGAACCGTTGGGACTGCGCCGCGCCCGCGCCGCGGCTTTACTTACGCTCGCGCTGCCGGGATCAGCCTACATCTACCAGGGCGAGGAACTGGGCCTGCCCGAGCACACCACGCTGGATGCACGCTACCGGCAGGATCCCGCGTTTTTCCGTACGCAAGGTGCTGAGATCGGACGCGATGGCTGCAGGGTGCCGCTGCCTTGGCAGGCGGATGCGCCCTCGTTCGGCTTTGGTCCCGGCGAAAAAAGCTGGCTGCCGCAGCCGGAGAATTTCGCGCGCTATGCCGTGGACCGGCAGGACGGCGTGAGCCGCTCGACGCTTGAACTGTATCGCGAGCTTCTGCGATTGCGGCGCGACTATGCGCTCGGTACGGGACGATTGCAGTGGCAGTCTGAGAGCTCATCCAACGTGCTGGTGTTCGACAACGGCACGCTGCGTGTAGCGATCAATCTGGGCATGCAGCCTATCCCTCTGCCTGAGGGTGCTGTGCTCGTGTCGAGCGAGCCGCTGGAAACGCCGGGCGAGTTGCCCGGCAATACCGCGGCCTGGCTCACCTTGATCTGAGGCAGCCCCTTCATAATATCTTCCCTGGATTCAGGATTCCGTTCGGATCGAGCCCCGCCTTCACAGCACGCATCGCGGCGACATCCGCATCGCTGCGCGTGAACCCAAGATACGCTTTCTTCTTGGTACCAATCCCGTGCTCTGCGGAAACCGATCCATGGAATTCGCGCGTCACGTCGTAGACCACGTCGTCGATCTCGCCATGCAGCGTCTTCCCCGCTCCCGGCACGTCGACGACGATATGCAGATTGCCGTCCCCAAGGTGTCCGTAAATCATCACCAGCGCCTGCGGCCAGCGCTCACGCAACCGGATGTCACAACGCTCGGCGGCATCGCCGACGTCGCTGATTGAAAAACTAACGTCGTACGCAGCATGGTTCGGAATGAACTTCGGATACTCCCCTGGCGCATCACGGATCGCCCAGAAGGCCAGCGCGTCAGACTCGGACGTAGCCAGCGCGGCGTCGCTGACGACATTCTCCTCGAGCATACGGCCGAGAAATTCCTCGAACGCTTGCGTATGCCGCGCCGGATCACCCCCCACGCTCTCGAGCAACACGTAAAACGGATAGCGCTCCTTCACTGGTGCACGCAGGCTCGGCAGATTCGCGAGTACCGCGTCGTAATAGCCGGCCCACATCACTTCGAAGGCGGAGACCCCGGCCGAGAGCCCCGCTTGCGCTTCTTCGAGCAATCTCGTCACCGCACCGTACGACGGCAGCGCACACCACGCGGTGGCGACCGCCCGAGGCCGCGGCCTCAGACGCAGCACCGCACGCGTGATGACACCGAGCGTGCCCTCGCTGCCGATCAGCAGATTCCGCAGATCGTAGCCGCTATTGTTCTTGATCATCTTGTGTAACGCGCCGACCACCTCGCCGCTTGCCAGCACCGCTTCGAGGCCCAGTACCTGATCGCGCATCATGCCGTATTTGATGACACGATTGCCGCCCGCATTGGTCGCGAGATTCCCGCCTATCGTGCAACTGCCGCGCGCGCCCAGATCGAGGGGAAAGTAAAGACCCGCATCGAGCGCGGCCTCCTGCACGACCTGCAGCGGCGTACCCGCTTCGACAGTCATCGTGCCTGAGGTGCGGTCGATTTCGACAATGTGATTCATCCGCTCCAGACTCAGCGCCAGCTCGCCATCGCGCAGATTCGCGCCGCCGACGAGCCCGGTCAGCCCACCTTGCGTAACAACCGGCTGGCGATACTGATTGCAGATGTTCAACGCTGCTGCGACTTCTTCCGTGTTGCGCGGCCGGATGATGGCGCGCGGCGTCGCGCCCGGTAAACCGCTCCAATCCACTACCTGGCGTGTGCCGAACTGCTCCGGTAACGTCACCACGTCCGCGCCAAGCGCCGCAAGTAGCGCCTCGATCACATTCCCTTGCTGCATGACTGCCCCCGTCTTTGCAATAGCACTAAGCGCTACGAAGAATTCAAAGCAGCCCGCGTTTCGCAAGACTTTGATACAGCGCTCTCACGCCGAAGGTCCACGGAGGGATGTCAGTGGAAAGCTGCACCGTGTTCACCAGCGCCCCTAGCGAAGGCGTCGCGATCGTCACCACATCGCCGAGATGATGAGTGAAACCGGCACCCGGTGCATCGCGATCCTTGATCGGCGAGAACATCGTGCCGAGGAACAGCATGAAACCGTCGGGGTACTGATGATGTGCTCCGCAGGTCTGCGTAACGAGATCGGCCGGATCGCGGCTGATCTCCTGCATATGGCTTACGCCGTCGAGCACAAAGCCATCCGCGCCTTCGATGCGCAACGACAGGCTCGCCGCACGCACCGTATCGAGCGTGAAACGCTCATCGAACAGGCGCACGAACGGACCGATCGCGCACGAGCCGTTATTGTCCTTTGCCTTGCCCAACAGCAAGGCCGAGCGACCTTCGATATCGCGCAAGTTCACATCGTTACCGAGCGTTGCGCCGACGATCTGACCTGCACTATTCACAGCCAGCACGATCTCCGGTTCCGGGTTGTTCCACACCGAGGTGGGATACAGACCGACATCAGCACCGAGCCCCACGGCGGACATCGGCTGCGATTTCGAAAACACTTCGGCGTCCGGCCCGATGCCGACTTCCATGTATTGCGACCACGCCCCGCGTCGCTCGAGTTCGGCTTTGAGTTTCATCGCAGCATCCGAGCCGGGCTTGATCTTCGCGAGGTCGGTGCCAATCAGTTCTGTGATTGTCCGGCGCACCTCGACAGCCTTGGCGGCGTCGCCACCCGCCTGCTCCTCGATCACCCGTTCAAGCAGGCTCACGGCGAACGTCACGCCGCACGCCTTGATGGCCTGCACATCGCATGGCGCAAGCAGTCGTGTGCCCGCCTGACCGGCGGGCGCGAAGCTCGCTTCAAGCAGCGTATTCACCGGGCCTAGCGCCTCGCCAGGCGCATCGCGGGCGATTTGCACGGCGTCGGCCCGGTCGAACAGATCCGCCGTAGTGGCGACCGTGGACGTAATATCGAAGACCTGCCCGCCGCGCACCACTACGACGGACGGTCCATCAACTGGCGCGGGGCGCCAAACGCGGCCTATCAGCAGCGCGTGTTCGAGGTCATCAGGAAGGCAAGAGGCAGGATCGAGGCGCATTTCGTCATGTCCGGAACGTTGACCAAAAACTGATCCTATCCATGCGCTCGCGCAGTGTCCACCCTATTGATGCACGCGGCACTTTCTGGGAACGTGCCGCGCTAAACCCGACGACATGCCGCGTGCGAGGCCGCTTGCCGCACATACCAGTCGAGACATTGCGGATTCGCCATGGCTTCACGATTGACCACCTTCTCAAGCGCATGGCCGAGAAACAGCTTCTTGATCGGCACTTCCTGCTTTTTGCCGGACAAGGTGCGCGGAATTTCCGGCGCTTGCAGAATCTGATCCGGCACAAAGCGCGGCGACAGCGAGGTCCTGATAGCCGCCGCCAAACGTGCTTCCAGCGCCGCATCCAGCACGATTCCCTCGCGTAGTACGACAAAGAGCGCCAGATAACTGTCGCGTCCGAGAAACTCGAGATCGATCACCATCGAATCGAGCACTTCAGGCAACGCCTCAACCGCAGCATAGATCTCACTGGTGCCCATCCGTAAGCCGCTGCGGTTAATCGTGGCGTCGCTACGGCCATAGATCGTGCATGCGCCGTCTGCATCGATCTTGAGCCAGTCTCCGTGACGCCACACGCCAGGATAGACGTCGAAATAGCTCGACACGTAGCGGGCATTGCCGGCGTCGCCCCAGAAATAGAGCGGCATAGCAGGAATGGGACGCGTGCATACCAGTTCGCCCACTTCGCCAACTACCGGTTCCCCTGCGTCGTTCCAGGCCTCGACTGCGGCGCCTAGTTGGCGGCACTGCATCCGCCCCGGCACCTGCGGCAGTTCGCGGTTGCCGGTGAGAAAATTGCCGCTCAGATCGGTGCCACCGGAGATATTGAGCCACCAGATGTCCGGTGTACCGATGGCGGCGAATTGCGTGGTGCCCCAGCGCTGCACGTCCTCCGGCAGCGGCGAGCCGGTGGTGCCGATAGCGCGCAACCGCGAGAGGTCACCGCAATCTGCCAGCGATAACCCGGTCTTCATGCAATTGCCGTGGAAAGCTGCGCCGGCGCCGAGAATGGTGATCTTGTGGCGGGCGGCGAAGCGCCATAGCACGCCCCAATCCGGGTGTTCCTTGCTGCCGCTGGGACTGCCGTCATAGAGGCAGATCGTCGTGCCGGCCAGCAAACCCGACATCTGCACATTCCACATGATCCAGCCGGTCGAGGTGTACCAGTGGAAGCGTTCACCGTGGTTGTTGCTGCTGTAGCTCGCACCATAGTCGGTGTGCAGGACGACGCTCAGCCCGGTTACCAGAACGCCGCCGTGGCTTTGCACAATCGCTTTGGGCAGGCCCGTGGTGCCGCTCGAATAAACCACCCACAGTGGATGATCAAACGGCAACCACTCGGGCACAAAGGCCGCGGTGGCTGCATCGTCGCGTGCGACCACATTGGCGAAGCTCAATGCGTCAGCCACTCGCGACGCTGCATGGGGCGTTTCCAGCACGATCAAAGTATGCACGTCCGGCAACGCCGCACGCAGCGAGGCGACCACCTGGCTGCGGTCCATCGAACGGCCTGCGTAGCGGACACCGTCGGCGGCGATCAGGACGCGCGGCTCGATTTGACGGAACCGGTCGATTACCGCCTGCAAGCCCATGTCGGGCGCGCACACGCTCCACACCGCACCAATGCTGCAGCAGGCGAGAAACGCCACCACGGTCTCAGGCACGTTGGGCAAATAAGCCACCACGCGATCGCCACGATGCACGCCGTGTTCACGCAAGGTCAACGCGAGCGAGGCCACCTGACGCTTCAATTCGGGCCAACCCAGCTCTCTGATCCAGCCTCGCTCGTCCTCGCTGATAATTGCAGGCACGCCTGCTTCATGTGCAGCATCCACATGGCGAAGCACCTGGTGCGCGTAGTTCACCTGTGCGCCAGGAAACCAGCGCGCGCCCGGCATACGCTCCTCCGCCAGCACCGCGCTGTAGGGTGTCGGCGATTGCATACCGCCGTACTCCCAGACGCTTGCCCAGAATGCATCGAGATCCGTGACCGACCAGCGCCACAGTGCATCGTACGAATCGAACGAGAGGCCACGGGTCCGCTGCAGCCAGTCCTGGTACAGGCGAATTTGCGGAATGCAGGCCGCCTCAACGGGCCGGCTTCCAGCGACAGAATCTGCTTGGCTCATATTTTCGGTCAGAAATAAAACAGCGCTAAACCTCCAGCCATTCCTTGCGAACCTGCGCATTAGCCTTCAACTCGGCAGGCGTCCCCTCGAATACGATGTTTCCGTGACCCATGACATAGACGCGTTGCGAGATGTCGAGCGCAATGGCGAGTTTTTGCTCGATCAGCAGCACCGACACCCCGCGCTCCTTGAGCGCTTGCAGATACTCGGCGACCAGCGCCACCAGCTTCGGTGCAAGTCCTTCCGTGGGCTCGTCGATGAGGATCAGGTCCGGGTCGCCCATCAGCGTGCGGCACAGCGTCAACATCTGCTGCTCGCCCCCTGATAACACCCCCGCCGCGGTGTTCTCCCGCTCTTTCAGGCGTGGAAACATTTCATACATCTCGGCCAGCGTCCAGCGTGGTTTGCGTTGGCGCCGACTACGTTTCTCCCCCAGCAACAGATTCTGGCGCACGGTCAACGTGGGGAAGATGTCGCGATTCTCGGGAACGTATCCGATACCCAACTGCGCAATCTCAAACGTGCGGCGCCCCAGGATCTCCTCGTCACGAAAGCGCACCGAACCCGCGGCCTTGACCATCCCGAGGATGGTTTTAGCCATGGTGGAGCGCCCTACTCCGTTGCGCCCGAGCAAGGTGACGATTTCGCCCTTGTCGACATGCACGTCGACGCCTTGCAGAATGTGGCTCTTGCCGTAATAGGCGTGCAAGCCTTGCACATCGAGCATACGCTGGGCCATCAGTGCGCTCCCTCGGTGGAGCTTTCATCAAGGGAAGCGCCGAGATACGCCTCCTTGACCTTGCTGTTGTTGCGGATCGCCTCGGGCGTATCCGTCGCGATGACCTCGCCATAGACCAGCACCGAGATGCGGTCCGCGAGACCAAACACCACGCCCATGTCGTGCTCGACCATCACCAGCGTTTTGCCCACCGTGACATTGCGAATCAACTCCACGGCCTGCTCTGTTTCCGAACGGCTCATGCCCGCTGTAGGCTCGTCGAGCAGGATCACCTCGGCGCCACCGGCGATGGTGATGCCAATCTCCAGCGCGCGCTGTTCAGCGTAGGTCAAGAGACTCGCCTGCGTGTCGCGGCGGCGCTGTAACCCGATCAGTTCGAGCACCTCTTCGGCCCGCTGCCGCGCGTCGTGCAGCTTGGCCAGCCGATGCCAGAACGAGTATTTGTAGCCGAGCGACCATAGCACTGAGCAACGCAGGTTCTCGAACACCGAGAGCCGATGAAAAATGTTCGTGATCTGGAAGCTGCGCGAAAGCCCCATGCGATTGATCACGAAAGGCTTGAGGCCACCAATCTCGACACCGTTAAGCTTGACCGAACCGGAAGTGGGTTCGCAACGCCCTGAAATCAGATTGAAGGTGGTCGACTTGCCCGCGCCGTTGGGGCCGATCAGTGCATGGCGTTCGCCTTCAGGAATGCTCAGGTTCACCCCACGGATAATCTCCGTCTGGCCAAAGTTCTTGGTGAGTTCACTCATTTCCAGTGCGGCCGTCATCCCTCGCCTCCTGCCATTTCCGCCTGAACTGCATCCCACGCTTGATGCACGCGCGCCACCGCCGTGCGCCAGGCCAGCGCGCCGGCTATCCATAGCGCCACGGCAAGCGCCCAGGGTTTGAATGAGGCCGCATCGAAACCGAAGCCCGCCAGCGTCATGCTGGTGCCGTTGTCGCTGTCGATCTGCAGCTTGTAGGTGAGCTCCACGGTCAGGATCAACGCGGCCAGCAAGATAAGTCCCGCGCCCAGTGCGACCGAGTAGGAAGGCAGCATGCGGCCCAGCTTGCGCTTTGCCAGCAGCGGCACCTGCTTCATCAGCAGACTGGACATGCCCCCTGGCACGAACATCACCATCAGCACGAAGAAGAGTCCCAGATAAAGCAGCCACGCCTGCGTCAGGCTGGACAGTGCGACGGCGAACAGCACGAACACCACCGCACCGACGACGGGCCCGAAGAAGAACCCACCGCCACCAATGAACGTGGCCAGCAATACGCTACCCGAGTGCACGGCACCCACGTTCTCCGCCGACACGATCTCGAAGTTGATGACCGACAGCCCCCCGGAAATACCGGCGAAAAAGGCAGAAAGGATCACTACGAGGTAGCGCACGCGCTGGGTGTTGTAACCGACGAACTCGGCCCGCTCGGCGTTGTCACGCACGGCGTTGGCGATGCGGCCTAAAGGGGTGTGCGTCCACGCGTACATCGCGATCATCGACAACAGGCACCACACCGCGATCAGGTAATACACCTGACGTCCAGGCCCATACGTGATGCCAAGCACAGCATTGCCGACTACCCGGTTAGTCGAGATGCCGCCCTCGCCGCCGAAGAAGTCGGGAAACATCAACGAACTGGCGAACACCATCTCGCCGATGCCCAACGTGATCATCGCGAACGTAGTGCCCGCTTTGCGCGTGGTCACGTAGCCGAACAGCACGCCGAAGAAAGCGCCACCGATGCCGCCCACCAGCGGCAGCAATGAGACTGGGAACCAGAACTCGCCTGCACCGACCTGGTTGAGCGCATGCACGGCGATAAACGCACCCATGCCCGAATAAACCGCGTGACCGAAAGACAGCATGCCGGACTGGCCGAGCAGCATGTTGTAAGACAGCGCGAAGACGATCATGATCCCCATCTGCGACAACAGGGTGATGGCGAAGCCGCTGGAGAAGATCAGCGGCGCCACCAGCATCACGAGTACTGTCAACCCCCAGATCAGGTAGCGTGTGAGATGACGGGGTGCAGACGCGGAGCGGCCTTCCTGGGCCATGGCCTGCTCGTAGCTATGCCTCATGGTTGGTTTCATGGTCTATCCCTCCCGGGTTCCCATAAGACCACGTGGACGCACAATCATCATGACCACCATCAGAAGATAGGGCAGCACCGGTGCCATCTGCGACACGGTCAGTTTCCACACTGAGGACAGCGGCGTGGCGCTCGTTACATGCAGACCGATAAAGCCGAACAGGTCGGCGAGCGAGGCATCAATGGTAACGGCAAAGGTCTGCAGCAGCCCGATCAGCAGCGACGCGATAAACGCCCCCGCGAGCGATCCCATCCCGCCCACCACAGCTACGACAAACACAATGGTGCCGACCGAAGCGGCCATCGACGGCGAAGTGACAAAGGCATTACCGCCGATCACACCCGCCAGGCCCGCAAGCGCGGCGCCGCCGGCGAACACCAGCATGAACACGCGCTGCACGTTGTGGCCGAGCGCTTCAACCATCTGCGGGTGCGTCAGCGCGGCCTGAATCACGAGCCCGATGCGCGTGCGGGTGAGCACGAGGTACATGGTCACCAGCATCAATACCGACACCAGCATCATGAAGGCACGGTACTTGGGAAACACCGACGTGAAGACCTGGAACAGCGGGCCGTCGAGTTCCTGTGGAATGCGGTAAGGCACAGCGGACTGCCCCCAGACCAGCTTGACCGCCTCTTCGATCAGATAGGCGAGGCCGAAAGTGAACAGCAATTCGGCCACATGCCCGTACTTGTGCACGGTGCGCAGCCCGAAGCGCTCGACAAGCGCCCCCACGACCACTATCAGCAGCGGAGCCAATACAAGCGCCGGCCAGAAACCGATCTTGCTGGCGATGGCATACGCGAAATAGGCACCCAGCATGTAGAAGCTCGCGTGCGCGAAATTGAGCACGCCCATCATGCTGAAGATCAGCGTAAGCCCCGACGACAGCAGGAACAGCAGCAACCCGTAGCTGATGCCGTTCAACAGGGAGATGACGAAGAATTCCACGGACAATGTTCCTTACTTCTTGCGGCAGCGTCGACGAGCGCGCGGTTAGTGATGGAAAGCGGCCGGGCTAACCCGGCCTAAACCGCATCCTTCATCCGGCACCTGACATAGCGGCCTAGTTCGGCCGCTTCATCTGGCACGTGGTCGGTTGGACTGCTGATGAAGCGTCAAGCTGCGCATCGGTTCGCCAGCCATAGCCCGTCTTCTCCTGGTCGTACTTGACGTCTTTGCCATCCGCCTTGACCCACGTGGCGATCACGAGGGGCTGTTGCGCCTGATGATCGGAGGCGCGCATTTCGACGATGCCGTTCAGACTCTGGACCTTCATGCCTTCCATCGCCTTGGCCACCTTCACCGGATCGGTGGACTTGGTCTCCTTCATCGCCTTGCCCAGCGTCGCGACCGCAGTATAGGCCGCCATTTCGAAGAAATCGTCGTCATATTTCTTCTTGAAACCATCCATGATCTGATCGGCTTGCGGCGGATTGCCCTTGGAATTCGGGCCCATATAACCGACATACCTGACGCGGTCTGCACCCGCCGCCCCCATCGCCGTCGGCACGCCGGTCGTGGAGGCGTAGTAAGTATAGTAATTCGCGGTCACACCTGCGTCCTTGCCGGCTTTGATCAGCAGCGCCAGATCGCTGCCCCAGTTACCCGTGATCACCGTATCGGCGCCGGATGCCTTGATCTTGCTTGCGTAGGGTGAGAAATCCTTAACCTGCGCCAGCGGATGAAAATCGTCCCCCACAATCTGGATATCTGGACGCTTGCGTTTGAGATCTTCCTGCGCGACGCGCGACACATCATGGCCGAAGGAATAGTCCTGATTGATCAGGTAGACCTTCTTGACGTTCGGATCTTTGGCGAGAAAGCTGGTCAACGCTTCCATCTTCATATCGGCGTTGGCATCGAAGCGGAAGTGCCAATAGTCGCATTTGCTATTGGTCATGGCCGGATCCACCGCGGCGAAATTCAGGTAGATGATCTCCTTGCCGGGATTGCGCGCATTGTACTTGGACACCGCATCTTCGAGCGCGAGACCCACAGAGGAACCGTTACCCTGTGCGATATAGCGGATGCCCTGATCGGCAGCCTCATTGAGTAGCGTGAGACTCTGCTGCGGCGACAGCTTGTTGTCGAACGGGACCATTTCGAATTTCTGGCCGCCAGCCCAGTCCTGCTGATTCGCGACTTCGGTAACGTATTGCCAGCTTTTCAGTTCGTTGTTCCCTAACGAACCCATCAGGCCCGACAGCGTATCGATGTACGCGATCTTGACCGTTTCTGCCGACGCGGCCCCGCAAGCCAGCGCCATGAAAATGGTTGCACCAGCAACCAAGGAACACATCTTTTTCATTCAGTTGTCTCCTACGATTTTGAAATCACTCTTTATCTTATGTATAACTAACTATAAGCGAAGACGTGCCGGACACGCACCTTTGCGCGTGGCACGATAAGGCGTTGGAGGCGATGCTGCTACGGTAGGTGAACGGGAACGGCTGGCCGACATGCTTCGTATCTCCATGCCAATTGAAATCGCTTCAATTGACGAAGTGATGCGCGTCTATCAGGGCGTAGATACCGGGGATTCGACACACAATTTCGCACGACCGTTCGTAGCGTGTCAACGGGCAAACCACGCAAATGTTCTCGCTCACTGGGGTTAGCCGGGAAAACACCTAGCGTCAGGTGACCCGCAACAGAAAGTGAATGAACGTGCTTTTATTTACACGACGAAGGCTCGCACGTATGATCGTTGAGCGATCAGGACTGGACGTCTGCACTACGAAGACAGAAGAACATCGAGGAGCGTTGTAATGCCTGTGAAAGACGTGTTTCGCCCGCACAGAAAGCTGACCTCGTGCGCTGCATCGATCTGTTGGAAAGGGGCCTGCGGAGGTACGTGCAAATGACATGGCTCGACGCATTGGTGAACGAACCCTTCGTCTGCATTACCGATATGATTCGCCGCTTCGCGACCGAGCGCGGCGACCATGCCGCCTTGATCTGCGACGGCGAAGTCGTCACGTACGCTCAACTCGACGCGAAAGTCGACCGCTTCGCGGCGGCATTGCAACGAGATGGGCTCAAGCCTTGCGACGCGATTGCGCTGTGCGCGACGGCATCGATCGAATACGCGGTGGCATTTCTTGGAGGCCTGCGGGCGGGTGCGGCGGTTGCACCGCTCGCGCCATCGTCGAGCGCGGCGAGCCTCGTCAGCATGATCGGCAATTCGGGCGCACGGCTGCTCTTTCTGGATGCCGAGGTCCAGCGCCTGGTTGAGCCGGTCGCAGGCGAAATCAGCGTCACAGCCATTGCACTTGACACGCACCCGGGCAACACCGCGCTACAGACGTGGCACGCGCCCGAGGGCGCAACGCCCGTGCCGTTGACGATCGAGCCCGCGTGGCCATTCAACATCATCTATTCGTCCGGCACGACAGGTACGCCGAAAGGCATCGTGCAGTCGCACGGCATGCGCTGGGCCTATGCGCAGCGCAGCATCGAGCGTGGCTATGGGCCGCATGCCACGACGCTGATCTCGACGCCGTTGTATTCGAACACCACTCTCGTAAGCTTCATGCCGACGCTCACGTTTGGCGGCACGGTCGTGCTGATGCCGAAATTCGACGCGTCACGGTACCTGACGCTCGCACAGCAATACCGTGTGACGCATACGATGCTCGTACCAGTCCAGTATCAGCGGCTGATGGCGCACCCCGACTTCGACTGCTACGACCTGTCCAGCTTCCAGGCGAAGTTCTGTACCAGCGCACCGTTCGCGGCCAGTGTGAAGGCCGACGTGGTACGGCGCTGGCCTGGCAAACTGACCGAGTACTACGGCATGACAGAAGGCGGCGGCTCATGCCAGTTGGAGGCGCACGCTTTCCCGCACAAACTGCATACGGTCGGCAAGCCCGTGGAAGGCCACGATGTCCGCCTGATTAGCGAGCATGACGACGAGGTAGCCCAAGGCGAAGTCGGTGAAATCGTCGGCCACTCACCGGCCATGATGACCGGCTACTACCGGCAACCGGAGAAAACCGCCGAGGCGGAATGGTACGACCCGAACGGCAAGCGCTTCATCCGCACTGGGGATATGGGACGCTTCGACGAAGACGGCTTTCTGACGCTACTCGATCGCAAGAAGGACATGATCATTTCGGGCGGCTTCAATGTGTACCCGAGCGATCTGGAAGCGGAACTGCGTGCGCATCCGGATGTTGCGGACGCAGCCGTAGTCGGCGCGCAGTCGGAGCAATGGGGCGAAACGCCGGTGGCGTTCGTCGTGCGCCGGCCACAAGCCGCGCTTGACGAAGACGTACTACTGGCATGGATCAATACACGTTTGGGGAAGATGCAGCGGCTCTCGGCGCTGCGATTCATTGATGCATTGCCGCGCAGTCCGATCGGTAAGGTGCTGAAACGGGAGTTGCGTGAGCAGTTCCATGCCGCCTCGCAAGGCGTCAAATAAATAGGCGGTGCTTTCCAACAAGAAAGCACCGCCCGTCTGTTGCATTGCGATTCAGATTCGCAAAGCCATGCGCGGTTTCACGCCTACGTTCCCGAGGCAGTCACGATGGCCAGGCTTGGGCAGTAATGCGTTGCGCTCAAGTACGCCGCTTGCTGTGAGCGGACGCCGGCAGCACTAGACGTCGGCGGATCGATAAACACTTGCGCATTGTTCGATCCCGCCGGAGCGGTGAGCGTCATCGTCACTTTCCACCAGTTGCCCGACTTCACCGCGGTGAGCGAGGTCGCCTGTCCCGCACCCCATGTCCCTCGCACTATAGCGCCTGTGTTGGTATTGAGGACCCAGCCAAATTCCGTACCGCTCGGGTCATCGGTCTGGATCGATCCGCCAGGAAAGACCGTCGCGTTGGTGGTCGCAAGCACATAGTCACTGAAACTATACGATTGCCCACCTTGAACCCTGATAATTTCACGGACATTCGAGACCGATGAGCCGTTCGTGCTGGTCACCGTTGCAGCTCCCCTGTTGATGCCCGAGATATCGGTCGCAGGTACGGCGGTGCCACCGTTTTGTTGAGCCCATGTATCGGGTGCTGCGAGACTCAGCGGCGAGTCGATCAGGTTGTTGGCATTGCAGGCGGCGGTGGTCTTATCGGCCGGCGGTCCATAGAAGCTTGCAATGCTTGCCTGAATGGCATTGTCGGTCGTATCGGAGGTTGCCTTGGTCAGCACTGCGCCTTCGAAGAACTGGACGGGGGCCGCGCTACCATCGCCGCCTTCGCCAAGCGACAAACCACCTTGCCATTGCCCGTTAAACGCATGGCCCGCATCGTTGAAAAAGTTATAGGCTTCCGGAGGCGCCGCGTCATAGACCGCTGTGAGTTCATTCTGCGAGGAGGACCCGTCTTTGACAGCGAAGATATTTGACGCGGTCACCGGCGAGTATTTAGAGAGCACGGTGACGAATTTATCCTTTGGCGGCTGCTGCGGTCCGTAGAGATAAACGCCCGCTTCTGCATCGACGCCCGGCCAGTTGGTGTCCAGTGCGTTGCATACGGGATCTTTTGCGGTGAGTGGCTGGCTCGAATCGCCATCGCAATAGCCAAACGTAGCTGCGTTGCCATTTGAGAACGCCAGTGCAAACATTTCACCTTCGACCTCGCCATGTGCATAGGTGCTGGAGTTAGCACTGCTTTCCATGTTTCCGTAGGTCCCGCAGCAAGTCGACGACTGGCTGTAGTGCGCTCCCGCCACCATATATTCGGCGATGTCGGTGTCACCGATCGACTGATTCACCGTGCCAAAGCGGTTGCGATAGGCCTGCCCCGCCAACGTGCCCAGGGCTGGAATCTGGGCGCCTTGCAGCGGCACGAAGCTAAGCTTTGCGGGGGTGCCGGAAAGCGCCGGCAAGTCGTTACCGATCGATATCTGCTCAGTCGGCGCCTGGGCGGTCAGCGCGGTCGGCGGCTGTAGCAACTGAACGGTCAGCGTCCCGTTTCCTGGAAGCGTGATCGTCGCAAAGCCGTTGAGGACCGGAACAGTCGTCGATTTTTGCGCCGCGGAACTGGTACCTGGAACGGTCAGTGACTCTGTTCCGTCCGCGTTGAGTGTGAGGGTAGCCGGCACATTGCCGAACGCACCGCCCTTGAGCGGTGCCACCAGGTCGATCTGATCGTAAATGTACGTGACGGAACAGCTTGTATTGTTGCAGAAAGAATTCGCGCTGTTGACATTCGCTGAGCCAATCAGCGTGTGGTCAGCGCCACGCGGCAAGTTACCTGAGGTATACGGATAGACGTTCAACGTTGCATTATCAGACGCCCGTTGAATCTGGAACAGCGGACCCTTATAGGTCTTTGTCAGCAAGCGTGTCACGCTGTGAGCCGCAGAGCACGGCGTGCTGGCCGTCGCCGCGGCGTCGCATGGTAGAGGTGTGGCTGACGCCTCTTCCACTGATGCACTATCGTTTGACGGGGTCGTCTGGGCTAACTGGGCTGCCGCAGCCGCCGGCGCCACACTTGTGTTCGCCACGCCTGCGGCTTGAGATGTGCCGCTACTGCCTCCATCGCATGCGGCAAGCGCGACAGTCATTGCCAACAAGACGGAAATTAATCCCACTCCTCTGGACATCATGACCTCCTCCTATAAGACCAAGCATCGGGTTAGATTCTTAACATTTAGGTATGCAAACTTATTGACACGGAATCGTCACTGATCAAGCAGGTATTCTTCGGAACTGTCAGTCACTCACGGCGGGTTAGAAGACGTACTAAGGGGTAAACGCAACGCGCTGTCCGGGCCACGCTACGTTTGGAAATGAGTTTGATCTTGGGGTGGAACGCGCAGATGCCGGCATGCGGTGCGATAGGCCGAAGGTCGAATGGAATTGACGGACCATGAAGCCGGATATCGCAAACGTTTGCGGAAAAGTGGCGCTCATCGCGTGTCGCGGGTACCGGTGACTAGTACACGAGGTCGGTGGCCAGCATCACCACCATCCGTTGCAGCGCTTTGCGGCTCACCATCCTCGTCTCCCTTGTCGTTGCATCGATCGTCCGTCCAGCGGGACAGCAACTGATGCCGCGTGGCAGTGGGGTGCCTCGCTCGGTAATAATATTAGTCAATATTATCGCCAACCCTTCTAGGGACAATCCCTATGCTTTAAATGAAGGGATCGATCATATGCGGTGCTGCGTGGTCGTGTGCGGAAGATCAATTCACGGCAGAAAAATATTATCGCTAATATGACCTTTCGCAATCGAAAGAAAATTAAGTACATTTTGCATGCGACGCAACCGGTGACATCGAACAGCCCCGACGCGTAACACGGCCGCTCCGATGAACGGGGCAACGGCTCTTTTGCGTCGGGGAGGTGCCGCCTACGCGTTCAACCAATTAACCATAGGACCTTTGATTTCAACATCGTTTGGACTCCTTCACGGAATCTTCACGTCCCCTACGAGGGCTAGCCGGTATCAGTCCGCGAGAGCCTGGATCACGTCTTCGGACTGACGCACCAGACCGAGCCTCGGAAAAATGAAATTAACCGACGCGTCATGATGCTCAACCGAGCCGCAACTCATCGCATCTTCAGCGAGCACGAGTGAATAACCGAGTTCATAGGCCGCTCGCGCCGTCGACTCGACGCCGATATTTGTCGAAATTCCGCCCAGCACAATCGTTTGGATACCACGGCGACGCAATTGCAGATCGAGTTCCGTGCCGTGAAAGGCGTTCCACTGACGCTTCGTGATCTTCAGATCATGCTCGGCAACTTCGAGCGCTTCGGGGTAGTCCCACCACGTCGATGGAAGTCCACCGGCAGGCAGCGTCACCGGTTGATCGACGGGCTGCTTCAGCGCGTCGCCGAAATCGGCGCTCCAGCCCACGCGCACCAGCACGACTGGCGCACTGAGCTCCCGGAAGCGCTTTGCGAGCTTCGCTGAGGACGCCAGCACGGCCTCGGCGCTGCGGGGAGCCTTGCCGAAACCAAGGATGCCCTGTTGGAGGTCGATCAGAACGAGTGCCGTCGTTTTGGGGTCAAGTTTCTGCAGCATCTTTGCCTTCCATTGAAGTTAGTGAGCCAAAGGTGTATTGTGAGGCTCGTCTCACATTTCTATTTTATGAGCATGGCCTCACAAAAGTCAACGGGAACATTGCGGGCCGAAAGCGGGCAAGCGAATCAAGCGAAAGCACCCCGGCGTGCACGCGGTCACGCGCGGGTCGCGGCGCTGCTGGAGGCAGCGGGCAGCGAATTCGCAGACAAGGGGTATGAAGCGGCAACCATGACGGCGATTGCCGCCCGTGCAGGGGCATCGATTGGTTCGCTGTACCAATTCTTTCCCACCAAGGATCAGATTGCGGGCGCGCTACTCGAAAATTACGTGAGCATGCTCACAGAGACATTCCATAAGCTGCGCGAGACTGCGCCGTCTCTCGACTTATCGCTGCTTGCGAGCCGCTTGACCAGGACGTTTATGAAGTTCCGCGCAAGCCATCCGGCATTCGCGGTCCTCGCCGAGACCTACAGTGATGTTCTCCCAGGTACCGTCACCATCCGCGAACGTGTGCGCGAAGAGATCGCCTCCGTGCTGGCAGCAGTAGCGCCGCAACTGGAGCCAGCCGAGATCGCCGTCCGTGCTGTCGTGATCCAGCACATCATGAAAGCAGCCGTCGCGGTGAACGGCGACGCCGCCCTAGCCATTCGTAAAGCGGTGATAGACGAACTGGAAGGCCTAATGCTGCATTATCTGCGCGAAGCAATCCAAGGCGGTAATCAGGACACCGTTACTTCTTCATAAGTCGCCAAAGCGTGGTACGCCCGATGCCGAGCGCACGGCTCGCCGCGGCGCGGTTGCCGCCGTGCTGTTCCAGCGCGCGTTGTACGTCGTCACGGGTCACGGCAACGGGCGGCGCGCTAATAGCATTCGCTGCATTGCCATTGGACTCCGCCGCACCGCGCGACGCATGCATGCGACCGAGTTCCGGAAAAACGTCCCGCAGATCCTGCCACGCCCCGCTCGCTCCCTCGCCCAGATAGATCGCCGCCCGTGCTATGAGGTTCTCGAGTTCCCGCACGTTGCCGGGCCACGCGTAGTGTTCGAACAACGGCGTCAGGAATTCCAGCACGCGTTGCGCGGCCGTGGCGGGCAACCCGTATTGGGTTGCGCTGCGCGCGAGCAGATGCCGCGCCAGTCCCGGTATATCGCCGCGCCGCTCGCGCAATGGCGGCAGTTCGATTTGCAACAGATTAAGCCGGAAGTACAGATCAGCGCGAAACACCCCTTGCTCGACGAGTGCATGCAGGTCGCGATGGGTCGCGGCGATCACGCGGACATCGATCGGCGTTGCGCGCCCCGAGCCTAGTTTCATCACTTCGCGCTCCTGCAACACGCGCAACAACCGGCTTTGCGACGCTGCCGGCATCTCGCCGATTTCATCAAGAAAGATCGTCCCCGTATGGGCGATTTCGAAGAGCCCCGGTTTGCCGCCGCGCCGCGCGCCGGTGAATGCCCCCTCCTCGTGGCCGAACAGTTCACTTTCGATCAACCCTTCCGGCAACGCCGCGCAATTGAATGCGACGAATGGATTGCCGCGCCGACGGCTCGCGTTATGGATGCCCTGCGCGACCAGTTCCTTGCCGGTACCGCTTTCGCCGGTGAGCAGCACGGTTGCGTCGTGCGCGGCCCCGGCCCGCGCAAGACGCCGTACTCGCTCTAACGCTGGCGACGCGCCGGTGAGATCGTCGAGACGGTGCCGCGCCACCAGATGCTTTGGCCGTTGACTGGTGCGCAACGAGCGATCGATGCGCTGCGCAACCAGCGCGTCTTGCACCGTCACCACCGAACCGGAACGTGAGCCATGCTCAACAATCGGCACGCAATTGACGATCAGAGCCCGACCGTCAATCTGCTCGATACGCTCGTCGATCGGCGCGCCGGTATCGAGCGTTTCGCGCAAAAGCGGGCCGACGGCTCTCGCGAGTTGCGACGGCAGATCATGCGCGCGGTCGAGTCCGAGCAGATCGAGCATCGCCGGATTGACCGCTTCGAGCTGGCCGGCGTCATCGAATGCAGCGACGCCGTCGCGCAAATGCGCGACGATCGTATTGAGCCGCACACGTTTGGACTCCTTCTGACGGCTCACGCGTGCCAGTTCGATCGAGCGCTCGAACGCTTCTTCGACGGCGCCGAGCGAGTAGAGAAACACGCTATGCAGCCCGGCCTGCTGCGCGAGGTCGCACGCCATGCCCGGGCCGATGATGGCCTTGCAGCCCTCGGACGCGAGCGTGTCGACGGCCACGTGGACTTCGTCAATCGAGCGGTATGCGCGCTGTTTCAAGGCGACGTTCAACCACGCGCTGAGGTCGGTCAGTTCCTTCGACACCGTTTCGTGCAGCACGAGGCCGATCGGCGCGTCCGGCCACATCGTGATGGCCTGGGTGATCGCGCTGAGCACGTCGAAGCCATTCACCTTGACCATCACGACCGGCACGCTCAGGTTCTCGCGCAGATATGCGCCGTTCGAGCCGGCGGCGAGAACCACGTCGACGGTCCCCGCCTCGATATATGCCTGCAGTGCGGTCACGGCAGCACCGTAGCCTTCGCGCACCGAGAAAAATTTCGCGCGCTCCGTGTAGCGCGGCGCGACGGTCTCGCACAGGGTTGTCAGCCGGCTAATGCTGACGAGTGCGATGCACGGGCGGCTCTGGTTCGGATTCGGATTCTGGTTTGAGAGGGGCGTTGACACGATGAAATCTCCGACGAGACGAATGGAACGTATTTGAAACGTTCCACGAAACACATGGAACATTTTCGCACGAACGCGCCCACGCCGCCGGTTGCCTATAAGTCCATGAATTTGCAAATGAAACGGGAAGGCGCACCATTGGCATGCTTTCTGCGAACGTCCCTCACTTTCAGACACTGATCCGGAGCCATGCCATGCCCACCTCATCCACTGCTCGCCGCGCTGCGTTCCGCGCCAAGGTCGAAGAACGCAACGGGCTGCTCGTGCCCGGCGCCTTCAACGCAATGAGCGCACGCGTCATTCAAGACGCCGGCTTCGAAGCGCTCTATCTGACTGGCGCTGGCGTGACCAACATGTCGCTCGGCCTTCCCGACCTCGGTTTCGTCGGCTTGCACGAAATCGCGGAACACACCGCGCGGGTCCGCGACGCCGTCGACCTGCCGTTGATCGTCGATGCCGACACCGGCTTCGGCAACGCGCTCAACGTGCGGCATACGGTGCGCACGCTCGAGCGCAGCGGCGCCGACGCGATCCAGTTCGAAGACCAGGTGATGCCGAAAAAATGCGGTCACTTCTCCGGCAAGGAAGTGATTGCGACTGACGAGATGCTCGGCAAGATTCACGCCGCCGTCGATGCACGTGAGGACCACAATCTGCTGATCATCGCGCGCACCGACGCGGCCGCCGTCCACGGCATCGACGACGCGATCGAGCGCGGCCACCGCTTCATTGAGGCTGGCGCGGACATCCTGTTTATTGAGGCGACCGAATCACTCAGCGACATCGAGCGTTTGCCCAAGCTGATCGACGCGCCACAGTTGATCAATATCGTGATCGGCGGCAAGACGCCGACTCAGCCGCGCGAAGCGCTCGGCAAGCTCGGCTACGCGATCGTGCTGTATGCGAACGCCGCGCTGCAAGGCGCGGTGCTCGGCATGCAGCGTGCGCTCGGTACGCTGCGCGACAATGGCCGTTTGGACGAAGACGCATCGCTCGTCGCACCGTTCAGCGAGCGGCAACGGCTCGTCAACAAGCCTCTGTACGACCAGCTCGATCGGCAATACGCGGCGAAAGAAAAGTGAGCGGCAACGCAGCTCGATCGCACCAGTAAAATACGGAGACCTCATGGGAATGACCCCCAACCCGGGCGACGCGCACAGCATCGATACAGCCGCTGTCGCGCATGCCCGGAATGCCGCGGGTAGCACGGCAAGCGCCGCGGCGCCGGTGCGCATCCGTTCGATCGTCGGTGGCCTGGCCGGCAACCTGATCGAGTGGTACGACTTTCTTGCCTACAGCATCTTTTCGATCTACTTCGCGAAATCGTTCTTCCCGAGCGACAAGCCCACCGTGCAGTTGATGAACACCGCGGCGATCGCGGCGGTCGGTTATGTCGCGCGGCCGCTCGGCAGTTGGCTGATCGGACTCTATGCGGACCGGCGGGGCCGTAAATCGGCGTTGACATGGTCAGTCACGGCAATGTGCATCGGCTCGTTGATGATCGCCATCACGCCGGGCTACGCGACGATCGGCGTGTTCGCGCCGGTCGTATTGATTCTCGCGCGCTTACTGCAAGGCTTGAGCATGGGGGGCGAATACGGCACCAGCGCGACTTATCTGAGCGAGATCGCACCGGCTAACCGCCGCGGCTTCTACCTTGGCTTTCTGCAGGTCAGCGTGGTCGCCGGGCAGCTGGTCGCGCTCGCGCTGATGCTGGTGATGCAGAACGTGCTGCTCACGTCCGAGCAGATCGAGCGTTAGGGCTGGCGCATTCCATTCGTAGTCGGTGGCGCGCTCGCGCTGTTTGCACTGTACATGCGCCGGAATGTTACGGAAACCGAAGCGTTCAAACAGAGTGCGCGGCAAGCGGGACCTTCGGTCGGCCAGCAGATGCTGCAGCACTGGCGGCAGATCGCACTTGCTATCGGCATCACGGTCGGCGGCACCGTCGGCTTCTATACGTACACGGTGTACATGCAGAAGTATCTGGTCAATTCGGTCGGGCTCAGCAAGGAAACCTCAACGCTGATCTCCGCCGGCGCGTTACTGCTCTATATGCCGCCGCAGCCGCTCTTTGGCCTTGCGTCGGATGTGTTCGGCCGGCGCGCAGTACTGATCTGTTTCGGCGTGTGCTGCACGTTTTTCTCGGTGCCGTTGTTCACGGCGCTCAGTCACACGAAAGATCCACTGGCTGCATTCCTGCTGTCGTTCGCCGGACTCGTGATGCTAAGCGGTTTTACGTCGGTTCACATGCTCGCGAAGACCGAACTTTTTCCGGTGCGCATCCGTGCACTCGCAGTGGGTTTGCCGTACGCGCTGACAACGGCGATCCTCGGCGGCACGACGGAGTTCGTCGCGCTGCGCTTCAAGGCAGGGGGCCACGAGCAGTACTTTTACTGGTACGTCACCGCGTGGGCGGCCGTGTCACTGCTCGTCTACGTTTGGATGCCAGAGACCCATTCCCGAAAAATAGCCGCGATCGAATGAGCACGAGGGAACCTCTTCAAAGTCAACCGTGGAAGTTCACCGACCAACGAAGATATCCCGGTACGCACCGTAGACCGACAGCAACGGCACAGCCGTCAGCAGCGGCGTGAGCACCAGGGCACGCAACGCCAGCGGAGCCATGGATGCTAATAGCACAGCCACCGTTAGCGTTGCGAAGTACGTCATCGTCACTGGCCAGTTGCGGACCACACCGCTCACGCTAGCGATCATCGCCCTGTGCGGCGTCATGTCGTGCAGCATCACGAGTGCCGGGGCGAAGCAGGTCGCGGCGATCGCGATGGCGAAGACCGACTCACCCAGTAGCGTTTCGAGAGCGCCGCGCACGCCGTGATCGCTGCCATAGCTGATCGAGAGGTTGTGCGCACCGCTCGCGCCGACCGAAACGTTCAGCGAAACATGGAAGGTTGCCAACAGGACCACATAGCCGACGGCGACGATCGCTGCGCCGTACAGCCCGACCACACACAGCGCGTTGCTGCGCCGCGCCAGCGCCGCGGACGTCTCGCGTAACGACACTGGCTGGCCGTTGGGAGCGCCGTCCTGAACCACCATCAGGCCACCCACGACGAGCGGTGCCAGCAGCACCGCCAGCGGACGTAGCATGGGTAGAAATCCCAGCAGGGTCGCGAAATCGGCACAGACCAGCAATACGCTGAGCCACAGCACGGGCTGCATGCTCATGGCACGTGCGCCGCTCATCAGCCAGTCGCCAATACGCAGAGGATTGAGTTCTCTTCCACCGGAAAATGGCCGTGCCGGCACGTGATGGAGACCGCTTTCCTTAGAAACGTCACGCGGGTAATTCATGTTCATGACAATTCCTCAACAGAAAATTAAAATTGTTATTCGTACTCCTACTAATAAGGCGTCCGGCCTTTCGCGATTCGGACGTTGCCACTGCCTTCCCGGCCCGCTAGTGATCGTCCTGGCCTGCTGTTGCTGCTAATCTACGCGTCATTGCGGACAAAGGTTGTCCGCATCTACGGAGGCCGACGCCGAATGTTGCAACACTCGACGAGGCTGCTGCACCTCCTGGGCATGCTCAGAAGCGCCCAGTCGTGGCATGGAGCCGTGCTGGCCGAGCGCCTTGGCGTCACGGAACGGACGGTACGACGCGACGTTGACCACTTGCGAGGCTTGGGCTACCGGATCAGCGCGACGCCGGGGCCCGACGGCGGCTATAGCCTGGAAGCGGGCACGACCTTGCCGCCATTGCTTTTCGAGGAGGACGAAGCGCTCGCCGTATCGCTGGCACTACGAACGCTTGCCGCCAGCGGCGTGCAGGGAATCGAAGAGTCGGCCCTCGCCGCCCTCGTCAAGCTGGAACATTTGATGCCTCCGAGGCATAACCGCAAGGCGAGGACGTTCTTCGCATCTATCCAGAAGTTGGCCCAGGCGGGCCCCAGAGTCGATGCAGCCGTGCTGGCTGCTCTTGCTGGCGCATGTGCGGACCGCGAAGAATTGCAATTTCGCTACACGGATGGCCAGGCCAACGTAAGCCAGCGCACGGTCGAGCCCCAAGGCCTGGTCAACGCGGAATCAAGGTGGTACCTCGTCGCCTGGGACCGCAGCCGGGCGGACTGGCGCACGTTCCGTGTCGACCGGGTTGTCCCGCCGGTTTTGACCGGGCCACGTTTCGAGCCTCGGGTCGGGCCGGACAAGGGCGATCTGGCCGCATATGTCTCCCGCTCGGTTTCGACGTCGGCCTACCCGGTGCGCGCCGAAGTGATCCTTCACGCGCCGATGCAGGCGCTAACCCAGAGCATCTGCCCGCTCGTCGGCCAGTTGACGGCGCTCGATTCGAGGCGATGCGTCGTGCATACAGGGGCGCATTCCCTGCATACGATCGCGGCCTGGCTATGCACGCTGGAAGTCGAATTCGATGTGGTCGAGCCTCCCGAGCTTTTGGAATTCCTCCGAGGAATGAACGCGCGCATCCACCAGGCTTTGGGACGTTCCAATTAGGTGACGTTTCCCGGTTCGTCGCCCAACGACCTGCTAGGTGTACCGCCCTGTTTCCGAAGGGAAAACCGCGCTCTCATTACATGGGATCGGATCGCCAGAGGCCGGGCGGCCGCCCCGATGTTATGATCGGAAACATTGCACGCCATGAGGCGCGCTTCTGTCCCTACACCCCATGGATACCCATCTCACCAAACCCGCTGAGCCATCCACGTCGGATCTGGGTCGGCGCGTACGTGCCGCGCGCCAGGCGCAGGATCTGACGCTTGAGACGGCGAGCCGCCTTTGCGGCGTGTCGCGCTCGACGTTGTCGAAAGTCGAAAACGGCCTGATGTCGCCGACTTTCGACGTGCTGCAAAAGATCGTGCTCGGCCTGAAAATCGAAATCGGCGAACTGTTCGGCTCGACGCCAAAAGTCAGCGCCGGCGGCCGCCGTGCGTTGACCCGCAAGGACGCCGGTCAACGTCATGCGTACCGCGGCTACCAGATGGAGCTGCTCGCCACCGACCTCGCCCACAAGGCGATGCTGCCGTTTCGCATCCGCATCTCGGCGCACACGCTCGACGCGTTCGACGACTGGGGACGGCACGAAGGCGAAGAATTCCTGTACGTGATCAGCGGCAGTGTATGTCTGTACTCCGAGTTGTATGCCCCCACGCACCTGAATGCCGGCGACAGCATCTATTTCGATAGCCGCACCGGTCACGCCGCGGTATCCACCAGCGACGAAGACGCCGAAGTGTTGTGGATGGCGACCAGCGCGGATATTCCACAAACGCAGGTCGAAGCGTCGAAGAAGTAAGCGTGGGGCACGTCAGTCCGCGCGTGCCGCTTCACGTCACACTGCGGACTGCGGCGCTGAATGTGCCGCTGCTGCCGCCGCAGCAGTCGTGCTGGCCGTCGGCGTCACACTGCGCGCCGCCAACGCCCGCTGCGCCAGTTGTGCAATATGCAGCGCGTGACGTCCGGTGCCCTGCTCGATCTGCTCGCGGCAACTGAAACCGTTAGTCAGCACGATGGTTTGAGCCGCCGCGCCGCGAATCGCGGGGAACAGTTTGTCTTCACCGATCTTCTCAGACAGCGCGTGATGCTCCGCGTTAAAGCCGAACGAACCGGCCATCCCGCAGCATCCCGTATCCAGCAGTTTCCATTTCACGCCGAGCCGCTCCAGCAGCGTCGTGTCGCCTTGCATGCCGAACAGTGCCTTCTGATGGCAATGCCCGTGCACGACCACCTCGGCATCGAGCCCGGGCCAATCGAACGGCTCGCGCACCACGAAATCGGAAAACAGGAAGGTCTGCGCCGAGAGGCGCTTCGCTTGCGCGTGATCGGGCAACTGCTTGAGCAGTTCGTCCTTGAAGACGGACAGGCAACCGGGTTCGAGACCGACCAGCGGCACGCCTGCGGCGATATCGTCGGCGAGGTCGTCGAGCACATTTACCAGCAATTCGCGCGCACGCTCGAGCAGCCCGAAATCATAGAGCGGACGACCGCAGCACAGGCGCTTTTTCGGCAGCACGACGTGCCAGCCGAGTTGCGTCAATACGTCGGCAGCGGCCTCGGCGATTTCAGGCGAGAAATGGTCGCTGAACGTATCCACCCAGAGGATGACTTTGCGAGAGGCCACGTCAGGCGCGGCCAGGTTAGCCCCGGCATTGCGTGCCGCGCGCCGCGCGATGTCCCGATACGTCTGCCGCGCGAACTTCGGCAGTTCACGTGTTTGTGCAACACCGGCAATCCACTTGCCGAGGGGCGCAAGGCCCGGCGCTGACGTCATGAAATTGGTCAAACGGGGAAAACGAGCCGCCAGCGGTGCCCATTCACCAATCCGGCCCATGAACATCGCCTGCCGCGGTCTGCGATTCGTTTCGTAGTAATGCGAAAGAAATTCTGCTTTGTACGACGCCATGTCCGTATGCGTCGGACAGTCGGACTTGCAGCCCTTGCAGGCAAGGCACGTATCGAGTGCTTCCTTGACTTCGCGGCTCTGCCAGCCGTCCGTGATGACCTCGCCCTGCAACATCTCCCAGAACAGATGCGCGCGGCCTCGGGTCGAAAACTTCTCCTCGCGCGTGGCGCGGTAGCTGGGGCACATCGTCCCGCCTTCGAGCGAGCGGCACTTGCCCATGCCGATACAGCGCTCGACCGCGCGTTGGAAGCCATCGCCTTCCTGGCTCGAGAACGTCAACCTGGTCTGCAAGTTCACGGGTCGATACGCCGGCCCCATGCGCAGGTTTTCGTCGGCGCGGTAGGCATGGACCACCTTGCCGGGATTGAGGCGGTTAGCCCGATCCCAGATCGCTTTGAACTGCTCCATGGCCTGCATCAATTCCGGGCCATACATGATCGGCAGAAACTCGGCCTTCGCCTGACCGTCGCCGTGTTCGCCGGACAGTGATCCGCCGAATTCGACCACCAGTTCCGCGGCTTCGCGCAGAAAGCGGCGCCACGTCGCAATGCCTTCCGCCGTGCGCAAATCGAAGGTGATGCGCGCATGCACACAGCCGTCGCCGAAATGGCCGTACAGGCTGGTTTCGTATCCGTAGCGGTCGACCATCGCCTGGAACGCGCGCAGATAATCGCCGAGCCGCAATGGATCCACCGCCGCGTCTTCCCAGCCAACCACAGGATCCGGACGCGCAGGATCAACCGACAACGCCACCGCCGACGCCCCTGTCTCGCGGATCGACCAGACCTTCGCCTGCAATGCGCGCTCTTCGACGAGCATCATCGAGACATTGGCACCCGCTGCGCCCGATCCGAAATGTGCAGCCGCCGCGCGAGCCTGAAGAACCGCCTCGTCATGCGTATCCGCGCCGAATTCGAGCACGACCCACGCGTCGCCTTCGGGAAGCAGCGCGATCTCTTCCTTTTTCAGGCCACGTGCCTGCAAGCCGCGAATAATCGCGCGGTCCAATCCTTCAATTGCAATTGGCCCGCACTGCATGAAATGCGGCACCGCATCGGCGGCCGTGAAAATATCCACGAAGCCAAGCACCAGCAGCACGCGCTTCGCAGGGCTTTTCACGAGCCGCACTTTCGCCTGCAAGGTGATCGCGCACGTGCCTTCAGTGCCCACCAGTGCACGCGCAACATTAAAGCCGTTTTCCGGCAGCAGTTGATCGAGATTGAAGCCCGACACACGCCGCTTGATCTGCGGGAATTTTGCACGAATCAGATCAGCGTAGGTATCACGCAGTTGCTTGAGTGCCGCGTAAATCTCGCTCTGGCGGCCGCCCGCCGCGATGATGCGTTCGAGCTCGTCGTCCGCAGTCGGGCCGACCCAGAAGCGCGCGCCGTCATACGTGACGACTTCTAGGGCTTCGATGTTCTCGACCGTCTTGCCGGCCATCACCGAATGCGCGCCACACGAATTGTTGGCGATCATGCCGCCGAGCGTGCAGCGGCTGTGCGTGGCCGGATCGGGCGCAAAAGTGAGACCGTGCTGTTCCGCCGCGTCGCGCAACGTGTCGCAGACCACACCCGGTTCGACAATCGCCGTACCCGCTGCCGGGTCCACCGAGACGACGCGATTCACATACTTGCTCGCGTCCGCCACCACCGCGACATTCACACACTGTCCGTTCTGCGATGTGCCGCCGCCGCGCGGCAGAAACGGGACGTCGTTGCGCCGGCACACGGCGACGGTGGCGAGCAGATCGTCGACATCGGCGGGCACGACCACCGCAAGCGGCACCTGCCGATAGTTCGACGCGTCCGATGCATACAGCGCCTTCGACGCGTGGTCGAAACGCACCTCGCCGCGCACATTCTGGCGCAGATCGGCTTCGAGCGACTGCATGACGGCCGCCGTGCCCCGAAAAGGCGTGGCGACATGCCGGCCATCCTCCGCCCGCGCGCCACGCGCCGATCCACCCGCGGCTTCTTGCACGACACTACTGCCGGCCGCCGCTACGGAGGTTTCCCCAGCGGCGTTGGACCGTACTTCATCGGTTGACGATTCCACCTGAACGGCACCTCGTGCGAATGATCGCGTCACGCTTATGCAGCCTGACCCGCGGTCATCTTGAAGATTCCCTGGGCATTGCCTGCGTCGAAACGCAGGTCCGTTTCCCAGCGGCGCGTGTCCTGATCGAACGTGCGCTTGCGGGTAATGAACTCGTAGAACGAGCCGGGCACCTCACGCGTGACCGTGCTGCCATCGGCCGCGCGAAACTCGCGCTTCACGATATCCGCGCGATACGCAGTCTGGAACACCCTGCCCGAGCGCGAACGTTCGACTTCCGGTTTCATCGGGCGGCCCTTGGCTTTCTCGTCATCGGAAAGCTGGAAGACGTCGGCGACGCGATCCGTCGCATGGTTGAACGCATTGCCTTCGGTGGCGATCCACGCCATTTCCGCCGATTCCTTCAACAATACTTCGTAATCCGCCTCGCGGGGAATCTCGTGTTGCCGCGCAAACGCACCGACAATCACCGGCAGCAGTTCATGCGCCGCGTCGAGCGGCAACACGCCTTCGCGCTCGAGCTCCCACAGTTGTGCGGTGGCGACAGGCGTCAACGGATCACGCGACGTGCCAATCACGTTGGTCACCGCCTGCTGAAATTCAGCCGAGAAACGCTCAGGATGCAGTTCGCTCACGAAGAACTGGGAGATCTCATCGGGTGCATCCTCATGCGCCCAGGCGCGGCCCGTCATACCGAGACGGTCCAGCGGATAGCGGCCGTTGATCCGGAAGCCGAGCGGCCGCAGGATGCGTGCAAACGCAGCTTCACCCGGCGGCAGCGCGCCGCTCTGCGCCCAGCGCACCGTGCGCAATGCGCCGTGATCGAAGTACACGCTGCCGCCCGCAGCCAGCGCGTCCTGGGTGTAGGCGCGGCCGTTCGGCGAGCGCGCCAGCAGGTCTTCAAACAGGACCATGTTCATCGCCTGCGCGAGTTCGGCACGCGTGACGACGCCGGGCTCCCATTCATTGAGCGCCTGCGGATGATTCAGTGTCTTGAACAACGCCGCAGCCTTCTCGGTGCCGATCAGTTTGAGCAGCAGTTGTTCAACATTCGCATTTCGCACGGTTCTCAGGTTCTGCATGTCTTGTCTCGGGAGGCGGGCAGGCTTGCCCGCGCGGGAGGGGGAATCCGCAGCTGCTGCGTCAGTCAGAACGCACGCCCGGCATCGTTTGACTGCGATTATTCAAATCCACGCCCGTCCCGTAAAGCGAGATAAAATTCAGACTTGATGCGTTTTCGGAATCAACGTGCGAAAGTTCAAGATCCCCAATATGGGCGCGCTACTAGCTTTCGAAGCTGCGGCCCGGCATGAAAGCTTCACTCACGCGGCGCGCGAACTCTTCCTCACCGAAAGCGCGGTGTCTCGCCAGATCAATACGTTGGAGAGCAATCTCGGCGTGCGCCTGTTCGTGCGGGTCAAGCAGCGCGTGGTGCTCACCAAGGCAGGCAAGGTCTACAGCGCGCAGGTGCGCCGTGCGCTTGAGGGGCTCGATCGCGACACGCTGTCGATCATCGCGCACGGCAGCGGCGGGGGTTACTTGGAACTGGCGGCGCTGCCCACCTTTGCTTCGCATTGGCTGATTCCGCGGATGGGCGACTTCAACGCGCGCTATCCGGACGTGCGCGTGAACATGGGCGTGCGCACCGGGACGTTTCCGTTCGCCGAGACCCACTTCGAAGCGGCGATTCACTACGGCAAGCCCACCTGGCCTGGCACGTCCGCCGACTTTCTGTTCCGCGAGGAAGTCGTTCCGGTCTGCGCGGCGAGCCTGCTGACACGGCCGGTCAAGACGCCGGCCGATCTGCTCGATTACCCGCTGCTGCACTCGACGACGCGCCCGGACGGTTGGGCAAACTGGTTCGAGAAGCTGGGCGTGGGCGACAACCGCGCCATGCAGGGCGTGCGCTACGAATTGCACACGATGCTGATCAGCGGTGCGGCCGCGGGACTGGGTATCGCGCTGGTGCCGCGTTTCTTCGTGGATGAACAGTTAGAGCGGCTCGGGCTGGTCGTGCCCTTCGACGCGCCAGCGCTTGCCGAAGCCGCTTATTACCTCGTTTATCCCACCGAACTCAGCCATGGCAGGCCGCTCGCCAGTTTCCGCGAATGGTTGCTGGGGCAGGCTGTGGCGTACGGGGCGGCTAATCCGGTGCTGGGCAATGAGGCGGACGACGATTGAGGGGTCGCGTTTCGCCCTTTAACCCTAAGACGTTGACCCGGCCCTTCCCGCGCTTCCGCCGTCTTCCCGTCTCGCGATCAACGCGCCTGCGCCAGCGCGCTCAGATTGCCCTCTCCGAAGCCATGGTGTCCCTTGCGCTGTACGATCTCAAAGAAGATCTCGCCGGCGCGGCGCCGCACAAAGGTCTGAAAAAACAGCAGCGGCACGCCGTCGGCGCCGATCTCGCCGTCCACGAGGATCCGCCCGCGCTTCAGCCGCTCGATGTCGAGGCCATGGCCCGGCAGACGCGCATCGATCTGGTCGTAATAGCGCGGCGGCGGCTCGACGAGCTCGATACCGTTAGCCATCAGTTGCTCGACGCAGCCGAAGATATCGCCGGTAGCCAGTGCGATGTGCTGCACGCCCTCGCCCGGATGGTCCGGCAGATATTCGTGCATCAGGCTCGTGCGGCTCGTGCCTTCCTCATAGAGCGGAACGCGGATCGCACCGCACGGCGACACCATCACGCGCGATTCGGCGGCGACATGCCAGTTCGCGTGCAGCTCGTGAATCTCGCGGAAATTCAGCAGGTCGCGATAGAAGTCGAGCCATTCCTGCATGCGGCCCGCGCCGACGGTTTGCGTCAGATGATCGATCGCCACCAGACCCGTACCGGCATGGCTCAGGTCGGCCTGCGCCGTATCGATTTCGATGGGCCGGAAATCGATGTCGAAGATCGAGATGTCGCCGAGGCCGCCACGCTGGCCGCCACGGCCGCGCCAGCGGTCGACGAAGTAGATGTGCGAATCGCCGATACCCTGGATGGCCGGAATTACCAACTCGCCTTTGCCGATTTTTTCGCCTTCGAAGGCCCATGCGCCGAGTTCGATCGCGCGATCAAAGGCACGCGGGGCGTCGGCCACGCGGATACCCACCGCGCAGATGCCCACGCCGTATTCCTCTGCGTAGCGTGCGGCGAACGAATCCGGCTCGGCGTTGAGCAGAAAATTCATCTCGCCCTGGCGGTACAGCGTGACGTCTTTGCTGATATGGCGCGCGATGGCTTTGAAACCGAGTTGCTCGAAGGTTTGCCCGAGTCCCTGCGGATCGCGCGCGGCGTACTCGACGAACTCGAGACCAGCGGTGCCAAGCGGATTGTGCTCCGGGTCCGATACGGCGCGCAAGGCGGCGCTCGGGGTGGGCAAGTCGCTGGGCATGGCATTCTCCTTGATCATACGTTCCGACGCTCTTCTGATGTTGTATGCAGGCCAGCGCAATTGCGCAACGTCGCGGCGCCTTGTGGATGCTACGCGATGCGTGAACTGGCTATAGCTTTCGCACCGTGTTTGTACACCGGGGACGAGCCGCCCGCAACCTCATTTTGTACTAGATGGTTCATTTTCGTGCGTGGAGTTTGCAGACGCTGCTCGGAACTGCCTCAAACCGGCTTCTTGCGGGGCCGCTTCTGCGTCTTGGCCGGCGCGCTCGCCACAGCGGCAGCGGCCATGCGCTGCCGCGCGACGGTGCGCAGCGCGTCGATCAACGCAAATCCCACCGGCGACGGCTGCGTATCGGAGCGCCGGATCAGGCCGACCGGCTCGTCAGTCCCCGCGAACGGCAGCGGCAAACGCACCAGCATGCCGTGTGCCAACTCGTATTCGACCGCACTTTGCGGGACGAACCAGACCGCGTCATTCTCGAGCGCCAAGGCCCGGCCGGTTGACACCGAAAGTACTTCGACGAAAGCTAAGAGCGGCGGCACACCCCACGCCGCCAGCAAACTATCGGCAGACTGCCGGATCAGGGTGCCGAACGGCGGCACAACCACCGTAAAGCCTTCGAGCAACGCGGCAGGCAGCCCTGCGCTCGTCGCGAGCGGGTGCCCGGCACGCACCACGGCAATCAGCGGCTCGTTAAATAGCTGCTCGAAGCTGAGTCCAACCATGCGCTCCGGATCGGCCAGACGCCCCACGGCGAACTCGATGCTCCCCGCCTTCAGGCGCTCCAGCAGTTCCGGGTTCGCGCCGGTCGCGAGCCGCACGATGACGCGCGGCCACTGGGCGGCGAACAGCTTGAGCACCGGCGGCACCAGCGCGCTCGCGACGGTGGGCAGAATGCCGATCTCCAGTGTGGCCGAGGCAGCGCCTTCCGCGCGAGCCAGCAGATCGACGCCTTGCCGCAGCGCGCTGACACAGGCGCTGGCATGCGGCATGAAGAGTTGGCCCTCGCGCGTGATCACCGCCCCATGGCGGCCCCGCTCGAACAGCTTGACGCCGAGAATGGCCTCGAGCTCCGCGACCGTCTTGGAGACGGCCGGCTGGGTAATGGACAGGCTCTCCGCTGCCTTCTGGACTCCGCCGAACTGCGCGACGGCCAGAAAGCATTGGAGATGACGGAATTTGACGCGGCTATCCGCGAGACTTCGTTGCATAACGAGAGGTTATACGAAAGGGGAGAAAACGTCATTTTTCATAACTTCTTGGATTAGTTAAAGTCTCCCCATACCTTGCTATTCCATAATTCATCCAAGGAGACACCGCATGGACGAGTCCATTCTTACTCCGCGCGACTTCGAGTCGCATCCCGCCTACGTTTATCCCGGCTACGGCTCGTCCGTGAAGCGCGGCCCGACGCGTCCGCTGATTCCGCTGAAGGAAAAGCTGCGTGACCAGCGCGTGCCGGTATATGGCACCGAAGACCTTGGCGCGCTCGATAACGACCTGACGCGCAACGCCGTACGCAATGGCGAGCCGCTGGGCGAGCGCATCATCGTGACGGGCCGCGTGGTCGACGAGGGTGGCCGCCCGGTGCGCAACACGCTGGTTGAAATCTGGCAAGCGAACGCGGCTGGCCGCTATGTGCATAAGGCCGACCAGCACGATGCGCCGCTGGATCCGAACTTCCTCGGCGCGGGACGCTGCCTGACCGATAACGAAGGGCGCTATCGCTTTCTGACGATCAAGCCGGGCGCGTATCCGTGGGGCAATCACCCGAACGCATGGCGTCCGAATCACATTCACTTCTCGCTGTTTGGCGATCACTTCGGCTCGCGGCTCGTGACGCAGATGTATTTCCCTGGCGATCCGCTGCTGGCGTTCGATCCGATTTTCCAGGGCACGCCAGAGCATGCGCGCGAGCGCCTCGTGTCGCGTTTCTCGCTGGATACGACCCAGGAAGCCTACGCGCTTGGCTACGATTTCGATATCGTGCTGCGTGGTCCGAACGAAACCCCGATGGAGCGCTAAGCCATGACTGCACTCAAACAAACGCCTTCGCAAACGGTTGGACCGTACTTCGCGTATGGGCTGTGTCCTGAGCAATACAATTTTGACTTCAGGAGCCTCTTTACTCCGGCGGTTGCGGATTACGAAGCGGCTGGCGAGCATATTTCGATTGTCGGCCAGGTGTTCGATGGCGATGGCAACGTGATTGGCGACGCGATGATCGAGGTGTCGCAGGTGGATAGTCAGGGGCGTTATCCAGCTTCGCAGGCGGAAGTTGAGGCCAGTGGATTTCGTGGGTTTGCACGGGTTGGTACCGGGACCGATCCGCAGAAGCGGTTTATTGTCGAAACGGTTAAGCCCGGGCGGGCTTCCGCGGACGAAGCGCCGCACCTGAATGTGATCGTGACGATGCGCGGGATGTTGCTACATACGTTCACGCGGATTTACTTCGATGATGAGGTTGCTGCTAATGAAAGCGATCCGATGCTGGGCCTGGTGCCTGCGGAACGAAGGGCGACGTTGATTGCGCGGCGCGAACCTGGGACGAGTAAGACGGTTTATCGGTTTGATATTCGCATGCAAGGCGAACAGGAAACCGTGTTCTTTGATTTGTGAGAGCTTTCACAGCGCTTTCATATTCGCGCGATAGGATCGCGGCTCGCGATGCGACTTGATTGCGAAACTCCGAGTACTTTTGGGCCCGCTTTGTGCGGGCTTTTTTTGCTTTAATGGCGCTTTTGGTTCGGGTGCTTTGGGCGTTGGCCCTCAGCGTCTGGTATCAGCGGCGTTGCCCAGCGCGCAATAGCTGCGTGTCATTGATCCGCCCTCACACCTGGGGTGTCACCGGGACTGGCCAGTTTGTTCGCGAGAAGTTCCAGCTTGATTGGCGCATCGGCGGAGGGCTTTTTCTTCGGAATCACGCGACGCCATGCACCGTTCGAATCCGGGTCGCGGTAGAACGCGGCAATGGCCACGTATGCCGTGTCGGCCTGCATCGGTTGCGACACGCTTGCAGAACCGCCGGGGTTGACGACCGCCGCGATACTCGCCTGCAGGTCCTGCGCAAGCACAGTCTTGTCGTTCTTCAACAGATCGTCATACGACGCGCCATCGAAAAGCTTGCGGTCTTTGAGCTGGTACCAGGAATCACACACGGCCTCGCAGCTGAAGGGATCACCGCCGGGCTACGTCGGTTATGGCCGCGGCGGCGTGCTGACAGACGCGGTGCGTCAACGGCCGTATAGTGTCGTACTGCTCGATGAAGTTGAGAAAGCACACCGCGATGTGCTCGACATTTTCTATCAGGTATTCGATCGCGGAACGATGCGCGATGGCGAAGGTCGCGAAATCGATTTCCGCAACTGCGTGATCCTGATGACATCCAATCTCGGCAGTACGCAGATCGACGAGGCCACTGCGGAGAATCCTTCCATCTCACCGGGCGCACTGTTCGACGCGATTCATCCTCAACTCGTCGCACACTTCCAGCCGGCCCTGCTTGCCCGCTTCCAGACGCTGGTCTACCGGCCACTCGATGCTGTCGCGCTCGCGTCGATCGTACGGCTGAAGGTCGCCAAAATCGCCGAACGTCTGCACCGTCAGTACAGCGTCGCGCTTACTTGTGATGACGCGTTGACCGGTTCGCTGGCGCAGCTTTGTCTCGCTCGCGAATCCGGCGCGCGCAACGTCGATACGTTCATCAACCAGCGTATCCTGCCGGCCGTGTCGCGCGAACTACTGGCGCGGATGGCCGAAGGCTTGCTGCCGGTTGAAATCCGTCTGTCGATGTCCCCCAGTCCGCAGGACGACAATCTCGTGATCGACTTTATCGATTGCAGCGACGTGCCTTTTTCGATTGACGCGCCCACCGACGATCCGGTTGCGGCCGGTTTCGGCGCCTGAGGGAGCACGGGATGCCACCCGGGCCTTCCCTGTACGACATGCTGCTGGGCCACATTGGCGGCGAGCCACTCGACGCTTACGACGACAAGACCCTCGAGATAATGAGCGTGCAGCAGAACATCCGTCGCATCCTCAATACTCGGGCCGGAGCACTCAAGCACCTGCCCGATTACGGATTACCGGATCTCACGAACATCTACAAGGCTTTGCCGGCTTCGGCGCATCTGCTCAAGCAGCAGATGGAAACCACGCTGCTCGCGTATGAGCCGCGTATCCGGGCAATCGACGTCGACTACATCGTCAATGCTGACCCCGGGATCCTGGTGAGCTACGACATGACCTGCCACCTGAAGAAGGCGGGACTGGTACGGTTCGGGACGTATTTTGAGCCGCCGGGACGTATGCGCGTCGAGCCGGTGCAGCAAGCAAAATCGGACCGGTGACCACTTTACTCGCGCCCTCGTCTGCGCTTGCATTCACCCCAACGGCCGAACCCCAATCCACCACCCATGCAACCAGAAAGCGAACACAACCCAGGCCACCGCCCCACCCACCACCGCGATCCCATCCTTACCCAGCGTCCCAGCCGGATAAACCGCCCCTAAAGCCAAATCCCGCCGCCGTGCAGCGAAATAAGCCAGCACCCCCCAAACCAGAAACGCCGCAAACAGGACAACAGCGTTCAAAGTCCCATTCGCTAGCAGATGCGCAAACGCCCAAAATGCCGCGCTCAAGGCCATCGGATGCTTAACCCAAGCCTTAAAGTGATTACCGGGAATGTAAGCGGCAAGAAAGAGAATAAAAGCAATCAGCGTCAGCAGCGCGGCAAGATGCGGCGCCCAAACTGGCGGCGTCCACAGCACGACGGGATCGCGCCGCGCAATCCCGTAACCCCACATAAGCAGCGCCAACCCCACAGCAGAGACCACGGAATACGCACCCTTCCAGCCCATCTCGCCCAGCCGGGCAATCTGCCGCGTACGCCATGGATCCGCGAAGATTCGTACCGAATGCGCGCCCAGAAAAATCACCAACCCCAGTACTAGTACCGACATGGCAAGCTCCTCGCGACGGGTGTCGACAGATCGCCGCGATTGTCGCTCAAGATACTGATCCTGCCAATGCCGGTCTCAATTCCAGCGCGAATTCACTCCGTAGCCGGTATCCAAGCCGCGCTTGCCGCGTCGCTCGAGCGGAAGGCGGGGAATTTGGCACCCAGTTCAGCCACCGTCTTGATGTCGTTCTTCACGAGGTCGTCACGCGTGATCAGCGTCGGCTTCACCACGATCTGATGGCCCGGGTCCACGCCCGCCACCTCCAACGCAGCCGCCCGTACCGACACCGCGCCCACCACTGCCGGATTGGTTGCGGCCGTAGCGACCCATGCGCTGTTCGGCGCGCGAATCGCCTCGATGTCCGCGGTCGAAATATCCGCGCTGTAGATTCGGACCTTCGAGCCGAGTTTTGCCTCGTTCGCCGCGAGCGTCGCACCACGTGCGAATTCGTCATAAGGGGCGAACACCACGCGGATATCCGGATGCGCACGGTATGCAGCGGCGGCCTGATTCGCCACCGATTGCGCGATCGGGTTGTCCACCGTGCCCCAACGCGCTTTCTCCTGCACCTGGGGATGGGCGGTCTTGAAGTCGCGCCACACTTCGTCGCGACGATCGAGCGGCGCGAAACCGGCCACGTACACATAGCCCGCGGCAAATGCGTCGCCGTTATCCTTCACGGCCTGATTCAGCAACAACGTGGCCAGATCATGATCGCTCTGCTCGATCTGCGGCACTTTAGGGTTGTTCAGATTGACGTCGAACGCCACCACCTTGATGCCCTTGTCGAGCGCGCGCTGCACCACGTCCTTCAGCGATTCCGGCAAACCATGATTCACGATGATCGCGGACACGCCCAGGCTGATCGCCTGCTGGATCTGTTCGCGCTGCTCGGCGGCGTCCTGCCGTCCTTCGTAAATGCGCAGATCGATGCCGAGCGCCTTGGCCTGCTTCTGCGCGCCGGCCTCATAGGCCTGGAAGAAGTCCCCAGTCGACAGATAGTTGACCAGCGCAATCTTCACGCCGCCTTTGTCAAACGGTGCGGGTGCGCCTTTGAGCGGCTCGGCCTGCGTCGTCTGACCTAGCAGCACGGTTGCAGAAAAGAGTGCCAATGCGCCAAACGCGCGGCGCACACCGGATTTACGATCGAACAGCGATTTCATGAGGGTTCCTCAGCGCAGTATCTAAATGGTTTTTGTGAAGTTTCAAAACCAACGCGAAGCGTTAGTCGACTTGAGCCGTGTGGCGGGCGCGATATCGTGCGCCCGGATGCGGGTCGGCGAGGCGCGGGCCGCCGCCGTGCAGCTTTTCGCGCAGCGAACCGTTCGAATACTCGATCTTGTACACGCCGCGTCGCTGCAATTCAGGTACGACCAGATCGACGAAGTCGCTAAACGTCTCGTGCGTCAACGCGTAGGCAAGATTGAAACCGTCGACGTCGGTCTCTTCGACCCACGACTGCAACTCATCGGCAATTTCCTGCGGATCGCCCACCGACAAGGGCCCAAGACCGCCTATGCCACCCCATTTTGCGATCTCGCGCACGGTCCATACCCGCGTCGGATCGGCGCTCGACAGCGCCTCCACGGCGGACTGCACCGCGTTGCTCTCCACGTGACGCAGCGGTTCATCAAGGTCGTACTTCGACAGGTCGATACCGGTCCAACCCGACATCAACGCCAGCGCGCCTTCGTCACTGGCATAGCGCCGGTAGTCCGCGTGTTTGACGTGTGCTTCCGCCGATGTCTTGCCCGTAATCACCGTATGCAGATTGAAGATGAGCACGTCGTGCGGATCGCGGCCGAACGACTTCACGCGGGCACGAATGTCGGCGACGAACTCCTTCAGAATCTTGCGCGACGGCGCCGCAATGAAAATGCACTCGGCGTGCTGCGCGGCGAAATCCTTGCCGCGCTTCGACGCGCCGGCCTGATAGAGCACCGGCGTGCGTTGCGGTGAAGGTTCACACAAGTGGATGCCTGGTACGTCGAAATACTGACCGTGGTGTGCAATCGGATGCACCTTGGAGGGCTCCGTGAAGACCTGCCGCTTGGCATCGCGCACGACCGCATCGTCTTCCCACGACGACTCCCACAGCTTGTAGCAGACGTCCAGATACTCTTCCGCCAACGCGTAGCGTTCGTCATGATTTGCCTGGCTCGGCAAGCCAACGTTGCGGGCCGCGCTATCCAGATACGACGTAACGATGTTCCAGCCGACCCGCCCATTGGTCAGGTGATCGAGCGTCGACATGCGCCGCGCGAACGGATAAGGGTGCTCGTACGACAGCGAGCACGTCACGCCAAAGCCCAGATGCTCGGTCACATTGGCCATCGCCGACACGAGCAGGATCGGATCGTTGACCGGCACCTGCGCGGCCTGGCGAATCGCGGCTTCGCCGTTGCCGTTGAAGACGTCATAGATGCCGAGCACATCGGCGATGAACAGGCCGTCGAACTTGCCGCGTTCAAGCAGCTTCGCAAGGTCGGTCCAGTAATCGAGGTGCTTGTAGCGCCAGGAGGTGTCGCGCGGATGCGCCCACAACCCCGGCGACTGGTGTCCGACGCAGTTCATGTCGAATGCGTTTAGACGGATCTGTCTGGCCATAATCGGATCCAGTTAGGTGATGCAAATAAAGTCCAACGCGGGCGCGTTAGAGCGCGCCGTGACGCGGTGGCAGCACGTCGTTCAGGTAGTAATTGCCCACCGCGATATATTTCCAGCGCGCCGGATCGTCCAGCGTATGAGTGCGCGCATTGCGCCAGTGACGATCGAGGTTGTGCTCGGCAAGCGTGGCCTGGGTACCGGCCAGTTCGATCAGGCGCGTCGAGGCCTGCAACGCGATCTCAGTGGTCGCGGCACGCGCCTCGGCCACGGCAATCGAGGCCGAGGCGACCGTCTGCGCCGTCGACTCTCTAACCGCGGCATCCACTCGTCTTCCAGCACGTTCGACAAGCGCCTCGGCCGCATGCAATTGCAGCGCGAGCTTGCCGAACAATTCAAGCGTCAACGGATCGTCACTGGCTCGTTCAACCCCGCTGTCGATCCACGGACGTGCGCGTTCGCGCACGAAACGCCGCGCATCGGCAACGGCTGCGCGTGCGATACCCAAATCGACCGCGGCATGAATGAGTTGACCAATCGGCCCGACGGTCGTCGGCCGCGCATCGAATGCGGTGCTGTACGGAACAACGGCGGACGCCTCGACATAGATGTTGTCGAGCGTGGTCGTGCCGCTGCCGGTAGTACGTTGTCCGAAACCTGACCAGTCGTCCACCACGGACAAGCCAGGTGTCTGGGCACTGGCGAAGGCCACATACAAGGTGTTGTCAGCCGCCTTGGCGACGATCGGAATCCATTGCGCAAGCAGGGCACCGGTCGAGTAAAACTTGGTGCCGTTGATGCGAAAACCATCGCCATCTGGTGTGAGTGTGGTCCGGTAGTCCGCTACCGTTTTCGTGCCGCGCTCGGAAAGCGCATTGCCAAACCGTTCACCCGCCAGCGCCCGTTCGAAATAGAACGCCTGCTGATCGCGCGTACCGTTGACGCGCAGCACATCGAGCATATAGAAGTGATTCTGCGGAACTTGCCCGATCGCAGGATCCGCCTCAGAGATGATTGCGGTCACTTCTGCAAGCGTGGCGTACGAAACCTCGGCGCCACCAAACTCACGCGGCACCGCAATGCCCCACAGGCCACTCGCCGAATAGATGCCGATCTCGGCATACGGCAAGCGACGTTCGCGGTCGCGCTGTGACGCACCCTCGGCGAGCGTGCGCGCCACTGCATGCGCAACGTCGAGCGCCTGCTGATCGTTCTCGATGCGCGCTGCCTGCGGCGCGTGAGGTGCATAAGGCGCTACGGATTCTGCCAAAGCATTCATAGCGTCAATTCCACGGATGACGGGCTGGTTTAACGCCGTTCAGATAGTAGTTGCCGACGAGGTGATATTTCCAGCGCACGGGATCGTGCAGCGTGTGCGTACGGGCATTGCGCCAATGCCGGTCGAGGTTATGCTCGCCCAGCGTCGCCTGAGTACCCGCCAGTTCGAAGAGTTTCTCGCTCGCCAGCAACGCAATTTCAGTGGTCAACACTTTGGCCTCGCCCACTGCCACAGAAGCCAGCGCAACATCGTCCTCGGTCGTTTCGCCATTCGCGGCGATCACATCGAGCGTGCGTGCGGCCCGTTCGAGCAGCGCTTCGGCCGCGTGCAATTGGATATGCAGGTGACCGACCTCGCGTACCGTAAGCGGGTCGTCACTCGCGCGTTCGACGCTGCTGTCGATCCACGGCCGCGAACGCGTGCGCACAAACGCCAGCGTATCGGCCAACGCGGCCTGTGCGATGCCGGCGTCAATTGCTGCCTGGATGATCTGCGAGATCGGCCCGTTCAGGGTGGGAAAATCGGAGACGCGATGCGCCGGAAAGACATGCGACGCCGGTACGCGCACCGTTTCGAGCACCACTGTGCCGCTTGCCGTGGTGCGCTGGCCGAAGCCCGACCAGTCGTCGATCACCTTCAAGCCCGGCGTGCCCTTCGGTATATAGGCGAGCCAACCCTTACGTTCATCGTCGAGGCCCAGCACTGGTACAAAGTGCGCAAACAACGCACCGGTCGAATAGAACTTGGTGCCGTCGACCACATAGTCGTCGCCGTCACGTCGCACACGCGTTTTCAGATCGAGCACGTGCTTCGTGCCTTTCTCGGAGAAGCCATTGCCGAAGCGCTTGCCGTTCAATATCTGCGCGAAGAAGTAGCGCTTCTGCTCTTCGGTGCCGGTCAGCGAAATTACATCGACGAGGCCGAAATGGTTTTGCGGCAACTGCCCCAACGACGGATCAGCCGCTGCGATGATCTTGATCACTTCAGTGAGCGTGACGAAGGAGACGCCGGCGCCGCCATAGGGCTTTGGCACGGTAATCGCCCACAAGCCGGACTGCGAGAACCATTCGATCTCTTCATATGGCAGACGGCGCTCGCGGTCGCGTTCCGGCGCACCCTGCGCCAGACGACCCGCCAGTTCGTGCGCCACGGCGATGGCCTCGGCGTCGTCCTTTATGACGCGTACCGCATGCTGGCCTGCATCGCCCGTATGCGATGAGGTCGCTTCGCAAAGCTCGGCCATACGAATCTCCGCTTGAGTGACTGTTCGCACAATCTATCAGCGGGTACGACGCCCGCAAACTGAACGATTAAGAAATAGATATTCCTTCGGATGGCAAACAAACTTCCGCGAAATCACGCATAAGCACTTCGCCCTTTACCTCATAACCATAGTTTGATTTGATAGTTTCATGCGCAGCAGGTTGTTGATTAGAGTCGTCGCAAGCTGGACCTCCCTGCCTCTTTGATTCGGACACCATGACACGCTTGCACACCACCCTCTCTTCGTTGCTGGCCGCGACCGTATTCAGCATGGCCGGCGCTATTGCCACTCAAGCTCACGCTCAGGGCGCGACGCCTGCGGCTGATGCAACCGCCAGCGACAACGTGCCGTCGCTCAAAGGCAAACGCATCGGTATCACGGCCGCGGGCACCGATCACTACTGGGATCTAAAGGCCTATCAGGGTGCGGTCGACGAAGTGAAGCGCCTCGGCGGTACGCCCATCGCACTGGATGCGGGTCGCAACGACAATCGTCAAATCGCGCAAATCCAGACGCTGATCGCGCAGAAGCCGGATGCCATCGTTGAGCAATTGGGTACTGCAACGGTGCTTGAGCCGTGGTTGCAGAAAATCCGCCAGGCTAACATCCCGTTGTTCACGATCGATACCGCTTCTCCATCGAGCATCAACGACACCACCTCGGACAATTTCTTCATCGGCGAGCAGCTCGCGCTGAAGCTCGTCAACGATATCCACGGCGAAGGCAACATCCTCGTCTTCAACGGTTTCTACGGCGTGCCGGTGTGCGCGATCCGCTACGACCAGCTCAAGGCGGTGCTCAAGTACTACCCGAAAGTGCATATCATCCAGCCCGAGCTGCGCCACGTGATTCCGAACACGGTGCAAAGCGCGTATGCGCAGGTGAGCCAGTTGCTCGCGAAGTATCCGAAGGGGCAGATTGCCGCGATCTGGTCTGCATGGGACGTGCCACAGGTCGGCGCCACCCAGGCCGTGGACGCCGCGCATCGTGACGAAATCAAGACCTACGCAGTCGACGGCAGCCCTGACGTCGTCACACTTGTGAAGGATGCCAAATCGAGCGCTGCGGCCGTAGTCGCGCAGCAGCCCGCGCTGATCGGCAAAACTGCGGTTGATAACGTCGCACGATACCTTGCCGGTGATCACACGTTGGCGCCGTACACCTATGTGCCGTCGATTCTGGTCACCAAGGACAACGCCGGCACGATCCAGCAGACGCTCGGCCAGCTCGCTGCAAAATGACCACCGACGCCCACCCTGCCGCGCTCGAGCTACGTGACGTCGTCAAACATTTCGATGGCGTGCCCGCGCTGCGCGGGGCCTCGCTGAAGGTGCCGCACGGCACCGTTCACGGCCTGATCGGGCAGAACGGCGCGGGCAAGTCGACGCTGATCAAGATCCTCGCCGGCATTCACGCAGCCGATTCAGGCACGATTGCCGTCGACGGTATCGCGCAGGCACGCGCAGCGGCGATCCACAGCAGCGCGTCGGGGATTGGGTTCATTCACCAGGAACGCTTGCTGCCGCCCACCTTCACGGTGGCCGAAGCGCTCTGGCTCGGCGACGAAAGAACCATCGGCCCAAGAGTGGCAGGCGGCCTCAAGCTTCTTGACGTGCGACGCATGCAGCGCGACACCCGCGATGCTTTACACACACACTTTGGGGTCGATGTCGCGCCGAACCGGCTCATCGGCGATCTGAGCGTCGCCGAACAGCAGATCGTGCAGATCACCCGCGAACTGATCCGCGAGCCCCGCATTCTCGTATTCGACGAACCCACGGCCGCACTCGTCAGCCGCGAAGTGGACCGTTTGCTGCAGACCATCGACCGTCTTCGGCAACGCGGCCTGACGATCCTGTACGTGTCGCACTATCTGAACGAGATCGCGGCAATCTGCGACGGCGTCACCGTACTGCGCGACGGTGTTGACGTCGCCCACGTCGACGCGCGCACGACGCCGACTGAAGCCCTCGTCACGGCGATGATCGGCGCGCAGGCGGAAGCAAAGACATCCGCTTCGGCAGCGCGCACGCCTCGGGACGTCGTCCTGAGCGTGCGCAATCTCAGCGCGCCAGGCCGCTTCGAAGATGTGTCTTTCGACCTGCGCCGCGGCGAGATCGTCGGCCTCACCGGCTTGCTTGGTTCCGGTGGCAAGTCCGTCGTGCGCAGCCTGTTCGGACTCGAACGCGGGGTGCAGGGCGAAATCGACGGCAAGACAGTGCGCCTGCGCCGTCCACAAGATGCAGTGCGCCAGCACATTGCTTTCGTGCCTGAGGATCGGCGCGCACATGGTGTCGCACCAGCGCTCTCCGTGCGCGAGAACACCACGCTCGCGAGCCTCGCCCGTTTCAGCCGCTTCGGCCTGCTGGCGCAACACCGCGAAACCAGCACCGTCCAACGCTTGATCGAAGAACTCGCGGTGCGCACGTCCGGCACGGAAACACCCGTGCGGCATCTCTCCGGCGGCAACCAGCAGAAGGTCGCGCTCGCCAAGTGGTTGAGCCGCACGTCCTCGCTCTATCTGCTCGACGAGCCGACGGTCGGCGTGGATGTCGGCGCGAAGATCGAGATCTATCGTCTGCTCGACCGGCTCGCCCGCGATGGCGCAGGAGTCCTGTTGTTCTCCAGCGACCTGATCGAGCTGCTCGGCGTCACCGACCGCGTGCTTGTGATGGCGCGCGGCCGCATCGTGCGCGAACTCGTCTCCCGCGAAGCGGATAGCCAGGACGTGCTCGCATGGGCCACCGGCGCCCGCGGTGCGCACGGCGAGACGACGCAACAGGAGATCGCAGCATGAGCAAAGTCCTCGATGCTGCGCCGCGGACCGGAAAATTCGAACTGCCAGAGCGGCTCTTCGGCGCGCAATGGTGGTTGAGAAGCGGCGCGGCGCTCGCGTTCGCGGTGGTGTTTGTCGGCTTCGCGGTGAGCTCGCCACTGTTCTTCACGGTCGCAAATCTCGCCAACGTGCTGCAGCAATCGGCGGTCGTCGGGATTCTCGGTTTCGGTTTTACGTTTGTACTCATTGGCGGTGGCGCAGATCCGCTTAGAGGGGGTCTCGATCTTTCTCTTGCCGCCAATCTTGGACTGTGTGCGGCGGTTTATGCCGTGGCGCAACGCGACGGCGCAGCGCCAGGAACCGCCCTGCTATTGACACTTGCAGCGGGCGCCGCAGTCGGCGCGCTCAATGCATTTGCCGTCATCGCGCTGCGCATCTTTCCACTGCTTGCCACACTGACCACGATGAATCTGTGCGCCGGGTTCGAACTGGTGCTGACGCAGAACACGTCCGTGCCCGCAAGCGGCGCCCTGCTCACCTTTCTGCTCGACAACGGCGGGTTCGGCGTGCCGCACCTTGCGTACGCGCTGCTGGTCGTCGCCTTATTGTTCACCGCCCTGGTTCACTACACACCGTTCGGGCTGCGGCTGCGTGCCACCGGCGCTCATCGGGATGCAGCGCAGGCCGCTGGCATACGGACGAACCGCTACATCGCCGCAAGCTACGTATTGAGCGGGATTGCCGCAGCGTTAGCGGCGTTGGCCTCCACCGCGCTACTCAGCGGCAGTTCGCCTGGCGCGGGAGAGAATCTGCTCGCCACCGTAGCCGCCGCGCTACTCGGCGTCGTATTTTCGCGGCGGCTCGTGCCGACCATCCCCGGCACATTGCTCGCTGTCCTCTTCATCAGCGTCATCAGTAACGGCTTTCAGCTCGATAACGTGTCGAGCTATTGGGTCAACGGTGTGGAAGGTGCATTGATCCTGTTCGTCGTCGCCACCACCGCGCTTGTGCGCCGCCATGTGGGGAATCACGCTCATGATTGAACAGATAGGTCGCTTGCAGCGCTTCGCGCTGGTCGGTGCATTAATTGCGGTGATTGCGTTCTTTGCGCTGTTCGCGCCTGGATTCGCACGGGTAGACAATCTTGCTGACGTACTGCTAAACAATTTCGCGTTGCTGGCGATCGCCTCCCTGGGTATGACGCTCGCGCTCTCGCTGGGTGCCATCGATCTGTCGCTCGGCGTCTCCATCGATGTGGCCAGTCTCGCATTCGTCCTCCTTAGCGCGCATCACGTAGGCGTCGTGCCCGCGGCGCTCGGCGGTCTTGCGGCGGCGTTGCTCGTCGGCGCATTCAACGGCGTGCTGACCGGGTGGTTCGGCATTGCACCGTTTCTGGCCACGCTGGGCACACTCTTCATCGGTCAGACGGTCCAGCAGCTCGCCACCGACGGCGGTCAGCCGGTGTATCTGCTCAATATCGCCCTGCCGCCGCTCTTTAGCGAACTGGCGCACGGCACGCTTGCAGGACTGCCGGTGCCGTTATGGATCGTCGTCGTTTTAGCTCTTGTGGTACATGTCACGCTTGCGCATTCCACCTTAGGCAGAATGGCACTTACTTAAGCCCGTGGCGCGTGCCCATATTTTCGGACGCGCTCGCGTGCGGTGTGACGAGGCTCTTTGAGCCATGGGTAAGACTTCGG
>Ga0302234_10000227_pt1 | contig 46862 bp, 31 predicted proteins | sample II_Palsa_N3_2_FD_193576 | JGI IMG/M metagenome (GOLD analysis project Ga0302234, IMG submission 193576) | Peat permafrost microbial communities from Stordalen Mire near Abisko, Sweden - II_Palsa_N3_2 | ecosystem: Environmental > Terrestrial > Soil > Palsa > Peat permafrost | place: Sweden... | reverse complement strand
ATGACGGTGTCGCGGATTTCGATCTGATCGGACATAGAGATTTGATTGTATCGGTTTGGAAACGGTGCAAGGGCGGGGATTAGGATGGGGATATGGCTGATCTGGTGTTGGTATACGGTTTACGGCTATTGCCGGCGGATGAAGTTGAGGCGGTGCAGGCTGCGCCGATCAAGTTGAAGAATGGGCATGATGCCCAAGTGACGATGCATATCGTGGAGGGCAGCCGGGAGCAGATTGAAGCGCAGCTGCGGCATAGTATCGACGCGTTCTTCGATTTTTATCCGGAGATCTAGGATTGTCCGGAGAACTTAGGCCGGTTATCGACGGCTTGAGGGGTGTTTCAGTATAGGACACGCGTGTGGGTTTGGCGTTCTGCGACGAAGTGAGTTGCAGAGGCTAGAGCGTGATGCGTCTTCGCGGCTGGGTTTGGGGCGGGTTGCTGTTGGCGGGTGCGGTGGGCACCGGAGCGTTTGCACAACAACAGGACGTACAGGCGCCGGCGGAGAGTGTGGGAGCGGAGCTACGCTTGCTGGGATCGCGCGCGGGCGTGGTGTTTGTGGGGCAGGTGGAGAAGATTGAGGCCAAGGGCGGGCCGGGCGGTGGGACCGTGGAGATTACGTTCTCGGTGGAGCAGCCGGTGCTGGGGGTGGTGAGCGGCTCGTATGTGATGCGGGAGTGGGCAGGGCGGTGGACGGGTGGGCAACAACATTTCCAGGTGGGACAGCGGGCGATGTTCTTTCTGCATGCTCCGAGCGCGGTCGGGTTGAGCTCGGCGGTGGACGGGATGATGGGCGTGGTGCCGGTGGTGCCGATGCGCGCGACTGGAGAGGCACTGCTGGATGTGCGCTGGCTGGCGACGAGAGTGCGGCGAGTGGTGGGTGCTCCGCTGGCGGGGGCGGCAGGGGTGTCAGGAATTTCGCAGGGAGGGATTGCGCTGGCGGACGGCATTGCGGTGGCGAGGGCGTGGCAGACGGATTCAGTGGAAGAGCCCAAGAGCGTTCGGCTGCCGGAGGGATTGCTGCCGCCAGTACAAACCGAGAAGCCACAGCCGGCGAGTGCGGGGCAGCCAGAGGGAGTGAGTGCGGGGCAGAGCGTGGTGGCGGTCTCGATGAAGGGGGCGGACGATGCGCCGCGCTAGGCAATGGAGATGCAGGATGGTGATGGCTGGCCTGCTGCTGGTCGCGGCGAGTGCGTGGGCTGGCGGTCCGCGGTTTATTACAGGTACTAGTGGGTACGCCACGGCGGGTGTGCCGATGGCCTGGTATACGAATGCGACGATGTACTTTACGGACCCGGGCGATCTAAGCGCTACGGTGACGCATGCGCAGGCGGATGCGATGGTTGCGGCGGCTGCGGCAGTGTGGAATATTCCGACGGCGAGTATTACGTTGGCGAAGGGTGGAGAACTGGAGGAGCATGTGGTCGGGAATGGGACAGGTGGTGGAACGGACACCCTGTTTCCGGCGGATGTGGAAGCGACGAACTATGCGTCGGTGCAGATACCAGTTATCTATGACAGCGATGGGAGCGTGATCGATATGCTGCTGGGTAGCGGAGCCAGCGGTGCGGGCGAGTGCAGGCAGAATGGGGTGGTCGAGAGCGTGGACGGATTTGGTTCGAGCGGAACGATTCAGCATGCGGTGATTGTGCTGGATGGGCTGTGCGTGGGTTCGGATCCGGAGCAGTTGACGCAGATGCAGTACCAGTTGACGCGGGTGTTTGGGCGAGTGTTGGGGCTGGCCTGGTCGCAGTTGAACGACAACGTGTTTACGGGGACGCCGCAGCCGACGGCGGCGGAGATGGCGCTGTGGCCGCTGATGCATCCGATCGACGTGATCTGCGGGAACTATTCGTATCAGTGTATGCAGAGTCCCTTCACGCTGCGGCCAGATGACATCAACGCGCTGGTGACGCTTTACCCGGTGGCGAACAGTGGGGGAGGAAAGACGCAGAGCAATTTGAATGCGGTGTCGCTCAGTGGAACGGTGAAGTTTGGGTCGGGACAGGGGATGGAGCTGGCGAACGTGGAGGTTTACCAATGGATTATGGGACAGGACAGCGGTTGGGAAAAATATCCGGCGTATTCGAGCACAGTGGGTTATCTGTTTCAGCAGAACGGAGGAAATCCTGTAGGTGGAGTGGAGCCCGCAAACGAAAATGCGGGAGCGGATACGGTAGCGGATGAGAGTGCATGGAGTGTGACCCACATTACGACAGGAGCGCAGGGAGCGGACGTGTATCTGGGGATTCAGTCGATCAATCCTTTGTACTCGGGCGATTACGCGGCGGGGCCCTATCAGCGGCCAGTGATCGCGATGTCAGGGTCGGTGCCGTCGTCCGGCTGGATGTATATCGCGGCGGGCGGATCGGGAACGATGACCGAAGCGCCGAGCGGCGCGGCATTCAACTGGTGCCAGTATCCGGATGGACAGGAGACGAATCCAACGACGTCGAACTCGACTGGATGGTGGAATGAATTGCTATGCGCGGCGGATTACACGGCGTGGCGCAAGACGGCGGTGAACGCGAACACGAGCTGGACGATCGAGGTGGCAGCACTGAATGAGGCGGGAGTAGGAACGACGCAGAAGTTGCAGCCAGTGATCGGGGTATGGAACCAGGCAGATCCGACGGGAACGCTGCCGATAGTCGCGAGTCAGGCGGCGGCGATGAATTCGATGGTGATGGGGATGACACAGTTGAAGGTGTGGGCGGGGACGAGCGCGTCGACGTACCGGATTGCCATTGCGGACCAATATGGGGCGGGTCGGCCGGACTTCGCGTATACGGCGCGGATCTTGTATGCGAGCGGTGTATCGCCGGTGACGTTGGGAGCTGGAGGTGGGCAGATCACGATCAGTGGAACGGGTTTCCAGGCGGGTAGCGACGTGCTGATTCATGGCGTGCTGCAGCCGCCCAACGCGGTGCTGGTGAATGGCGTGGCGGCAACGGTACTTAACTGGACATCGACACAGATTGTGGCGACGGTTCCGTCGATGGCGATGGCGGGAGCAGCGAGCGGGACAGCGGTGGACGTCGAGGTGCTGGACCCAGTGACGGGCGGAGTGACGGATGTTGCGGGAGCGCTGGCCTACAAGCAGGGAACGGCGGACGTGGTGGTGCTGGTGTCGGAGCCGGCGGCGCTGGAGACGGGGGACGTGGCGGTTAAGCCGTTTGCGGTGCGGGTGTATGCGTCCGATGGAGTGACGCCGGCGAAGGGGGCGAGCGTAAGTTTCAAGGTGGTGGGCAGTGGCGGAGGTGCGGCCGTGGCGACGGGTTGTGGTGGGGGACAGGGTTGCGTGCTGACAACCGATGCGACGGGACTGGCCTCTACGCCGCTGATGGGGATTGCACCGGGAAGCGTGACGGTGAGTGGAACGGAGGTGAGCGGTGGGGCATCGGCGGCGGTGACGATCGCAGATATGAATGCTGCGCAGACGGTAACGATTGGAGCGGTGACACAGTATTTGGCGGCGGGGGCGGCGGGGAACTGGGGGGTGTCGCTGACGGCGACGCAGGATGGCGCGCTGGCCGCGGGGGTTCCGGTGGTGTGGTCGACGACTTCTGTTGGGTTCACGCTGTCGCCGGTAACTCCCACAACGGCGGCGAACGGGACGGAGGAGATGATTGCGCAGGTGGGCGCGATTGCGAGCGGGTCGACCAACGTGGTGACGGGATGCGTTTGGACGAGCGTGTGCACAAGTTGGACAGTGTATGGCGTGGCTGCGTCGCAATGGGCGATTGCTGTGTCGAGTGGCGGAGGGCAGAGCGTGGTGGAGGGTGTGACGCCGGCAGCGGTGATGCTGTTGGTTACTGACGGTGCGGGGCATGCGCTACCGGGCGCGACGGTGAATGTGTATCAGACGGTGTATGCGTGGGAAGGTGCCTGTGCCGCGAATGGTGTGTGTGCGTCGGCGCCTGTGCTGATGACGGCGCAAGGTGCGGCGGTGTCGAATGGCAACGGGATGGTGCAAGTGACGCCGATGGAGGTGCCGGGCGTGGCGCAGGTGGTGAAGATTGCGGTGGCTACGGGGACGAGTGGGTTTGCTACCGCTTCGGTGGTGGTGGCGCCTTGAGTGGTGAGCAGGTTGGAACGCCAGAACGCTTTTAGCTTCTAGCTTTTAGCAAAGGCAAAGGCAAAGGCAAAGGCAACGACAACGCCGCGGCACGTGCAGAGTTTCTTCGGTCGGGAGGGGGGTTGCTGGATGGGGGCACTAATACTGGTCGTACAAAACTTAGCCTGTTGCTTCGAAGACGCCGAAGCAACAGGCTAAGTTTTGGTGGAGGAGGAAGCGGTGTTTAGACGGGTTCTACGGGGAGTAGGGAGTCGCGGGCGGGAGGACGCTTGATGGCTGCGAACGCGAAGCCTGCGATGTAGATGTAGCAGATGGCGGGAATGAAGAAGGAGGGGTGAAGGCCGATGTGGTCGGCTACGATGCCCTGCAGTTTGGGGATGATGGCTCCGCCGAGGATGGCGCCGATGAGGATGCTGGAGCCCTTGCTGGTGAGGGGGCCGAGATCCTGAATGCCGAGGGTGAAGATGGAGGGGAACATGATGGAGTTGCAGAAGCCGACCGCGAGCATGGCGACCATGGCGATGTGGCCATGGGTGAGCAGGGAGATGACGACTAGGGTGAAGGCGCCGATGGCGGCGACCGTGAGTACGGGTCCGGTGCGGACTCGCTGCAGGACGGCGGAGCCGACGAAACGGCCGAGCATGGCGCCGCCCCAGTAGCACATGAGGAAATAGCCGGCGACGGATTCTGGGAGGCCTGCGATTTGGGGAAGGCCCATGTAGTTGACGAGGAGATTGCCGATACTGACTTCAGCACCGACGTAGGTGAAGATGCCGAGGGCGCCGAAGAGCACCCATTTGTGTTTCCAGATGCTGGTGGGCGCGGAGAGGGCTTCGGCGAAGGCGCCGGGGCGGAAGTCCTGGGTGAGGTCGGTGTGTCCTGTTTGAGGCTTTAGTTTGATTGCTGCGAGGGCGAGAGCGAGGAGCACGAGACCGATGGTAATGATGAGGTAAGGCGTCTGCACGGAGGAAGCCTGCAGAACGCGGTATGCCTGACGCTGGACGGCGGTCATGGCCAGAAGCTGCTCCCTGGTTGCCGGGGCCATGGTGTTGCGGAGGATCAGGTACGTGCCGATGAAGGGGGCGATGAACGTTCCCACCGAGTTGAAGGCCTGCGCGAGGTTGAGGCGGCTGGAGGCCGTGGCGGCGGGGCCAATGACGGTGACGTAGGGGTTGATCGCGACCTGCACGACGGTCATGCCTGCGGCAAGTACGACAAGTGCGGTGAGGAAGAGCGCGAAGGTGGCGAGATGCGCGGCGGGAAGAAAGCCGAGCGCGCCGAGGGCCATGACGAGCAGGCCGACGACCATGGACTTCTTGTATCCGAAGCGCTCGACGATTTTGCCGGCCGGGTAACTGAAAACAAAGTAGGACGAGAAGAAGAAGAAGGGGATGGACTGGGTCTGGGCGTAATCCAGGGCAAAGATGGATCTCAGGTGGGGGCTGACGATGTCGTTGAGACATGTGAGGAAACCGACCATGAAGAAGAGGGCCGTAGCGACCGTCATGGCGCGCGTGTCGGTTTTCAATTGCGGGTCGTCAGTGTAACCAGGTGAGCTTACGTTGCGGATTGGAACGGCCAAGAAGGACTCCTTCGTACGGGTGTGGCGATGTATCCCTTTCAAGAATAATTGTTTTGCGGCGTTCTGGCTTGGGCGAGGTTAGTGGAGGATGATTGTCTGGGGGCGGCCAGTGTCGGGAAGGGTGATGGCAAAGCCGAGGCTGGTGGGGTCGAGGGGTGTAGTGTGGCCGTTGGTGGTGGCCTGGGAAGTACGGGGCGTGAAGCCGATGGTTTCGATACGGAACTGGGTCCACCAGGGGTGGAACTCGCCTTCGCGGGCGGGGATGTTGAGGGTGAGGGCGCCGTCGGCAGAGAGGGAGCAAGTTAGGTGAAGGCGGAGGTAGGCGCCGTGGTGGAAGTCGAAGGTGAGGCCGTCGTCGGTGTAGAGGTCTCCGGAGCAGGGCGCGGAGGTTTCGGCGGGCGCGTAGACACGGAGGGTGAGGGGGCCATTGGGTTTTTCGTCGGTGGATTGCACGAGCGGCTGCATGGGAATGATGGCGCCGGCGTGGACGTAGATGGGGAGATCGCCGAGGGCAGGGTGAACCATGAGTGGCGGGAGAGACGGCTTGCCGGTGGCAGTGGGGTTACGGACTTCGAGGTCGCGGGAGGTTAGGGTTTCGCGGCGATCGAGCTTGGTGCCGATCCAGTAGTCATACCAGACGCCGGGGGGTAGGTGGACTTCGTAGGGTGCTACGTCGTCGGGGAGTGGGGAGGAGGCGACGAGGATGGAGGGGCCGAAGAAGAATTCGCCGGGAGCGTCGTTGTCGAGGGGATGGTTGTCGGCCGTGGCGTGAGGGTACTCGAGAAAGAGGGGGCGGATGATGGGGATGCCGTTGCGGGAGGTTTCTTCGGCGCTGGTGTAGAGGTATGGGAGGAGCAGGTAGCGCTCGGCTATGTAACGCCTACGAATATCCTCTTGGACAACGCCGTCGGCCCAGGGCTCGTGAGGGCGGGTGCCTTTGGCGGCGTGGTCGCGATCGATAGGCTGGAAGGCGGCGAGCATGAGCCACTTGGTGAGGAGGTCGGGTGAGGGGCTGCCGCCGAACCCGCCGACGTCTGCGCCGGCGAGGGAGAAACCGCTGAGGCCGAGATTGAGGAGCTGGGGGGTGGTCATACGGAGGTGGTTCCAGGTGGCGAGGTTGTCGCCGGTCCAGGTGGCGGCGTAGCGCTGGCCACCAGCGTAGGTGGCGCGGGTGAGGACGAAGGGACGCTCGTTGGGGCGGAGGGTGAGGAGGCCTTCCTGGGTGGCGCGGGAGTTCTCCATGCCGTAGATGTTGTGGATCTCAATATGGAAGGCGAGGCGCGGGGTGAAGCCTTCGGCCTCTTCACCGCTAATGCGGTGGGTGACGTCGTCGGGCATGGTTTTGGAGGGGTAGGTGAAGACGGCAGGTTCGTTCATGTCGTCCCAGAAGCCGGCTACGCCGTCGTTGATGAAGTCTTTGTAGAGGGAGGCGAACCAGGTGCGGGTGGACTGCTGGGTGAAGTCGGGAAAGACGGAGGGGCCGGGCCAGACGTTGCCTACGTAGGTGTGGCCGTTTTGTTTTACGAACTGATCTGTGGCGGTGCCGGTGTCATAGGGAGCGTAGTTCTGATTGGGGGCGGCCGCGATGTGGAGATCAGCGATGAGGATGGTGTGGAGGTGCTGGGCGGCGAGGTTGTGGATGAGGCCGGGGAAGTCGGGGAAGGTGGCGGGGTCGACGGTGAAGGGACGGTATTTGTATTGGTAGTCGATGTCTAGCCAGATGCCGTCGGCGGGGATGTTGTCGCGGCGGAGGTGGGCGGCCACGGCTTCGACTTCAGAGCGCGGGGTATAGCTGTAGCGCGACTGCTGGTAGCCGAGAGACCAGAGGGGTGGGAGGGGCGTGGGGCCGGTGAGCCAGGCGTAGGTTTCAATTACGTGTTTGGGTTCGGGGCCGTAGAGGATGTAGTAGTCAAGTGGGCCGGCTGGGGCGGAGAAGGTGTATTGGGCGGTGTTCTTTCGGCCGAAGTCGAAGAAGGTGCGATAGGTGTTGTCGAATAGGATGCCGAGGGTGCGGCCGTCGTGCATTTCGAGGAAGAAGGGGATGGACTTGTAGATGGGGTCGGTGGACTCCTGGAAGCCGAAGCTGTCGGTGTTCCACATGGTGAAGGCTTCGCCGGCGCGGTCGAGGGGGCCAGGCTTGTCGCCGAGGCCGAAGAAGTGGTCGACGGGGGATTTTGTCTTGGTGACGGTGAAGCCTCGCGGGGACCAGTCGACGGGGAGGGCGTCGGATTGGAGGACGTGGCCGGCGAGGTCGGAGATGGTGAGGCGGAGGTCGGGGGTGACGGCGACGCGGAGGTCGGCGGTGGAGAAGCCGGCGGGTTCTGGAGTGACGGCGATGCTGGCCGTGCGGGAGGCTGGGAGGACGGCCCAGGAGGCGTCTTCGGCAGGGTGGTTGTTGGGGAATATGCGGACGCGTAGGACGTCGGGGCGGAGGGCGTCGATGCGCAGGGTCAGGGTGCTGTCGGAAAGCTGGAGGCCCGTGGGCGTGTGGGCGGAGGATGGAAGTGCGGCGGGAGTTTGGGCGAAGAGAGGGGAGGCTACGATGGCGCAGAGAAGGTAGGCAGAGAGGCGGCGGGGCCGGGTCGGAGCGAGGCGAAAGGCGAGCATAGTTTTACAGAGAATAGGTTTTCCGGCGTCATCGCAATGCAGGGGGCTCCCAAAGTAGCTCATTTCTAATTCAACAGCTAAGAAGTCTTAAATGAGATGTTTGGTGGAGTGAGTAAAGAGGATAGGAGGAATGAGGGTAGATTTGCTGGTTTGTGGGAAAGGTCTGGCGCGCTGAGTTTCGCCGTGCGGTGAGAGGAACGGGCGCGCTTCGCGCGAGAAGCAGGTTCCTCGCTGCGCTCGGAATGACAGACAGAAAGGCAAGTGCAAGTGCAGCGGCAAAAGCCAAATACAGGGATCCTTCGCTTCGCTCTAGGATGACGACGTAAAACAAACAACTGCAACTGCAACTGCAACTGCAAAAGCAACTGCAACTGCAAAAGCAAAGGCAGAAGCAAAGGCAAAGGCAAAGGCAAAGGCAGAAGCAGAAGCAGAAGCAGAAGCAGAAGCAGAAACAGATCCCAGCGGGATGACAGCCAGAAAGGCAACGGCAAATGGGCGCGCGCAGCGCTACTGATTGGTGCAGCAGCTCTACTTGAGGTCGAGGGAGTAGAAGTTTCCGGTGAAGATGCGGGCGCGGATGAGGGGGCGATTGTCCTGGGTGAGGCCGCCAAAGACATAGTCGACTGCGTCGTGCTCGCGGGAGTCGGCGAGGCGAACGACCTCGTCGACGTGGCCATCGGGGATGGAGACGCGATCGATGGGTTGGGCGGGATCGAGTGACGCGTGGAGGAAGAGATAGTGGCTGTCGGGGGACCAGACGGGGTCGGCACCTGAGGGGACGGCGAGGGTGGTCCAGATATGGGTGGCGACGGTGTAGAGGTGGACCTGGCGCTGATCGAGGGTGAGGGCGGCGATGTAGCGGCCGTCGGGGGACCAGCGCGGACTGAAGAGGCCGTTGGAACCGGGAATCTCCTGGAGGGTGCCGGTGGCGACGTCCACGGTGTCGAGGGTGCGGGTGGCGTTGTCCTTGCCCATGGCGTCGTTGGTGCCACCGAAGGCGATGGATTTGCCGTCGGGCGACCAGGATGGGTCGGCGGCGTTGCGGGTCTGGTGAAGGAGTGGGGTGAAATCGCCGCCATTGGCGCTGGTGATGTAGATTTGCCAGGCCTTGCCGGCTTCGCGGGCCATGACGGCGATGCGGGTGCCGTCGGGTGACCAGCGGGCGAGGAAAGCGGTCAGGGTGTCGGGGGTGACCTGGAGTTTTTCGGTGCCGTCGGAGCGGGCGCGCCAGAGTTGGCCGCCGGTGTCGGTCCAAACGACCCACTTGCCGTCGCGGGTGTACTCGACGCGCGCGGCGTTGGAGAGAAAGCCCTTTACGGGGACGAGCTGGCCGGTGGGAGAGACGGATTCGAGCTCGTAGCGGGAGTCGGCACCCATGAAGAAGATGCGGCTGCCGGTGCGGGCGGCGACGGGGGATTCGAATTCCAGTGGGCCGTCGGTAAGGCGGGTGGGATTGGAGGTGGAGAGGCCGGAGAGCTCCCAGAGATCGTTATTGCCGCCCTTGGAGGACTGGAAGACGTAGGCACGACCGTTGGCGGTCCAGACGCCGCAGCATTCGCCGGCGGGCTGGTTGAAGTCGGCCAGGATGCGGTTGGGTGTGCGATCGGAGGGGGTGATCTGCCAGATGGAGAGGGTATGGGAGATGGGATCGAGGATGGTGAAGCGGAGCAGCTTGCCGTTGGGTTCCCAGCGCAGCCAGAAGGCGCGGCCGGGGAGGGAGGCGTAGAGCTGCGGCGTGCTGCTGGTGATGGACGAAAGAAAGAGGCTATTGCCGTTGGCATAGAGGATGCCACCGTTGTTCGGCATCCAGGTGGCGTCGTGGGCGAGGACATCGCCGACACGAAGGGCTGAGCCGCCGGTGGTGGGAACGACCCAGAGGGGCTGCTCAGATTCGGGGGAAAGGTGGTCGCGGAGGAGGAGGCGGGAGCCGTCGGGGGAGATGTCGCCGAGGGCGGGGCTGGCGACTTCGGAGGGAATATTGAGGGGCTCGACGAGACCGCCGGAGATGGAAATCGCGGAGAGGATCGAGTGACCACCGTCGATGGTGGAGGCATAGAGGCGGACGCCGTCGGTGGCCGCGGGGGCGAGGTTCTCGATGGTATCGACGCTGGGAGCGAGGTGGCCGTTGTGGGTGATCTGCGCGATGTGGGGCGGGTTCGTAACGGTGTGGAAGGAGGCCAGATAGTAGCCGACGGCGCCTGCGGCCAACAGAATGAAAGCGATGAGCAACCAGAGAAAGAGCCGGGAGAGCCTGCGCGGGTGCGCGGCTGGGGCAATGTTGACGGTGGTGGGCGAGGAAGCAAAGATGGGTTCGGCCACGGCCTCGCCGTTGGCGGTGGGATGGAGGGGCGGGGCTACGGAGAGACGGGTGGAGGAACGGCCGGTAGGGGCGTCGGTGGCGGGGTCGACCGGGCCTGCGGGTTCGATGACGCCGACGGGGGCGATGAAGCGGTAGCCGCGGCGGGCCAGGGTCTCGATGAAACGGGGGTTCTCGGCTGAGTCGCCGAGGGCCTCGCGGATTTTATTGATGGCGGTGCCGAGGGAGTGGTCGAAGTCGACGACGGTGTCTTTGCCCCAGAGACGGGTCTGGAGTTCTTCGCGGGTGACGACCTGGCCGGGTTTCTCGAGGAGGATGGTGAGGACTTTGAAGGGCTGACCCTGCAGCTTGATGCGGAAGCCGGCTTTCCAGAGCTCGCCGGTGTGGACATCAATCTCATAGAGCCCAAAACTGAGCCGCGCGTTAATAATCTGGCCCGTCATTGCAATGCCAATCCTCGTCTTCTCGAATTTACCACTTGTTCGGTTAGATGATGTGGGGCAGTCAAACGGTTGATATTTCGCGACTTATCAGAAGATGAAAAATTGAGCGACAAAGGGAATTGAGAGGATTGCGTTGACAGGATGGATTTGCGCAACGTGACGATCGAACCTCCAGCAGGATTTGTTTTGCCGGCACGGAAGCGGCGACAGGTGAGCGGGAGGACTTTCGGAGGCAATATGAGTCAGTACAAAAGAATAGCTGGCAGGCGGACGGGCTGGATTCTCGTGATGCTGCTGGCACTGTTCACGACTGTGGGCGCGGTTGGAGCGTATGCGCAGTCAGATAACGGCGGCATCGTAGGAAATGTGACGGATGCGACGGGAGCAGTGATCCCAAATGCAAGCATTGTGATCACGAACGTCGAGACCGGGCTGAAACTTAACGGCAAGAGCAACGATGCTGGCGAGTTCCAGATCTTTGCGATTCCTCGCGGCAACTATAAGGCAGATGTAGAGGCGAAGGGGTTCCAGAGCCAGACGGCGAACTTTGCCATTTCGGTGGGAACGACCCAGACGCTGGAGTTCAAGCTTGCGGCCGGATCGCTGAATGAGACGGTTGAGGTGACGACCGCGGCTCCGCTGGTGAACACGACGAGCGCGACGATGGGCGAAGTCATTAGTGGAGCGCAGGTACAGGCGCTGCCATTGAATGGCCGTAACTTTACCGGGCTGGCGTTGCTGGCTCCGGGTGTGACGCGCGGCTCGTATGGCGACGCGGCGAGCGGCGTGAACGGCAACACGGAAACCTTCCGTAACCAGGAGAGTGGTGGTGCATCGCTTTCGGTGAACGGGCTTCGTCCGCAGGCAGATAACTACCTGCTGGATGGATTGGATGATAACGATTCGCTGGTCAACACGATTTTGATCTTCCCAAACATCGATGCGACCCAGGAGTTCAGGATCAACACGAGCGTTGCTGCAGCCGAGTATGGCCGGGCGGGCGGTGCGATTGTGGCTAGCTCGATCAAGAGCGGCACCAATCAGTATCACGGGTCGGCATTCTGGTTCTATCGCAGCGGGAACTTCGATGCGAGAAACAGCTATCAATTATTGGGTGCGGGTCCGACTCCGAATCCTCCGTTCAACCGGAACCAGCCAGGCTTCTCTATCGGCGGGCCGATTATCAAGAACAAGCTGTTTGGTTTTGGAGACTACCAGGCGTTCCGCGAGGTCCTTCCGCAAAACCCATACTTTGTTAATGTTCCGACGGCTTTGATGCGGACGGGAGACTTCAGCGAACTGCTGGCGAGCTCTCCGAACTTTGATACGGTCAATGGACCTTCCGTGGACGGCCAGTTCACCAAACCGTACTGTCTAATTCATGATGGCGGAACACCTGCGGGGGGTGGTCAGTTATATAACCCGGTGAACTGCCAACCGATTCCTGGCAACGTGTTCGCGAACGCGGGGATCACACCGAATGTGGCGGGTGTGAATTATTTCAATGCCTATCCGACGCCGACGCGTGCGGGAGTGGTGAACAACTTCCTGACGCATAAGCAGCAGTTCACGCACTACAACACGTTTGATGTGCGTTTTGACTGGACGCCAACGTCGAAGGACCAGGCGTTTGTGCGCTTCAGCTATGACAACTCGGCCTCCACGGAGACACCCGAACTGGGGACGCTGCCTTCTGGTTTTGGTACGGGTTCCGATTATGTCCATGCGCGCGCCTATGGCCTGGGGTACACGCACATATTTACCCCATCGCTGGTGAACCAGCTGTTGGTTGGGTATAACCGCGATAACTTTGGCTACCAGCCGCCGTTCTATGGCGACGCACTGTCGGCCAGCCTTGGCATTGTGAACGCGAACCGCAATATTGAAACGAGTGGCGGAGCGCTGATCGGCGGCAACAATGGTGTGGATTACACAGGCGATTACGGGCTGTATGCCATTCCTCAGAACACGTATGAGATCAGCGACAGTGTGGACTGGGAGAAGGGGCACCATTCCTTCAAGTTTGGCGCTACCGGGATCATGCGGAACATGGAATACTTCCGTCCGATTGCTGGTAAGGGCTACTTCAACTTCGGCAACGGCGACTTTACGGGATTCCCATCGGCAGAAATGCTGGCAGGCTTCACGGATTCGTACAGCATTGGAGCGCAGAACGGCTACTTCAGCAACATCAGCTATGAGGATGGCTTCTTTGCGCAGGACCAATGGCGTGTGAATCAGCGACTGACGGTGCAGCTCGGTATTCGCTACGACCTGATCACGCGGCCGTACGAGACGCACAACCGGCAGGCGTCCTTTGACATCGACACTAATAGCGCGACGTATGGCCAGGTGCTGGAGGCGGGAGTGAACGGCGTGCCGCGGAGCATCATCAACAACGACCATACCGATTTCGCTCCGCGTGTTGGATTCGCATACGACGTGCTCGGGACGGGCAAGGAAGTGATCCGTGGAGGCTACGGCATCTTCTATTTCCCGGATTATGGCGGAATCAGCAACCAGCTGGGGCAGCAGACTCCGTTTGGCGGCAGTCTTTCGTACCTCGCGCAAAACGGATACTGTGTAACGTTCACGGGCCAGACGCCGGCTCAGGGACCAAGCTACGGCTGCAATGAGACGCCGCAGCAGATGACGCCGCTGCCGTTGCCTGGCTATCCGGGGTTCAACCCGGCTGCTCCTCCAGCTGGTTTGAGCACTCTGGCGGTGAACCGCAACGACAAGAACCAGAGCGTCCAGGAGTGGAACTTGCAGCTCGAGCAGCAGCTGACGCCGCGTGATGTGCTTGACATTGCGTATGTGGGAACCAAGTCGGATCATCTGTCGACGTATTACAACTACAACCTGTTTCAATTTGGCACGGGGCTGCAGAACTTCCCGACGTTTGGAACAATCACGTACAACAACTACAACGGCATGGCGAACTATAACGGCCTGCAGCTGCACTACGAGCATCACCAGGGCAGCAACCTGCTGGTGACGGCCTCGTATGCCTGGTCGCATGCGCTGGACAATTCGCCGGGTTCGAACCTTTCGTCTACCACTCCGCTGTACTATGACCCGGCGGCGGACTATGGCAACTCGCTGCAGGATGAGCGGCAACTGTTCAGCTCGTCGATTCTGTACAAGCTGCCGTTTGGCCGCGGTCAGAAGTTTGGCAGCGGTGTGAACTACGCGACCAACCTGTTGATCGGCGGATGGCAGGTGAATGTCATTGGCCGCATGTCGACGGGCACGCCGTTCGACCTGTCGGTAAGCGGTAACAACGACGCGGATCGTCCGGACCTGATCAAGCCGCTGAGCTATCCGAAGACGCTCACCAAGTGGTTTGACACGAGTGCGTTTGCGGCACCACCGACGGTGACGGCGAACGGAGTGCAGGTGTTTACACGGCTCGGTACGCTGGGACGCGACCAGGTCTACGGACCGGGTACGCGCTCTGCGGATCTCTCGCTGCAGAAGAACTTCCAGCTATATGGCCGGATGGTTCTCGAGCTGCATGGAGACGCGTTCAACGTGACCAATACGCCGCAGTTTGCCAACCCGGATGCTGGGATCAAGGATGCCAACTTTGGCAAGATCACGAGCACGCAGAGCAACTCACAGCGTGAGCTGCAGCTGGCTGCGCGGTTGACGTTCTAGTTGGTTGATTCGGAGATGCGCCACGATGCAGGTTGTCGTGGCGCATTTTCTTTCTCTATGGATAGGAAGGCAGGAAGATTGATGTTGGGTATGGGGAAAGATGCGCGGGTGAAGGTCGCTTGTTTGAGGGGCTGTGTGGGGGTGCTGCTCGTTGCGTTGGCGGCGCAAGGCGTTGGTGTGAGGGCGCAGAGTGGGCGGCTGACGATCGACAAGGTGGATCCGCCGAACTGGTGGGCGGCGATGCCGAAACCGATGTTGCTGGTGCGTGGGGAGGGATTGCGGGAGGCGAAGTTTTCGCTGAGCGATGGCGCGCTGCAGATTGAGAAGGTGGTGCCTTCGGAGAATGGGCACTGGGCGCAGCTGTGGCTGTCTGCGTCGCCGAGTGGGGCGGAGACGGTGACGCTGACGGCTAAGGCTGGAGGGAAGAAGGCGGAGGCGCCGTATAGGTTTGAGGCGCGGCGGCCGGCGAGTGATGGGTTTGCGGGGTTCTCGTCGCGCGATGTGATGTACCTGATCATGACGGATCGATTTGCGGATGGGAATCCGCAGAACGATGGTGTGGATGCGAAGAGTGCGGCAAGTGGTGCGGAGGCTGCGGCGGAGCGCGCGAAGGCGAGAGGGTGGCATGGCGGCGACCTCAAGGGGATTGAGCAGCACCTGGACTATCTGCAGGAGCTGGGCGTGACGACGGTGTGGACGACGCCGGTGTATGAGAATCGCGAGGACACCAGCTATCACGGGTATGGGGCCACGGATTTGTATCGCGTGGATGAGCACTATGGGACGCTGGAGGATCTGAAGGCGCTGGCGGCGGCGTTGCATGCGCGGGGGATGAAGCTGGTGCTGGATACGGTGCCGAATCATGTAGGGCCGGGGAGTCCATGGGTGACGGATGAGCCGGCGCCGGATTGGTTTCATGGGACGGCGGCGCATCATCTGAAGGCGGAGACTGATTTTCAGGCGTTGATTAATCCACATGCGCCGGAGCGGGACAAGGTGGGGACGCTGGATGGATGGTTTGCGGATACGCTTCCGGATATGAATACGGAGAGCCCGGCGGTGGCGCAGTATCTGCGGCAGAATGCGGTGTGGTGGATTGAGGAGACGGGCGCGGATGGTTTGCGGATCGATACGTTCCCTTATGTGAATCGGGAGTTCTGGCATGCGTTCAACGGAGAGTTGAAGGAGCTGTTTCCGCATTTGACCGAGGTAGGCGAGGTGTTCAACGGGGACCCGGTGATCACTTCTTCGTTTGCGGGAGGAGTGACGCGCGCGGGTGTAGATACGGAGCTGTATACGCCGTTTGATTTTCCGACGTACTTTGCGCTGCACGATGTGTTTGTGAAGGGTGCGCCGATGAGTGAGTTGGCGAAGGTGCTGGGGGAGGATGCGCTGTATCCTCATCCGGAGCGGCTGGTTCCGTTTCTTGGGAATCACGATACGGAGAGGTTTGCGACGGTGGCGGGAAGCGAGGGATCGTTGAAGCTGGCGCTGGCGTATGTGCTGACGACGCGCGGCATGGCACAGATTTATTCGGGGGATGAAATCGCGATGCAGGGTGGGGGGGATCCGGAGAATCGGCATGATTTTCCGGGAGGATTTCCAGGGAGCGCGGATAATGCGTTTCTTGCTTCAGGACGGACGCCGGTGCAGCAAGAGACGTTTGACTGGGTGGCGAAGTTGGCTGCGCTGCGGCGAAAACATGATGCGCTGGGGTGCGGTGCTGAGCAGGTGCTGGCGAGTAACGATGATTGGATGGTGACGCTACGCGATGCGGGGAAGGCGGCGGAGGGGACCTGTGGTGCGTCGGGCGAGCGCGTGGTGGTGGCGATACATAGGGGCGGAAAGGCGGAGATCGCTGCGCCGGCGACGCTGGATGTGCAGCTGGGGATGACTTGGATGGAGGGTTGTCGACTGGGTGGGGCAGAGATTCAGTCGGGTGGTGCTACTGCGGAGGTGCAGGGGAAGACGTTGCATCTGCAGGCGACGGGCGATGCGGTGTGGGTGGGTAGTTGCGAGTAAGAACAGCGAGGGTGAGGGCGTAGTAGGCTACGGATGGCGGTGCTGTTTTGCGGCGACCGTCGCTTGTGGAGGATGTTCGCGCATGACGTTGGGTACTGAGGGTAAGCGGGTTGGGCCGGTTTCGTTGCGGCCTATTTTTTCGGAGCGGATTTGGGGAGTGGAGACGCTGCCGAAGTGGTATCCGCAGCCGGAGGCGGGGAAGCCGGTGGGCGAGGCGTGGCTGACGGCGGAGACCTGCGTGGTGGACGCAGGGGAGTTCGCGGGCGTGTCGCTGGCGGCGATGACGCGGCGGTTTCCGAGGGCGTTTGCGGGTGGGGATTCGGCGGAGTTTCCGCTGCTGGTGAAGACGCTGTTTCCGCGGGAGAAGCTGTCGGTGCAGGTGCATCCGAATGATGCGCAGGCGGGGGCTCTGGGGCTGGGGCGGGGAAAGACCGAGTGTTGGTACGTGCTGTCGGCCGAGCCGGGAGCGGAGCTGGCGCTGGGGTTTCGTGGAGAGATTTCAAACGAGGAAATCAAGACGGCGATTGCGAATGGAACGCTGGAAGAGAAGCTGAACTATCTGAAGGTGAAGACCGGGGACATGGTGTTTGTGGATGCGGGGACCGTGCACTCGATTGGGCCGGGAATGGTGATTTTGGAGACGCAGGAGTACAGCGACATTACATATCGACTGTATGATTTTGGGCGGCCGCGCGAATTGCATGTGGATGAAGGGCTGGCTGTGACGCGCACTTCGAGCAGTGCGGGGCTGGTCGTGCCGGTGGCGATGGACGGGTTCACGCGGCTGGTGGCTTCGGGTTATTTTGTGGTGGATCGGTTTGCGGCGCAGGATGTGGGTGCTCCGCTGGGGCTTAGCGGAAAGATGCAGATGTTGTTTGCGTTGGGCGAGGGATTGTCGGTGGAGAGTGTTGCGGGAATCGTGGCGCTTGATCCTTGGAGGGTGTTGGTGCTGCCGGCGGAGGGTGTGGAGTATTCGGTGCGCGGTGCGGGCGAGGTGATTCGCATCGCGCAGCCGTAGGCGCTTATGCGGTGTGAGAGATTGGCGAGAGCGGTCGCGCGACCGCGCGATGCCCACCTTAGCGACGATGATGCCGTCGCGAAGATGGGGCACCCGAATCCCTGCCAGTTCGATCGATCAGTGAACTAGCTGGTGTAGCGCTGCTGATGCCAGGCCCAGGCGCTCGAGAGGATGTCGTCGAGGTCGGGGTGTTTTGGTTGCCAGCCTAAGTTGACCTTGGCCTGCTCGGAGCTGGCTACGAGGCGAGCGGGATCGCCTGCGCGGCGGGGCTTGATTTCTACGGGGATGGGATGGCCGGTGACGCGGCGGGCGGCTTCGATGACCTGTTTGACCGAGAAGCCGCTGCCGTTGCCGAGGTTGTAAATCATCTTGTCGCGGGTGGCGAGGGCGTTGAGGGCGAGGATGTGGGCGTCGGCTAGATCGGCTACGTGGATGTAGTCGCGGATGCAGGTGCCGTCGGGGGTGGAGTAGTCGTCGCCAAAGATGAAGATTTTTTCGCGGCGGCCGAGGGCGACGTCGAGGATGAGGGGGATGATGTGGGTTTCGGGCTCGTGAGCTTCGCCGCGGTTGGGGAGGGCACCGGCTACGTTGAAGTAGCGGAGCGAGGCGTAGCGGAAGCCGTGGATGCGGTTGAACCAGCGGAGCATGTGCTCGACGAGGAGCTTGGATTCGCCGTAGGCGTTGGTGGGAGCGAGTGCGGCAGTCTCTTCGATGGGGGTGTATTTGGGTTCGCCGTAGACGGCGGCAGTGGAGGAGAAGACGAACTTGTTGACGCCGGTGGCGAGCATGGCTTCGAGCAGCGAGAGAGTAGAGGCGGTGTTGTTGCGGAAGTAGAGTTCGGGCTTCTGCATGGACTCGCCGGCTTCGATGAGGGCGGCGAAGTGGAGGACGCCGTCGGGCTTGAGCTCGCGGAGGAGGGACTCGACGCGGGGACGGTCCGCAATGTCGGCTTCAACGAAGGTGGCGCCGGCGGGAACTTCGTTGCGCTTGCTGTGGCAGAGGTTGTCGAGGATGGTGACCTGGTGACCCTGCTGCATGAGGATGGTCGCGACGGTTCCGCCGACGTAGCCGGCACCGCCGGTGACTAAGACGTTCATTGAAGCTCCTTGCTAGAGGTGGCGATGGCGGCGCGGAGGGTGGCTGCGGCCGATTCGGGGGTGATGTCACGCTGGGGTGAGCCCAGGAGTTCGAAGCCTACCATGAATTTTCGCACGGAGGCTGAACGGAGAAGTGGCGGGTAGAAGTGCAGGTGGAGAAGCCACTCGGGGTGGGGCTGGTTGTCGGCGGGGGCGGGATGAAGGCCCATGGAGTAAGGGAATGGCGTATCGAAGACGCGGTTGTAGGCGCTGGTGACCTGCTTGAGAATGGTGGAGAGGCCTTCGCGTTGAGGGTCGGTGAGGGCTTCTACGCGAGCGACGGAATGTTTGGGAAGCAGAAGAAGCTCGTAGGGCCAGACAGCCCAGAAGGGGACGAGCGCGGCCCAGGTGTCGTTCTCTGCGACGATGCGTTCGGGGTGGGCGAGTTCGAGGGTGAGGTAGGAGGAGAGCAGGCGCTGGTTGTGTTGGGCGAAGTAGGCGAGCTGGGAGGTGAGCTCGAGGGAAGGTTCGTCGGGGATGTGCTGGGTGGCCCAGATCTGGCCGTGGGGATGGGGATTGCTGGCGCCCATCATGGCGCCGCGGTTTTCGAAGATCTGGACGTACTGGATGTCGGGGCGAGCGCCGAGCTCTGCGGCCTGGGTGGCCCACATTTCGACGACGCGGCGAATGGCCGGGACATCCATTGTGGCGAGGGTGAGGTCGTGGCGGGGGTCAAAGCAGAGGACGCGGCAGATGCCACGCTCGGTTTCGGCGCGGATGAGGCCCGCGTTGTCGATGTCGAGGGAGGTGACGGGGGTGTCTTGCTGGAGGGCAGCGAAGTCGTTCTCGAAGACGTAGGTGGCGGCGTATTTCGGATTGTTGTGGCCGCCGGCGCGGGTGTTGCCGGGGCAGAGATAGCAGGTGGGGTCGTAGGCGAGCGACGGGGGTGCAGGGGTGTCTTCGGTCTGGCCTTGCCAGGGGCGCTGGGTGCGGTGTGGCGAGACGATGACCCATTCCTGCTTGAGGGGGTTCCAGCGACGGTGAGGCGACTCCTGAAAGATCTTGCTGATCATGCACGTTCCTGGGTTACTCGGGTGGTGGGGAGTGGTGCGTTGCGAAGCCAGGCGCCATCGACTGCGTCGCAGAGATAGGTTTCGGCGGCGATGTTGAAGTGTTGCTGGTATGCGGCTTTGAGGGCGGTGGCGAAGGCGTCGCTGTGGGCGCGTTCGACGAGGTTGACAGTGCAGCCGCCGAAGCCGCCGCCGGTGAGGCGGGCTCCGAAACAGCCGGGAAGCGTGATGGCGGTGTCGACGAGGAAGTCGACTTCTTCGCAGCTGGCGGCGAAGTCGTCGCGATAGCTGATGTGGGCCTGGAGCATGAGTTGGCCGAGGGAGGTTGGGTCGCCGGAGAACATGGACTCGCGGGCAGAGCGGACGCGGGCGTTTTCGGTGACGACGTGGCGGCAGCGGATGAAGGCTTCGTGGGACATCTGATGCTCGCACAGGTTGAGCTGGTCAATGGTGGCGTCGCCGAGGTCGCGGAGCTGGGGGAAGGTGCTGCGCAGGACAGCCTGGCCTTCTTCCAGTTCGCGGCGGCGGACGCGGTACTCGCCGGTGGCGACGGAGTGTTTGACCATGGAGTTGCAGACGACGATCTGGGTTTCGGCGAGGGCTCCCTTGTTCATAGGGAGATGTTCGTAGGTGAGGTCGCGGGTGTTGAGGAGAAGGGCGTGGCCGGCTTTGGCGGCGGTGATGACGAACTGGTCCATGATGCCGCAGGGGGAGTGGACGTAGTCGTTTTCCGCGCGCTGCGAGAGGAGGGCGATGTCTTCGATGGAGAACGAGGCGCCGGTGAAGGCGAGCAAAGCCATGGCGCTGGCGACTTCGACGGAGGCGGAGGAGCTGAGGCCGGCGCCGAAGGGCACGTTGCCGGAGAGATGGAGGTCGAAGGCTGGGGGCTGGATGCCACGTTGCTGGAACTGGCGGAGAACGCCGACGGGGTAGTCGGCCCAGATGCCGCGGGAGGGTGAGCGGTCGTCGCGGTCGAGGGCGAGGGTGTCGGGGAAGAGCTCGCTGGTGAAGGAGAAGAGATTGTCGGAGCGAGGCGAGATGATGGCCTGGGTGGTGAAGGGGATGGCCATGGGGAGAACGAGGCCGCCGGTGTAGTCGGTATGCTCGCCGAGCAGATTAACGCGTGCTGGTGCGACGCGGTGCAGGGACAGTCCGAGCGCGCCTGGGGCGGGCCGGACGGAAGGATTGCTGGTGGACGGCAAGAAGTTGTTCTCCGCAGCCATGATAAGGCAACGTTTACTTAATGGCATGCGCCGAAAGTATGTCTGGGCACATTTTGCAATTTAGGGAGTCAGGTTGGAGGCAGACGAGGCGCTGAGCTGATGGATGGCGAGCCAGGTTTGCTGGTAGGCGTTGAGGGCGTTGAGGGTTGTGGAGCGGGCGTCGCGCAGGGCGTCGAGGTAGTCGATCAGGGCGATGCCGCCGTGCTGGAAGGCGAACTGAGCGATGGAGAGGACGTCCTTCGATTCGTCGAGATAATGCTGGCCGTAGCGGTCGGAGAGGCGTTTGGCCTGAACGTAGCCGATCCAGGCCTGGTCGACGTCGGAGATGACCTGGTAGCGGGCAGCGGTTTCGGTAAGACGGGAGGCGTCGGCCTGGAGGCGAGCGGTGGCCTTGTTGCCCTGGTTGCGATCGAAGATGCGGATGGGAATGTTGACGGAGAAGCCGGCGGAGTTTTCGGTTCCGGAGCGGTCGTATTCGCCTTCGAGGGTTGGGTCGGCGGTGCCGTTGGCGATGGCGAGGCGTGCGTTAGCGTCGGCTGCTGCTACGCCGAAGCGAGAGGCGGCGTAGTCGGGACGATTGGTGAGCGCGGTCTGGACGAGCTGGTCCTTGGTTTGGGAGACTACGGGCGGTACGACGTCGCCGATGATGTCGAAGTCCTCGGAGGGAGACTCGACGCCGATGAGGGTTTGGAGCTGGTCGCTGGCCTGGCGAAGGTTGATGATGTCGTTGGCTTCGTCGGATTCGAAGTCGCTGAGCTGAAGATCAAGGCGCTCGAAGTCGAGCTTGCCGAGATCGCCGGCAGTGTAGCGATCGTGAGCGATGTCGACTTCGTGGCCGAAGTCTTTGAGGCTGGCGCTGGCGAGCTGAAGGGAAACCTTGGCGATGAGCATTTTGGTGAAGGAGGTCTTCACCGAGAGTTCGGTCTGGCGGATGGAGTCTTCGAGCTGGGCCTTGGTCTGGTCGGTGGTGGCGCGGGCGTCTTCGAGGCGCCACTTGCGCTTTTCGCCGCGCTCGAAGAGGCGTGAGACCTGGAGGCTGTAGCTGTAGGGGTTGTTGGAGGAGGCAGGCTCGGTGATGTCAGAGCCGGTGATGCCGAGGTTGGGATTCTGGCGGACGCCGGCCTGGAGCTCCTGGGCGTGGACGGCCTGAAGGTTCTGTTCGGCGGCGAGGAGGGTGGGATTCTTGGTGCGGGCGAGGTCGAGGACCTGGTCGAGAGTGAGGGCGCCGGGCTTTGCGGCGGGCGGGGTGCGGGGATCGGGAATAGATTTGACGCCGGCGGCGTAGGCGGCTGCGGCGGTCTGGCCGGCGTCGTTGGCGGAGGAACTGGAGCTGGACTGAGATTGGTTGGGGTCCTGAGCTGGAGGCTGCTGTGCGCGGAGAGCGGAGGCGCCCAGCGTCGCGAAGACGAAGAGGGCGAGAAAAGCGGGTTGGGGTTTGTGCAAGATCTTCATGTTAGTTCTCGAATTCGGTGTCCGGGGCCGGCAGGATATCCGCAGGGCGCGCGATCCAGACGTAGAGCGTAGGCAGAAGGTAGACGCCCATGACCAGGGCTCCGACGAGGCCGCCGACGATGACGATGGCGAAGGGGCGCTGCGAGTCTGATCCGATGCCGTGTGAGAGCGCGGCGGGGAGCAGGCCGAGGGTTGCTACCAGCATGGTCATCATGATGGGGCGAAGGCGGAGGACGGCGCCTTCGATAGCGGCCTCGCGCACGGCGTAGCCACGGGCGCGAATCTGATTGATGCATTCGAGCATGATGATGCCGGTTTGAACCGAGACACCGAAGAGGGCGAGGAAGCCGACACCGGAAGAGACGCTGAAGTGATTGCCGGTGAGGAGGAGCGCCACCAGGCCACCGACGGGGGCGATGGCGACGTTGGCGAGTACGAGCACGGCCCACTTGAAGGAGTTGAACATGCCGTAGAGGATCATGAAGATGAGAAGGATAGTGATGGGGAGAACCATCATGAGGCGGCGGGAACTGCGCTGCTGGCTGGCGTATTCGCCGGCCCAGTCGAGGTGATAGCCGGGGGGAAGTTTTACCTGCTTACCCACTTTGTCCATGGCTTCACGAACGGTGCTGCCAAGGTCGCGGCCGCGCACGCTGTATTTGATGGCCACAAAACGGCTGCCACCTTCGCGATAGATCTCTTCAGCGCCATCTTCCACCTTCACGTGGGTTAGTTGGGCGAGGGAGACGCGTTCGCCGGAGGGAGCGAGGAGGCGGATGTTGGAGATTGCTTCGGGAGTGGAGCGGTAGGTGGGATCGTAACGCACCATGACGTCATAGCGCGCTTCGCCATCGAGGACCTGGGTTGTGGGGGCTCCGTTGATGGTGCCGCCGACGGCGCCTTCGATGGCGGCCTGAACGTCGGCTACATTGATGCCATAGCGGCTGGCGGCGGCTCGATCGACGACATAGCTGAGGTTTGGCTGGCCGATGACGTGGAAGAGGCCGAGGTCGGCGACGCCCTTGATGCTACTCATCACGGAAACGATCTGGTCGCCCTTTTCCTCGAGGGTTTTGAGGTCGGTTCCGTAGAGCTTGACGGCGAGTTCACCTTTGACGCCGCTGACGGCCTCCTCGACGTTGTCAGAGATGGGCTGAGAGAAGTTCCAGACGGCACCGGGGGTCTTCTCCAGCTCGCGGTCCATGGCGGCGATGAGCTCGTCTTTGTTTTGGTGGAAGGCTGGACGCCACTTGGCCTTGGGCTTGAGGTCGACGAAGTACTCGGTATTGAAGAAGCCGGTGGTGTCGGTACCGTCATCGGGACGGCCGATCTGGCTTACGACCTGGGTGACTTCGGGAAAGCTGGCGAGGATAAGCCGAGTCTTGTTGGCGATGGCGAGACTTTCGGTGGGGCCCGTGCTGGGGGCGAGAGAGCCGCGGACCCAGATAGCTCCTTCATCGAGATGGGGAAGGAACTCCGACCCGATGACTCCGCTGAACATGAGGAAGACGCCGAGAAGAAGCATGACGGTAGCCGCAGAGAACGGAACGATTTTGTGATCGATACCCCAAGTGATGCTGGCGCGATAGCGGCCGGTAAGCCATCGCATCACGGGGTTTTCCCATTCGGTGGCGCCGTTGGGGAAGAGGAAGCTGGCGAGCACGGGAGCGAGCACCATGGAGAAGATGAGGGAGCCGAGCAGGGCAAAGGCTACCGTCCAGGCCATGGGCTTGAAGAGGCGGCCTTCTACCGACTGCAGGGTGAAGATGGGCAGATACGCCGTGATGATGATGGTGATGGCGTAGAAGACGGGACGCTGGACCTCGTGGGCCGACTCGCGAATCTGGTACATCACGGACTTGTCATCGTGACGGTGATGACTGAGGTGGCGAACGATGTTTTCGACCATGACGACGGCGCCTTCGACGACCATGCCGAAGTCCAGAGCGCCGAGAGAGAGGAGGTTGGCGGGGATGTGGCGAAGGTCTAGACAAATGGAGGCGAAGAGCAGTGAGAAAGGGATGGTGATGGCGACAATCAGAGCGCCGCGCAGGTTGCCGAGGAACAGGAAGAGGATGAGCGCGACGAGGAAGATGCCGACGGTGAGGTTGTGGAGGACGGTTTCGGTGGTGAGACCCAGAAGGTCACTGCGATCGAGGAAGGGAACGATCTTCACGCCGGGAGGAAGGATGTGCGCGTTGAGATCCTTGACCTCGGCGTGGATGGCATCGAGGGTGCTGTCGGAGTTATCGCCCTTCTGCAGGAGCACGACGCCTTCCACAACGTCGCTGTCATCGACGAGTCTGCCGTTGTCTCGGCGAATCGCATTGCTTCCCTCGTGGCAGGTGCCGTCTTCCGGCTTGCAGGTTTTGCCAATCTGGCCGAGGCGGATTTTGGGTCCTTGTACGACGCGCGCGACATCCGAGACGCGGATGGGCGTGCCGTTGGAAGACTTGAGAACTACCCGTTCGATGTCGTGGACGTTGGTGAAGAGGCCAACTTCCTGGACGTTGATCTGCTGATTGCCCTGCTCGATAAAACTGCCCCCGGCGTTGACGTTGTTGGCGGCGATCTGCTGCTGGACCTGCTGGATGGTGAGGCCGTAGGAGATCAGCTTCTCGGGGTCGAGGATGACCTGATACTCGCGGGTAAGGCCGCCGAAGCTGGAGACGTCGACGACGCCGGGAACGCTGCGGAAGGCTTTTTCGAGCTGCCAGTCCTGGATGCTCTTGAGCTGCATCGTGTCGATGGAGGGATTGGTGCTCTTGAGGGTGTACCAGTAGATCTGGCCGACGGGACTCCAATCGGTGCCGATCTGGGGCTGCAGGCCTGCGGGGAGGGTGACCTGGCTGAGGCGCTCGAGGACCTTCTCGCGGTTCCAGTCGTCTTCGCTGTCGTCGTCGAAGATCATGGTGACGCTGGAGAGTCCGGCGAGAGTCGTGGAGCGGAGGTGAGTCATGTGGGGGATGCCCGCCATGCCATTTTCAAGGGGAACGGTTACCTGCTGCTCGACGTCTTCAGCGGAGCGGCCGGGCCACTGGGTGATGACGTTGACGTAGTTGTTAGCGACGTCGGGATAGGCTTCGACTGGGAGGTTGTGGAAGGAGATAGCGCCCCAGCCGAACAGAAGCACCGCCGCAACGAGCACGATGAAGCGGTTGTTCAGTGCGAAATCCACCAAACCCTTGATCATTGCTGCTCCGCCGCATTCTCGAGGTCGAGTGCGTTGTTGACGACCTGCTGTCCGGGTTGAACGCCTGAGGCGACTTCGAGAAGATTGCCGGGAAGGGTGTTACCGATGGTGACGAGTATGCGCTTGAAGGTGCCGTCTCCGGCTGGCTCGAAGACATATGAGCGGTCATGCAACTGCAGGATAGCGGTGGCGGGAACGACGGTCTGCTGCTCGGCGCGCGAGCCCTGCAGGATGGCCGTCGCGAACATGCCGATGCGGAGGAGGTGGTCTGGGTTCTCGACCTGGATGCGAACCTTAGCGGTGCGCAGGCTGGGGTCGAGCTGTGAACCGATGTCGCTGATGGTGCCGGAGAAGGTTTTGCCGGGGAAGGCATTGAGCTGGATATCGGCGTGCTGGCCCAGGTGGACGTTGGCGAGATCATTCTCGTAGACGTCGCAGATGACCCAGACGTGGGAGAGATCGGCGATGGTGAGGGAGCCGGCGGCGCCCGCGTAGGTGATGCCTGCGGCGCCGGAGGCGGTTACGTTTTGCGCGGTGATGACGCCGGAGGCGGGTGCGTAAATTCTGACGTTCTCGCTGGGGTGATTTTTGTCGACGCCCAGGATTTTGAGCTGCTGTTCGGCGGCAGTCAGGTCCGCCCTGGCATCATCTTCGCCGTTTTGTGCGGCTTGCTGCTGAGATTGAGGAATCGCACCCTTGTTATAGAGCAGGTTGTCGCGCTCGAGGGTGATGGAGGCGAGGTGCTCGTCGTTGACGGCTTTGAGATAGGCATCGAAGGCGGTGGAGACGTCGGGGCTTTGCACCTCCATGACGAGCTGGCCTTTGCGGACGTAATCGCCCAGCCCGACGTGGAGGGCGACGACGCGGCCATTGGCGAGAGAGAGGACCGGAATCTCGCGGGAGACATCCGGATTGACGGAGCCGGTGACCTGAAGCTTGCTGCGGACGGGCTGGGTGGAGACCTGCACGAGGGAAAATCGGCTGGCGCCGTCGACATGAACGAGGTTGGAGCCGTTGACTTCCTCAACCTGCGCGGCAGGCGGAGCCTCCGCGGACTGGGAGGCCGCCTCATGCTTGCAACCCGCGAGGCTGAGCATGAAGAGAAGAAGAGGTGCGGCGACACGATACAGGCCGGGGACTCCCAACTTCGGGCAGACTTGATCTTGCTGCGTTTTCAGCGTCATTTTCATAGATTTCGAAGGTCGATGGATGCGGCAGTTAGGCGACAGGCCATTACTTTGAGGGTAAATCATTTGGAATGTGACTAGACAGAGCGCGATTCAATCTTATGATTGTCCGTTTTATCTTTCGATAGGGCGCGTTGCCACTGTATGAATTTACAGATACTGAAGTGAGCGATGAAATCTGCAGCCACCATGATGAAAAGCAATGCGTTCCGACTTGTGTCCGGGTTGGTGGGAATTGCAGTTATTGGGTATGTGGATCGGCGGCTGAGCGAATCGATCCCGCTGGCGCTGCTGTATCTGGCGCCGGTCGTTCTGATGAGCACGGCGCTGCGTCGGTGGCAGATACCGCTGCTGGGTGGAGTATGTGCGGCGGTGGTTGAGTTTGCCAATGGCTATAAATGGACATTGCGGGACGGGATTGCGCGTGACTCGTTGTATTTTTTCGCGTACACGGCGGCGGGTTTGTATGTGTCTGAAGTATTGACGCGCCGGGCAGCAGAAGAGTCGCATTTAGTTGAAGTGGAATCGGAGATTGAGGCGCGGCGGGGAGCGGAGGAGCAGCTGCGGCTGGTGGTGGCGAATTCTTCTATCGCGATTATTACGTCGGACGAGACGGGTACGATTCTGCAGGCCAATGATGCTGCGGAGCGGATGTTCTGGGGAGACGGGCCGATGGGGGTGACTCGGCTGGAGGGCTCGTCGCTGCAGGTGTTTATGCCATCGCTGGCGCGCGTGCAGATTCAGCGCCAGGGGTGGGAGCATTTGAAGACGATGCTGCAGTGCCAGGGATTGCGGGCGACGCAGGATCCGTTCCTGGCGGATGTGTGGGTATCGTCGTACAGCACGTCGCGCGGGGGAAGGCTGACGGCGATGATCATCGACGCGTCGACCGAGGTGCGGGATCGCGAAGAGGCGAACCTGGAGCAGGTGCTGGTGGGATCGAGGCTGGCCCTGGGAGCGTTGTTTCACGAGATTCGCAATATCTGCGCGGCGATCTCCGTGGTGCAGCAGAATCTGCGGGCGACGTTTGTGGTGGGAGAGCCTTCAGAGGACTTTGAGGCGCTGCGGCAGCTGGTGACGGCGCTGGAACGGATGGCTTCGCTGGAGCTTTCATTAGCTCGGCGAAAGCCGGCAAAGCTGCGGGTGGCGAGCTTCTTGCGGGAGCTGCGGATTATTTTGACGCCTTCGCTGCGCGAGTCAGGGATTGAGTTGGGATGGCATGTCGAGGAAAATCTGCCGGAGGTATGGGCGGATCAGCAGAGCCTTCTGCAGGTATTTCTGAACCTGGTGCGGAATGCGGAGAAGGTGTTGGCACCAGTCGACCATGCGCGGCTGGAGCTGAGTGCTGCGGAGGTGGATGGGCTGGTGCAGGTGAAGGTCTCAGACAATGGGCCGGGGGTTAGAGACCCGGCGAGTTTGTTTCGGCCATTCGGCGGCGGGTCGTCGAGCTCGGGGCTGGGACTGTATCTCTCACGCGCCATGATGCTGAGCTTTCACGGCAACCTGGCGTATCAACCGAGCGCGACCGGTGCTACGTTCGTCGTGGAGATGATTGCTGTTGAGGTGGAGACATGAAGACGAAGAGTCGAGAAGAGGTGATCCGGCTGCTGCTGGTGGATGATCACACGTTGTTTCGTGAGAGTTTGCGGCGGTTGTTGGAGAGTGAGGCGGGCGTGGAGATTAGCGGTGACTTCGCGAATGCCGAGGATGCGTTGGCGGCGGTGAAGGCGGGCCTGGAGTTTGATGCGGCGCTGGTGGATTATGAGCTGGAGGGAACAGGCGGCAGCAACGGCCTCGACCTGGTGCGCAAGGTACGGAGGTTGAAGCCAGATGCGCGGGTGCTGATGGTGACGGCGGGGATGGGGTCGGCTGATCTGATGCGGGCCGTAACGGAATTGGATACAGGAATTTTTTTGAAGACGGAACCGACGGTGGAATTGATGCTCGCGATTCAACGAACGGCGAAGGGGGAGCGGTGGATTTCGTCGCGTGCGTCGCTGGCGCTGATTGCGTCGGGCGGACTGGCGGCGGGGGGAGAGCGGCCTGTTGCGGAACGGCTGACTGCGCGGGAGTCGGGTGTGTTGCGGGGAGTGCTGGAGGGGCATAGCAACAAGGAGATTGGGGCGCAGCTGGAGATCACGGAGAGTTCGGTGAAGGCGGTGCTGCAGAAGCTGTTTGAGCGAGCGGGGGTGCGGAGCCGGTCGCAACTTGTCCGGTATGCGATCGAGACGCAGATCGACTCCAGATAAGTGCAAAATCAGTGGGCTATACTGGAAGGACAGGTGATCTGGTGCATGCCCTCTGAGCCGTTTTACGACCCGGCAAAGTCTTATCTGGACAATTTTGAGCACGGCCCGTTTGGCCTCTTCGCCAACACCTCTCCCGCGTTTCCCGACACACAACCTCAGCATGAATTTCTAGGACATCCGGTGTTTGCGCCGTTTGGCATTCCTGCGGGACCGCTGATCAACGGGAAATTTGTGAAGGCTGCGCTGGACATGGGATTCGATATTCCGGTGTACAAGACGGTGCGGACGCACAAGTACGCGTGCCATCCATGGCCAAATGTGCTGGCGGTGAAGGTGGAGGGGGACCTTGCGCCGGATCGGACGCTGGTGGCGAATGAGGACTACAGCGAGCCTCTGTCGATTACGAATTCGTTTGGTGTGCCGTCGATGGACCCTGAGTTCTGGCAGAGAGATATGGCGGATGCTGCGGCGTATGCGCGGCCGGGGCAGGTGGTGGTGGGGAGCTTCCAGGGAACCCTGCCGGAAAACGGTCGTGTGTCGGATTACATTCAAGATTTTGTGCTGGGCGCGCGGCTGGTGAAAGAGACAGGCGTACCAGTGATCGAGGTAAATCTCAGCTGCCCGAATGAGGGGACGGCGAACCTGCTGTGCTTCGATATTCCGCGCTCGCGGCAGGTGGTGGAAGCGATCAAGGACGAGATTGACAGCGTGCCGCTGGTGATCAAGATGGCGTTCTACAAGGATGAGAAGAAGCTGGAAGAGTTTTTGCGGGAGGTGGGGAAGACGGTGGACGGGATTGCAGCGATCAATACGATCTCGGCGGAGATTCTGGATGAGGATGGGAAGCAGGCGCTGCCGGGGGAGGGGCGCTTGCGGAGTGGGGTGTGTGGCAGTTCGGTGAAGTGGGCGGGCGTGGCGATGGCATCGAGGCTGGCGCGGATACGGGGCGAGTTGGGGCAGAAGTTTACGATTGTGGGCGTGGGCGGAGCGGGAAGCGCGGCGGCGTTCGATGAGTATCGCAGGGCTGGGGCGGATGTGGTGATGTCGGCGACGGCGGCGATGTGGCATCCCGAACTTGCGAGAGAGATCAAGGAGCAAGCGCATGAGCTATGAGGCCGGACGAACCAGCTATGAGACTCGAAGCCGAGAGATTGCAGAGGCGTTGATTGCGATTGAGGGCGTGGGGTTTCGGCCTGCGGCTCCGATTACGTTCAAGTCGGGTATTAAGTCGCCGGTGTACTGCGACAATCGGCGGTTTCCGTTCTGGCCTGAGCAGTGGGCGAAGGTGATTCGTGGGTTTGGGGGATTGATTGACGAGCGCGAGATTGCGGTGGATGTTGTGGGCGGGGTTGAGGCGGCTGGGATTCCGCATAGCGCGGCGCTGGGATTTTCGATGCGGATGCCTTCGGTGTTTATCCGGAAGGAGCTGAAGGAACATGGCACGAAGAAGCGCGTTGAGGGCGGAGATGTGACCGGCAAACGCGTGGTGCTGGTGGAAGATCTGGTGACGACGGGCGGAAGCAGCATTGCGGCGATTGAGGCACTGCGGGCTGAGGGCGCGGTGGTGAGCGATTGCCTGGCGATCATCAGCTATGACTTTCCGGAAGCTGTGCACTTGTTCGCGATGTCGGGTGTGCGGCTGCATGCGACGACGACGTTTCCGGTGGTGCTGGAGTGCGCACTGAGGCAGGGAATGATTGATGAGCCTGGAGCGGCGGTGGTGAGGGATTGGCTGGATGAGCCGCGCTCGTGGGCGAAGCGGCATGGGTTTGAATAGGAGTTGGAGTCGAGGACGATGAGCGCTGCGAGGGACAAGTTCGAGCGAAGAGCAGATGCGGTGGGGTCGTTGGTGTGCGTGGGATTGGACCCGGAATTTGAGCGGATTCCAGCACGCTTCAAGGGCGAGGAATTTCCGCTGTTCGCGTTCAACCGCTGGATCATTGAACAGACGCATTCGTATGCTGCGTCGTACAAGCCGAACATGGCGTTCTATGAGGCACGAGGGACGCAGGGGCTGCGGGAGCTTGAGCTTACGGTTGAGTATCTTCGCAGCGAGCATCCTGACGTGTTTACAATCTGCGATGCGAAGCGTGCTGATATTGGAAATACGAATCGAGGCTATGTGACTTCGATCTTCGACGCGATGGGCTTCGATGCGGTGACGCTGCATCCTTACCTTGGGCGAGAGGCGCTGATGCCGTTTCTGGAGCGGCAGGATAAGGTGAGCATCGTGTTGTGCCGGACGTCGAATTCAGGGGCGGGGGAGTTGCAGGATCTAGAATGCGATGGTCGCCCACTGTGGGAGACCGTGGCGATGCGAGTGAGCTCGGCGTGGAATGCTGCGGGGAACTGCATGCTGGTGGTCGGCGCGACATACCCGGAAGAGATGCGAAGGATTCGCGCGATCGCGCCGGAGATTCCGTTCCTGGTGCCGGGTGTGGGCGCGCAGGGTGGGGATGTGGCGGCAGTGGTGGCGGCGGGATTGGATGCTCGGGGTAAGGGGTTGCTGATCAGTAGCTCACGGGCGATTTTGTTCAACGATGATCCTGCGGGCGCGGCGCGAAATCTTAGGGATGAGATAAACGTGGCACGAGAGGCGGCCCATGCTGCGTCTTGAAGGAACGATCGCGAATCATAACCGAACGTTCGAAGGCGCGATCGAGATCAATACTGAGACCGGCTTGATTGAACATGTGGGGCCGCGAACGGGGAAGAGTGATCTCGATCTCGAAGGGCAGATTATTTTTCCCGGGTTTGGCGATATTCATATTCACGCGCGGGATGATGTGAGTAAGTCGCAAGTGTACAAAGAGGATTTTGCGACGGTGTCGGCAGCATCGGTGCATGGCGGCGTGACGCAGGTTGCGGATATGCCGAATAATCCGGTGGCGCCGGTGGATGATGAGCGCTACGCGGCGAAGGAGCAGTTGACGAAGGCGTCGGCGGTGCATGTGACGCTGTACGCAGGGATTGGTCCCGAGACGAGTCCGCTGCGCCGACATGTGCCGTATAAGGCGTTCATGGGGCCGTCGGTCGGGGACCTGTTTTTTGCTTCGCAGGAACAGCTTGAGGGAGTCATCGCGAAGTATCGCGGGAAGAACGTGAGCTTTCACTGCGAGGACCCCGCGATACTGCGCGAAAGCACAGGCGAGCCGACACATGAACAGCGGCGACCGGCGAGGGCGGAGATAACGGCGACCGAGTTTGCGCTGTACTTGATCGAGAGATATGAGCTGGTGGGGAAGCTTTGTCATTATTCGACGAAGGGCGGACTGGAAAAGATTGCAGCGGCAAAGGCGAGGGGCGTGCGCGTGACGGCCGAGGCTACTCCGCATCATTTATTTTTTGATGACTCGATGCTGACGGACGAGAATCGGCTGTGGTTGCAGATGAATCCTCCATTGCGCGGGCCTGCGGATAGGCTGGCGCTGATTGAGGCGCTGCGCGTTGGGCTGGTGGATTATGTTGCGACGGACCACGCTCCGCACACGATTGCAGAGAAGATGGAGGGTGTGAGTGGTGTGCCGCATCTTGACACGTATGGAGCGTTTGCGACGTGGCTGATGGCGGAGCATGGATTTTCCGCACAGGATATTGCGCGGGTGTGTGCGTGGAATCCGGGTAAGTTTGTGAAGGAGTTTTTGCCGGAAGGGTTCGGCATGGGATATGGCGCGATTGAGCCGGGATATGTTGGCTCGCTTACGATTCTCAATCCCAATGCGCCGTACGTGGTTCGGCGTGAGGACATGAAGACGAAGTGCGGCTGGTCCCCGTTTGAGGGATATACGATGCCTGGCCGTGTGACCTATACCGTATTGCAAGGCAGGATTTACCCGGCAGGTTGAGGGAGTGTTCGCTCGGATGGAAAAGCTTAAGCACGTAATCAGCGCGCGACAGTTCAAAGACCCTGAGTTTTTGTTGTGGCTGTTTGAGTCGGCGCACCAGATGGAACGCGACGACGTGTTTCGTGCGCTGACCGACCCACTGCGTGGACGAATCCTGGCGACGTTATTTTTTGAACCGAGTACACGGACGAGGTTTTCGTTTGAGGCGGCGATGCAGAAGCTGGGTGGGGGCGTGCTGACGGCGGAGAACGCGCGCGCCAACTCGTCGGCCACGAAGGGTGAGACGATCAGCGATACGATTCGCGTGGTGAGCGGGTATGCGGACGCGATTGCGATTCGGCACTATGAGCCGGGAGCTGCGGAGGCGGCGGCAAGAATCTCGCCGGTACCGATCATCAACGCGGGCGATGGAGTTGGAGAACATCCGACGCAGGCGCTGGCGGATATGTACACGATCAAGAAAGAGCTGGGGCGGCTGAGCGGGCTTCGGGTTGCGCTGGTGGGCGATCTGCTCAACGGGAGGACGATCCATTCGCTGCTGCCGCTGTTGTGCCTTTATCCGGGTGTGACGATCGATCTGATCTCGCCGTGGCAACTGCGACTGCCGTTAGCGTATCGGGAGTACCTGATGGAGAAGGGGATCGCCTTCCACGAGGGAGAGAAGCTCGAGGGTGTGATTGAAGAGGCCGATGTCGCTTATATCACCCGGGTGCAGAGCGAGCGCTTTGCTTCGAAGGACGAGTATGACGCGGTGAAGGAAGTGTATGTGATCAATGCTGAGATCGCGGACCAGTTGAAGCCGGAAGCGATCATCATGCATGCGCTTCCACGCGTGAACGAGATTTCGCCAGAGGTGGATGCGAATGCAAGGGCGGCTTACTTTCGGCAGGCAAAGAACGGTCTGTACATTCGGATGGCGTTGCTGAAATATCTACTGGCTTAGGGTAGGCTCGCGTTCGATTTGACAGGCTTATCGGGAGACAACGAGTACAGAGAAGGTTCCGGGGATTGGGGTGGGACGATACCTCAACTCTTCCGAAACGTTTCCGGAGTTCAGCCCGTACTTGGATGTGACGAGATAGGCTTTGCCATTTTCATGATCGACGACCATGGTGCGAGCGCCGGATGCTGTCTTGACACTTTGGAGCTTGGTGTAATGCGATAGCGACTCGCGGTGAAAAACGGTCAGGGAACCTGTAGAGTCAGCCAGGAAGAGCATACTGAGGCGTGGATCGAAGTCCAGATCTCCTTGGTTTTCCGTCGCTTCAGCAATCGTATCGACCTTTCCGGTGAGGGCATTCAGTGAGATCAGGCTGTGATCCTCACAACTGGTGAACAGTTGATGGTGCTGTGCGTCAATCGCGAGATTTGAGGGGCCGCTGCATGGGGCGAGGGACCAGGAGGCCGTGACTTCACGCGAGGGTGTGTCGATGCGTTGAATCATCCCCAGCGCAGGAAGAGCCACGAATAGAGTGCCCTTGCCATCGCTTACGGCGGAGCCTGGACGTCCAGCAAGAGGGAGAGTCGAGATGACCTTGTTGGTAGAGGCGTCAATTACATCCACACTATGGCCACGTGAGCTAAAGGCGAATACGCGCCTGGTCGGTGGATCGTAGACGATCGCGAAAGGTACTGGCCTCGTGGGAATGGACGCCACCAGCTCGAATGAGGTTCGATCGAAGACGCGAACGAATCCGGCAGTGCCGTCTGTGACATCGGTGGCGTAGCCGAATCTGCCGGTGTCGTCGAGTGCCAGATTGCGGAGGTTGACCATGCCGGCTATGTCACCGAGAACTTTGCCTGTCTCGGTGTCGACGACCGAGATGTGGTCGGTACGCGGGATGAAAAGACGATGAGCGGCGGGATCGACCGCCAGGAATCCCCAGCCACCCTTGCCGCCGAGATTCCATTGCTCTTCTACATGAAACGCATGGGGGCCGGTAGGCGTGGAAGTATTCGTAGCCACGGCCGCCGAACCAACAAGGAAAGCACAAAGGGCGAGGTGTTTAGAGAGTGCGCCGACAAATTGCATAACGGAAATTCCTTTGGGATTTTCTATCCGGGAAAACGCACTTCGACGACCAGGAATCCTGGTCGCCGAAGTGAATTGCGAAGTGAGAACGGTTGTTAGTTCGAGCTAGGGAACTTGAAGTCATCCGTAAGGTCGCCGATGGCGGGGCTATTGGTGGGAACGTACGGGTTGGCTTCCTTCTGAATTGGATTCGGGAGGTTGTCACGGCTGCGTGCGCTGATCGGCGGAAGGCTCCAGTTCTTCTCGATGAATTTCTCGATGGAGACGTGATCGCCATACTCATGCGAGACGTGTCCGCCGGTGGAGTACTTCGAGACAACCAGGAGGGGAATGCGGGTGCCATCGCCGAAGAAGTCAACCGGCTGAATATAGCCCGAGTCGTAGTAACCGCCACCTTCGTCCTCTGTGATGAAGATGACGGTGTTGTCCCAGAGTTCCTTGTTCGCCTTCACCTGGTCGACGATCTTCTTGGTGAAGCCTTCGAAGAGATCGAGCTTGGAAGACGCTGGATGGCCATCGTTGAAGCCGCTCGGTTTGACGATGGAGACTGGCGGAAGATTGCCGGTGTCGATGTCCTCATACAGCTCGGTTGTGTCGCCGATATAGGTCTCACGCGCGGTCTGTGTGCCCATGAACTGGGTCTGGTACTGGAACGGATTGCAGATGTTGCAATATTCGTCGAAGGTGTTGGACTCGGTAGGATCGGTGACGTAGAGATCCCAATCTTCGCCGAAGTACTTGAACGGCACTTTATGGGCTACGAGATCGTCACCGATGCTCTTCTGGCTGGTGGGAGGAATGGTGAAGGGCGAGAGCGCTGAGTAGAGCTGGCCGTCGCCGGTGTAGCCGGGGTTGTAGTTGTTGACCAGGTAGTAGTCGCCCTTTACGCAATTAGGATTCACGGGGCGCTTGAGAGATTGGAGGTAGTTGGTAACAGCGGGTACACCGGGCTGGCTGATGTCGCCGCAGTTGACGTAGCTGCCGCCGCCGTAGCCGTCCTGATCGTAGAAGTCATTGGTGGAGGCCTGCGGGTTGGGGTTCTCGATCTGGTTGGTGGGGGGAGCTATGGCAACGCCGTTCGTGTTGGTATAGAAAATGGCATCGCCGAAGCCGAACATGATGTGGTTGGCTCCGGTGCCGCCCATGACGGACTGGTGGAAGTTATCGCTGAGCGTATAAGTGTCAGCCAACTCTTTGAGATATGGAGCGTCACCTTTGGCCATGTTGTAGAAGCCCATCGAGGCGGAGCCTTCGCCAGTGGTCATGTCATTGAAGGTGCTGGGTTGGGGTGCGCCGTTGCTGCCGGTGCCGACGGATACCTCGACCCAGGGGAAGAGATCGTTCTGGCAGCCGCTGGGATTGTCCTTGGTCGCTAGGTCAATGCTGCAATCCGTCTGCTGCCACATTTGGAAGAAGCGATGGACAGGGCTGGCAGTGTAGGCGTCGTACGGCATGTTGGGACCGCTGAGTTGATAGACGCCTTCACGGAGACTGGTTGCATCGGCGATGCGGGTGTCGATCTGGCCACCGGCGATACCAGTGGCGCCAGTGATCAGGAAGGGTTCATAGCCTTTTGCGAGACCCTGGTCAGCGAGCTTCCCAACTTTCAACGTGGTGAAAGGAGCCGGGCCTGCGACCGTGGGCGCCTCTGGTCCACCGGCCAGTGCGGGCGGGAGCGTGCTGTAAATGCTCTTGGACTGGGGATTGATTTCGTAGACGCCACCGGAGGTTGTGGTGTCCAGTGCTGAGAACTGCGCGGAGAGCGAGTAGTTGGGACCGGGCTTGCCATCGGCCTTCACGATGCCCTTGGAAAGCAGATTGGCAACGGTCTCTCCATCCTTAGGCTTGTAGGTCGCGTAGACGTGATCGAAAGTACGGTTTTCACCGATGATCACGATGACGTGCTTGATAGGAGTCGTAGTTGCGGGCGTGGAATTCTGGGCGTAAGCGGATGGTGATCCTCCCGCCAACACTTGCAGCGCAAACAGAGTCGTTGCGCCACACTTAATCGTCGCCTTGAGGGCGTTGACCGTACATGACTTCATGGTGTGAAACCTCCGGTGTAGGAGAAGACTGCGTGTCGTACCGGTGGTGAGTCTTCCGTGAACAACCGTAGGTGATATGCGCCGGGGAGGTGTTAGCGCAAGGTGAAATGAAGAATAATTGGAGCTCACGAAATCAACCGTGAATCGTCCTTGAAATCATTTAAATGGTCAACTCGTTTCGGATCAACAGCCGCGCACTGAAGGTGCCTTTCAGTAAATCAAATGACAACTTTGTATGGTCGCATCATCTCGTTGTCTTCATGCTCGAGGATGTGGCAATGCCACACGTACAGCAGCTCCTGGCCAGGAGTCGTCGGGGCTCCCGGCGGCAGATCGAAGCGTTGGATAATTCGCGTGACATATCCGGGATAAGATTTGATCGTGTCCTTGCGTGCTGGCCGCTCGTTGCGTTCAGGTGGCATGGGGTTCCCGGTGAAGACAAGCTTGCCGGTTTGCTGATAGGTCTGGACGTCGAATGGCTGGCGATTAAGTATTTGAAATTGGACAAGATGAACGTGCAGTGGATGGACATCTCCGGTGACGTTGATGAACGACCATATCTCCGTGCTGCCGGCTTTCGGATCTTCGGTGATGGGATCGCACCAACGCGCGTTGCCGAGCAGGCCGATGATGACGTAACCGTCAGATGGACGTTCTTTTTCCGAGACAAGCAGCGGTCGCTCGCGCGTGGTGTAGGTAGGCTGCAGTGCCTCGAAGGAAACAAGCGTGTCGGGAACGGAACTGGTGTCCTTGCCCTGGAGCGGCTTGGTGACTTTGAACAGCACCACTTCTTCCGCATCGACCTGACCGCCCATCGTGTAGGGCGCAGGCGCATTGTTGATGAGGGAGAAGGACTTGCCCTCGAGGCCGGCGAAGTCGATGACGACATCGAAGCGCTCGGCTGGCGCCATGAGCAGATAGCGGAGCTCGAGCGGTGAGGGGAGTAGTCCGCCGTCGGTGCCTATTTGTTGGAAGGCGGGAACGTCGAAGGTATCGTTGAGGATTTTGCCGGTGTTGTCTGCGTTGAAGAGGCGCAGGTGATAGAAGCGAGAGTTGGCTGCGTTGAGCACGCGGAACCGGTACTTGCGCGGCTCGACTTCGAGAAACGGCATCACCCTGCCATTGACGCAGTTGAAATCACCAAAGACCTCCTGAACCCAGAGCGGATGTTCTTTCGGGCCGTTGACGACGGTGGGATAGTACAGCGAGCCGTCGCGACGGAAGAGGCGATCCTGCAGCATGAGAGGAATTTCGTACTCACCGCTGGGGAGGTTGAGAGATTTTTCGGCTTTGTCACGGATGAGGTAAAAGCCAGCGAGGCCGGCATAGATATTGAGGCGTGTGATTCCCATGCAATGGTCGTGGTACCAGAGCGCAGTTGCGGGCTGGCAGTTGGGATAGGACGAAGGCAGGGGATTGTAACTGGGGCCATGCTGACCACTTGCGGTGAACCATGCCTCGGGATAGCCGTCGTCGTCGGGAAGCACGCAAGCGCCGTGGATATGCGCGACGTTGCGGACATCTGGAATCGACGATTCTGCCCCGTGAAGAGAGTGATCGATGGGCAGTAAGTGGGTGGAGGGCAATTTGCTGACCCAGTTGATCTTGAGAGGCTGCCCACTTTGCACCTCGATGGTGGGGCCGGGCCACGCGCCGTTGTATCCCCATAGCGTTGTGGGTGGAAGGTCGCGATGCACCTTTTGCGCAAACTGTCGCATGTCCAACTCGACCACTTCGCCACTTTTGCCGGTTGGCCGAATGACGGAAGGGACGGGTAGCGGATCGACGTAGGGGGTAAGTTTAAGCTCGCTGCGCACCTGCGCCGGAGATGCCATGGCCTGACCGATAGCGGGCGCGCTTTTGCTGAGTATTATGCCGGCTGAAGTGTAAAGGCCTCGGCTCAGCAAGCGACGCCTACTCAACGTCGGGCTCAATCGAAGAAAATCTATCGAGGAGAAGCTTTCATCTTTTTCATCTTCGGAGTTCGGCAGGCGAGGCATCAGGTCAAGGAAGATTAGCCGAATTCGGTTACGGGACGATGAACCGAAGCCAAGCCTGAGCGTTTGGTGAGTGTCGATCTAGAAAATGGTCGGGGCGAGAGGATTCGAACCTCCGACCCCCTGGTCCCGAACCAGGTGCGCTACCAGACTGCGCTACGCCCCGAACAATGAATAGGTGAGTGGCTGGTCGTTTGTGGACGAAAGCAAGACTCCGGGAAACAGCATAAGCTGCAACACCCACTGACCAACCTTTTGATTTTAGCAGAAGTTTGGAGCGCGGCCACGATGGAAGGGTGGGCGCGCTCCTGGATCCGGTGATCAAGCGATATGGAGTCTACTGCGGAGCCGGGCTGCTGGTTGGGACAGGCTGTGTGGTGGAGGCGGGTGTGGTTGTCTGCGTCTCAGGTGCAGCCATCGTGGGAGGGGTTGATCCAGGAGCCGGAGCGAGAGCAGCGGGCGACACTGGAGCTGCTGTCGGCACCGCGGGTGCTCCGGGTGCAGAAGTCGCGGGTGCGGCCGCAGGTGTGACCGGTGCCGCGGGTTGATCAGCAGGCGCAGTTGGTGTGGGTGCAGTGGGTGTTGGAGCCGCGGGCGCCGGCTGGGTCGGCCTTGCGTAAGACCTAGGCAGCGTTCTCTCGTAGCGAGAGACGCCGTAGGCCTGTCCGTGCCGGGTGATGGTCTTTTCGTCGAAGGTGTGGGTGTCCGGGCTGTTGAAGGTTGCGCCTGCAGGAACCAACGTGTTGTTCACGACCTCACCTGTGTGTGGGCCGACGCGCAGTTCGATACGGGTGGGATCAATACCCTTTTCTTGAACCAGGTATTGACGCGCGTTGAGGGCACGCTCTGCTGCGGCGTCGGGCTTCTCATCCGGGGTCGAGTTGCCGACCATGACGAGGTGGGCGTCGGTCTGCTGGGTAAGTGTGAGGGCTATGTCGTCGAGGCAGCCCTTGGCTTCGTTGTCGACACGCACGGGACGACGGCGATCGCGTGTGAAGCTCAGGCTGCAGAGGTCTTGGGTCTGCGGAACAGGAACGACGGGCGCCGTGATGATGACGTCGGTGGTTGCCTTGGCGGTCTGTCCGAGATCGTCGACGAGATTGCAAGTGACAGTGATGGTCATTGGACTCAAGCCCGCAGTGGTGAGGACGGCGGTGGGTCCAGAGCTGGCGATCACGCCTGCCGTGGCCGCGTAGGAGTACGTGAGCGGACGATTCTGCGGGCTGACGCCGACGGTGCTGATGGCGATATCGGTACCGGAGACCGCGGTGCTGGGATTAGCGCTGCAGGTGAGAGTGGGCGCCTGGAAGGCCTGTACGGAGAAGGGCGCGGCGCAGGATGCCTGCTGGCGAGGTTTGGGGCCTTCCTCGACGTGTCCGGTGACAACGTAGTCACCAGGCGCGAGGTTGGTGGTATCAATCGTTGCTTCCGGGCCTGAGGCTGTGATCTTGCCGCCATTCGCAGCCCAGGTGTAGACGGGAGTCTTTTTGGGATTCAGGTGCAGGGCGTTGGCTTCGACCTTAACAGGATCGCCAGGAAAGACGCTCGCAGGCTGAGCGCCGCAGCCGAGCATGACAGGATAGGGAGGCTCAACGTCGCCGAGGCGGACAACGAGGCCGGCAGAAAGCTTTAAATTGCTGAGGGCGCTGAAGCCGCCCTCTTGTCCAGCGGGAAGGAGGAGCGGACCGTAAACGACCTGGGAACGTTGATAGTCAGCTTGAATGGGGCGGATGGCGAGGTGCTGACCCCAGAAGGGCAGCACGTAGTCGAGGCCAACGCCGCCGGTGACTCCCCATCCCCACATCAGCGATTGGGCGGCGGGTCCATTGGTGCGCTCGCCGCCGCCGAGTGCATGAGCGAAGGGCACCCAACGTCCTAACGGATACCGGAAGACCGGGCCGCCTTCGGCGGTGTAGACAAGTTGGCTGCAGGTTTCGCCGGTGCACGACGGAACAAATTGCTTGTGCTCGTTGTTGCCGGAGAAGTAGCCGCCCTCGATTTCAACGCCGAAGTAGCGATTGAACCAGGTGGAGATACCGACCGTCGCGTTGGGATTGTAGACGCTCTGAAACGGATAGCCGGCGATCTCGCTGTTGAATGGATGGAAATAGCCGTAGCCGCCGTAGATGTCGACTCGCGAGTCAATATGCTGTTCGCCGCCTTTTGCCGCCTGCGCAGATGAAACCGCCGGAGCAGTCCCAAGAATGACGACAACCAAAAGAAGCTGAGCCCATTGAGTCAAGCGTTGCATTGCGGCGATTCCTCCAAATAACCCGTTCAGTTTGAGAGGTGTTTCATCGAGCAGGCGTTTCGAAAAGCTACATGGAATGAAGCGGCTGCGCCAGATTCACTTCTGTAGTATCCCCTAGAAGGCATCGAACGTATGAAGAAAAACGTCGGTTTAACTGCTGACTCAAGCTTGATGCTCGGCGGCGAAGCGAATAAGCTCAATTGATGGAAGTTTTCACTTTACGTAGTGCGCGATGTCCAAAGCAACTCGGCTTTGTTGAACGAGCACGCGAGTAGTCGATCTTATCCCGTAATGGCTTTCATTTAAAACTTCCGGTGAGTTCATAGTAACCCTATCGGCCTTTTGCGGGGCACACCATCTGTGACAAACCAGGCTCGTACCGGGTCTGCAAAGGGGGAAGTTGCTTGCTTACTGACAGAGCTGCTGGCGAAGGTATCGCGAAACTTCATCAGAAGCGGCTTAATCATCTTGAGGCTTTGGAGGCGGAAAGCCTTTATATCTTGCGGGAGGCTGTTGCTGAATTTGCTCGGCCTGTGATGCTGTACTCCATTGGAAAGGATTCGAGCGTCATGCTGCGGTTGGCGCAGAAGGCGTTTTATCCGGGCAGGATTCCGTTTCCGTTGCTGCATATCGATACGAGCTACAAGTTTCCCGAGATGATTTCGTTTCGCGATCGCTATGCGAAGGAGATCGGCGCGGAGTTGATTGTGCATCGCAACGAGGCGGCGATTGCGGACGGGGCGAGCCCGTGGAAGCTGGGGACGCAGAACTGTTGCGGGGCGCTGAAGACTCGGTCATTGCTGGACGCGCTGGAAGAAGGCGGGTTCGATGCGGCGTTTGGCGGGGCGCGACGTGACGAAGAGAAGAGCCGGGCGAAGGAGAGGGTGTACAGCTTTCGCGATGCAGCCGGGCAGTGGGATCCGAAGAATCAAAGGCCCGAACTGTGGAGCCTGTATAACTCGCGTCTGCGCAAGGGCGAGAGCATACGAGTATTTCCGCTTTCAAATTGGACGGAGCTGGACATCTGGCTTTACTTATATGCGGAGCAGATTCCGATTGTGCCGTTGTATTACGCCGAGGATCGGCTGGCAGTCATCCGCGGCGGCATGATCACGTTGGTGCATGAGGGGATGCGTTTACTGCCGGGGGAGAAGCCCGAGTTGATGAAAGTTCGGATGCGGTCTTTGGGATGCATGCCCTGCACAGGGGCGATACGGAGCGAGGCAGAGACGTTGCCGGATATCATCGAGGAGCTGATTGGCTTCCGCCGCAGCGAGCGCGAGGGTCGCGCGATTGATCACGATGAAGAGGGATCGATGGAGTTGAAGAAGCGGGAGGGCTACTTCTAATGGGTACGTTGCCTTCAGCTGAACGATCTGTGAATGAGACGAGCTTTCGCGCGTTTCTCGATAGCCATCTGGAACAGGAGATGCTGCGATTTTCTACGGCTGGCAGTGTCGACGACGGCAAGAGCACGTTGATTGGACGTCTGCTGCATGACACCAAGAGCGTGTATGAGGATCAGCTTGCATCGATCCGCGCGAGCAGGGTGAATCGCTCGGGCGGAGCTGTCGATCTTTCCCTGTTGACAGACGGTCTGAAGGCGGAACGCGAGCAGGGTATTACGATCGATGTGGCCTACAGGTACTTCTCCACGGCGAAGCGTAAGTTCATCATTGCCGATACCCCGGGGCATGAGCAGTACACGCGCAATATGGCGACGGGTGCGTCCACGGCTGACGTTGCAATTGTGCTGATCGATGCGAAGGCGTTTCAGCGGGCGGGGGAGTTGCTGCCGCAGTCGCGGAGGCATACGTATATTGCGAGCCTGCTGCGGATTCCACATGTGGTGGCGGCCATCAACAAGATGGATCTGGTGAACTACAGCCCGGAGATTTTTGACAAGGTGTCCGCGGAGTTTACTGCGCTTGCGAAACGGCTTGGATTGAAGAGCGTCGAGGTAATTCCGGTGAGTGCGCTGGCGGGCGACAACGTGGTCGAGCACAGCACAAACATGGGGTGGTATAGAGGGCCGACGCTGCTGCAGTACCTGGAGACCGTGCCGCTGACGATTCCTGAGGCGGCGGAGGGGCCTTTGCGCTTTCCGGTGCAACTGGTGGTGCGACCAGACGCGGAGTTCAGGGGATTCGCGGGGCGGGTTGAACGCGGTGAAGTGCGGCCCGGCATGAGGGTGAAGGCGCTGCCGAGTGGCCAGGTTACGACGGTGAAGAGCATCGTTACCTATGATGGAGAGCTTGCGCTGGCAACCTTTCCTTTGAGCGTGACGATCGAGCTGGAGGACGAGATCGATCTGAGCCGCGGTGAGATGCTGATTGGGGAGACAGAGAGCGCTCCGCGGGTGAGCAGCGCGTTTCGCGCGATGGTTGTGTGGATGCACGAGCAGCCGCTGGTTGCGGGGCAAACGTATCTAGCAAAACATACAACGCGAACGGTTCGGGCCACGGCGAGAAGGATTCTTTACGGGGTCGATATCCATTCAACAGAGAAGCGCGAGTGTTCGCATCTGCAGATGAACGATATCGCGGAGGTCGAATTCGACACGAGCTTGCCGCTGTTTTTCGACGCGTATGCGATGAATCGTGAGATGGGCGCCTTGATCCTGATTGATGCGGTGACGAATGCTACGGTGGGCGCAGCGATGATCGTCGATGCCAGCGAGCCGCTAGAGAGGAGTGCAACTCAGGCGGCGAGTGGCGCGTTTGTCTGGCTGCGCGGACTTCCTGATGAAGCAGCGACATTGCGGGACGATCTGAGGAGGCGCGGCCGTGCTGCGGTGATTGTCGACGATCCTCTAATCCCGGAAGCCTCACTGCCGGGGGTGGTGCGCGCTTTGCAGCTCGTGGATGTCAGCGCTATTTCGGCTCGTCCTTCCCTTAGCGCGTCAACACTCGCGGCCATTCAAGAAGTTGCTGGAGAAGAGTACATTGAGTCGCCGGAGAGCGCTTCGAAATGGCTCGATGGTTCATCTAAATCAACGGAGACGCAATGAGCCAGATTCTCAAAACATCGCCCGAGCTGCATGAAGCGCTCAGCGCGGAGGACCTAGTGGCCGAGGTGGTTCGGCAGGCTGCGCAGGACGCGGGGGTGGGCAGCGTCTGCCTGACGAGCAGCTTTCAGACCGAGGATATGGTGGTGCTTCACATGCTCCGTGAGCACCTGCCGAAGGTGCCGGTGATCTTTCTGGAGACGGGATATCACTTTCCTGAATTGATCGCTTATCGTGACCGGATGGTTGTTGAGTGGGACCTGAATCTTGTGAACGCGCTTCCGAAGACAACCTTGGAAGAGCACGAGCGGGAGTTTGGTTTGCTGCATATTGTGGAGCCGACGAAGTGCTGCACGATTCGCAAGGTCGAGCCGCTGATGCGTTCGTTGGAGCCATTTTCGTGGTGGTTTACGGGATTGCGACGTGAGCAGTCTCCTACCCGGGCAGGGTTGAAGAAAGTTGAGGACCATCGTCTGCCTACGGGGAAGATGATGAAGAAGGTTAGTGTGCTGGCGGATTGGGATTGGGGGAGGGTGGAGGGGTATGTGCGGGAGCATGGGATTCCGCGGCTGGAGCTGTATGACCGGGGGTACACGAGCATTGGGTGTGAACCGTGCACGGCTGTGCCGGCGGCGGGGGCGGACCCGCGGAGTGGTCGGTGGGGCGGCGCGAAGCTGGAGTGTGGCATCCATACGTTTAGCGAGAAGCAGTAGGCGCGGACGGAGGTAGGATTGCATGATGCGTGAGCGGCGGAGGATTGTCGAGCTGTGGCGTCGGGGCGATGCGGTGGCCCTGGTGACGCTGGTGCGGGTTGAAGGGTCGAGCTATCGGGAGGTTGGGGCGCGGCTGCTGGTGGCGGGAGATGGGGAGTATGCGGGGTCGATCTCGGGAGGGTGTCTGGAGGCCGAGGTGGTGCGGAAGGCTGCTTGGATGGTGCGCGGCGGAGCGGTGGTGGAGAGGTATTCGACGCTGTTCGACGACACGGCGGAGATTCCGTATGGGTTGGGTTGTGGCGGGACAGTGGGCCTGCTGGTGGAGCCTGCGGGAACGGAGGAGTTTGAGGGGTTGATGGAGGCGCTGGAGGCGTCGTTGGAGGGTGTCGAGAGTCGGGTGGTGACTTGGTTGCCGGAGAATGGGGCGTCGCTGCGGCGGGTTATCGGTGAGGTTGAGACGCAAGGTGGGTTTGAGGAGTGGATTGGGGCTCCGCAGCGGCTGGTGGTATTTGGGGCGGGAGACGATGCGCGGCCGTTGGTGCAGATGGCGGCGCTGATGGGATGGAACGTTGTGGTAGTGGATGGGCGAGCGCAGTGGGCGCGGACGGAGAGGTTTCCGGAGGCTGTGCTGGTGATGGTTGCCGAGGGATTTGGGGAGTTGAAGGCGTTGGCGATTGGGGTTCGAGATGCGGTGGTGGTGATGACGCATAGCTATGAGCAGGATCGGGTGTGGTTGGAGGGAACGCTGCGGTGTGAGCCGCGATATCTCGGGTTGCTGGGTGCTCGGCACCGAAGTGCGTTGCTGGTGAGGGAGACGGCCGCGCTGCTGGGATGGAGTGTGGAGCGCGCGTGTGAGGGGCTGTTTGCGCCGGTTGGATTGGACCTTGGCGGCGATGGAGCGGAGGCGATCGCGCTGGCTGTCGTTGCGGAGATCCAGGCTTGTTGCGAGGGGAAGCTGGGGAGCTCGCAGCGGATGACCGCGGAGATGGTGGAAGAGCAGATCACGCGCGGTGGTGCGTCGCGATATCTGCAGGCTCAGTGCGCGTTGTGAGTGTTGCTGCGGTTGTGCTGGCTGCAGGGGCTTCGCGGCGGTTGGGGCGGGCGAAGCAGACGGTGGAGATTGGTGGAGAGACGCTGCTGGAACGCGCGGTTCGGGTTGCGGTTGAGGCTCGGTTAGAGCCCGTGATTGTGGTGGTGCGCGATGCGGGCGTTGTGAGTGGGCTGCGCGGTTGCGAGGTTGTAGTGAATGAGCTTGCGGATGAAGGCATGGCGAGTTCGATCCGTGTTGGCGTTGCGCGGGCTGGGGAGTTGGGTGTTGTCGGTGTGGTGGTGATGGCTTGTGACCAGGTTGCGCTGCGGGCGGAACATCTGGTTGCGTTGTGTGGCGAGGTGGATCGGGTTACGGGTTCGGGGTATGCAGGGAAGGTTGGGATTCCGGCTTATTTCCCCGCGGAAATGTTTGGAGAGTTGATGGAGTTGCGTGGCGATGTGGGGGCCCGGGAATTGCTGCGCGGGGCGGCGGTGGTGGTGGATGAGGCGCTGGGGTTGGACGTGGATACGGAGGCGGATGTGGAACGGGCTCGGTCCTACGCGGACGGCGAGAGTTAGTCCTACGCGGACGGCGGGCCAAGAACGCCCGCCAGGGACCCCCCTCCCCCCTCAAAGTGTCTTTTTGCTCTAAAGTAGTCTCCTTGCTGGGGTTAAGTATCAAAGTATCCCTGCGTTGTGGTCGAAAATTGCGCCTAAAGTAGTCTTTCCAGGTGAGTTAAGTATCAAAGTACCCCCTCCGTCCCGGCC
>Ga0302234_10000224_pt1 | contig 46968 bp, 39 predicted proteins | sample II_Palsa_N3_2_FD_193576 | JGI IMG/M metagenome (GOLD analysis project Ga0302234, IMG submission 193576) | Peat permafrost microbial communities from Stordalen Mire near Abisko, Sweden - II_Palsa_N3_2 | ecosystem: Environmental > Terrestrial > Soil > Palsa > Peat permafrost | place: Sweden... | reverse complement strand
CGAACCTAACGACCATCGAGGCACAAGACACGCGCGAGCCGCTGGAATCCCCCGTCGACAGTCTCGACGACGACCCGCTCGACCACACCGCAGCCTCAACTGCCGCCGGAGCCTATGCGTCAACGTTCGACGAAGCCGACGAGGAACCCAACGACGCAATCTCGGCCGCCTCCCTGGGCGGACCCACCTCTGCACCACTCACCCTGCCGCGCAGCGAACCGGCCAACGAACCCGTCGCACCGCGCCCATCGGTACGCGGCCATGCACCGACGGTGTTCGAATTCCGCGCACCCGCAGCGTCGATGGTCGAACTGCCGACGCTCGATCTGCTCGCGCGCGCCGACACTGATGTCGAACCCGTCTCCGAAGAGCGGCTCGCCGAAACCGGTCAGTTGATCGAACAGCGCCTGCAGGAGTTCAAGGTGCCGGTGACGGTGGTGGGCGCATCGGCCGGGCCAGTCATCACGCGCTTCGAGGTCGAGCCCGCGCTCGGCGTGCGTGGCAGCCAGATCGTCGGCCTGATGAAGGACCTGTCGCGCGGCCTCGGTCTCACGTCGATCCGCGTGGTCGAAACGATTCCCGGCAAGACCTGCATGGGTCTCGAATTGCCCAACGCGAAGCGCCAGACCATCCGCCTGTCGGAGATTCTCGAGGCGAACGTCTATCAGCACTCGCACTCCATGCTCACGCTCGCGATGGGCAAGGACATCACCGGCCATCCGGTGGTGGCCGATCTGGCCAAGGCGCCGCACATGCTGGTGGCCGGCACGACCGGTTCGGGCAAATCGGTGGCGATCAACGCGATGATCGTGTCCTTGCTCTACAAGGCCACGCCCGAAGAAGTGCGGCTGATCATGATCGACCCGAAGATGCTTGAACTGTCGGTCTACGAAGGCATTCCGCACCTGCTCGCACCGGTCGTGACCGACATGAAGCTCGCCGCCAACGCGCTCAACTGGTGCGTCGGCGAAATGGAGAAGCGCTACCGGCTCATGTCGGCGGTCGGCGTGCGCAACCTCGCGGGCTTCAACCAAAAGATCCGCGACGCCGAGGCCGCCGGCAAGAAGCTCGGCAATCCGTTCTCGCTGACGCCCGAAGCGCCCGAACCGCTGGCGACGCTGCCGCTCATCGTGGTCGTGATCGACGAACTGGCTGACCTGATGATGGTCGCGGGCAAGAAGATCGAAGAACTGATCGCGCGTCTCGCGCAGAAAGCGCGCGCGGCCGGCATCCACCTGATCCTGGCCACGCAGCGTCCGTCAGTCGACGTGATCACCGGCCTTATCAAGGCCAATATCCCGACCCGCGTGGCCTTCCAGGTGTCCTCGAAGATCGACTCGCGCACGATTCTCGACCAGATGGGCGCCGAATCGCTGCTCGGCCAGGGCGACATGCTGTTCCTGCCACCCGGCACCGGCTATCCGCAGCGCGTGCACGGCGCGTTCGTCGCCGACGAGGAAGTGCATCGGATCGTCGAATATCTCAAGCAGTTCGGCGAGCCGCAATACGAGGAAGGCATTCTCGACGGCCCCGCCTCCGAAGGCGCGACCCAGGACCTGTTCGGCGACACGCCGGACGCCGAAGCCGACCCACTCTACGACGAAGCCGTCGCCTTCGTGGTGCGCACGCGGCGTGCGTCGATCTCGTCGGTGCAGCGGCAATTGCGCATCGGCTACAACCGCGCAGCGCGGCTTGTCGAGCAGATGGAGACAGCGGGACTGGTATCGGCGATGGGCATCAACGGCAGCCGCGAAGTGCTCGCGCCCGGTCCGGCTGAATAAGCGGCAGCGCGGTACGGCGCTCGCCCCTAAGCAAAACGGGCCTCGGACGCATTCATGCTTCCGAGGCCCGCTTCGTTTTACTCAAGCTCGCTTTACGTCGCTTCGCTGTACGGCGCTCCATCCAGAACGCTTCTTCGCGCCACCTCAACCCACGACTTTAAGACGGCGACACCAGCTTGAAATCAACCGGCGAACCGATATCGATCCGCTTCGGATTCGCTTCCAGCAGACCACTCTGCTGATCGCGCCTGAACACATACACCGTGTCGCTATTCTGATTGCCGACGATCAACCAGTTACCGGTCGGATCGATCGCAAATTCACGCGGCGACTTGCCGAGGCTCGATTGGCGGCCCACCAGTTTCAGATGGCCGTTGGCCTGGTCAACCGAGAAGATCACGATTTCATTCGCGTCGCCGCGGTTGGTCGCGTAGAGGAAACGTCCGTCTGGCGAAAGATGGATCGCCGACCCACCCACCGCGCCCTTGAAGCCTGGCGCGGTCAGCGGCAAGACCTGCAGCAGCTTAAGCTTGCCGTCGTTGTAGCCGAACGTGCTGACAGTACCGGCCAGTTCGCTCGTCAGATACGCGTATTTGCCATCCGGTCCAAACACCAGATGACGCGGACCCGTACCGGCTTTCACATCCGTATAGCGCCACTCAGTGGGACCGAACAGACCGCGGCTGCCATCCGGCGTGTAGCGGTACGAGTACAGCTTGTCTGCGCCTAGGTCCTGCGCGAACAGATACTGGCCGTCCGGCGAGAACACCGTCGAATGCACATGCGAGTTGTCCTGACGCCCCTTCACCGGACCACCGCCTTCATGATGCACGGTCAACACCGCCTGCCCCACCTGGCCGTCAGCCTGCAGCGGGAACACCGCGAAGCTGCCACCCGGATCCGCCGCCACCGAATAGTTCGCGGTCAGCAGATACTTGCCGTCCGGCGAAATCTTCAGATAGCACGGGTCATTGCCCTCCGACGACACCTTGTTGAGAAACGTCAACTGACCGCTCGCGGGATCGAAGCCGAACGCGCTGATGCCGCCGCGTTGCGAGGCCGGGCCATTGTCGCCGGGCAGTTCGTTAACCGCGTACACATGACGGCGGTCGCTGCTCACCACGACATAGGACGGATTGATCGTCTTCGCTACCGACACCGGGGTGGCCTCACCCGTTTTGGTATCGAACCGGTAGACGTAGATCCCTTCGCTTTTGCCGCCCGTGTAGGTGCCGACAATCATGTCGTAGACACCGTCGGCCGGTGCCGGGCCGGCATCCTGAGCAAACGCATGGGAAGCAACTAGCGAGACCATAAGCACGAAACCTTTTATTATCGAATGGGCAGACCGGGCCGGCGGCGCAAACGCGGCCTTCCGGGCAGGCTGAAGCGAGGGCTGTGACGCGGCAGTTGCGGCCACTCTGGCGCTAGGATGCATGTCGACCTCCTGGACATCGGGTTATTCGGCTTTGACGGTGTCGCTGGTCTGCCACGCGATTTGGAACGTTTTAGTTATCGGCGCAAGTATAGAAGATAGAAGCAAAGCGTTGAGCCGGATCGCGCAGCCTGCAAGGCTGGCAGCCGGTGCTGGCGGGCGGTGCACCCTGCTGCCCGATGAGAATCCTCTCTCACACCCGTCCCACCTTCGGAGTCTCCATGAACGTCACATTCAGTCTGGGCCCGCTTGTTTCGCTGATCGCCGGCATTCTCATTCTCGTCATGCCGCGCCTCCTGAATTACATCGTCGCGCTCTATCTGATCATCATCGGGGTCATCGGAATCTTCGGCGTGGGCGCCTCTCACTTCTGAGTTTGCGAGCCTGACGGGTGGCCCATGAGACGTCGCCCGTCACCCGTGGCATACCGTATGCTGGACGGCACACGCAAGGCAAACGTGAGGACGAACAGAACTGACCGGGCGCGAGTTGGCCTCGCCCGGTTGACATAAAGTTGACCGCAGAAGTCGCCGCTGGCCAGTCCTTCGGGATTACCTGCGGGAATTACCCGTTCGCGAGCTGGTCGAGCCGCAGGCGTCCCTGCAGCGACAGGCCGCCGACGGCATAATGGCCGTCACCGTCCTGGTAACGCTTGAAGCAGGCCCGCTCGATCAGGAAGGAGACAGCGGCCAGCATCCCGTTGCGGGACAGCCCCAGGCGGCCGGCATCGAGCGGCAGCATGGAATCGTCAGCGAGTTCGCTGGCGGCCGAGAGAATGGTGATGCAATCGGATTTCGACGGGTTCAGCATGGCTTTCTTCCTCGAAAACAGCGTTTGCGTGCGCGATGAACCGGCGCACCTACGCTTGCGGCCAGCTCCTCGCCCATCAATCGAAGATCCGATTGTAGGCAGCGCTATCTCAAATTGCCAATGCGAAGTTGCCCCGAATGTGTTCCGACCCTGCTTGTCAGACAGCCTGAACCAAAACGCATGGCGCAGGTCCGGTAATAACAACGTCCCGGGGCGTTCCTTACGTACGCTTGACACGCCTGCGACGCCCCGCCCACTCCGTTTACCCAGTCACCTATGCCCGCACTCATCGAAGACTATGCCCTCGTCGGCGACGGCCACACGGCCGCACTGATTTCCCGTGAAGGTTCCGTCGACTGGCTCTGCTGGCCGCGTTTCGACTCCGGCGCGTGCTTCGCCGCGCTGCTCGGCACCGAAAAGAACGGCCGCTGGCTGATCGCCCCCGTCTCGGACAAGCCGGCGAAGATCACTCGCCGTTATCGCGGCGAAACGCTGATTCTCGAGACCGACTTCGAAACCGACGAAGGCGCGGTCACGGTGATCGACTTCATGCCGCCCGGCAACGGCTGGTCGGAACTGGTGCGGATCGTGGTGGGCCGGCGCGGCACGGTGCGTATGCAGATGGAACTGGTGCTGCGTTTCGACTACGGCTTTTCGATTCCGTGGGTCAGTCGCCTGAAGCACGACAGCGGCATCAAGGCGATTGTCGGCCCGGACACTGCCGTGCTGCGCACGCCCGTCGAGCTGCGCGGCGAGAACATGCATACCGTCGCCGACTTCACCGTGTCGCCCGGCGAACGGGTGCCGTTTGCGCTGGCCTATTCGCCGTCACACCTGCGCATTCCGCCGGGCCGCGATCCGCACACCGCGCTCGCGCGCACCGAGAACCACTGGCTCGAGTGGTCAGCGCGCAGCAGGGTCGAAGGCAAGTACGCCGAACCGATCCGCCGCTCGCTGATTACACTCAAGGCGCTCGCTTATGAGCCGACCGGCGGCATCGTGGCTGCGCCCACCACCTCTCTGCCCGAACAACTGGGCGGCACGCGCAACTGGGACTACCGCTATTGCTGGCTGCGTGACGCCACCATCACGCTGCTCGCCATGATGCGCGGCGGGTACTTCGACGAAGCGCGCGCGTGGCGAAGCTGGCTGGCGCGCGTGATGGCCGGCGCGCCCGAGCAGTTGCAGATCATGTACGGGATCAGCGGCGAGCGGCGCCTGCCGGAATTCGAGGTGGACTGGCTGCCCGGCTACCAAGGGGCGAAGCCTGTGCGCATCGGCAATAACGCGGCCGGCCAGTTGCAGCTCGACGTGTACGGCGAGGTGATGAATGCGTTACATCTCGCACGGGTAGGCGGCCTGCAAGCGGACGAGACCACCTGGAATGTGCAGTGCGAGATGCTCGAGCATCTGGAAACGATCTGGCAGGACCCCGACGAAGGCATCTGGGAAACGCGCGGCGGCCGCCAGCATTTCACCTTTTCGAAGGTGATGGCGTGGGTTGCGTTCGATCGCGCCATCAAGTCCGCTGAATCTTTTGATTTGCCCGGACCGATCGACCACTGGCGCGAGATTCGCGAGCAGATTCACGCGCAGGTTTGCGAGAAAAGCTGGAACCCCCGGCTCAATGCCTTCACCCAGGTCTACGGCGGCGATGAGCTCGACGCGAGCGTCCTGCTGTTGCCGCAGGTCGGTTTCCTGCGGCCGTCGGATCCGCGCGTGATCGGCACCCTCGCCGCCACCGAGAAATATCTGCTACACGACGGCTTCGTGATGCGCTACCGCACGACCGAGGTCGACGACGGTCTGCCACCCGGCGAAGGTACGTTCCTTGCGTGCAGCTTCTGGATGGTCGACAACCTCGCGATGCAAGGACGCGTCGCCGAAGCGGAAGCGATGTATGAGCGGCTGCTCGGGCTCGTCAACGATGTCGGTCTGCTGTCCGAAGAATACGACCCGGCTGCGAAGCGCCTTGTCGGCAACTTCCCGCAGGCGTTTTCGCACGTGGCGCTGGTGCACACCGGACTGAATTTGATGAAACATGAGCAGGAGATCGCGAAGGCGGCCGGACAGCCGGCGCATGACGGAGCGTCGGCGGATGAGACGACCGCGAGTGCGTAAGGATGCGTGACGAGGCATAACGGCAAGGCCGCAGGCAAACTTGACCCTGCGGCAACCCCCGATAGCGGCACAGCAACATCGCTCGTACCATGATTTAATGACGTTTTAGCTGCCGAGGGCCGCCGAGTTGCTGCATTGCACAAATTCACTTTGTCCGATATCATCAAACGAGACTCTTGGCCGATAATCAAGCGCCTACAACCAAAACGGCCCGCCGCAACGCGATACGCGTGTTTGCGAAGCCCCATGCGAATCGCCCCAACACCGGAGCGCCCATGCTCTACCAACTGCACGAATTCCAGCGGGCTCTGCTCAGCCCGCTGACCGCCTGGGCCCAGGCCGCGTCGAAATCCTTCGCGAACCCGGCCAGCCCTTTCGCCTATGTCCCAGGCGCCACCCGTCTTTCCGCCGGTTACGAATTGCTGTACCGGCTGGGCAAAGACTACGAAAAACCCGAATTTAACCTGCATCAGATTGTTAAAGATGGTCATAACATCCCGATCATCGAACAAACGATCATCGAGAAGCCGTTCTGCCGTCTGCTGCGTTTCAAGCGTTTCGCTGACGACAGCGCCGCTGTCAGCCAACTGAAAGACGAGCCGGTCGTGCTGGTGTGCGCACCGCTCTCCGGCCACCACGCCACGTTGCTGCGCGATACGGTGCGCACCCTGTTGCAGGATCACAAGGTGTACCTCACCGACTGGATCGACGCACGCATGGTGCCGCTCTCCGAAGGCGAGTTCCATCTCGACGATTACGTTGCTTACATTCAGGAATTCATCCGTCACATCGGCGCGAAAGATCTGCATGTGATCTCGGTGTGTCAGCCGACGGTGCCCGTGCTGGCCGCCATTTCGCTGATGGCGAGCCGCGGCGAAGAAACGCCGCGCACGATGACAATGATGGGCGGCCCGATCGACGCGCGTAAGAGCCCGACGTCGGTCAACTCGCTCGCCACTCAGCACTCGTTCGAGTGGTTCGACAACAACGTGATCTACACGGTGCCGCCGAACTACCCGGGCGTCGGGCGCAAGGTGTATCCGGGCTTCCTGCAGCACACGGGTTTTGTGGCAATGAATCCGGAGCGGCACGCGGCCTCGCACTGGGATTACTACCAGAGCCTGTTGCGCGGCGACGAAGACGACGCCGAAGCACACCGCCGCTTCTATGACGAGTACAACGCTGTGCTCGACATGGACGCCGACTATTACCTCGACACGATCCGCGTGGTCTTCCAGGAGTTTCGCCTGGCTGAAGGCACCTGGGACGTGGCGGGCGAACGCGTGCGGCCGCAGGACATCAAGAAGACGGCCCTCTTCACGATCGAAGGCGAGCTCGACGACATCTCCGGCGACGGCCAGACGCGCGCCGCGCAAGATCTGTGCAGCGGCATTCCGGCGGAGCACAAGCAGCACTTCACCGCGGAAAAGTGCGGCCACTACGGCATTTTCTCGGGCCGCCGCTGGCGCACCATCATTTATCCGCAACTGCGCGACTTCATCCTCGCGCACAACAAAAGCTCCAAGGTTGCGAAGGAAAAAGTCGAAGCCTGAACGCGACGGTGCAAGGCGATCCGGGTAAACCGGGACGTTATCCTGAAGGTTGCGCGCGCATCAAATAGGAAACTACGGCAAAACAACGGCCCCTGCGGGGGCCGTTGTTGTTTGAGGCTCGTGAAAGTGCGTGCAGCTTCATATCAAGCTTGCGCGCATGCACCCTGATCGCGCGCTTCTCGCCGCCAGATTGCGGCACGTGGCGCTTAACGCCTGGTGTCGCGCCCGGATCAACGCCTGGCTTTAACGCCTAAGCAGATACGCGAGCAGCAACTCGGTATTCATCTGCACGACCTCGCTACGCTCGGAAGCGGTGCTGAAATCGCGGCCGAGCGTCGCCTCCAGCGTGAAGCGATTCGACACGATGTAGTAGCCCATGCCCGAGAGCGTGACGTAGAAGCGCAGTGGGTCGACATTGGTACGGAACAGGCCGGCGCGCTGGCCGCGCTCCAGGATGCTGCCCAGCGTCGCAACAATCGGCGAGATCATTTCCCGAATGCGCGTGGACTTCTGCATATAGCGCGCTTCGTGCAGATTCTCGTTATTGATGAGACGCAGCAACTCCGGGTGATCCCGGTAGTAGTCCCACACAAAATGCGCAAGACGCGTAATGGCCTCGACCGGCGCAATGCCATTCAATTCCAGCGTGCGTTCTGCCTCGTTCAACGCGCCAAAGGCGTGTTCGAGCACAGCCGTGAATAGCTGCTCCTTGCTACCGAAGTAGTAATAGAGCATTCGTTCATTGGTTTCCGCGCGGCGGGCGATCTGATCGACGCGTGCGCCGAACAACCCACCATTTGCAAATTCCTCAGCTGCCGCGAGCAGAATACGGCGCCGGGTGCCTTCAGGATCTCTTTTGATTTTCGGCTGATTCATGGTGGCATCATCGTGAGCCGCGTTATCCGGATCGCGCCGCCGGCCTCTCCTCGGGCCTTGCACCGACAGCGTTAGCGGGCGCGCCATTGTTGGGGGACACCCTTCTGCGGTCTTTCGAAAAAGCGCTTCGATTATGGCACATGGTTTGACAATCGCAATCGGGGAAATCGGCGATAATGTGCTATTTCCCCTACGCCTGACGGAGTCAGCGAATTCGTACTGCTCCCGTCCGCCACCAGGCGCCTCCAGCGGCCTGCCGGCAAGCCTCACCGTCGTGACCGTGACCGATTCCATAACACTCGCAGACCGCATCGAAGATCTGCTTCCCCAGACACAATGTACGAAGTGCGGCTATGCAGCATGCCGGCCGTACGCCGAAGCGGTAGCCGTTGGCACAGCCAACTACAACCAGTGCCCGCCGGGCGGTGCCGAAGGCGTGACGCGGTTGGCCGCCCTGCTCGGCAAGCCGGTGATACCGCTCAATCCCGCCAATGGCGTTGAACGTCCGCGGCCTTTGGCGGTAATCGACGAGAGCCTGTGCATCGGTTGCACGCTGTGTATGCAGGCGTGTCCGGTGGACGCGATCCTTGGCGCACCGAAGCAGATGCACACGGTCATCGAGGCACTGTGCACCGGCTGCGATTTGTGCGTCGCGCCCTGCCCCGTCGACTGCATTGCGATGGTGCCCGTCACAGGCGTTGCAACCGGCTGGGACGCGTGGACCGCAGAACAAGCCAAGGCTGCTCGCGAACACCACGACCAGCGCGAGGCGCGTCTCGAGCGCGAACGTAATGCGGCAGAAGCGCGCGTGGCAGCCCGCCGGGCAGCGAGTAGCGCAGCGCACGAGCCTGCCGCTGCCGGCACCGCTGCGCAGCCCGGTGTGTCCGAACCTGCCACTACCGCCGCCAGCCCTTCCTCCGGCGACGCCGACGCCAGGAAACGCGCGATCATCCAAGCCGCGCTCGAACGTGCACGCCAGAAGAAGCAGGAACTGACCGCCAAAGGCGCGGGTCCGCAAAACACGGAGCGCGTGAGCGCCGATGTGCAAGCCCAGATCGACGCCGCGGAAGCTCGCCGCCGGCGCCTGGGCATCGAAGCCGCTGAGCCGGCGCAAGCAGCGCCAGCCGCAGAGGCGCCCGCCACGCCTCGCGCACCCAAACCCTGATCTCCCGCCCCGGTATGAACGCGAACAAACGCCGCGCCATCTACGAGACGCTTCAAAGCCTCAACCCGCATCCCACGACCGAACTCGAATACACCACGCCGTTTGAACTGCTGATCGCCGTGATGCTGTCCGCGCAAGCCACGGACGTGTCGGTCAACAAGGCGATGCGCAAGATGTTTCCGGTGGCGAACACGCCGCAACAGGTTTTCGCTCTCGGCGAAGAAGGGGTGGCCGACTACATCAAGACCATCGGCCTCTACCGGACCAAGGCGAAGAACGTCATCGCGACCTGCCGGATTCTGCTGGATCAGTACGGCGGCGAGGTGCCCGACGACCGCGAGGCGCTCGAAAGCCTGCCGGGGGTCGGCCGCAAGACGGCCAACGTGGTGCTGAACACAGCCTTCGGTCATCCGACCATCGCGGTCGACACGCACATCTTTCGGGTTGCGAATCGAACCGGGCTCGCGCCGGGCAAGGACGTCCGCGCGGTCGAAGCGGCGCTGGAGAAATTCACGCCCGCCGAGTTCCAGCAGGACGCGCATCACTGGTTGATCCTGCACGGACGTTATGTCTGCAAGGCGCGTCGGCCCGAATGCTGGCATTGCGTGATCGAACCGCTGTGCGAGTTCAGGCCCAAGACCCCGCCGCCCGATCTGTGAGCATCGCGGGGTTTCCGGCAACGCCGCGCCGCTGGCCCTGACCCGCGACCGCTTGCCAGCGCGGCGCCCGGCCCCGGCGTAAAATGACCGCTTGCCGTCGCGCACGGGGTTTGCCCTTCGTGCGCACCCTTCAACACCGCTTCCAGTCCACGATGTTCAATCCCAGCCGCGACGAAGTTCGAAGCTTTTTCACCGAGACCTGGCGCAAGCAGCGCGAAGGCGCGATCCTGACACCGCTCGAGGCCATCGCCGCCGACTGGATCGTCGAACACCCCGAATACCACCCCGAATTGACGGCTGGCGAAGCCGCGTCGGCCCAGGACTACTCGCCGGAGCGTGGCCAGACCAACCCGTTCCTGCATCTGTCGATGCATCTGGCGATCAGCGAACAGTTGTCGATCGATCAGCCGCCCGGCATTCGCGCCGCCCACGAGCGCCTCGCCGCCCGTCTCGGCTCGACCCATGACGCGCAGCACGCGATCATGGAGTGCCTCGGGGAAACCCTGTGGGAAGCGCAGCGCAGCGGCACACCGCCCGACACCGACGCCTACCTGCAGCGCATCGAGCGCCGCGCCTCGCGCGACTGACACTCGGCGCCGTTAGCGTCGCCGTGGCGCCAGGCGTCTTGGGACACCTAAGGACCTAGCTAAGGACCCAGGGTCCGCCCCAAAGCAAAACACCCCGCCAAAGCGGGGTGTTTTCATATCAGCGAAGCCACGCGAAGCGTGCGCTGGGACGCTTACTTCTTCTCGACCAGATTGCCGCTCAGTGATTCGATGTAGGCCGCGATGTCGTTCATATCGCTTGGCGACAGGCTTTGCACCTGCGCCTGCATGATCGCGTTGTTGCGCCCGAAGTGCGGGTTGCCGTTGCCCATCTGATACTGGCGCAGCGCCCAGTAGATGTAGTCGGCATGCTGGCCCGCGAGCCTCGGATATTCCGGGCTCACCGGATTGTTGAGGTTCGCGCCGTGGCAAGCCGCGCAGTTGTGCGCATCGGCCAGCACCTTGCCGTTGCCGGCGTCGGCGGCATGCGCCACGTTGGCTGCGGCCAGACCGAACAACGCCGCCGCTGCACAGGCTACCTTGAACATCGTGTGGAGTGCCAGTTGAGGCTTCTTCATGAATTCTCCTATCCCGCGAAAGTAAATAACCGGGTGACTGGATAGATGACCGCAGCCGATCACTTGTCGGGATTGTTTTTCGAAGCGGGGGTCTGCGCCGCGTAGTACGCAGCAATGTCGGCAATGTCCTGGTCTGACAGCGACGCAGTGATGGCGTGCATCGTCGCAAAGTGACGGTCGCCCTTCTTGTATTCGTGCAACGCGTTCTCAAGGTACGTCTGATTCTGGCCGCCGAGGATAGGCACCCGGTAGACCTCCGGGTAGGCCGTGCGGTAATCGGGAATGCCGTGGCAGCCAATACACATCGCGACCTTGCCCTGACCTGCCTTGGCGTTGCCGACGACATCCGCTGCCTGCGCACTGGCCGCGTAGCCCGCTAGCACCGACAGCGCTGCGATTACGACGTGTTTGCCGACGAATTTATTCATAGCATGTAACCTGGCTTGAGGGGAAACGGGCGCCCGAAAGGCAACGGCCTGCACCATTCTTCTTTTAGGGTTGCCACGCAGGCCAAAAAAATCGGGCTAATTGTACCGCGCCGCCGCCGCGGGCGTCCACCGGGCGGGAGGCGCGGCCCGGCGCGCCTCCCCGCTCGCCACCAGCCGCCTTCTCGCGCCGCCCGCCCACCGGGCCGCACACCCGGCAACCGGTGCGGAAGACACCATACGCCAGCCCGTATCAGCCCAACAGGGCTTCTGACTTATACTGGAATTTTTCCCCGAAAGAGCGTCTCGCCATGCGTTTCGAAGGCTCATCGCAATACGTCGCCACCGACGACCTCAAGCTCGCGGTCAACGCCGCGATGACCCTGCAACGCCCGCTCCTGATCAAAGGCGAGCCCGGCACTGGCAAAACCATGCTTGCCGAGGAAGTGGCGGCGGCCCTCGGCATGCCGCTCATGCAATGGCATATCAAGTCCACCACGAAGGCGCAGCAAGGCCTGTATGAGTACGATGCGGTCTCGCGCCTGCGCGATTCGCAGCTTGGCGACGAACGCGTCAAGGACATCCGCAACTACATCGTCAAGGGCGTGCTGTGGCAGGCGTTTGAGGCGGACCAGCAGACCGTGCTGCTGATCGACGAGATCGACAAGGCCGACATCGAATTCCCCAACGACCTGCTGCGCGAACTCGACCGCATGGAGTTCTACGTCTACGAGACGCACGAACTGGTGAGCGCCAAGCACCGCCCACTTGTCATCATCACGTCGAACAACGAGAAGGAGTTGCCGGACGCATTCCTGCGCCGCTGCTTCTTCCACTACATCAAGTTCCCGGACCCGGTGACGATGCAGCAGATTGTCGACGTGCACTTCCCGAACATCAAGAAGGACTTGCTGAGCGCGGCGATGGCGAGCTTTTTCGAACTGCGCAACGTATCTGGCCTGAAGAAGAAGCCGTCCACCTCGGAACTGCTTGACTGGTTGAAGCTGCTGCTTGCTGAAGACATTCCGCCGGAAGCGCTGCGCTCTTCGGACAACAAGCAGATCATTCCGCCGCTGCATGGCGCGCTCCTGAAGAACGAGCAGGACGTGAGCCTGTTCGAGCGGCTCATTTTCATGAATCGCAACAACCGTTGAAACTAGTGCGTGCGCGGGAAACGGAAAGCGCACGCCTTACGCCGCCACGCAGCACGCCGAGTGCGCCGCGTGCGCTGACGCGAGAGGAACCCGCATGCTGATCGACTTCTTTTATTCGTTGCGCGCGGCAAAATTGCCCGTCTCTGTTAAGGAGTACCTGACGCTGCTCGAAGCGCTTAAGGCCAGCGTGATCGCGCCGTCGCTCGACGAGTTCTACTACCTCGCGCGTCTCACGCTGGTGAAAGACGAGCAGTATTTCGACAAGTTCGACCAGGCCTTCGGCGCGTATTTCAACGGCGTGGCCGCCAAATCCGAACTGGCGCTCGATGTGCCGCTCGACTGGCTGAAGAAAAAGTTGCAGCGCGATTTGTCGCCGGAAGAAAAAGCGCAGATCGAAGCGATGGGCGGCCTCGACAAGCTGATGGACCGCCTGAAGGAACTGTTCGACGAGCAGAAGGACCGCCACGAAGGCGGCAACAAATGGATCGGCACGGGCGGTACGTCGCCGTTCGGCAACGGCGGCTATAACCCGGAAGGTATCCGCATTGGCGGCGAGTCGAGCGGGAACCGCACTGGCGTGAAGGTATGGGAAGCGCGTGCCTACCGCGACTACGACGACCAGGTGGAGATCGGCACACGCAACATCAAGGTCGCGCTGCGGCGGCTGCGGCGCTTCGCCCGCGAAGGCGCCGCCGAAGAACTCGACCTGCCCGACACGATCCGCAGCACCGCGGCCAACGCCGGCTGGCTCGATCTGAAGATGGTGCCGGAGCGCCACAACAACGTGAAGGTGCTGATGCTGCTCGACGTGGGCGGCTCGATGGATGACCACATCAAGCGCACCGAGGAACTCTTCTCCGCCGCCAAAGCCGAGTTCAAGCATCTTGAGTTCTATTACTTCCACAACTGCGTGTACGACTTCCTGTGGAAGAACAACCGCCGCCGTCATGCGGAACGCATGCCCACATGGGACGTGCTGCACAAGTTCACGCCGGAGTACAAGCTGATCTTCGTGGGCGACGCCACCATGAGTCCATACGAAGTGCTGCAGCCGGGCGGCTCGGTGGAATACAACAATCCTGAGCCGGGCGCGGTGTGGCTGAGGCGCCTGGCAGACCATTTTCCGCGTCATGCATGGCTGAATCCCGAGCCTGAGGGCCTATGGGAATACCGGCAATCCGTGTCGGTGATTCGCGAAGTGCTCGGTCATAGGATGTATCCTCTTACCCTCGCCGGCCTTGAAACGGCAATGCGTGCCTTGAGCAAATAAAGTTGATCAATGAGCCGGGCAAATAACCCGGCTCATTAAGTCCAGTCAGTCAAAACTCAGCGAATCAACTGAGCAATGCGTGGAGCGGCGCCAGCAAGACCTTACCCACAAGAAACCGAGACCTTCTGCATGAGTTCCCCTTCGTCGCCCGAACTGTCCCCTTCCGCCGCACCGCCCGCACGCCTTCGGCCGTTCTCGGACACGTCGCTATCGGCCGTGGTAGCCGGCTTCGTCGCGATGATGACGGGCTATACCAGCTCGCTCGTGCTGATGTTCCAGGCGGGTCAGGCGGCGCATCTGTCCGACGCGCAGATTTCCTCGTGGATCTGGGCGCTTTCGATCGGCATGGCGCTGTGCACGATCGGCCTGTCGCTGCGCTTTCGCGCGCCGATCGTGATTGCGTGGTCGACGCCCGGCGCCGCGCTGCTGGTCTCTTCCCTGCCGCATGTGGCCTATTCGGAAGCAATTGGCGCATTTATCGTCTGTGCGCTGCTCCTGACCGTGGTCGGTCTGACCGGCTGGTTCGACACGTTGATGAAAAAGATTCCGGCCGGGATCGCTTCCGCGCTGTTGGCGGGCATCCTGTTCGAGATCGGCATCGAAATCTTCCGCGCTGCGCAATTCCAGACCGCGTTGGTGCTGGCGATGTTCTTCACGTATCTCATTCTTAAGCGTCTCGCCCCCCGCTATGCGATCGTGACCACGCTGATCGTCGGCACGGCGGTGGCGGGTGGCCTCGGCCTGCTCGACTTCAGCCGGTTTCATGTGGCCCTCGCACGGCCGGTGCTGACGCTACCCACCTTCTCGTTCGCGGCCATCGTCAGCATCGGCATTCCGCTGTTTGTGGTGGCGATGGCTTCGCAGAACGTGCCGGGCATCGCCGTGCTGCGCGCCGACGGCTATACGACACCGTCCGCCCCGCTGATCGCCACCACCGGCATCGCTTCGCTGCTGCTCGCGCCGTTCGGCTCGCACGGCATCAATCTTGCGGCGATCACCGCAGCCATCTGTACCGGCCCCGAAGCCCACGAGGACCGCAACAAGCGCTACACCGCCGCCGTCTGGGCGGGCGTGTTTTACCTGATCGCCGGAATTTTCGGCGCGACCATTGCTGCCCTGTTCGCCTCGCTGCCCAAGGCGCTGGTGGTATCCGTGGCGGCGCTCGCGCTGTTCGGCTCGATCATGAGCGGTCTGGCCAACTCGATGCAGGACATGAAACAGCGCGAAGCGGCGCTGGTCACCTTTATGGTGACCGCCTCCGGCCTCACGCTGCTGTCGATCGGCTCGGCGTTCTGGGGGCTGGTGGCGGGCGTGCTGACGCAGTTTGTACTGAACGCGCGGCGCGCCTGAACGACGCCTGGAAACGCAGCCTGGACGCAGCTCCAAGCAGAGCCGAAGTCCCGGCGAAGGCTGAACGGATCGGCAGAGGCGCGGTTTTGAAGCCTCATCATCCGATCCGCCATAGAATAGAAGTACCGGGCGGCGTTCCATGGCAGGATCATGGCAGTGCCGCAGCGTGAAATGCTGCCGCCGGAGCAACCGCCCCCGGTTACCTCTGCGGCACCCTCCACCTTTGGACCATTGCGCTTGTGCGCCTTGAAGGCTCGACATGACTACCGCACTCGATCAACTCAAGCAATTCACGACCGTCGTTGCCGATACCGGTGACTTCCAGCAACTCGCCCAGTACAAGCCGCGGGACGCGACCACCAACCCGTCGCTGATCCTCAAGGCCGTGCAGAAAGACGACTATCGTCCGCTGCTCGAAAAAACCGTGCGCGATCACGCGTCGAAACCGGTCGGTGCGATTATCGACCATCTGCTGATTGCCTTCGGCACCGAAATCCTCAAGATCATCCCGGGCCGCGTCTCGACCGAAGTCGACGCGCGTCTGTCGTTCGACGTCAAGGCGTCGATCGCCAAGGGTCACGAACTGATCAAACTATACGAAGCAGCCGGCATCGGCCGTGAACGCATTCTGATCAAGCTAGCCTCTACGTGGGAAGGCGTCCGCGCGGCCGAGCAACTGCAGAAAGACGGCATCCACTGCAACATGACGCTGCTGTTCTCGCTCGCCCAGGCCGCCGCCTGCGCGGAAGCGGGCGCGCAACTGATCTCGCCGTTCGTGGGCCGCATCTACGACTGGTACAAGAAGAACGCCGGTAGCGCGTGGGATGAGGCGAAAGACGGTGGTGCGAACGATCCGGGCGTGCACTCGGTGCGCCGCATCTACGCGTACTACAAGAAATTCGGCTACAAGACCGAGGTGATGGGCGCGAGCTTCCGCACGCCGGGTCAGGTGCTCGAACTGGCGGGCTGCGACCTGCTGACGATCAGCCCCGACCTGCTGCAAAAGCTGCAGGACAGCACTGACAAGGTGGAGCGCAAGCTGTCGCCGGAACTGGGCCAGGGTCCGAATATCGAACGCGTGCCGGTCGACGAGTCGTCGTTCCGCTTCCTCGTCAACGACGAAGCCATGGCCACCGAAAAGCTCGCCGAAGGCATCCGCGCGTTCGCGGCTGACGCCGTCAAGCTGGAAAAGCTGATCGAAGGGCTGCGTTAAAGCCTCCCCTGCCCCTGACTCGACAGGGGCTCGGAGTGCTATCGGACCACGCGAGGCCCTGGCCGGGTCCGCGCGTCTTTACCGGCTTTCACAATTGACGCCACAGCAGACGGCTACAATCGTTTGCTGTGGCGTTGTTCTGTCCGCCCGGACAGGCGCGGCGCCGCGCGTGTGAACACTAGGGAGACGACGATGGAAATCCAGGCTTATATATTTTTTGACGGCCGCTGCGAAGAAGCGCTGAGCTTCTATGCCGACAAGCTCGGCGCCGAGCTGATGCTCAAGATGCACTACAAGGACGCGCCGCCCGACGCCAACCGCCCCGCCGATCCGAAGAACGACAATATGGTCATGCATGCCTCGGTCAAGATCGGCTCAAGCATCCTGATGATGTCCGACAACTGCATGACCGACACGGTGACCCACGACGGCTTCAAGCTGTCGCTGACAGCCAATGACCTGGCGCACGGCGAGAAGCTCTTTAACGCGCTGGCCGAAGGCGGCACGGTCGACATGCCCTGGCAGGCCACGTTCTGGAGCAAGGGCTTCGGCATGGTGACCGACAAGTTCGGAATCGGCTGGATGGTGACCATCCCCAACGCTAGCTGAGCACAGCTGGTTTCTGGCTTTGTCCGGGACGCAGGAGCCGGAGCGCAAACCTCAGCGCCTTAGCCAGGTCTCGTCGAGGCACGAACCTGCGGGCCGTGTCGCTCGATATTCCAGTTCGGCTCCGTCTCGAGCAGCAGCGCCCGCAAGCGGTCCACCTGCTCGATCAACCGCTCGCCTAGCCAGTACGGCCCCTGCAGTTCGGGGGTCAGGTGCTGCGCGATCGCACTGCTTGGGACACGCGCCAGCACCACCTTGGGTGCGAGGAACCGTGCCGCGCCACCGAAACGCAAGCCGCGCGCCATCGCCAGCAGCATGGCCCGCACCGCGCGCGCCTCGGCTCCGCATTGCTGCGCGAATGCCGCGCGCCCTGTGGCATTCGCTTGTGCCAGCGTGCCCGTCGCCATGATTTCCAGCGCACTCAACACCGAGCGGTGGACGCGCTGAATCTCCTCCAGCTTGCCCGGCGACGCCTCAATCTCCTTCGCCACCGAGGGCATCAACGCACGCAATTGCACCAGCCGTGCATTCAGCTCCAGAAACGTCTTGAGCTGTTCGTCCGCATCAAACGGTGCGCCGTCCACGAGGCGGGTGTAGATCCGCGCGCAGCCGCGCAGGTTGTCGGCGAGCAGGTATCGCCATGAATACGTCGCATGCAGCGGCAGCGCAAACGAGAACGCCAGCGCTATGACAATGCCGATCAACACGTTCAGCGTGCGCCACAAGCCGGTATCGATCATGTTATCGCCGTGGCCCGCGACGATGCACATCGTGATCGCCGTCAGTAACCCGATATAGCCGGCCTTGCCGATGGCGTACCAGGCGCAGATGCCCGCCACGATGGACATCAACACGTAAGTGAGCCACAGCGAACCGAACAGGTTCTGCTGCAGGATCAGCACCAGCCCGATGGACGCGCCGAGTAACGTCCCGGCGGCCCGGTCCGCGGCCTTCTTGCGGATATTGCCGTGATGCTGCAAACCGCCGATCACCACCAGCAGCGTCACCGACGACCAGATGCCATGCGGGATATTGATGCCAGTCGTGGCGAGGATCGACACGATCATCGCAAGCCCCACCCGCACGCTATGCAGCAGTTTGGCGTGCCGGTAACGGTAATACGGCGAAGTGACCGCCCTCACCATGCGGCCGACTCGGCTACGGCGCGGCGTCATGGGATCGGATTCGGAATCGGCTGAGGACATGGTTGCGCTGAAGTAGGAGACGCAATCTGGGTATCGTGCACCAAAAATGCAAAACGCCCGCAAATTTTCGTTGCGGGCGTTTTGGGTGCGCTTCGGTGCCCCTGGGTGCGCTTAGAGACGCTCAGGAACGTTCAGGAGCGCACCTGAACCCGTCGGCTTTAGGCCATGTCCAGATAGTCTTCCGGGCGGGTGCGATCTTCGGCGCGCTTCATGCCCATCGCACGCACCAGCAGGCTGGCCACCACCGATACCACCAGATTCACGATCAGCGACCACACCGCGGCATAGCCCGGAATCGCGAGGCCGAACAGGTGGATCGTAAAGATCGAGCTGGCCAGCTTCAGCGAAACCGCCATCCAGGTGCCGGTCGCAATCCCGACGGCCCAGCCGAGCAGCAGGCCGCGATAGTCGAGTACGCGCGTGTACAGCCCCAGCACGATGGCCGGCAGCGTCTGGATGATCCAGATGCCGCCCAGCAACTGCAACTGGATCGCATACGTGAGCGGCAAGCCGAGAATGAAGGCTACCGCCCCCACCTTGACGATCAGCGAAACCAGTTTGGCAATATTGGTTTCCTGCTCATTCGTCATGTTGCGGTTGATGAACTCCTTGTGGATGTTGCGCGTGTATAGATTGGCCGCCGCGATCGACATGATCGCCGCTGGCACCAGCGCGCCGATGCCGATGGCCGCGAACGCCACGCCGACGAACCACGACGGGAAGAAGTGCAGGAACAGCGCCGGCACGGCGAAGTTCGGACCGAAGGCCTTGAAGTACGGCGCGTATTCCGGCATGTCCTTCACGCCCGCTGCGAGCGCCATGAAACCGAGCAGCGCAAGCAGGCCGAGCACCAGCGAATAAGCCGGCAACATGGCCATGTTGCGGCGGATCGTGTTGCCCGACTTCGACGACAGAACGGCGGTAATCGAGTGCGGGTAAAGGAACAACGCCAAGGCTGAGCCAACCGCCAGCGTGGCGTATGCGCTGTAGCCGTTCAGGCTCGAAACGTCAGGCGCTTTGAGCAGCAGCTTGGCCGGCGGCACGGCGGCGAAGATGTGACCGAAGCCGCCCAGTTGCGGCGGGATCACGATCACTGCAGCGGCAATCGTGATGTAGATCAGCACATCCTTGACGACCGCAATCATGGCCGGCGCGCGCAGGCCCGAGGTGTACGTGTAAGCCGCCAGAATCGCGAAAGCGATGATGAGCGGCAGATCGCCGACGAAACCCGAGGTGTCGAAACCGAGTGCGCCGATCACCACTTCGATACCCACCAGTTGCAGCGCGATGTACGGCATGGTGGCGACGATACCGGTCACGGCGACTGCCAGAGCGAGCGTCTTGCTGCCATAGCGAGCGTTGACGAAGTCAGCGGACGTCACGTAGCCCTGACGTTTCGCAATGCTCCACAGCTTCGGGAAGACGACGAACGCGAATGGATAGATCAGGATCGTATAGGGCAGCGCGAAAAAGCCGGTGGCGCCTGCGCCGAACACGAGCGCGGGCACCGCGACGAAGGTGTAGGCGGTGTACAGGTCACCGCCCAGCAGAAACCACGTGACGATGGTGCCGAAGCGCCGGCCGCCGAGGCCCCACTCCTCCAGGTGCGCGAGATCGCCGCGCCGCCAGTGAGCCGCGATGAAACCGAGGATCGTGACGCCGATAAAGAACAGGACGAATACAAAGGTGGCGATGGGATTCATTGAGCGCCCCCCTGCGAGCTATCCGGAGAACGTTTCTTGGTCTTGAAGTAGACGAGCGCCGTGATGACCGCGCTGATCAGCACCCACAGTAGTTGATACCAGTAGAAGAACGGGAAATCGAACAGTTGGGGTTCGACCTTGTTGTATGACGGCACCCAGATCATCGCGATCCAAGGGAGCAACAGCAACCAGAGCCAGCGTTTGCTGGCCTTGTTCGCGGTGGCGTCGTGAGCCATGACGTCTCCTCTTTCCTTTTATTGATTTGTGTCCCGTGGTTGACGGGTGGCGGACCGTCGGCTGGAGGTCGCCCCCCGGATAAGCCACAGACGCCCCGAAAGCAATGAAAGAGTATAGGAGTCGCAAAGGTACGGTCAAGCAGGGACGACCCGAGGCAAAACCGTGTGGCAGAGAGGGAAACGAAGCTGTGCGGGGGTGGCGTGCGCAGCGGGGTGCGGCCCGGGAAAGGCCGCTGGGCGGGCGCGACGGCCAGCCCTAACCCGCTTGCCTAGATCGAGAACGAACCAGCCTGCTGACCGGTGGATTCCTGCAGGCCCTTGATCCACTTGCGCGCCGGCAAGCCGAGTTCGGCTTCGATGACCTTGGCGCGAGCTTGCAGTGTCGCGAACGGCACCTCGAGCGCTGGCCCCGAAAACGCGATCGCCACGCGGTTGCCGTCATGCACTTCGGGCAGCGCGAACACGCGGCCGTCGAAGGCTTCGTTCAGACGCTTCATGTTGCGCACGAAGCTCGGGTGATCGCCGAACAGGTTCACCGTCACGACGCCCGCGTCAGCCAGACACGCGCGCACGGCACGGTAGAACGCCACGCTGTCGAGCACCGGACCGCGTGCCGTGGCGTCGTAGACGTCGATCTGCAGCGCGCCGATGGTGCCGTGGTTGGCACGGTCGTTGACGAAATCCCACGCATCGGTTTCGTGCACCGTCAGACGGGCATCGTCATGCGGCAGTTCGAACATCGTCCGTGCTGCGATCACCACGGCCGGATTTAGCTCGACCGCTTCGACCTTCGCACGCTTCAGAAAGCGATAGGCGAACTTGGTCAGCGCCGCGGCACCCAAGCCAAGCTGGACGACACGTTGCGGAGTTTCGAGGAACAGCAGCCAGGCCATCATCTGCTGGGCATATTCGAGCTCGATGTGGTCGGGCTTGCGCAAACGCATCGCGCCTTGCACCCATTCCGTGCCGAAATGCAGATAGCGCACGCCGCCCTCTTCCGAAAACGTCACCGGTGCAAAGCGCGGTTTGCGCGGCGCTTCGATTTGCGGGGCGTCGTCGAGGTCTTCGTCGCGCGCTGCGCGTTTGCCTGTGCGCGTCATTTTTTGCATTTTCTGGCTTGCGTCGGCGGAATCGGCCCGTTTGTTGCGGAATGCGCGCGCTTCAGCCGAAGCACGCTTGATCAGTTTCGTCATGTGGGGATATCGCGTCAAAGACGCTATTTTGGTTCGAACGAGAGCATAGCATTGGCCAGACTCGCTTTTCTTTTCCATGTAATCTGCGCAGACCACCTCACACCTCACCACAAGGGATCCGCAAGCATGAGCACCATTCACTTCATTGGCGGGGAAAAAGGCGGAGTGGGCAAATCGCTCGTCGCCCGCTTGCTGGCCCAGCATTTTATCGACACAGGCGTGCCGTTTCTAGGCTTCGACACGGACCGCTCGCATGGTGCGCTGCTACGCTTTTACGCTGACTATGCCGCGCCAGCCGTGCTCGACCAGCATGACAGCCTGGACCCCGTCATGGAGGCCGCCATCGAAGATCCGCAGCGGCGCATTCTGGTCGACCTCGCCGCACAGACACAGCAGCCGCTCGCCAGATGGCTCGAGGATTCGGATGTGCTCGGTGTTGCGCAAGAACTTGGCATCACGCTGACGTGGTGGCACGTCATGGACAGCGGCCGCGATTCGGTCGATCTGCTGCGGCAGTGGCTCGACCAGTTCGGCGGACGGCTCAAGCTGGTGCTGGTTCTGAACGAAATCCGCGGCGATCGTTTCGAGATTCTGGAAGCGTCCGGCGAACGCGCGCGGGCACAGGCACTGGGCGCTAGCGTGATCACCCTGCGTCATCTACCCGATACGACGATGCAAAAGATCGATCAACAAAGCACGAGTTTCTGGGCCGCGGTGAATCATCCCGATCGCGCCTCCACTGGGCTGGGTTTGCTGGAGCGGCAACGCGTCAAGGTGTGGTTGCAGCGGGTGTACGGCGAGTTGGCGAAGCTTGGCGTATAGGCTAGCGCCTACGACCGCGCGGTACTTTGACGAGCTCCGGCGCGACGAGCCAGCGACGCAGCACTTCCCACGCCTTGAGCTTCTCCGCATACGACAGGGTGTAAGCAGGGCTGCTCGAAGGAAGGCTGATGAATTCGACCTTTCCGACGGCGTCCTGCAGCGCCCGCATGCCGAGCCGTGTCGCCGTGCCACCGTTGAACGCGACGGCGGTCAGATGCGGCAGCGATTCAACCAGCGCTAGCAGGTCGTTGCTCGCATGATTGCGGATCCGGCTGTCCAGACTTCCTTCCCGCTGCGCCTCTGCGACGACGTCCCACAGTCCGATGCGGTGACGCAGGAGTGTCTGCAGGCGCGCGGGATAGTCGAGGCTGGGCAGGTCCTCTCCCGTTAGGTCACCGATCAGGGACCAGAAGCGATTCTGCTTGTGCGCGTAGTACTGGGATTGTGCCAGCGAGACTTCGCCCGGCAAGCTGCCCAGTACAAGCACTCTCGTGTTGACGTCGACGACGGGAGGAAAGCAGCGCTTCTGCGTCATGGTCATGGCGCCTTCCCGCCACGGCCATGCTGAGCCACCAGATGGGCACGTGACGCCGTGTGCTCGAGTGGCCGTCCATGTTCGCGAGGATGCGCCCGCGGTTCTTGCGCTGACGCTGCGGGCGATGCAGCAGCAAGATGCGCCCACAGCGCGGGGAGCATGCACTCGGTGACCATCAGCGGCGCACCGTGGCGCTCGAATACCGAGCGGCGTGCAACCAGCGCCTGCGGATGCGCCTCGCCGATTTCGCGCGCAGCCAGCCGGTACAGCGGATGACGCGCCGTGAGCCGGCGGCTCACCAGCGCCGAGCGCGAGACACTGCTGTCGCTGTAGAGCAACTCGGCCAGCGGCCGGGTGCGCAGGCGGCGCATCGCCTGCCAGACGCCGACGCTCGCCGCCAGCGGCGCAATGCTATGCGCCGCGACAAACGGCGTGCCGTCGACCGACAACACCACCTCCCGCACCCACATCGGCGCGCGACATTCGCCGTCGAGCGCGGCGTATTCGTCCGCCCACGGCAACGCGACGGTTTCGCGCGTGACGCGAACCGCAACCGCACCGAGCGTGCGCAAATGCGCGGTCAACGAACCACCGCGCGTGAGCCAGTCTTTCTGATCGCGACTGAAACCGGGTAAGGGCGTGACGCGCCAATGGGCGTCAGCGGCATCGAAACGGATGAGCATGGTGTCGGATTATAACGGCGGCGCGTAAGGATGCGCGTTGGCGCGGGCAACTGACAAGGTTCCCCACCGCTGCGCTTCCAGGGTGACCCGCATGTGCGAGCCATGTGATCAGATATTCAAGGAGAAGAAAGATGAGAACGTTCCTGGGTACAACTGCGTGCGCCATGACGGTCCTGCTCACGACCGGTTGCTCAGCGCCGTTGAACCGCGCGACAGAAACCTCACTGAACCAGGCCGTCGGCATCGAAGCGAAGCCTGTCGCTGATGGCGTCTCGGTCAAACTGCCGGAAGCAGCGCTGTTCGATTTTAAGCGCGTTCGCTTTCGTGCGACAGGGACAGCCCTGCATGTGCCATCGCCTGCAACCGCGCCACAACCCGCTCGACCACCGGCCCCCAAGCACCCGGCCCCGGTTGCCGGTAAAGCTCGACGGACTCATACCAAGGCTGCGTCTCGCCACTCCCCCAACACCAATGCGACACATGGTCGAGCATCGCCAGCACCGGACGGCCCAGCGCGCCGCCCAGATGCAAAGGCGCGCTGTCGATGGTCACGACAGCGTCGAGCGCAGCCATATGCGCGGCGACGTCGTCGAAGCCGGCTTCATAGAACCCGGTCAGGTCACGCACGCGGTAGCCCTGCGCCGTCATCGCCGCGACATCGGCACTCAGGCCCGGCGTGAGCGGATGGAACACGACGTCAGGCAGCGCGAGAACCGGCGCCAGCGACGCGAGAGGCATCGAGCGTTTCCCATCTCGGCGGTGAGTCGGACTGCCGGACCAGACAACGCCAACGTGCAGTGCAGCCGCCTCAGCATTGCACCCCTCACCTTCACCTGCCATTGCGCCAGCCTTTGCGGATCCGCCTGCAAATAAGCCGCGCCGCGCACCTGCTCCGGCTGCAGGTTGAATGTGTGCGGCACGCTCATCATCGGCAAACCATAGTCCGGCTTGCCGAGCGCACCGTCTTCTATCGACACGCAATCGGCGTAAAACCGCGCGAACAACGGTTGCAGCGCCCGCCGCACCGCCAGCATTAGCCGCCCTCCTTCGTCTGACACGCGCGCCGCTAGATCCGGCAGGAAGCGCACCATCTGGATATCGTCGCCATTGCCCTGCTCGCTATGTACGACCAGCGTCTTGCCGGCAAGCGGCTCGCCGCGCCAACGCGGACACAGACGCGCCATCACGGCAACCACATTGTTCGCCTCGCGGTCATCACGTCGCAGCCGCGCTTCGAAGCGCGGCCATGCGGTCGACCAGTCGCCGCGGCGTAGTTCGAGATCGGCCAGATCGACGGCCGGTTGAACAGCGTTCGGGTCGAGTGCAAGCGATGCATGCAGCGCCGTTTCACTTTCGGAGTAGCTCGCCTGCTCGGCCAGATACAGACCCATCGCGGCTACCACTGCTGCGTTACCGGGTACGGCTGCATCGACGGCACGCATCGTCGCCTCGGCTGCCGCGGCGTCGTTACGCTGCCATTGCGCGTGACTCAATTGCCACGCCATTTCGGTATCGAAGGGATCCTTCGCGAGTACATCCCGGCACACTCGCTCAACCGTCTCCCAGTCGCGGATCTCACGGTAAGCGAGCACGAAATGCAGCGGCAACGCCGGATGAACGCCCGGATCGAGCATGTATGCACGCGCCAGCGCTTCGCGGCACTCAGCCTTGGCCTCTGCGCCAGGCATCGCCGCGAGCGCCACTGCCAGCCACCACGGTGCGCGTGCATCGTGCGGCGCGCGGTGCGTGAAAGCGCGCAGCAGATGGGCCGCAGCCGGATAAGCCCGGTAGCGGTCGATCAAGCCGACAATCCATTCAATTGTCATCGCCTCCGGTTGCGCCGCGACTGCGAGCTCGCTGTAGTGTTTCGCGACGTCCTGCTTGCCCAGCGCATCGGCAAACAGCGCGAGCCGCGCGTAACGGCCGCCACTGGTGGATTCCCCCTGTCAACGTTGCACTGTGATACGCCTGCTCGAAATGCCCCGCACTTGCACACAGGTCAGCGTGAATCTGCGGCGTCACCCCGGCGTGCACCAGAGCGACCGCGCACTGCTGGGCGGCGTCGAAACCCTGCTCGCACAGGCTGGACCACACGAGGTACACAGGATCGGCCGGCGTGGCCACGTTTGTTTCGGACATGGGGAGAACCGGGAAGTAACGAGGAGACGTCCGCTCGCCGCCCAAGTCCACTGAAGTCAGTTCAAAATCGATTGGGCGTCCGAAGCCGGACCGCCACAGAATATGACGAAACCGCGCGATCTCATCTCATATTCAAATCTCGAAATAATGCCGTTGATAATTTTTACTTAGTAAACCATACTGATTTTTCGTTCGGCCGAACGTGACTACCTCTTTAGCCCGTATTAAGAAAAATCGCAAAGGAGCTGAAGTTGAATCAGAACGGAAAAGAAACGTCCGACCGCATCGCGCATCTGGCCGCCGTCGTGCTTGCACGGCACAGCTCGTTTCATTTGGAAAAGGAACTGGCGGGCTCTGCGCTCGCGCAACATCACACGTCGAAGCAGACGAGCGCCGCCATCGGCAACCTGGCGGCAAAAGTATTGGCCAACCACAACGCCTGCATGGAAGCGAAGGAACTAGCGGGATCGGTACTCTCGCAGGTTCGCCAGCACGAGCACGCTCCGGTTCGTTAAACGATAGACCTCAATCGGTTAATGCGCGGCCAACAAGCAACCGATAAGCAGCCCATAGCCGCAACGTGCAAAAAAAATGCGCTGCCAAAAGCAGCGCATTTCCCAACCTGCTGACGCTTAAAAAACCAGCGTCTCGACTTCAACCAGCGTCAACCCGCGCGCGCCAGCAGCAACGCATTGGTCCGCTTGACGAAGCTCGCCGGATCTTCCAGCGCACCACCTTCTGCGAGCAGTGCCTGGTCGAACAACAGGTGGCACCAGTCGTCGAAGTTCGCGCTGTCCGTATGCAGGCCCTTCACCAGCGCGTGTTCCGGATTCACTTCCAGAATCGGATGGAACGACGGCGCTTGCTGGCCTGCGGCCTTCAGCATGCGCTGCAGGTAGCCACTCATTTCACCATCGTCGGCGACGAGGCATGAAGGCGAATCGGTCAGGCGGAACGTGAGGCGCACGTCCTTAGCCTTGTCCTTCAGTGCTTCCTTCATCTTCTCGACGAGCGGCTTCAGCTCTTCGCTGACCTTTTCCTGCGCCTGCTTTTCCTCGTCGTTCAGTGCGCCCAGATCGAGGTCGCCACGCGCGACGCTTTGCAGCGGCTTGCCGTCGAACTCGTTCAGGAACGACAGCATCCATTCGTCGACGCGGTCGGTCAGCAGCAACACTTCCACACCCTTCTTGCGGAACACTTCGAGGTGCGGGCTGTGGGTCGCGGCCTGGAAGGTGTCGGCGGTGACGAAGTAAATCTTGGTCTGCTCGGGCTTCATGCGCGCAACGTAATCCGCCAGCGAAACGTTCTGCTCCGGCGAGTCGGTATGCGTCGAGGCAAAGCGGAGCAGCTTGGCAATACGCTCCTTGTTGGCGAAGTCTTCGCCCACGCCTTCCTTCAGCGCCTGGCCGAATTCCTTCCAGAAGGTCGCGTACTTTTCTTTCTCGGCGTCGTTCTCGGAGTTAGCCAGTTCTTCAAGCATCGACAGCGAGCGCTTGGTCACGCCCTCGCGGATCGCCTTCACGTCGCGGCTTTCCTGGAGGATTTCGCGCGACACGTTCAGCGGCAGATCGCTCGAATCGACCACGCCCTTCACGAAACGCAGATACGTGGGCAGCAATTGCTCGGCGTCGTCCATGATGAACACGCGCTTCACATACAGCTTCAGCCCGCCGCGGTGTTCGCGGTTCCACATGTCGAACGGCGCCGCGCTCGGCACGTACAGCAGTTGCGTATATTCGCTGCGGCCTTCGACGCGGTTATGCGTCCACGTCAGTGGATCCTGATGGTCGTGCGAGAGATGCTGATAGAACTGCTTGTATTGCTCGTCGGTGATCTCGTTCTTCGGACGGGTCCACAGGGCGCTCGCCTGGTTGACGGTCTCGTCCTCGTCCTTCGTGACCGTCTCGCTCTTTTCCGCGTCCCATTCTTCCTTCTTCATCAGGATGGGCAGCGCAACGTGGTCCGAATACTTCTGGATGATCGACTTCAGGCGGTGCGACGACAGCAGTTCGTCCTCATCCGCGCGCAGATGCAGCGTGATGGTCGTGCCGCGTTGCGCACGTTCGATCGTCTCGACGTCGAAATCGCCCTCGCCGGCGCTTTCCCAGCGCACGCCTTCGGCGGCCGTCAGACCGGCACGGCGTGTCTCGACCGTGATCTTGTCCGCGACGATGAAGCCCGAATAGAACCCCACGCCGAACTGGCCGATCAGCGCCGCATCTTTCTGCTGGTCGCCGGACAGCTTGCCGAAGAATTCCTTGGTGCCCGAGCGGGCGATCGTGCCGAGGTGCGAGATCGCTTCGTCGCGGCTCATGCCGATGCCGTTGTCGTCGATCGTGATCGTGCGCGCGGCCTTGTCGTAGGACACGCGAATCCGCAGATTCGGGTCGTTCTCGTACAGCGCGTTGTTTTCGATCGCTTCGAAGCGCAGCTTGTCGGCCGCATCCGAGGCGTTCGAAATCAGCTCACGCAGGAAAATTTCCTTGTTGCTGTACAGCGAATGGATCATCAGTTGCAGAAGCTGTTTCACTTCTGCCTGAAAGCTCATGGTTTCTTGTGCCATGGTCGGACTTCCTCTCTATTTGTTGCGGTTGATTCGGGGCGAGCGTGGCCGGCGGTGCCTCAGGCCGTCGGGCTCGTGCAGCAGGCACAAACACGAGGCGCGGGTGGCCGGTCACGCGGCGGATCAGGCGGCTAATTGGGTACTATCGACGCGATTTCAAGAGGCGCGCCGTGCGACACCGTCCAGATAGCGGCACAAAAACGCCGGCAGCGCCGGATCGCCGCAATTGGCGATGTTAAAGCGCGTCCATCTCGAGGGCGACTGCTGCGGCGAAAACAGGCTGCCCGGCGTCAGAAGAAAACCCGCTTCGTGTCCGGCGGCGGCAAGCATGTCCGAATCAACGCCAGTATCGGCCCACAGGAACATACCCGCGCCCGCTGTTTGAAACAGTTTCAGACCGGTCTTCTCCAGCATCCGCGTGGCCTTGTCGCGCACGCCGTCGAGCCGCGCGCGCAGCCGTTCGACGTGACGCCGGTAGTGACCCTCGGTGAGGATCTTGTACAGCACGCGCTCGTTCAGTTCCGGACTCGTCATGCCCACCAGCATCTTCTGGTCGGTGACGGCCTTCGCTACCTCCGGCGCGCAGGCAATGAAACCGACCCGCAAATTCGCCGCCAGCGTCTTCGAAAAGCTACCGAGGTAGATCACGCGCTTCAACTGGTCGAGGCTCGTGAGGCGCGTAGCCGGATAGCCCGGCGGGCAAAGGTCGCCGTAGATATCATCTTCGACGACGATGAAGTCGTATTCCTCGGCCAGACGCAGAATGCGGAATGCCTGCGCGGCGGTGAGCGACGTGCCAGTCGGATTCTGCAGCACCGAGTTGATGACCAGCATCTTCGGGCGCCACTGCTGCACCAGCGTTTCCAGCGCGTCCAGATCGGGCCCATCCGGCGTGTACGGCACGCCGACGAGACGCGCCCCCTGCGACGCGAAGCGCCCGAACATCTGGAACCAGGCCGGATCGCCGACGATCACGGCGTCGCCCGGCTGCACGTAAATACGCGCGATCAGGTCAATGGCCTGGGTAATCCCCGAGGCCAGCACGATCTGATCCGGCGACGCGCCGATTTCCAGCTCTTCGAGCCGCGTCTGCAACTGCTGGCGCAGCGGCAGGAAGCCTTGCGGCGTGCCGAAGCCAAGCATTTGCGCGCCGCTTTGCCGGCCGAGCGTGCGCAGCGCGCCGGTAATCAGTTCGCCGTCGAGCCAGCGGCTCGGCAGATAGCCGAGACCGGGGCCGCGTTCCGGCCGCGTCGAGGTCTGCAGCATGTTGCGCAGCAGCCAGACGACGTCGATCGTATTCGGGGCCGGCGCCGTCTCAGCGTTCTGACGCCGCTCGCCGGGCATGGGAGCGGCCTGACGCTCGCGCACGTAAAAGCCGGAGCCGCGCCGCGAGTCCAGATAACCCTGCGCGACGAGGCGCTCGTAGGCCTCCACCACCGTAAACCGGGATACGCCCTTATCCAGCGCCAGCTTGCGGATCGACGGCATGCGCATGCCGGCGCGAAACACGCGCTCCTCGATGCGGCGGCGCGCCCACTGGACGAGCTGGTCGACGAGCGTCAGAGACGAGGCGTCGTTCGGGGCGGGAATCTGGTCAAGCGCATGGTCGAGCGCGACGGACATGATGGGCTCCAACTGTACCGAACACTATCGGGACGATTGTACCGTTACTGTGCAGGTGCACGGCGTTACATTTGATCTGGAACTCAAGCCGGGATACCGCGACGGCGCAGCAACCGGTTATGCTTACGGCCCCGGCATGCCTCACCTTCGATGCCGCAGGCCTGCCCGCCTCACCGCGGAATCCGACTCTGTTCATCGCCATGACCGCTCACACGCTTCGACTCGACCACCTCGTGATTTCCGCCCGTACGCTCGACGAGGGCACCCAGTACGTCGCCGATACGCTTGGTGTAGCACCGGCCGGCGGCGGCGCGCATCCGCTGATGCGCACCCACAACCGGCTCTTGAACCTGTGGGGCGGCGTGTACCTCGAGGTGATCGCGGTCGATCCGGACGCCGAGGCGCCTGCCAGCAGTGTCGAAGCGCGTCCACGGCTGTTCGCCCTCGACGCCCCGGCAACCGAGGCGAGGCTCGCCGGCGGACCGTATCTGTCGCATTGGGTGGTGCGCGTCGAGCGGCCCAAGGACCTGCAGCGCTGGCAGGCGCAGTATCCGCAGCGCATCCCGCCGGTCGTACCGATGAGCCGCGGCGCATTCAGCTGGGGCCTTTCAGTGCCGGATGACGGCGCTTTCCCGAGCTGGCAGGGCGCCGGCGACGGCATCGTGCCGACACTGATCCAGTGGGACACGCCGGATCACCCGTCGGCCGTGCTGCCGGAAACGGAGTTGGCGCTGAAGTCGCTCAAGGCGGTCCATCCGCAGGCGGAGACGCTCACGGCGCATTTGCGCTGGCTCGGCGCAGGTCACCTGATCGAGGTCTCTGCGCCGAACGAGGCTTCCGGCACAGCGACGCTCAGCGCCGAATTCGATACTCCGAGCGGGCTGCGCACCCTGACATAGTTGCACAGGCACGCGGCCCGCCGCAGTAGTAATACCGAGGCGCATCGCGCCTTAACAGCCGCGCGCAGTCAGGCGACTCGCGCGATAATGTAAGTTTTTGACGAATCTGATCCAGCACTAGCTGTCGAGGAAACCATGGACCAAAGCGACCTTCAAGCCCCTGTGTGGCAACTTTCCGAACGCGCACGCAAGCTCACCAGCTCGGCGATTCGCGAAATCCTGAAGGTCACCGAACGGCCGGAAGTCATTTCGTTTGCGGGCGGCCTGCCGTCCCCGGCCACCTTCCCCGCTGAACGGATGCGTGAAGCATCGGACCGGATCCTGCGCGATTCGCCGGCCGCCGCGCTGCAGTACAGCGCGACCGAAGGCTACCTGCCGCTGCGCGAGTGGATCGCCGCGCGCTATTCAGTCAACGGCGCGCAAATCCGCGCCTCGCAGGTGCTGGTTACGACCGGTTCGCAGCAGGCGCTCGATCTGCTCGGCAAGGTGCTGATCTGCCCGGAAAGCCCGGTGCTGGTAGAGACCCCGACTTACCTCGGCGCGCTGCAGTCGTTCTCGATGTACGAGCCGCGCTATGTCCAGGTGGCGACTGACGACAACGGGCTGATCCCCGAGGCGCTCACGCCCGAACTGACGGCCGGCGCCCGCCTGCTGTACGCGCAACCGAATTTCCAGAATCCGACCGGCCGCCGCCTGCCGATCGAGCGCCGCCGCGCGCTCGCCGAACTGGCGAAGACCGCGCCGTTCCCGGTCATCGAAGACGATCCGTACGGCGCGCTCGACTACGCGGGCGAACCGCTGCCGACCATGCTGTCCATGGCGCCGAACCATATCGTGCATCTCGGCTCGTTCTCGAAGGTGCTCGCCCCAGGCCTGCGCATCGGCTACATCATTGCCCCCGAGGAACTGCACTTCAAACTGGTCCAGGCGAAGCAGGCCACCGACCTGCACACGCCGAGCTTCACACAGCGCATCGTGCACGAGGTCGTGAAAGACGGCTTCCTCGACACGCACGTGCCGACCATCCGCGCGTTGTACCGCGACCAGTGCGCGGCGATGCTGGCCGCGCTCGAACGCTTCATGCCGCAAGGCGTGAGCTGGAACCGCCCCGAAGGCGGCATGTTCGTGTGGGTCAAATTGCCCTCGCACGTCGACAGCATGAAGCTGCTCGAAGAAGCGGTCGCACAGAACGTCGCGTTCGTGCCGGGCGGTCCGTTCTACGCCAACGAAGCTCAGCACAACACGCTACGCCTGTCGTTCGTCACGGTGCCGCCGGCCAAAATCGACGAAGGCGTGGCACGCCTCGCGGAACTGATCCGCGCACGCGTGTGAGTACGCTAGCCCCTCTCTCCCCTATCGACAAGGACATGTCATGACTCAAGCAAACGTGTATGACAAGCTGAAGGAACTGGGCATCGAACTGCCCACTGCCGGCGCACCCGCAGCGGCTTACGTGATGAGCGCGCAGAGCGGCAATACGGTGTACCTGTCGGGCCACATTGCCAAGAAGGACGGCAAGGTATGGACCGGCAAGCTCGGCGCCAACCTCACCACCGAGGAAGGCAAGGCGGCCGCCCGCTCGATCGCCATCGACCTGCTGGCCACGCTGCATGCTCACGTGGGCGACCTGAACCGCGTCAAGCGCATCGTCAAGCTGATGAGCCTCGTGAACTCGACACTCGATTTCACCGAGCAGCATCTCGTCACCAACGGCGCGTCCGAACTGGTGGCCGATGTGTTCGGCGAGCGCGGCAAGCATGCACGCTCGGCCTTCGGCGTCGCGCAGATTCCGCTGGGCGCCTGCGTTGAGATCGAGTTGATCGCGGAAGTCGAATAATCCTTGCGGCTGGTTCGTTAGCTGTCACGCGTCGTGCGGTGCTGGTCGCCCACGGCGCGTTTTGCTTTGTGTTGTCAATCGATCATGCCGCGCCACCCCTGTTCACCTTTTACGTTTTTTAATGGCCCTATTCCGCTTTTAGTCAATCGAGCCAATAAAAACACTGAAAAACTACACAATAAATCATTCGATGCCGGTGGCCGGAACCCCAATCCCACAGTAGAATCGGCCGTCGCGCTACTGAATTGCTAATAACTCCAATGCCCGCTCGTACTGTCCGCTTCAAACAAGTTGACGTCTTCACTGCGGTGCCGTTCAAAGGCAATCCGCTTGCCGTCGTATTCGACGCAGACGACCTCGATGACGCCCAGATGCAGGCCATTGCCCGCTGGACGAATCTGTCGGAGACCACCTTCCTCGTCAAGCCGACCGAGCCGGCCGCGGACTATCGCGTGCGCATCTTCACCACCCACGGCGAATTGCCGTTCGCGGGCCATCCCACGCTGGGCACAGCGCATGCGTTGCGCGAAAGCGGATACCAACCCAAAGTTCCTGGCAAGCTCATTCAGCAATGCGGTGCCGGCCTCGTGGAACTGCGTGCGCAAGAAGGCGACGCGTGGGCCTTCGCCGCGCCACCCGCACGCGTCACGCCCTTGCCGACAGACTTGTACGCAACACTCGCCGAAGCGCTGCAAAGCGATGCTGTCGATTTCAGTGCTCCGCCCTGCGGCATCGATAACGGCGCACCGTGGCTCGTCGTGCGCGTCAATTCAGCCGCAGCGTGCCTCGCCATCCAGCCCGATGCCGCAGCACTCGCACGCGTGGTCGGAGCGGTCGACACACATGGAATCGCGGTCTACGGTCCGCATGAAGCCAACGGTCCAACCACCTTCGAAGTGCGCTGCCTGATGGTGGGCGGCAATCTCGGCGTCGGCGAAGATCCGGTCACGGGCAGCGCGAACGCAGCGATCGCTGGACTCCTGAGCGCGCAGCAACGGCGGCCGGGCCTCGCGTACACGGTTCGCCAGGGCACGGTCATCGGCCGCGCGGGTCAGGTGTCCGTGCGCTATGACGACGCGGCCGGTAAGACATGGATAGGCGGATCAGCGGTCACGGTGGTCGACGGTACGTTCAGGCTGCCCTAGTCCGCAGCATCGGGCCGCAACGAGACCGCGCACATTGCATGCAAAAAACACACTCGCGGCGATTGCCCATTTGGACCAAGCTTGGCCACAAAACGCCTCGTCAGGACAACTCGATGTCGCATGGATGTAACGATGTTCGGCTGCGCTCGGGCACAGACGCCGGCCTCGACTCGACGAATCCCTCGAAAGCGCCGGCCCAGTGTGGCTTGGGCCATGGCCGCCGGGCACCGGGCAAGGATGCGGATGGCATGCCTGGAAGGGCGCGCGTATACCCGCAGCATCGGCTCTTCCTTAATCCAGTGGCATTCAGTAATATCGAAACGTATAGGATGACCCAGGGACGGTCCGGCCCGACGCCACGCTCTTTTCTCCTCCGCAGCAGTCTTGGCACCTCGCTCACCATGCAGCCAATCTCGAAACCAGCGCAGTCGATTGACACGAAGCCGCTGCGCAACGGCACACGGGCGGGCGCTCCCCGATGAGTCAGCACCGCTTCTTTGCGGCACGCGATGCAAGGCACCACCCGGATACGGTCGTGCCGCGCCGTCGCGCGCTGCTTGCGATTCCCGCGCTCGGCGTGCTGGTGCTGATCCTGCTATGGACAGTGATTTTCGCGCGCCTGTCGGTCGAGAAAGACGCCACCTCGCGCGAGGCCATGGCCTCCGCCGCTATCCTCTCAGCCGCACTCGAACAGCACACGGTCAAGGCGATCCATCAGGTCGACCAGATCACGCGCTTCGTCAAATACGAGTTCGAGAAAACGCCCGATCATTTCGATCTCGCCAGCACGGTTGAAAAAGGCGTCGTGCAGAGCGACACACTAGTGCAGGTGTCGATCATCGACGAACACGGCCTTCTCGTTTCAAACACGGCCGAACAGAATCCGAAGCAGATCGACTTGTCCGACCGCGAGCACTTCAAGGTCCACGAGCACGAGAACGACGACAATCTCTACATCAGCAAGCCGGTGCTCGGCCGCGTATCGGGACAATGGACGCTGCAGATGACGCGCCGGTTGAATCACCTGGACGGCTCGTTTGCGGGCGTCGTGGTGGTCTCGGAAGACCCGAGCTATTTCACCAGCGATTTCTATAACAACGCGGCGATCGGCCGCGACGGTGTAATCGCAGTGATCTCGGACAACGGTACGGTGCTCGCGCGCCGCACCGGCAACTCCGACTCCGCCAGCAGCAAGTTCTCCGCGAGCGGCTCGTACCCGACCTCCGAGCACGTCTCGGGCACCTATGTCGATTCGATCGACAACGTCACGCGTATCTTCTCGTACCGGCATATCGACGGCTATCCGCTTGGCGTACTGGTCGGCTTGTCGCAAGCGGAGGAGTTCGCCGACTACAACCACACACGCGACGTCTATCTCTTGATGGCGGGCTTTATCTCGCTCGCGATGCTCAGCTTCTTCGCGGTCGCCACGGGCCTGATCGGCAAGCTGCTCGGCCGCGAGCGCGAGATGACGCATCTGGTCGAATACGATCTGCTGACCGGACTGCGCAATCGCTATGCGACGCTGCAGAGTCTGCGCCACGACGTCGCCAACCCGGCGAACCTGGGCCGGCTCGCGATCCTCTTTATCGATCTGGACAACTTCAAGACCGTCAACGATACGCTTGGCCACAATGCCGGCGACATCGTCCTGCAGATGACCGCCTCGCGCCTCGCCGATGCAATGGGCGACGGCGGCGCGTTGAGCCGCATCGGCGGTGACGAGTTCGTGGTCGTGATCAAGGGCGACGAGGTCGAGAAGCGCGCCGTCGATCTCGCGGAAGCGGCCGCCGAAGTCTTCGCCAAGCCGTTCGAAGTGCGCGGCAGTGCCTTCGTGCTGCATGCGAGCATCGGCATCGCACTCTACTCTGTGCCGAACGAAAGCGAAATCGACCTGCTGAAAAAGGCCGACCTCGCCATGTACAGCGCGAAAGACGCCGGCAAGAACTGCTACCAGTTCTACTCGCCACAACTCTCGCATCGCGCCGATCATCTGATGAAGTGGGAGCAGCAACTGCGCGTGGCGCTCGCGGAAGGTCAGTTGTTCCTCGCGTACCAGCCGAAGATCGACCTCACCCGCCGTTGCATCACCGGCTTCGAGGCGCTGGTGCGCTGGAATCATCCGCAGCATGGTCTGATCCCGGCCAATGAGTTCATTCCCGTCGCAGAATCAACCGGCCTGATTGTGCCGATCGGCGACTTCGTGATCGAGACCGCTTGCCGTCAACTGGCGGTGTGGCAACAGCAAGGCTACGACACGCTGTCGCTGGCGGTGAACATCTCGGCCGTGCAGTTCTGGCGTGGCGATCTCTACGCGACCATTTCGCATGCCATCGAGGAAACCGGCATCTCCGCGCGCCGCCTCGAACTCGAAATTACCGAAACCGCGATGATGGAATATCCCGAACTCGTTTCGGAAAAGATCTTCGCGCTCAAGCGTCTCGGCGTGCGTATCGCACTGGACGATTTCGGTACCGGCTATTCATCGCTGTCCTACCTGAATCGCTTCTCGGTGGATACGCTGAAGGTGGATCGCTCGTTCGTGCAGGCGATTCCTGGCGACCGCAGCGTCTGCGTGATGGTCACGGCCATCGTCAACCTCGCACGCTCTCTCGGACTCACCGTCGTAGTCGAAGGCACCGAGACGGAAGAACAGATCGCATGGCTGGCGGCGCTCGGTCATATCGAAGCGCAAGGCTTCCTGTTTTCGCGTCCGGTCCCGGTCGACGCCATTCCGGCGCTGCTCGAACGCTTCGGCGTATGCGGCATGGCCGAGCGACGCGGCGCACGCGAACCCACCGCGGACAGCGCCGGCGCCAACGCAACCTCAAGCAGCGGACAATCCGCTTAAGCGCGTCAGCGTGACGGTGCGTCATCGCTAAACGGGATACATTCAAGAGTACTGAAGCACCCCACGCGCCTTCCCGGCCACGCAGGGCGCGCAGGACAACGAAACGGCCTCCCAACATCGGCACGTCCGGCGTTCCCGGCGTGCAGACCATCATGTACGTGATAGGCAGCCAGGACGCTATTCAGCGAGGTGAGCGGGAACCGCTATGGACGCTGTTCCGGGTCGTGTGCGGCCTGTCGGCGCTGTCGTGGGGCGGTCTTGCGTTGATGGCGCAACTCGAAAACCACTATGTCGAACGCGAGGGCCGCCTGTCGCGGGTTGCCTTCTCGGATCTGATCGCGCTTGCGTGGATGGTGCCCGGGCCGGTTGGCTGCAACGTCGCCGTGCAACTGGGACACTCGTTACGGGGACGTTCCGGTGCGTGGGTCGCGGGAATCGCCAGTGTGCTGCCCTTCTTCATGCTGATGACGCTGTTCGCAACCTTTTACCGCACGCCTTTCGTGCGCGCCGTGGCCTCGCAAACCCTCCTGAATCACTTCAGCGTGGTGCTGGGCACGCTGATCGGCGTCACCTGGTACAAGCAGACCCGTGCGCTCGTGCGTGGCAAGCTCGAATGGATCGCCGCACTGCTCGGCTGTCTCACGCTCGCTTTTGCGCGCAGCCCAGCCGCTTATGTGGGCATGCTCGGGGTGGCGTTCGCGGTCGGCTGGTTCAACAGTCCCGCACGCGAGGTACGGCTCAAGGTCTCGATTGCGCGCACCGACCTGCAACTGACGACGGCTCTGTGCGCGCTGCTGGTGCTGTTCGCCATGCCGTTGCCGCACCGCTACGAACTCGCGCTGCTGTGGCCGCGACTGGCGGGCGCAGGCATGACGCTGTTCGGTGGCGGCTTCTCCGCGCTGCCGGTGCTGAGGGCGTTGTTCGTCACGCCTGGGATCGGTGTATCGGATAACGATTTCACGCTGGCATTCTCGTTGTCGCCGCTCTCGCCTGGGCCGCTTCTGAACGTGGTGCCGTTCTTCGGCTATCTCATCGACGGCTGGCCTGGTGCGCTAATCGCGACGCTCGCTCTGTTCGTACCGTCAGGTTGCCTCGTCGTGATGGCGCAACGTAATTTGCATCAGTTGAAGGCCAATCCGCGTTTCGAGCACGGCATGCGGATTCTGCGCGCAGTGACGACTGCCTTTCTCGCGGTTGCCGTGCTGCGCATCGCGCAGCGCGTGCCGATGCAGCCGCAGTATCTGGTGACCGCGCTGTTCTCGTGCATGTGCTTTGCCAAGCTCAAGCTGCCGGCGTACATCGTCTACGGGACAGTGGCCGGCGTCTGTGGGCTGTGGCTTGCTTATGCGGCGATGGGGTAGTTAGCGGCGTTTGCGGCGAACGGGCGCGCCTCACGCGACCCATCGCCTGCAACACGCCGCCCGCTCAGCGTGAGCGCGCCGCTGCGAAGCCTCCGAAGAATGCCCGCGCATTCGCTTCGAGGCTCTCGAGGTGATACCCGCCCTCCTGAACGATCACCGAAGGTAAATCCAGTGCGCCGATCGCGGTACCCAACCGGCCGAAGCCTTCGGTCGTCACCGCTACCTTCGATTGCGGGTCGTCCTTGTAGATATCGAAGCCAAGCGCCAGTACCAACGCGTCTGGCTGGAACCGCTTCAGCACGCGCAATGCATCGTCGACCCGTTCGAAGAACACCTCCTCGGACGATCCATGCGGCATCGGGAAGTTGATGTTGAAGCCGTCACCTGAACCGGTGCCGCGCTCATCCTCGTGGCCCGTCACAACCGGATAGAAATTGGTCGGGTCGCCGTGGATCGACACATACAGCACGTCGCCGCGGCCGTAGAAGATTTCCTGCACACCCTGGCCGTGATGCATGTCGGTGTCGAGAACCGCGACGCGCGGGTACTGCTTGCGCAGCGCCTGCGCCGCGATCGCTGCATTATTCAGGTAGCAGAAGCCACCGGCCGCATCGGCACGCGCGTGGTGTCCCGGCGGTCGGCATAGCGCGTAGCTCTCACGCTCGCCGTCGTTGACGACCGCGGCCGCGGCAAGCGCGCTTTGCGCCGACCAGTAAGCGGCGCGCCACGTGTGCTCGCCGATCGGACAACTCCCATCGGCCTGATAGCGAGCCGCCTGCGCCAGGATGCCGCGCAGCGGGTTCGGCTCGCGCACGTAGATGTTCGACATGACCTCCTCGCCCCAGTCCTCGGGGATTTTCTTCCACGCGGCGTGCGCCTCTTCCAGGAAGCGCAGGTAGTTCAGGTCGTGAACCACGGCAATTGCCGCGGTACCGAAATCGGCTGGCTCGCGCACGTCGAAGTCGAGTGACTTCGCCGCGGCGACGAGGCGCGTGGCGCGCTCGGGTACTTCCTGCGGCTCACGCAGTTGTCCGCGCGAAAAATAGTTGCGCGGACGATGCAGCAGTTGCTCTGGATGGAAAAACGTTTTCATGCTGATTCCTTGCTATTGCCAGTATTCGTGTTGATCAGCTCGCGTGCAATGCTTCAGTGGCATCGGCGCGTTGCGAACGTCGCGCGTCGAGCGCAACGATGCACAGCAACGAGATGGCGGCCAGACACGTGTAGAACACAGCAAGCGGCCACCACTGGCCCACGAAGCGGTGCGCGAGATAGGTACCGACCAGCGGCGTAAGCCCGCCCGCCACGGCACCGCATACCTGATACGACAGTGAAATCGCCGAATAGCGCACGCGCGTCGGAAACACGCCGCTCACAAAGCCCGCGATCACCGAGTAGAAGCTCGCCATGCAGACCACCGCGATGGCAATGCCAATCACCATCGGCACGACGCTACCGTTCTGCACCAGCACGAACATCGGGTACGGGGAAAGCATTGCGGCGAGCGCGGCGAGTTTCAGGAAGCGGGCACTGCCCATGCGCTCGGCGAGCCACGCGGCAACCGGTTGCACGCACAACTGAATGATTGCGACCGCAAACAGGCAATCGAGAATCAGCGACCGTGTGACGCCGACATACTGCGTCGTGTACGCGATCATGAACGTGTTGGTGAAATAGACGCCTGCAATGCCGATGGTGTTGGCACCAATGCACAGCAGCACGAGTCGCCAGGCTGAACTGATCACTTCGGCAACCGGCAGCTTGACGGTCTTGTTCGCCTCCTTGATCTGGGCGAATTCCGGCGATTCGTTGACACCCAGGCGAATCAGGATGCCGACCACCAGTAGCACCGAGCTTGCGAGAAACGGCAAACGCCAGCCCCACGACATGAAGTCGGCCTTGTCGAGCGAGGTGACGGCGCGAAACGCCATCAGCGACAGGATGAGTCCCGCTGGACTGCCCAACTGCGCGAACGAGGCGAAAAACGTGCGTCGTCCTTCCGGCGCGTGTTCACCCGCCATCAGCACCGCCCCACCCCACTCGCCACCCACGGCAATGCCCTGCACGACGCGCAGCAGCACCAGCAAGACCGGCGCGAGCACGCCGACCTTCGAGAAATCCGGCAGCAGGCCGACGCAGACGGTCGCAATGCCCATCATCATCAGCGTCGTCATCAGCGCCTTCTTGCGGCCGATCCGGTCGCCCAGGTGGCCGAATATGAGGCCACCGATCGGACGGGCGAAGAAGCCAACCGCAAAGGTAGCGAACGACGCCATCGTGCTGACAAACGGATCGTGCGACGGGAAATACAGCGAACCGAACACGAGCGCGGCCGCAGTGGCGTAGATGTAGAAGTCGTACCACTCGATCATGGTGCCGATAAACGCGGCTGTCGCAGCGCGCGCCGGTTGGCGGGCGGACATTGCAGGTTGGTTCATGCTGGCTCCTTGGGCGGTTAGGTCATTTATCGGCAGCCATAAAACATTAGTCAAATTTCGAGTTATTATTTTCGACATAAATCTGGCTAATACCTCACCAGGACCGAGGCCCCCATGCGCGTCGAAATCGCCCGCTTCCTGAATGACCGGCTCGACTGGAATCTGCTGCGCACCTACCTCGTAATCATGCAGGAGCGCAGTGTGAGCCGCGCCGCGGCCCGTTTGCACGTCACGCAGCCTGCCGTGAGCCAGGCGCTCAAGCGGCTCGAAGACACCCTCGAGCGCAAGCTGATCGAGCGGCGCGGGCCCCACTTCGTGCCCACCTTGGCGGGTGAAGAGGTCTACCGGATCGCGAGCGATATCTACGGCAATATTTCCCGGCTGGAAACCGAACTCGACGAACGAACCGACGACATTACCGGTTCGATCCGCCTGTTGAGCGTGAGCCGGATCGAGTCGCCGGTCTACGACGAGTTCCTCGCCGAGTTCCATCGTACGTATCCGCGCATCGATCTGCAGATTGAAGTGATGCGTTCGTCGGACATCATCTCGTCGCTGCTGCAGAAGACAGCGACAGCGGGTCTGAGCCTGTGCCGCACGCCGATCGATAAACTGGAAATGCGCTGCTTCCTGCATCAGCGCTATGCGATTTTCTGCGGGCGGCACCATCGCCTGTTCGGCAAGTCGCCATTGACGATGGAAGACCTGCTGACGGAGAACTTCGTGTCGTTCACGAGCGACCAGATCGGCGACAGCCTCTCGCCCCTCACCGTGTTTCGCGACCAGAAGGGCTTCACGGGCCGCATCGTGGCGTCGTCGGCGAGTCTCGACGAAGTACGGCGGTTGATCTTCGCGGGATATGGAGTCGGCTGCCTGCCGGAGCACATCGTGCGCGACGATCTCGCGCAGCAGCGGCTATGGCGCCTGCCGCCGGAAGAAGGTCTCGTGGATGTCGACGTGCATCTGCTGTGGCATCGCGACCGCAAGATGAACGCCGCCGATCACGCGTTTCTCGACAGCATGGAGCGGTGCATGCAGCGCTATTCGCTGGCGGAGCGGCTCGTCGGACCGATAGGCCAGACGGCGACGCGCATATGAAAAACGCCGCTTAGAAGCGGCGTTTCTTGGCAAGGCATGATGCGCTACGTGATGCGTCCTGCGTTACGCAGTGCGGTGTGGCGAATCGCCTAGACCCCACCGGACAGGACGGACACTCCGATCGTCACGACGCCCAGCACCAGATTGACGACCACCAGGCGCCGCACGGTTCCGACGGCGCGCGCCCCATCCGGCCAGTTCTGCGCCTGCACGGCGCGGCGGATACGCGGAAACACCGCGAAGCGGATATGCCCGAAAATCAGCATCATCACGATGCCGAGGCCTGCCATGGCATGCAGTTGCCAGGACGCATGCGCGCCGCCGAACTGCGTCAGCATGAAGCCGCCCGACAGCAAAATGATGATCACCGAAGCGGCGACCCAGTTGAAGAAGTGCCCAAATACCGACTCCCACAGAGGCAGACGCAGTTGTGGAGACAGGTCGGCGAGCGCTGGGCGCAGGCAAAAATGCGCAAACACCATACCGCCAACCCACACGGCCACACCCAGCAAATGCAAAAAGAGCGCGAGCTCGACGGCTTTGGTCATGTTGTTTTCCTCTCTCGATGATGGCGCCTGCCGCTTGTCGGCGGAAAGGGTGGACCCCTAAACGACGCTGTCCACATCCTTGCGCAACGCGGCTAATGACCGCATTCGACCGCACGTGGTTCGTGCAGTTCCGCAGTTCATCGCTTTTCGCCATCGTTTTATTTATTGTGCCGGTGCACGTTTCAGCGCGCCGGTCCCCGGATTTTTCACTTGCCGCGTGCGCTGCCTGTGGTTGAAGACAGCGAACGCGGTACTGCTGCTTACTTCGCCACCGGCATCACGGGACGCATTTCGAACACCTTCAGCTTCGTGTCCGGGGCGCGGCCCTTGCGAGCGCGCTTGCCGATATGCGGCGTGAGCGCCGCGCCGCTCAGCGTTTCTTCATACGCTTTGCCGCCACGACCGGTGCCCAGCAGCACGACACCCGCCTTGCCGATAGCCAGCGCCTGGGTCAGCGTTTCCTTGTCGTCGAGCGCCATCAGCGTGACGCCACGGCCGCCGCCCGAAAGCGTCTTCATCTCGTCGAGAGGGAATGCCAGCAAACGGCCACCACCCGACAGACAGGCGACGTGGGTCGCGTCCGGCAGCATCGGCATCGGCACGAGCGGCGCCGCGCCTTCGTCGATAGTCATGAAGGACTTGCCGGCCTTCACGCGGCTCACCATGTCGCCCACCTTGGCGATAAAACCGAAGCCGTTGTTCGATGCCAGCAGCAAGGCCTGGTCCGCCGGCGCGGCGTAGTAGTGCATCAGGTGGCTGCCCGACTCGAGCTCGATCAGCGAGGTGACCGGCACGCCATCGCCGCGGCCGCCCGGTAGCAACGCCACCGCGACCGAATAAACGCGCCCGTTGCTGCCCCACGCGATCAGCGTATCGGGCGTACGGCACTGGAACGCCGCGTACAGTGCGTCACCCGCCTTGAAGGTGAAACCGGCCGGATCGAGCCCGTGACCCTTCAGCGCCCGCACCCAACCCCTCTGCGACATCACCACCGTCACCGGTTCGTCGACCACGCGGGTCTCGAACGTCGCGCGCTTTTCCTGCTGGATCAGCGTGCGGCGCTCGTCGCCATATTGTTTCGCATCGCCTTCGATTTCCTTGATGAGCAGGCGCTTCATCGCCGATTCGCTGCCGAGCAGTTCTTCGAGCTTGGCCTTTTCGTCGCGCAGCTCGGCCAGTTCCTTCTCGATCTTGATCGCTTCCAGTCGCGCCAACTGACGCAGCCGGATTTCGAGAATGTCTTCGGCCTGGCGATCGGAGAGACTGAATGCCGCGATCAGTGCCGGCTTCGGCTCATCGGACTCGCGAATGATGCGGATGACTTCGTCGATATTCAAAAAGACGATCATCCGGCCTTCGAGGATGTGAATCCGGTCGTTCACCTTGCTCAAACGGTGGCGTGTGCGGCGCGTGACCGTCGTCTTGCGGAACACGATCCATTCGTCGAGCATTTCGCGCAGGCACTTCTGACACGGCCGGCCATCGCCGCCGACCATCACGAGATTGAGCGATGCGTTCGATTCGAGGCTGGTATGCGCGAGCAGCGTGTTGACGAATTCGGTCTGATCGATGCGGCTCGACTTGGGTTCGAACACGAGCCGAACCGGCGAATCACGACCCGATTCGTCGCGCACGGCGTCGAGCAGCGCGAGCATCGTCTGCTTCGTCTGCAGTTGTTCGGGCGTTAGAGTCTTCTTGCCGAGCTTGATCTTCGGATTGGTCTGCTCTTCGATTTCCTCGAGCACCTTTTGCGCAGCCGTGTTCGGCGGCAGTTCGGTGATCACCAGTTGCCACTGCCCGCGCGCGAGGTCTTCGATCTTCCAGCGAGCCCGCACCTTCAGAGTGCCACGACCGCTTTCGTACGCCGCAGAGATTTCCGCTTCGCTCGAAATGATCTGGCCGCCGCCCGGGAAGTCCGGCCCCGAGATGTGTTGCATCAGCTCGGCATGCTGGATCTTCTCGTTGCGGATCATCGCCACCGCCGCTGCGGCGACTTCGCGCAGGTTGTGCGACGGGATTTCCGTCGCGAGACCCACCGCGATGCCGGAGGCGCCATTCAGCAGCACGAACGGCAGACGCGCCGGCAACAGCTTCGGCTCCTGGAACGAGCCGTCGTAGTTGGCCATGAAGTCGACCGTACCCTGGTCGATTTCGTCCAGCAGCAGCTTGGCGATCGGCGTCAAGCGCGCTTCGGTGTACCGCATGGCGGCCGCGCCGTCGCCGTCGCGCGAGCCGAAATTGCCCTGGCCGTCGATCAGCGGATAGCGCATCGAAAAGTCCTGCGCGAGCCGCACTAGCGCGTCGTACGCGGACTGGTCGCCGTGCGGATGATACTTACCGAGCACGTCACCCACCACACGCGCCGACTTGACCGGCTTCGCGTTGTCGGAGAGGCCCATTTCGTTCATCGCGAACAGGATGCGGCGCTGTACCGGCTTCTGGCCGTCGCTTACATCAGGCAACGCGCGGCCTTTGACGACGCTTACCGCGTAGTCGAGGTACGCCCGCTCAGCGTAGTTGCCGAGGGTCAGGGATTCGCCGGGCGGCACCGCCTCGGTGAAAAGATCGGGAGTGTTGTCGTCCATCTAGATTCCGTATCCGTTTGTAGCGTGAAGGAACGCTGCGCGAGCAGGCCTGGTACAGGCGCTCAACTCAGATATCCGCTTCGACTTCGTTACCCTTTTCTTCGAGCCAATTGCGCCGCGACGCCGCTTCGCCCTTGCCCATCAGCATGGTCATGCGTGCGACCGTCGCGTCATAGTCGAGTTCGCCCAGCGCAACCGGCGACAGACGCCGCGTGTCCGGATTCATCGTGGTGTCCCACAACTGTTCGGCGCTCATTTCGCCAAGACCCTTGAAGCGGCTGATGGACCACTGCGTCTCACGCACGCCGTCCTTGCGCAGCTTGTCGAGGATCGCTTCGAGCTCACCGTCATCCAATGCGTAGAGCTTCTGCGCGGGCTTCTTGCCGCGAGCGGGCGCGTCGACACGGAACAGCGGCGGACGCGCTACACACACATGACCACGCTCGATCAGTTGCGGAAAGTGTTTGAAGAACAGCGTCAGCAAGAGCACCTGAATGTGCGCGCCGTCCACGTCTGCATCCGAGAGAATGCAGATCTTGCCGTAGCGCAGATTGGACAGATCGACGTGATCGTCCGGGCTGTGCGGATCGACGCCGATCGCCACCGAAATGTCGTGCACTTCGTTGTTGGCGAAAAGCCTGTCGCGCTCGGTTTCCCACGTGTTCAGCACCTTACCGCGCAGCGGCAGGATGGCCTGATATTCCTTGTCGCGGCCCATCTTGGCCGAGCCGCCGGCCGAGTCGCCCTCGACGAGGAACAGTTCGTTGCGCGAGATATCGGTGGATTCGCAGTCCGTCAGCTTGCCCGGCAAAACGGCCACGCCCGAGCTCTTGCGTTTTTCCACTTTCTGGCCGGCGCGCGTGCGGGCTTGCGCCTGCTTGATAACGAGATCCGCGAGTTTCTTGCCGTGCTCGACGTGCTGGTTGAGCCACAATTCGAGCGCCGGACGCGCGAACGACGACACCAGCTTCACTGCGTCACGGCTATTCAGGCGTTCCTTGATCTGTCCTTGAAACTGCGGATCAAGCACCTTCGCCGACAGCACGAACGACACGCGCGCAAACACGTCTTCCGCGAGCAACTTGACGCCCTTCGGTTGCAGATTGTGCAGTTCGACAAAACTCTTGACCGCCTGGAACAGACCGTCGCGCAGACCGGATTCGTGGGTGCCGCCCGCGGGCGTCGGAATCAGGTTGACGTAGGACTCGCGCGTGAGCGCACCCTCTTCGCTCCACGCCACCACCCACGCCGCGCCCTCGCCTTCCGCGAAGGTTTCTTCGTTCGCGCGCGAGTTCTCGGCGTAGCGTTCGCCTTCGAAGAGCGGAATCAGCAGATCGCTGCCGTTCATGCCTTCAAGCAGGTAGCCGCGCAGACCGTCTTCGTACTTCCAGGTTTGACGCTCGCCGGTTTTCTCGTTGACGAGCGTGACTTCGACGCCCGGCAACAGCACCGCTTTCGAGCGCAGGAGACGCTGCAGTTCGCCGAACGGCAGGTTAGGCGAATCGAAGTATTTCGGATTGGCCCAGGCGGTGACGCGCGTGCCGGACTTCTTCTCGCCTTTGGCGGCGGAGCGCACCTGAAGCGGTTTGGCCACATCGCCGTTGGCGAAACCCAGTTCGGCGACCTTGCCGTCGCGCCAGACGGTGACGTCGAGGCGCGTGGACAGCGCGTTGGTAACCGAGACGCCGACGCCGTGCAGACCGCCCGAGAACGTGTATGCGCCGCCGGCGGCTTTGTCGAACTTACCGCCTGCGTGCAGACGGGTGAACACGATTTCGACGACCGGCACGCCCTCTTCCGGGTGCATGCCGAAGGGAATCCCCCGGCCGTCGTCGTCTACCGACACCGACTGGTCCGCGTGCAGCGTGACCGTGATCTGCCGGCCGTAGCCGCCGAGGGCTTCGTCCGAGGCGTTGTCGATGACTTCCTGAATGATGTGCAGCGGATTCTCGGTGCGGGTGTA
>Ga0302234_10000220_pt1 | contig 47349 bp, 38 predicted proteins | sample II_Palsa_N3_2_FD_193576 | JGI IMG/M metagenome (GOLD analysis project Ga0302234, IMG submission 193576) | Peat permafrost microbial communities from Stordalen Mire near Abisko, Sweden - II_Palsa_N3_2 | ecosystem: Environmental > Terrestrial > Soil > Palsa > Peat permafrost | place: Sweden... | reverse complement strand
GAGGTTGGCACGTCACTCTTCTTGACCGGGGTCATGGGCTCGACGGTGACTTTTCCGGTTGAGCCGGGGCGCCATTCGAATTTCGGGTCGTAGGGGTTGTCGCTCTCCAGCAATTGCTTGTAGGCGATGGACCCATCGTCTTCCTCGCCACTGAGGATGTCCGATGCACCTGTACCGACGTGATTGAGCGCTGCACCAGGAGTGCCCGCAGCGGCGCCCATGGCGGAGGGGCCTGCTGCGGCCACACCAATCTTGAGCTCGCCGGCGACGGAACCCACCCTTGATCCGGTCATCGAAGAACGGACCTGTGCCCAGCGGTCCTTGGCGCGGCGCAAGGCCGATGTATCGCCGTAGGTTGGGTAGAGTTCACCGTAGATCGCATCGGCCTGCGTAAATTCTGCCGTGCTCAATTTCGCGTTGATCAGCTCGCGTGCTTCGACGTACTGCTTCTCGCCGCGCTCTGCCGCCAGCGCCATCCAGGCCATGGCACGAGGCAGATCCATGGGCACACCTTGTCCGAGCGCATACATCACGGCGAGATTGTATTCGGCCGGCTTATAAGCCCAGGATGCCGAGACCCGGTACATGCGCACTGCAAAGGTGTAGTCCTTGTGCCTGAAGGCGTTGGCGGCGAGGCCAAAGAAGTATTCGCCTGGCCTGGCGTTGTCTTCGGCCGAGGTGAAGCGCGTTGAGGTCATCCTGTCCGCGTTGTTGGCCGAGTCGTAGATGGGGGCCACGTTGTTGCTCTGCGCGGTGGCGGGATTGCCGGCAGCTGTCGCGCTGTCCTGCGCCATCCCGATTCCGGGAAGGGCAAGTACAGACAGAGAGAAAAGCAGCGGGGTTGAAGCGCGCAAACGGAGGGCCATAACAAACACTACCTTTGACTGTGCCGCTGAGTTTAACCAACGCTACGCTTGCGGCGAAGGTGGCACAACTTGATCCAGGTGCGTCGATATCGCCTACCGCCATGCTGGCGCAAATCGTCGGCCGGTGTCGCGGGTCCGCACATCGCCATGGTTGTCCCGGGCAAAGCTGCCGTTGGGCGCGAGGGTGAGCTGGGACCGTGCGATCGAAGGCGTGTACACGCGTGAAAGGCCGAGATGCCGTTCACGCCAGACATGAAAGCCGGCCTGCGTTTCCCACAAGGAAAAGCCGGCTTGCGCCGGCCCGCACTTCCCCATAAAGGAAAAGCCGGCTTGCGCCGGCTTTTCTTGTCAACCCGAATCGCGCCGCTGGCTTATGCCAGTTCGCGGATCTTCGCGTTGAGGCGGCTCTTGTGGCGAGCGGCCTTGTTCTTGTGGATCAGGCCGCGTGCGGCGTAACGATCCATCACCGGCTGGGCGACGGTAAAGGCGGCGATGGCGCCAGCCTTGTCCTTGGCCTCAATGGCCTTGACGACCTTCTTCAGGGCGGTACGGACCATGGAGCGGGCGCTGATGTTGCGCAGGCGGCGCTGCTCGGACTGGCGCGCGCGCTTCTTCGCGGACTTGATGTTGGCCAAGGTAGAACTCCGGGATACAGGGGTGGAAAAAGACGCCAATTATGCGGTGGATTTGCCGTTGCGTCAATCGTTTAGCGTAGCCGCTGCTCGGCCGTGCACGGCTCGCGGGCACTCAGGCTGGTCGCAACGCCCGCATTTTGCCACGTTTGGGCTGTTATCTGGCGGGCCAGCAGCCCTCAAACGGGCAGTGCGGGGCGTGGAACCCATCCGATTAATACAAGCAGGGCATGACGCGCGACGACAATACCCTGCCGGTCCAATGATGCTGCGGGGCTTTGGGCTGCGAACGATACCGCAAGGCAGCCAGGAAAACGCTCGCGTCACATTCGTCTCACGCCCGCGTCAACATGATGAACAAGCATCGCAGGGTGATTCTTTCGAAGAACCGCCGCCGATCGCCTGCTGCGCGACATGCTCAAGAGCATATTTTTTTAATGCAGCTGATCGATAGAGGGGCCATTGCCGACCACATCGCATGCCTTCAGCAAGAGCGCTGAGGTATTCGGCTGGGTGACCGAAATTCGCAAAGTTCTACCCGGAACCGGGTAACTCATTGAGGCCGCTGGCAAAGACACTGCAGCCAGCGTCTGAGCACCATACCAACTTGTGTACTTCTGGGGTGAGAGGCCAACCGGAGGTGGACGAGCATCTCGACCACCGCGAACCCAGCGGTGGAAGTGCCACCACCACATTGCTTACAGAGCCCGCAGATATCCCCATGAAAAAAATACTACTTGTTCCCATCCTTGGATCAGCCATGGTGGCCTGGTTACCGCTGGCGATAGCGCGTGAAGTCGTGGTTTTGCCTGGCGTAGTCGGTCCGGTCGGCATCGCAAGTGGTGTCGATACGCAAGGTCCTGGCACCCTGACCGTCGGCAGCCAAAACATCAACACGGGCAACGATCCCGGCGGCGCCATCACGACCAATGCCGCCAATACCGCGAATATCGTCTTCAACGGCAGCTCACTGGTCACCGGATTCGTCGGCGCGACAGGAACGACCTTCCTCAACATAGGCGCCGGCACGGCGGGAAATACGGTGACCTTTGCCGGTCCGGTTTTCTCGACAACGTTCTCGGTTCTCGGTACCGGCACGGTCAATTTCAACGGCGGCTTCACCAGCAATACCGGCTCGACCATGGACTTTGCCGGTGACGGCTTTATCAATGTCGGTGCTGGCCAAACCGTCACGGCTGCCATAACCAACACGGCCGGAGCGGATACAGGCACGCTGACGCTCAATAACAACAGCATCCTCAATGGTGCTGTCGGCGCGGCGAGCGGACTGAAGCAGATCAATGTCGTCGGCGGCAATGCGCTGATCACCGGCCAGGTGAAAGCTGAAAATTACACGCTCGGCACCAATACCCTGAACGTGGCTGGCGCATTTGCCATTCCGGTGGCCGGAACCATCAACACGACCATCTTCAGCCAATCACTTTACGGGCACATCGTGCCGGTCGGCGCTGCCTCCATCGGCAACGCGCTGCAGGTCAACGTGACCGTCACCGGACCGCTCATCAGCGGCAGCAGTTTCAACATTGTTGACTCTACCAGTGGCACGAATGGCAGCACCGTTACCGCGACAAGCAATACGACGCGCTATCTTTTCTCGGCAGCACCCACGGCCAACGGTATCGTGAAAATCACTGCAACGCAGGTACCGCTGGCAGTCGTAGTGGGCCCCGTGTCGAATCCGGCGGCACCCATCATCGCGCCGGTCATCGACTCGCTGCCGTTGACGCCCGCAACGACGCCCCTGCTGACCGCGATCACGCTGTTGCCGTCAGCCCAGCAAGTGGCCAGCGCACTCGCACAGCTTGAACCCGGTGCGGCCAATCTCGCTTTACCGCAGACGAGTTACCGCGCTAGCCAGCAGTTTCAGCAGGTTTGGGCTTCTCATATGGAGGAGGCCGAAGCTGCATGCGGCGAGAATGGCACGAATGATCAGCCCGATAGCCGCAGTGCACAGCGGCCGGAGGATGACGCGGACGGAACCTGCCAATCCACCAATACGCGCCCGCATTGGTGGGGTGCTGCCTTCGGCTATTCAAATTCGCAGAGCAACGCCGGTGGCTACGAGGGGTACAACTCGTCGGGTTACGGGGCGATGCTCGATTACGACATCCCACTCAATACAACGACAACGGCGGGTGTCGGGGTCAGATACGCTCGGTCAAATCTCGACGGCAATGCATCGGACAGCCAGGGCAACATCAACTCCTACCAGGCAACGGCCTATCTTGGTTATGCGCCGGGACCCTGGTTCGCCAATGTAGCCATTGTTTACGGCCTGGACGACTACATGGGCACGCGCCAGGTCGACTTTCCGGGTATCGACAATACGGCTCAATCCGATTACAGCGGTCACCAGGCTACGGCGTTCGGCAGCACCGGTTATCACTTCTACGTTGGTGACGGGCGGACCGTCATCACGCCGATCGCCACGCTGCAGTACACGCATCTGAACGTCGACAATTACGCGGAAACCGGCGGCGACCTGGTCGACCTCAATGTCCGTGGGCAGAGCTATGACCTCGTCCAGTCGGGCCTTGGTGCAAAGATTGCGCGCGACTTCACCCTCTCCGACATGCAGGTGCTGAGCCCCGAACTGCACGTGAACTGGCTGCATTCGTTTGGCAATGACACGATGAGCAATACGGCAGCTTTCGCGACTGGCGGCCCGGAGTTCACCGTCCTTGGCGTGAAGCCGGCGCGTGATATCTATGACGTGGGCGCTGGCCTCGTGCTCGCCAGCAGCAAGACATGGGCAGTCAATGGCGATTACGACTACCAGTGGGGCGATGGCTACAGGGCAGGGCAGGCAATGATCAAATTCACCCTGTTTTTGTAGCAGTCAAAGAAACTGGAATGCCCGTGCATGAGATGCCGCGAACCATGGTTGGCATCTCATGCGCCTTCACAAACATCTTGGGCATGGCCTGGTATCCAACGGCTTGCTGCCAACGGGGGCCCTTGGGCAGGGTGCTCGGCCTGATGCGACTGAGGCTGAAGACGCCCCCCAGCTAACCCTGAATTGCCCTATCAGCGACACCGCAACGCCCTCCGTCTGGAGGGCGTTTTGCTTCACAATAGGCGGTGCGGCTTGAAAGAATCGCTGGGGCATAGGGATCGATGAGTGAACCCGTGGCGCACCTCCGAGATCCAGGCAAACTCCCTAATTCCTCAAACTCGTTGTACCCCAACGGGTTCGGGACCTTGCAATGTCGGGTATTACAGACGCATGAAGTCTCCCAGTATGTTCCGCGGGCTGCTTTCGTTCAGCAGCATGACGATGATTTCGCGCGTGCTAGGGCTGTTGCGGGATATCTCGATGAGCCACGTGTTCGGCGCCAATGCGGCCACCGACGCGTTCGTCATCGCGTTCCGGATCCCCAATTTCATGCGGCGGCTATTCGCCGAAGGCTCGTTTTCGACCGCGTTCGTGCCGGTCTTCACCGAGGTGAAGCAAACCGGTACGCATGACGACCTGAAGCAGCTGCTGGCGCGTGTCTCCGGCACGCTCGGCGGCGTGCTGCTGGTGGTTACAGCGCTCGGCCTGATCTTTGCGCCGGAGGTGGCCGGGACGTTTGCGCCGGGCGCGCTGGATCAGCCGCACAAGTTCGACCTCACCACCGACCTGGTGCGGCTGACTTTTCCGTTCATCCTGTTTGTTTCGCTGACTGCGCTGGCGGGCGGCGCTTTGAACAGCTTCCATCGCTTCGCCCTGCCGGCGCTGGCGCCAGTGATCCTCAACATATGCATGGTGGTCGGAGCGTTGTGGCTGGCGCCGCGGCTGCATACGCCGATCATGGCGATGGGCTGGGCGGTGCTGCTGGCCGGCGTGCTGCAGTTGTTGTTTCTGTTGCCGGCACTGCGCCAGCTGGATCTGCTCAGCATGCCGCGGTGGGGCTGGAGCCATCCGCAGGTACGCCGGATCATGCGGCTGATGGTGCCGACCCTGTTTGGCTCCTCCGTGGCGCAGCTCAATCTGTTGCTGGATACGGTGGTGATTTCGCTGTTGGTGACCGGTTCGCAGACCTGGCTGTGGCAGTCGACGCGCTTTCTCGAACTGCCGCTGGGCGTGTTCGGCGTGGCGCTGGGTACGGTGATCCTGCCGGCGCTGTCGCGGCACCATGTCGGAACGGATCGGGCTGGATTCTCCAGGGCGCTGGACTGGGGCTTGCGGCTGACTTTGCTGATTGCGGTTCCGGCGATGCTTGCGCTGCTGCTGCTGGCCGGGCCGCTGGTGGACACCTTGTTCCAGAACGGGCACTACACGGCGTTCGACGCGCACATGTCGACGTTGTCGATCATTGCGCTCAGTTTGGGGCTGCCGGCATTTGCGCTGGTCAAGGTCGTGCTGCCGGCGTTCTATTCACGTCAGGACACTCGCACGCCGGTGCGGGCGGGCGTGGTGGCGCTGGTGGCAAATATGGTGTTCAACGGTATTTTCATCGTGCTGCTGTATGAGCTGTGGGCATCGCCGGAAATCAAACAGGGCAGCTTGCTGGACGGCATCGCCCGGGTACCCGGCCTGCATGTGGGCCTGGCGATTGCCAGTACGTTGTCGAGCTATCTCAATTTCGTCCTGCTATGGCGCTGGCTGAAGCGGGCCGGCGTGTACGAGAGCGAGCCCGGCTGGACCAGACACTGGCTGCGGTTGGGGCTGGCCTGCGCGGTGATGGTGGCCGTGCTGCTGTTCGGCCGCTGGCTGTGGCCGGACTGGGTGGGGGTGCGCGTGTTCACCCGAGTCTGGCATCTGTCCGCGCTGGTGACCGCCGGAGCGCTGGCGTACGTCGGCGGGTTGTTCGCTGGCGGATTTCGCCTGCGCGATCTGCGGGCCGAGTGATGTTGCCAGGGCGCCCTTCAGAAGCTCTCGGCGCGGCCGCGGTGCCCGTTATACTCACGTCATGATGAGACTTTCGAGGGATGTCGCTGGCCCCTGTCTGGCGCCGGGCGGCAGTGTTATCGCAGTGGGCGCGTTCGACGGCCTGCATCGCGGGCATCAGACGCTGCTGGCCCAGGTGCGCGCGCGCGCGCAGGCGCTCGGCTGCAGCCCAATCGTGGTGAGCTTCGAGCCGTTGCCACGGGCGTTCTTTTCCGCGTCGCCGGTACCCCGGTTGTCCAGCGTGCGCGAAAAACTCAGGGGTTTTGCCGCTGCCGGCATGGAGCAGACCCTGCTGCTGCGCTTCGATGCGGCGTTGACGGCGATGTCGGCTGAGGATTTCGTGCAGCGCGTGCTGGTGGATCGGTTGGCGGCGCGCGAAGTGTGGGTCGGCGGGGATTTTCGCTTTGGCCACAAGCGCGCCGGCGATGTCGCTTTGCTGGGGCAGATGGGCGCGCAGCTTGGCTTCACCGCCTGCACAATGCCGCCAGTGCAGCTCGACGGTGCCCGCGTCTCGGCCAGCCGTGCGCGCATGCTGCTGGCTGCCGGCGAATTTTCCGGCGCCGAGCCGCTGCTCGGGCGGCCGTTCGTGATCGATGGCAAGGTGGAATACGGCAACCAGCTCGGACGCACGTTGGGCTTTCCCACCGCCAACATTCACTTGCAGCAGCGGGTTAGCCCGGTGCACGGCGTCTTTGCGGTGCGTGTGGGCCTGGGTGATGGCGAATGCAGCTGGCCAGGCGTAGCCAGCCTGGGCGTGCGCCCGACCGTGAACGAGGTCAACGAACCCCTGCTGGAAGTGCATCTGTTCGACTTCGACGGCGATCTGTACGGCCAGCGCATGGCCGTACAGTTTGTGGCCAAGCTGCGCGACGAGCAGAAATTCGACGGGCTGGAGCCACTCAAGGCGCAGATGCTTCTTGATGCCCGTATGGCGCGCGAACTGCTGGGGATGAATTCACGCCTGGTCGAGGCGTGAGTCGTTCGCCGGCATTCCTGTGTGGGCAAAAATCCACTAACTTCCAAGTCTTTACCCGCCGTTGGCGGGTGACAACAGCTTAGCAATGGCATTCAGGCAATGACCCACGATTACAAGAGCACGATCAACCTGCCGCAGACGGATTTTCCGATGCGCGGCGACCTGCCCAAGCGCGAGCCGAACTGGCTGGCGGAGTGGGAACGGGTCGATCGCTATGCGCAGATCCAGTTGCTGACGGCCGGTCGCGACAAGGTGTTCGTGTTGCACGACGGTCCGCCGTATGCGAACGGCTCGATCCATATCGGCCACGCGGTGAACAAGATTCTCAAAGACATCACGGTCAAGTCGAAGCTGTTGTCTGGTCATCGCGCGCCGTACGTGCCGGGCTGGGATTGTCACGGCCTGCCGATCGAGATCGCGGTGGAGAAAAAGTTCGGCAAGCCGGGCGACAAGCTCGACGCCGCTGCATTCCGACAGAAATGCCGCGAGTACGCGGCCGAGCAGGTCGACGCCCAGCGCAACGACTTCAAGCGGCTGGGCGTGCTCGGTGACTGGCAGCGGCCGTACCGCACGATGGATTTCAGCTACGAGGCCGACATGCTGCGCGCGCTCGCGCGCATCGTCGAAAATGGCCATGTGGTGCGTGGTGCGAAGCCGGTGTTCTGGTGCTTTGATTGCGGCTCAGCGTTGGCCGAGGCCGAGATCGAATACGCCGACAAGGCGTCGCCGGCCGTCGATGTCGCCTATGACGCCATCGATGCCGTTGCACTGGCCGCGAAGTTCGGTGTGGATGCGGGCGATGCCATCGTCGCAGTGCCGATCTGGACCACCACGCCATGGACGTTGCCGGAGAGCCTGGCGGTATCGCTTGGCGCGGAGCTCGAATACGCGTTGATCGAAGGGCCCTCGCGCGATGGCCGGCGTGTCTTGCTGGTGATCGCCAGCGCCTTGGCCGACAAGGCCGCGCAGCGCTATGGTCTTGAGCATGCAAGCGTGCTCGGCCACGCGCTCGGCCACGCGCTCAATGGCGTGCTGTTGCAGCATCCGTTCTATCCGCGCGTGGTGCCGGTCCTGCTTGGCGAGCACGTTTCCGCCGAGGATGGTACCGGTGCGGTGCACACCTCGCCCGACCACGGCGTCGAAGATTTTGTGGTCGCGCGTCAGCACGGCATCGACATACTCAACTACATCGAGTCACGTGGCACGTTCCGCGTCGACACGCCCTCAGCGGATGGCGTTGATCTGGCCGGCATGCATGTCTGGAAGGCGAACGACGCCATAGTCGAACTGCTGCGCCGACGCGGCGTGCTGCTCGCGTTTGCGAAGATCGAGCACAGCTACCCGCACTGCTGGCGCCACAAGACACCGGTGATCTACCGCACCACGCCGCAGTGGTTTATCAGCATGGAGCAGGCCAGCCTGCGTTCTACTGCACTCACATCGATCAAGAGTGTGCGCTGGGTGCCGGGCTGGGGTGAGGAACGCATTGCCGGCATGGTCGCTGGGCGACCGGATTGGTGCATCTCGCGTCAGCGCACCTGGGGCGTACCGATCGCATTGTTTGTGCACAAGGCCACGCAGGAACCCCATCCGGATTCGGTGATGCTGCTGGAGCAAGTTGCAAAGAAAGTGGAGCAGGGTGGCGTCGATGCGTGGTTTGCGCTGGACCCGGCCGAGCTGCTTGGCGATCAGGCGAAGGACTACGAAAAAGTCACCGACGTGCTGGACGTCTGGTTCGATTCGGGCGTGACGCATTACGCGGTGATCGGCCGGCGACCGGAGCTGCGACAGGGTACCGCCGCGCATTACAAGGTAATGTATCTGGAAGGCTCCGATCAGCATCGCGGCTGGTTCCAGTCATCCTTGCTGACCTCGGCGGCGATTCACGGTCGCGCACCCTATAACGACGTGCTCACGCACGGTTTTGCCGTCGACGCGAACGGCCGCAAGATGTCCAAGTCGCTCGGCAATGTGGTCGCACCGCAGAAGGTGATGGACACCCTTGGCGCCGACATCTTGCGTCTGTGGGTGGCCTCGGCTGACTACCGCAACGAGATGACGGTCTCCGACGAGATCCTCAAGCGCGTCTCCGACAGTTATCGACGCATCCGCAACACCGCGCGCTTCCTGCTCGGCAATCTGGACGGGTTTGACCCGACCCAACATCTGCTGCCGGTGGAAGACAGCCTGTTGCTCGATCAGTGGGCGATACAGCAGGCGTATGACGTGCAGCAGGCTGTGCTGGCGGCGTACGAGCGATACGATTTTCCGGAGATCGTGGCGCGCGTGCAGAACTTCTGCACCAACGAGCTTGGCGCGCTGTATCTGGATATCACCAAGGATCGGCTGTACACCATGCCGACCGACAGCCGCGGACGGCGTAGCGCGCAGAGCGCGATGTACCGCATTGCCGAAGCGCTGGTGCGCTGGTTGGCGCCGGTGCTCAGCTTCACCGCCGAGGAAATCTGGCAGCAGTTGCCGGGTGAGCGCGGCGACAGCGTGCTGTTCGAAACCTGGTACGACGGCTTGAGCGCCGCGCAATCCTCGCCGGAACAGCGTCGTTACTGGGCCGAGCTGTTGGCCATTCGCGATACCGCCTCGCGTGTACTCGAGGGCATGCGCAAGGCTGACCAGATCGGTGCGGCGCTGGAAGCGAAACTGGTGATCCATGCCGACGAAGCCACGCAGGCGCGTTTTGCCGAGGCGGCCGATGAACTGCGCTTCTTCTTCATCGTCTCGGAATGGCAGTTCGCGCCATTGGCACAGCGTCCGGACGACGCAGCAAAAGTGGAGCTGGATGGCGCCGAAGTGTGGGTATCCGCCAGCGTCAGCAGCGCGATCAAATGTGTGCGCTGCTGGCATCGTCGCGACGACGTCGGCAGCCATGCGGAACATCCCGAGTTGTGCGGTCGCTGCATCAGCAATATCGAAGGCCCCGGCGAAGATCGGCGCTGGTTCTGATCTGGCGTGGTGTGCTCCCTCCCCTGCAAGCAGGGGGAGGAGCAAATCCAGGTCGGTGCAGGTTCTGATCAGGCGTGGTGTGCTCCCTCCCCTGCAAGCAGGGGAGGGTTGGGGTGGGGTCGCTCTTGATCTCAACGTCAAAAGCCACCCCCTCCCAGCCTCCCCCTGCAAGCAGGGGGAGGAGCAAATCCAGGTCGGTGCAGGTTCTGATCAGGCGTGGTGTGCTCCCTCCCCTGCAAGCAGGGGAGGGTTGGGGTGGGGTCGCTCTTGATCTCAACGTCAAAAGCCACGCCCTCCCAGCCTCTCCTGTGAGTAGGGGGAGGAGCAAATCCAGATCTCTCCCTGCACCCCTTTGTTTTATCCTCGAGTCTGCACGTCGCCCATCCACGAGTCCTCACTTTCCATGACCAACAAACCCAACGCACTCGTCTGGCTCTGGCTGTCCGCTACGGTCATCGCGCTCGACCAGCTCAGCAAAGTGTGGGCATTACGCGCGCTGCCACCGGCTGGCCTGCCGCATCCGGTGATTCCGGGTTTCCTCAATTGGACGCTTGCGTTCAACACGGGAGCGGCGTTCAGTTTTCTGGCCAGTGGTAGCGGCTGGCAACGCTGGTTTTTCGTGGCGCTGGCGCTGCTGATCAGCGCCATGCTGGTGGTTTGGCTGGCGCGTACACCGCGGCGTGACTGGCGCACCGGTATACCGCTGGCGATGATCGTTGGTGGCGCCATTGGCAATCTGATCGACCGGCTGCACGCGGCCCAGGTCACCGACTTCATTCAGGTGTATTTCCATGAGTGGAGCTACCCGGTATTCAATCTCGCCGACTGTGGCATCACCGTTGGCGCCGTGATGCTGATCGCGTTCGGCATGTTCACGGCCAAGCCCACCGGCAAGCACACGGGCAGCGTGCGATAATTCAGCTCTTTCGTCATTTCGGTACAGGTCGGAGGCGCTTTTCAACGGCGAAGCTGGTTGTCCAGTTTTCAGCTGTTGATCGAGTCACTGGACCCCGGCCTGCGCCGAGGTGACAGTTCTTATCCGAGATTCCGTTGAGGTCTGCTGTGGACATCCTGCTCGCCAACCCCCGTGGATTCTGTGCCGGCGTCGATCGCGCGATCGCCATCGTCGAGCGCGCGCTTGAGTCCTGGGGCGCGCCGATCTACGTGCGGCACGAAGTGGTGCACAACCGCTACGTGGTCGACAAGCTGCGCGCCGATGGTGCGGTGTTCGTCGAGGAGTTGCATGAAGTGCCCGACGGCGCCACCGTGATCTTCAGCGCCCACGGCGTGTCGCAGGCGGTGCGTGAGGAGGCCGAGCAGCGGCACCTGAAGATCTTCGACGCCACCTGCCCACTGGTCACCAAGGTGCACATGGAGGTCGCCCGGCTCGGACGTATCGGCCGCAGCGTCGTGCTGATCGGACATGCTGGCCACCCGGAAGTCGAAGGCACCATGGGTCAGTGGAATCCGGCCAACGCCGGTGAAATCCTGCTGGTCGAATCCATTGATAGCGTGAGCAGGCTTGCACCGAAGTTTCCGCAGCAACTGTCCTACGTCACGCAGACCACGTTGTCGGTGGACGATACCAAGGCGATCATCGAAGCATTGCGGGTGAAGTTTCCTGACATCGAGGGCCCGCGCAAGGACGACATTTGCTACGCCACACAGAACCGCCAGGATGCTGTGCGCCGGCTCGCCGACGCGGTCGATCTGATGCTGGTGGTCGGTTCGGTCAACAGCTCCAACTCCAACCGCCTGCGCGAGCTGGCCGAGAAGCAGGGCGTGCGCTCATACCTGATCGACGGCGCCGAACACATCGAGCGCAGCTGGCTTGATGGCGTCAGGCAAATCGGCCTCACCGCCGGCGCTTCGGCTCCGGAAAAGCTCGTGCGCGACGTCATCGCCCGCCTGCAGTCCTGGGGTGCAGGCGAGGTGCGCGAGCTGGATGGCGAGCCGGAGAACATCACCTTCGCATTGCCCAAGGAGCTGCGCCTGGTCGGCGGCAACACCTCGGCGAACATCTGACCCGGCGAGCGCCATCGCACAGGCATGCGTGCGCGCTGTGGCGGCATTTTGCGGATTCGTCTGAATGCAGACCCTCTCGCAGGGACGGACGCACAACGTCGCTTGCACCATTGCTTGCCGCACCGTAAAATCTACGGCTGTTTGCCGGAATAGCTCAGTTGGTAGAGCGGCGCATTCGTAATGCGTAGGTCGTAGGTTCGATTCCTATTTCCGGCACCATTCGATAGTCCAGAAACATCCAAAACAGGCCGGAAAACCTAGCATTAGCAACGGTTCCGGCCTTTTTTGTGCCCGAAGCCATCCGACGCCATCCATTGCAATCCGACAGTAAGTGGCGGTAACTTCGACAGTAACAGGGATTTTCCCCAAAGCAGTTACTGCCAAAGGCGTTGCCGCCATGCCACTTACCGACACCGCCATACGAAAGGCTAAGCCTGGCACCAGTCCGCGCAGGCTCAGCGACGAACGGGGGCTGTACCTTCTGCTGAACCCGAATGGCTCGTTATGGTGGCGTTGGGACTATCGGCACGCTGGCAAGCGCAAGACTCTGAGTATGGGGACGTATCCGGATACCAGTCTGCGCGATGCCCGCGACAAGCGCGAGGCCGCCCGTAAGCTGCTTGCCGGTGGTGCAGATCCGGGCGAGCAGCGAAAGGCTGAAAAGGCCGCTGGTGAGGAACGCGAGGCGAACAGCTTCGCCGTCATTGCTGAGGAATGGCTCGCACGGCAGGTAGCACGAATGGCCCCGGCTACGCTGGAGAAGGCGCAATGGACGTTCAACGATCTGGTGAATCCATGGATCGGCAACCGCCCCGTGACTGAGATTGATACGCCGGAGATGTTGAAGCTGCTGCGACGTATCGAGGAACGCGGCGCCCATGAAACCGCACATCGTACAAAGCAGCGATGCAGTCAGATATTCCGCTACGCCATCGCCACCGGACGCGCACAGCACGATCCAACTGCTGCTTTGCGTGGGGCGCTGGCGCCCGTAGTATCGACGTCCCGCGCCGCCATCACTGATCCGCTCAAGATGGGTGAGCTGCTGCGGGCTATCGACGGCTACACCGGCAGCTTTGTCGTGCGCTGCGCCATGAAGCTATCCCCACTGCTATTCGTGCGCCCCGGCGAGTTACGGCAAGCGGAGTGGACAGAGATTGATCTTGATGGTGCGCGGTGGAACATTCCTGCCGAAAAAATGAAGATGCGTGCGGAGCATCTGGTTCACCTTTCCAGTCAGGCCGTGGCGATCCTGCGCGAGCTGCATCCACTGACCGGGCGCGGGAAATACGTTTTCCCCGGTGAGCGCAGCGCCAGCCGTCCGTTGTCAGACGGCACAATTAATGCCGCCCTGCGCCGTCTTGGCTTCGACAAGGACACCATGACCGCACACGGCTTCCGCGCAATGGCGTCGACCCGCCTAAATGAAATGGGTTGGGCACCGGACGTCATAGAACGCCAACTGGCACACGTCGAGAAAAACAAGGTACGCGCCGCCTACAACCGCGCTCAGTATCTGGGCGAGCGTATCCGCATGTTGCAGGCATGGGCTGACGATCTGGACGGCCTGCGCGCTGGCGGCAAGGTGGTCGCAATCAAGCGCAAGGCAAGCTGATAAACATCCGTTGAGCGTCGCGCCTAGGACGGCCATCCGAAAATCGGGCACCTTCCCCGACTGGCGCGGCACCTATTGAAGGGCGCAGAGGTGTGCGCTATGGAATTGTCCCCAATGACGCCACTGTCCCTAGAGGATTTGCAGCGTCCTGATGAAGAGCTCGGAATTTATCTGGTCAATACATGGATCGGATTTCAGGCCGAGAGAGCAGGTTTTAGCTTGGATGCCATACCGGACGAATGGGCAGATGCACTTTTAGCAGCATCCGTCAAAATGGATTCCAACCTATTTGAGAATGCAGCGTCTGAAGCGATGTTTCGCAAGGCTTGTGCTGGAGATTTCGCAGCAGCGGGCAGCATGCTTCGCGGGTATCAGAAGTACGTTGCGAGAGCGATGGTCAATGAAAAATACGCTGCTGTCGGAATCAAGCAAACCGTAGGCCGCAAGAAAGGTGGCCAGAAGGCCGCAGTGGTGAAGAAAGCCGCCGCCGCATCGTGGCATGCGAGTTGTGAGCAGAAAGCTCGCGCACTACTTGGCCAAGGCAAATCATCCCGAGAGCTGGCCGGTATCCTTGCTCCACAATTCCACGTCACGCCGCAAGCAATTCGCACCGTCTTGAAAAAAGCGAAAGTGAAGTAAGCACACTTTCGTTTCGGTCTCCACATTGCGCCTGTACGTCATCACACAGGAAAACATCGCAATGCGCACGTTCCCCGAGACTGGATTCCTTCGCCTACGAGACATTGTGGGCGACGTCAAAGCTGGCATTCCCGCAATCATTCCCGTAAGCAAATCTACTTGGTGGCAGGGTTGCCGCACGGGACGTTACCCCAAGCCGACTCACGCACTGGGCGTCAGAATTACATGCTGGCGTTGTGAAGATATCAGGGCGCTCATCGAAGCCACCGCGCCGGAATCTGCGGTATGAACCGCCGCCCCACAGACACCGCCCGCATACCCGACAACTGGCGCGAGCGTTTGCCCGATCCTGACGTGTACTACGGCCAACACGTCGCCAAACTTGGCAAGCCGAACGGCAGCGGCTGGGCGCAAGGCGCCTGCCCGTTCCACGACGACCACAACAAGAGCCTGTCGGTCTGTCTCACTGGCGAGCGTGGCGGCTGGCGTTGCTTTACCAGTTGTGGTGGTGGCGATCTTGTCGGCTTCCATTCCCGCTTGCGCGGCCTGGACTTCAAGGCGGCGGTGCGCGATCTGATCGGGGGCGGCCGATGAATGCCATGCTGAAGGTCGAGACACCCAAACAAGCGGCGGCGCGTCTGGCCGCTGGTGCTGTCCGCGATGGATACAAACCGCAAGCGTTGCACGTCTATGCCGACGCCAGCGGCGATCCGATTTACTGGCGCATCCGCTGCAAGCATCCCGACACCGGCGACAAGTGGACACGACCGATGCGTTGGAGTGGCACCGGCTACGCCATCGGCGAGCCGCCAGCGCCAGCGGAAGGAAAGCCCCTGTATCGGTTGCCCGAACTGCTGGCCGCTGACGCTGCCGTGCTGGTACTAATCGTCGAGGGTGAATGGTGTGCCGATCATCTGGGCAAGCTTGGCTTGATCGTCACGACGTCCGGCAGTTGTAGCAGCGCCAGCTGTGCGGATTGGACACCCATGCGCGGACGTCACTGCCTGCTGTGGCCTGACAACGATGCACCGGGCAGCAAGTATGCCAATGAGGTCGCGGCGATCCTGTGGGCGCTTGGTTGCACCGTCGAGGTTATCGACGTCGAAGTGCTGGACTTGCCTGACAAGAGCGACGTAGTGGACTGGCTGGCGATGCGTCCGGATGCCACGGCGTCGGACGTGCTGGCGTTGTCGATCACTAAACTAGAACGAAATAGAAGCGCAGGCACTGTAATCGCCGAGCTGCCGCACGTCATCCTGACCCGTGGCAGCGACGTGCAACCCGTCGCCGTGGATTGGTTGTGGCCCGGTCATCTGGCCGCTGGCAAGTTTCACCTGATCGGCGGCGCACCTGGTACAGGCAAGACGACGATAGCGGCAGCACTAGCGGCAACTGTTACCAGTGGCGGGCGCTGGCCGGATGGGTCGTGCGCCGAGCGGGGTAGCGTGGTGTTTTGGTCTGGCGAGGATGACAACCGCGACACCTTGAACCCGCGCCTACGCGCTGCCGGTGCGGACATGGAACGAGTGTTCACCGTCGACGGCATGCAAGAGGCTGGCGAGCGTTACCCCTTCGATCCGGCCCGCGACATGGATGCCTTGCATGCAGCACTGGCAACGGTGCCAGACGTGCGCCTTATCGTGATTGATCCGGTGGTATCAGCGGTATCTGGCGACTCGCACAAGAACGCAGAAGTGAGGCGCGGGTTGCAACCTTTGGTCGATCTGGCCGGGCAGTTTAGGTGTGCGCTGCTGGGGGTGACGCATTTCAGCAAGGGCACCAGTGGTCGCGATCCTGTGGAACGTATTACCGGCTCGCTAGCATTTGGTGCGCTAGCTCGTTTGGTCATGGTGACGGTAAAGCAGGAAGCGGACGGCGACCGACCAGAACGGCGCGTGATGTTGCGGGCCAAGTCGAATATTGGCCCCGACGGCGGCGGCTTCGTGTATGAACTGCAACAGGGTGAGCTACCGGGACATCAGGGCATCATGGCATCGTCGGTGTTGTGGGGTGAGCCGATCCAAGGCACGGCTCGCGAACTGCTGGCAGAAGCCGAACAGCGCGACGACGACCACGGCAGCGATGCGGGCAGCTTCCTGCGTGACTTGTTGGTCTATGGCCCGCGCACGGCAAAGGAGATCAAGGGCGAGGCCGCAAACGCCGGTTATTCGATGGATGCCATGCACCGAGCAAAGCGGAAGATCGGAGCTGAGGCAGGCAAGAGCAGCATGACGGGCGGATGGATATGGCGAATGCCGATTGCCGAAGATCGCGCCGAAGGTTGCGAAGATGGCGCACAAAATTGTTCGCCATCTTCGCCATCTTCGGAGCAGTTTCCACCACCTTCGGGCGTCGAGCGAGAGGTCATCAGCATATGAACGCGTTGCAGACCCTGCTTCTAGTGTGTGCGGCACGCGGTTTGCTGACCCGTGACGGCGACCGCCTACACGTCGATGTGCCAAAGGGCGCGATTCTGCCGCCACTTCTGGACGCCTTGCGGGAGAACAAGGCCGAGCTGCTGGCGATCCTGTCGGCAGTACCGCATGCCTGTGCTGAACATTCCCCAAGGAATCTCCATGACGAAGCCTAAACCGCCTGCCGTAGCATCGCCGTCCCGAAACTTGAACGTTGTAGCTGAGCCGGGCAAGTCGCACGAGGCGCTGATCGCCAAAGTGGTCACGGGCGCCAGCGTGCCCGCTGCACTCGTCATCACGGACTTTGCCAAGGGCACGTTTGGAGCGGCGTCGCTGACCGACGTTCTGGACTCGCTGAAGGATCACGCCAGCAAGGTCAAGACCGGTGACCTGGCCCGCGTCGAGGCGATGTTGGGCGGGCAAGCTGCCGCGTTGAACACAATGTTTGCCGAGCTGGCGCGACGCGGTGCGCTGAATATGGGCGAATATATCGGGGCGGCAGAAACCTATCTGAAGCTCGCCCTGAAGGCGCAAAGCCAATGCCGCGCCACGCTGGAAACGCTCGCCGCGATCAAAAACCCGCCCGTAATATTCGCCAAGCAAGCCAACATCGCGCACGGCCCGCAGCAAGTGAATAACGGCACGGCCCCCGTCGCGTGCGCGGAACAAATCAAGAAACCGCGAACCGAACTATTGGAGCATGATCATGGCGAACGGGTGGACTCTGGAGCGGCGAGCGCAGCAATCGGCCGCGATTCGGCGCTGGCGACCGTGGGAACTCTCTAGCGGTCCCCGGACGGACGCCGGCAAGGCCGTTGCGAGCCGCAACCGTTGGCAAGGGTGTATCCGCCCTGCATTACGTGCACTTGCCAAAGCACTCCGCCAACAAGAGCGATTGCTGGAACACCTGGCGACTCACACCTATGGGTGTGATTTACGGAACCCGGCAATTACCCAAGAAACGAGTACGCCAAGCATCAATAGCACCGCTGGAGGTATCAAACCAAACGCAAGAACATAGACGATATTGGTCTTTCGCTCTCGTGTCTCATCGGCCTGGTAATCGTGCCGCTTAGCCTCAATGCAAGATTTGAGAAGCTGTCTTATCTCGTTGGGAAATCCATCAGACGCGGCCCTTGCCGCCAGCATATCGTCGACTGGATCGGATGTGGTGGGCGTCGTAGCCTTCGACGCTTGTGCTGCCAGCTCGCCGTCACTCGATTGAATCACATAACCCGGTGGCGGTGGAGGTATGTTAGATCTGTCTTGAAGCCCATGGCCCGTCGTGGCCTTCGCAGCGGCGGCGGCATCCTGCGCTGCATACACTTCCCACGGCTTGGCGTTGAGATCAGCCGCCAACTCAGCCTCTAGCTCCTCCACTGGCGCCGAAGTCCAGTCAACTTCCTGGCCGCTCAGGTACCTCTTGCACTTTAGGACTGCGTCATCGCGCTGACGATCACTGGCGCGGTATACATGCAAGGAGGTCGCAGCAATCGAAACGACGATCACCATCCAAAGCGTGGACAGGGCAATCCATACGCGCCACCAGCCTCCGAGCTTCCTCATAACCAGTCCCCCTTTCAGAAAATCCTAGGCACATTGCGCGGCTAGCGGCGCTGTAAGTGGCACGGCGGATGTTCTACCGGCCCGCGCACGTCGAGGGCAACGCGAGGGGTGCGGCGAACCTGCCGCTGCACCGCTGCTAGGTTTGCCGACCCGATAAACAAACCTAAAATATCAGGCGAATTGCAATTGCAGGCGAAAAGCAACGAGGGGAGTTAGCCCGAAAACTACACGATAACTCAGGAAGTTGCGTGATCTTTCAACTTCGCAAGCTGTCGAAATTAATTCTTATTGAAACTACCAGTGGTTGGATCATAGGTGAGCGATTTTGGCGAGTCGATTACGTCACACCTGGATTGCTCCTTCGCATAGAAGCAATAAGACAGCTCGCCAGTAGTGGTGTCCAGACGCCATATTGCGGGCTTGGGAATACCTTGCAACAAAGGGTCATATGGCGTTTGCGCGAGGATCGCTTGCCATTTTCCCGTTTGAATAGTTGTGGGCTGTGCAGCTTCATGCCTGCTAGGCCCTTGCAGCATATCGCATCCCGCTAACGCTAAGGTTGCAATGGCAAGAATTGCTAATTTCATCACTCATCCCCCTGCCGATCCATCATGTGCAGCTTAGTGCGTGGTCGTGGATTGGCATTGCACCTGATTCGGCACGTAGCTATAGCAGTTCGTCTGCGTAGTGGTCTGCTGTTGTGTGGGCATCACATAGGGCTGCAATTGCGGCCGTGGCGGCTGCGCCGCTTGATTTTGCAGATAAGCCTGTGCGAAAGCGGCACGTTGCTCCGGTGTCATGGATACGCAGCCTGTCATCCACAAACACATAGCTACCACACAAAGAATTTTCATAGCCCCCCATCATGCTCAGTTCTGCTTAAGCCACTTTTCCGCGACCATAGTAACGTGACTTATAGTCCGTGGATCAATAGTCCACAAGAAGTGACCGTAAGCGGGTGGACATCACCTCTTACGTCGGGCCCGCTTTTCGACTTCTACGCGAACGCGCAGAGGTCAGCCAAGAAGACTTGGCCTTCCGTGCTGGGCTGGATCGTACGTACGTGAGCGGCATAGAGCGCGGCCGCAGGAACCCATCGCTCAAGTCGATGCAGCGCCTTGCCGCCGAGCTATCGGTATCGCTGGATCAAGTGTTCATCCTGGCTCGCAAGCTGGCAGGACAGGTTGAAGGTTTGCCGGCGCAAAAGCGGGTACGTAAGACGCCTGCGCACCGCTAAGCTGTTGAATGGCACAGTGAGCCGAACTGCCATGCTGCCGCGCATGTGCCAGCAAACTGCTGAAGTCTGCTGAAAAGGCGATCGCCTACGTAGGCGAGACCGTCTAAGCCGACAAAGTGCCGAGAAGTGCTAAGTCTCGTGCGCGAATGGCTATTGCAGCCATGGGTAGCCTGTGCCCTATGACAGTAACTTTGACAGTAACTGTCCAGTAGAACATTACAGAAACGGCATAAAGAAAAGCATTGTGAGCTACGTTTAGATGCCTATTTCCGCACCATTGACTGATTCACAGCGTCCCATCCAGACCCAAGAATCCACTGAAGCCCGCATAGCAGCGGGTTTTTTTGTGCCTTAGCATTCGGCATCGCCCCCCACGGCAGCCCGCTCCACGAGTGAACCAGGCTGAGTGCGCGCAGGGCTCGCCTCTGTGGCCGAGAAAGGGGCCTTTCGGGCGAACCTGTAGTTTCTTCCAGTTATCCGGCAGGTCTTTTGGTGACACATTGGCCCCGCAGGGATGCGGAGAGCTGTGAGAGGGCGACACCACAAGCTAGCTACGTTGTGCAGGGCTTTCAGAATATCTGCTGTGTCATACGCTTGCGCTGGATCCATTTGATGACCGTAACGCGCCAAGAGCGACTCTTGAAGACGGGCGACGGCCTCCCAACGCTGGAGGGGGAGCGCCGCTATCCCGACACCGGCGGCTATTACTGCCGCACCCTCAACGGCAAAACAGAGCCAGAGAAGTATCGTTGTACTTGCGTGACCTGTTGTTTCGCCGAGTGCGGTGGCGAGTGTGATTGTTTAGCTTGCGCCGCGAGATGGGCTGATATTTGCCACTTTGCTGCATCTGAGCGCGCCAACACTTTGAGGCTGATCGGCCCAGTCTGATGGCTGACCCGATGAGTCTGGCCTGGTGCCGTGCGTTGATCATGGCAGCAGGCGCTCCGACGTCTCATCCATTCAGCACGAAGTACAGGTTTGACACCTGCCTTCACGTCGATGATCGCCTGGTACCTGCCTTCCGGCTTGTTGGTAGTCCGCGGGTCAAGGTGGGGAAATATCAGGCGAGATGCTTGCTTCGATGCGCGGCTCCATGGACTTTCAAACTCTAAAAGCGCCCCAACTGAGGCAGCGCTGGTTCGCCCGGTGGTGTTTCGATGCCAAGACGAATTCGAAGTGCCGAAGGAACGGAACGTGGTTTTAGTCAGCCCAGGGCGTAGCTATCTCCGTTTGTCTGCGACGCGGTCGTTTCGCGCTGGTCTCCGCTATTGATGCGGGTGGCTCGACTACCCTCCCCATTGCTTGCCGGCGTTATTGTGGATCGGCTTGCAGTCGATCGCGTAAACCGCCTTGACGCTGAATTGGGCGGCCAAGGGCCGCGCGCAGCGAAGCGTCGGTGGTCCAGATTTCAGCGTGGCTTCTTGCGCGCGAGATAGCCGTGTAGACCAGCTCGCGGGTGAGTACGCGGCTATCTTCATCTGGCGGCAGAACGACCGCCACATCGTGGTATTCCGAGCCCTGGCTGCGATGGATGGTGATGGCCCAGGCGCTTTCGTGGGCGGGTAGTGCCCGCGGCGAAAAACTGCGCAGGCCGGCTTGGCCTTCCCGGTCGCTCACCTCGAACCACACGCGCAATCCCTCTGCGCCTTCCAGTGCAATGCCGACATCACCGTTGAACAAGCCGCGGGCGTAATCGTTGTGGGTGATGATTACGGGACGGCCGTGGTACCAGGCATGGCCGGTATCGATCGCAAATCGAGCAGCAAGGCGACGTGCGATCAACGTGTTGATCCCTTGTGCACCGAATGGTCCGTCGCGCAGCGCGCATAGGATCTGCAGCTGACGCAGGCGTTGCAGGGCAACGTCGGCGTCGATGGCGGGCGCCAGCAATGATGGCAGCAGTTCGATGTGGCGCTCGAGCCACGCATCGACGCACACGCGCAGGTCATTGGTGTCGGCGCAGCGGCGCAGATGCAGGTCGCCATCAGCGCGCTTTGCCAGTAGCTGGTCCAGCCAGGTGGGGTTGGGCGTATCGCGCAATGCTTCGATGCCGCGCTGCAGTCCGCTGCCGGCGCGCCAGCTGTGAGTGAGTGTCAGCACCTGGCCAGCAAGTGGGTTGGTCCCCTGAGTGGTCAGGTCCGGCACGTTGTGCAGCAGTGGCGCGAGCATGTTGGCCATGGCTAGTGGCAGCTGGTTCGGCGGCGTGCTGGCGACGATGTCGGCAAGTACCGAGCCGGCATCGACCGAGGCAAGCTGGCCCGGATCGCCGAGCAGGATCAGCACGGCGTCGGGGCGCAGCGATTCCAGCAGCTGTCGCATCATCGCCAGGTCCACCATCGAGGCTTCGTCGACCACGATGATGTCTTCGGCCAGCGGATTGTCTGGGCCGCGGCTGAAGCTGTTGTCCGTGGGTCGGTAGCCGAGCAGGCGATGCAGCGTGCGCGCGTCGGCATGCGGGATCTGTGGCAGCAGATCCTGCAAGTTCTGCAGGAGTGATTTTGGCGGCGGGGTTTGCTGCGTGCCTGAGCTTTCGGCACTGAAGTTGCCACCACAGTCCAGGGTAGCCTGCAGTTCGGCCTTGCCCTTGGCGATGGCTTGCACCAGCCGTTGCGCGGCCTTGCCGGTGGGCGCGGCGAGTGCGATCGACGGCTGCCTGGGCAGGCCGCAGGCGCTGGCGTGATGTAGCAGCATCAGCAGCATGCGCACGACGGTGGTGGTCTTGCCGGTACCGGGGCCTCCGGTCAGTACAAAGAAGCGCGTACCGGGCACGGCGGCAACTGCTGCACGTTGCCAGTCGGTGGAGGCGGATGGCAGGCCGCCGAATAACGCGGTGAGGTCATCGGCCAGGACGTCGGCGGAAATCGGGTATGAGCGATTCCCGCAGCGCCGCAGAATTGCGTTGGCCAGTGTCGATTCGTGCTGCCAGTTGCGCCACAGGTAGAAGTGATTCTGCGCATCGAGAACGAACGGTGTGAACCGCTGGCCGTTGCCGACCCAGTCGTGCTGGCGCAGCGTGGTCAATGCCTCAGCATCGAAGCCGACGTCGGTGTACGGATCGGTCAGCTGCGCGTGGGAATGGCCTTGGCCCTCAGCGGCGCTGGCAGCGCGCACGGCGCTGGCGAGCAGGGGCGAGCCGGTGCGCTTGAGTACCCATTGCGCCAACGCCTGGTCGATTGCGCGCTCGTCGGCTTCCGCGATGGGGTTCAGTGGATGATTCATGCGGCAGCCTCGCGCACACCGGCGAAGGCATCGTCGAGTGCCTCAATCAGCGCCGCCGGCCAACGGCGGCGCCATACGCCAGGGCTGGGCTGAATATCCGGCTGCAGCCCCAATGCGCGGACGAACAGGTACCAGCTGTCACCGAGCTGCCGTTCGGCCGTATAGCCGTCCAGTCGCTGGCGCAGATAACGATGCAGGGCCACGGTGTAGAGCAGGGCCTGCAGCGGGTAATGATGCTCGGCCATCGCTGCATCCAGCGATGGGCCCTGGTAATCGGGCAGGCGCGCGCCAAGCCAGTTGGTCTTGTAGTCGAGCACGTGGAAGCGGCCATTCCATTCGAGGATGAGGTCGGCAAAACCGGTCAGCATGCCGTTCAGGGTGGTCGCGTCGAGGCTGCTCGGCACCACGTCCGCATATCCGTGGGCGATGCAAAGCCGGCGCAAGCGCGCCAGTGGTACCTGCTGCACCGGAAACTGGAATTCGAACTCGACGATGCGCCGATCCGATGCCACATCGATCAGCCGCAGGCCGTCACCCAAGTCAGCATGGCGCACGCGGTCAATCAAACGTCCGACGCGCTCCAGTGCTTCGTCTGCTGGCAGGTTGTTGACCATGATCGCCTGGGAGGTGAGCTGGGTGTTCAGCAGATGGCGCTGCTCAGGCCATACCGGGCCGGGGCCGGCCAGTTCCAGTATGTGGTGTACGGCGTCGCCGAAGCGCGGGCCACGCAATGGATACAGTGCCAGCAGCCGACTGTCTTCGACGGCTTCGGTTGGCGCCGAGGAGGTGCCTGCAACTTCGTCCGCATCGAACGCATCGACGCCGGTTTCATCGGCGGCACCGCTGTCGTCGATCACCACGGCGGCCGCCGCGTAACGGGTCAGGCCACTGAAACTATGCAGCCATTGGAATGCCCGCGAGCGCGGCAGCGGTGCCTGCGCGGCACGTGGCGAGGGCGTCTGCGCAGCTGCCTGATAGCGGATGGTGGCATCGGCGAATGGCGCGGCCAGCCGCATGCCGCCAAGCGTCTCGGCAAGCTGTGCGAGTGAGGCTTCGCCCTCGCTCAGATCGAGCCGTTGCTGTGCCTGCAGGATCAGCGGGTCGATCGCCGCCGATTCCCATGCATGGTCGTCGTCGCTGGGCCGCTTGTCGCGATCGACCCAGTAGACATGCACCGCGTGTACGGCGCGGGTCAGCGCGACGTACAGCAGGCGCAGTCGCTCTTCGAGCTCCTCGCGAAAGTGGCGGCCACGATGCTCGATGAAATCCGCCGACCCCAGATCCACACAACGTCGGCCGACATCGTCGTGAAACCGCAACAGCCTGGGTGAACGTACGCCGCTGCGATCGCCCGTGCGCCAGACCAGTGGCAGAAAGACGATCGGAAACTCCAGCCCCTTGCTGGCATGAATGGTCAGTAGCTGCACCCGCCTGGCATCGCTTTCGATGCGTAGCTGGCGTTCGTCGGCTGCATCCGCATCGCCGTCGCCACCCTCCTGACGCATCTCGACCAGCCAGGCGTAGAGGCCATCCAGTCCCTGGCGCGCAGCTTCTTCGGCCGCCAGCAGTTCGCCCAGATGACGCAGGTCGGTGAGCACGCGCTCCCCTTCGGGCAGCGCCAGCAACGCGGTGGCACGTTCGGCCAGCAGTGCTTCGATCAGCGCCAGTACGCCGCGGGTGCGGATAAGCGCACGCCATGCTTCGAAGCGTTCCAGCTCGCGCTCGAACGCTGCAGGGTTCGCTTCCCATGCGGTGAATTGATCGAGGTTGGTGCCGAGCAACTGGGTGGCCAGCGCGCCACGCACAGCCTGATCATCATCGGGATGCAGCACAGCGTGCAAAATCAACTCGAGCTCACGCGCTACCTCGCCGGCAAAGATGTTGCCGCGACCGCTGCCGACGCAGGGCACGTTGCGGGCGACCAGTCGCGCGCGCAGCGCAACGATCTGGCTGTTGGTCGACAACAAGACGGCGATGTCCCCGGGTGTGACACGCTGTCCGCCGATTTTCTGTTGAGGGTCGTTGAGCAATTCGGCGATGCGGTTCGCGCAATCGTCCAGTGCCATCGATTCCAGTGCACCGAGTGCGGTCACTGTTTTCTTGTCTCCGGCATCGCCGCGGAACGGATGAATGACCAGTGGATGCGCGATTGCCGCCCCATTGACCGTGTACGGCTTGCTATCCGCCTTGCCGGCAGGGGTTACCGGCTGATAGCGGATCTGCGGGTGGCCGAAGCCACCCTCGGTGTGCTCGTACCACGCGTTCAGCGCTTCGACCAGCGCGCGACTGGAGCGGTGATTGGTGGCCAGCGAGTAGCGCTGGCTCGCCTGCTCGCTGGCGCGCAGGTACGCGGCGATGTCGCCGCCGCGGAAACTGTAGATGGCCTGCTTGGGGTCGCCAATCATCACCAGCGCGCCGCGCTCGCGATAGATCCGGTCGAAGATCGCGAACTGGCGCTGGTCGGTGTCCTGGAATTCGTCGATCAGGGCGACCGGAAACGCTTCGTATAGACGATCGGCAAGCACGTTGTCAGCCTGTTCGCCACATAGCCGCTGATAGGCCGCGTCGATCAGCATAGAGAACGTCTGCACATGACGCTGGCGGGCGCGGCGCGGCATCTCCTCACGGCAGGCTTGCGCTGCTTCGGCCAGCACCTCGCCGCGCGTGAAGACGGTGCGCAGCTGCAGCAGTGGGCGTAGTTTCTGCAATGCACGGATGAGTGGATGAGTGGCAAGGATACCGGCGCTATCAACGGCCTCCTGTGTAAGCAGTTGCTCAGGATCGAATGTGTTGGTGAGCGATTTTGTGAGCTGTGCCTCGTCGTAGTTCCGCAACGCAGGCACTATCTCACTGAGTCGGCTACGCAATGCTGCGTTGGACCTTCGATATAGCGCCTTGTTTTCCGCCAATCGCTGCAATTCGGCAATGTTTTCTTCTGTACGCAATGCGGCGATCTGGAGTTCAAGATCGGCCAGCCCACCAGCCTTGATCTGCGCGTCGGCGTTGTTCGACAGGCCACCCAGATCGCGCAGCAGCCCTTCGGGCCCATCTTTAAGCAACAGCTCGGCCTCACGCGGATCGACGGTGCCATTCAAGTAGCGACGCCGCCAGAAATCCTCAACGCATTCACGCTGCAGCTGTTGTTCATCGAACAGCTTGTCGTTGGCAAATGAAGCGCCGCTTTCCAGCGGGTAGTCGCGCTGGATGCGCTGGCACAGTGCGTGGATGGTCGAAACCGGCGCGCGATCGAGATCGGTGCGGGCGAGCTGTATCTTGCGTAGTACGCGCTGGCGACTGTCGTCGTCTGAACACAACGAAGACAGATAGCTTTGCAGCGAATCGTCGTCGGCTGGCTCAGGTGTTATCGAATCCAGCAAGCGCTCGGCTTCGATCAAACGCCGGCGCAAACGCTCGCGTAGCTCCTGCGCGGCAGCGTCGGTAAACGTGGTCACCAGAATCTGCTCTACGCGCAGATCGCGTTCCAGCAGCAGGCGCAGATAGATCAGGCCGATATTCCATGTCTTGCCGGTGCCGGCGCTCGCTTCAATCAGGATCCGGCCCTGCAAGGGCATCCGGCGCCAGTCGAGCGCGGGCAGGGCGGCTGGCGTGATGGTGTCAACGGCGCTCATGCTTTTTCCCCGTCGACGGCAGCAGGCTCGGATGCCGGTGTTTTCAGCAGCATCGTGTGCTGCGGATCGAGCACCTCGCAGACCAGCTCAGTGGCCGCCACGAAGGCGTAGTGCGCGGAACTACTTTTGTCGAACAGCTCCAATCCGCGACTCAACAGCGTGGCATAGCCGGGCGCGTAATCGCGTTCGCCGGTGCGTTTGAAATCGTCACCCTCCCATGCAGCGGCGGCCTTGGCCAGACGATCGTTCGGCGCACTTTTCGCATAGGCCAGCGCGCTCTGCGCAAAGAACAGCAGAGGCTGATTTTCGGCCGCGACATAGGCTTCGATTAGACGTCGCAATCCGTGACGAAGTTGATCCGTATCCTGTGCGCGCACAGGGCCGAGCAGTCCTGGAGTGCCGGCTCCCTTTTTGTCGGACGCAGGTTCCAGATATTTGCACTGCACGGCCTCAGCGTATGTCAGCCGCAGCGCAGCCCAATCGATATAGAACGCCAGAATATCCTTGAGGCCGGCAGCACCGGCTGGCTTGGCGTCGAACAGCAGCAAGCCACCTTCGGCGGCGTGAAATACGCGATCGACCACGCCGGTCAGGCGCAGGCCATCGTGGAGATCGAGGTCGATTGCCTGAGCCTCGGCTTGTGCGCGGCCATCCGCAAACACGCCCTGCGCGTTGTTCAGCAGGCCTTGCAGTGAATCACGCAGCTGTGCGTAAGCCTCGCTACCGATTGCGCCGCCGGCCATCATGCCGGAACGCGCCAGCCATGCCGGCGGCTCGGTGGGCAGGCTGCGGTTGCCGGCGGTTAGCGCTTCGAACAACAGCCGATGATCGACACGTTCCATCCGGTCGAACTGAGCTTCCAATGGTTCGCGATCCGGCCAGCCGGTGCTGTCGAGCGCCTGCAGGCTGATGCCGTGACCACGCAGTAGCGCATCCTTGGCCGGATCGCGCCAGAAGCGCTTCAATGCGCTCAGCGAAATCTCGCCCCTGGCTGTGGCTGCCTTGGCGACGATGGGTGTTGAGCTGAGGAAACGCGGAGAGTCGCTAGCGGATGGTGCGGCGACAAATGCTGGATCGTAGGAAAACAGTCGCGGGTCGTGGCGCAGTTGACCATCGGCATCGCGCTCGTAATAGCGAGCATCGAACGGTTGCAACGGATGCTGGATACGCCACGGTCGTTCGGCTTTTGCATCGTCGGCAATTCCGTACTGCTCATCCAGGAATTGCAGAAGTTCAGCCAGTGGCGCGGCTGGGTTGCGTGGCTTGCCGTCGCGCACGCCTTCGCCGACGTAGCTGATGTGCAGCACATCGCGCGCCGACATCATCGCTTCGAGAAACAGGTAGCGATCCTCGCTGCGCGTATCGCGGTCACCGTGGCGTGGCTGGCTGGGGATACGGTTGAGGCCGGCGTCGCCACTTGGGCGTGGAAACTCACCTTCGTTCATGCCCAGCAGGCAGACCACACGAAACGGAATCGAACGTTGCGGCACCAGCCCGCAGAACGTCACTCCGCCAAGCAGAAATGGTTGGCGCTCTGGCACGCCATCGAGCGCGCCACGCACTGCTTCGCGCACCACGCTCCACGACAGTGCCGTGTTGATGCCGACCTCGGCGGCCTGGGTGCCAAGGCCGGCGGCCAGTCGCCGCAGGGTATCGAGTGCGTTGTTTTCCGCGTCGTCGCGCATGTCAGCAAGAAACAGCGCGTCAATCCGTTCCAGCAACCATTGGCTCCACGCGCTGAGCGAGCGTAGGGTGGCAAAAGCGTCGCGCGCCTTGCGCAGTTCGCCGAGCAGGCGATCGAACTGGCCGAGCGCCTCCACTGCATTGCCGGATACGCCATCCAGCGGCAGGATATTGTCTAGAAGCTGCGCATCAAGAAGTTGATCGCCGGGTAGTTCGCCGCCTGGGCTTTGACCAGCGATCAGTCCGGCGTAGATGCGGTCAAGGCCGAATTGCCACGAGTTTGCATCCGCTGGCGCTGCACCGGCCGCTGCTTTCATTTCGGCGTCCAGGCCCCATGCCACGCGGGCGCGACGCAGCCAGCGCTCCACGGCATCGCGCCCGCTGCGGTCAATCGCAAAGCGTCGTGCCACCGCGGGCACGTCCAGGAAATCCAGCACCTCGCTGACCGTGAAGCGGCTTTCAGCCAGATCCAGCACCTGCGCGAATGCGCTCATCAAGGGATGCGCGCGCGACAGCCCGACATCGGATAGATGCCAGGGGATGTGCAACGGGTCGGCGCGGTACTGCGCCGGTTCGCCGAATACCGCAGGCAGGTAGGGCGCATAGGCGCCGATGTCGGGCGCCATCACCACGATGTCCCGGTGCTGCAGCGTGGGGTCGTCGGCGAGGCAACGCAGCAGAGCGTTCTTCAGCACTTCCAGTTCACGCAGGCGGGTGTGGCAGGCATGTACGCGCAGGCTGGGGTCGCTACGCAGGGTGGGTAGCATTTTGCTCAAGTTGGCGCCATCCGCAAGTTGTTCGCGGATCGGTGCACCAACCCATTCCGGCTGCAGGCAGCGGATGCTGGACTGCAGCCGGGCCAGCAGCAAAGTTTCGCCGGCCAGTGGTTCGGCCTCGTCGAGTGGGTCACGCTCCTCGATCGCGTCACATTCGTCGAGCGTGATACAGAAATCCTGTGCGATACGACCCAGCGCCACCAGCAGCGGATGGCCGATCTCGTAGTACAACGCCTCCGGATCCCCCTTTTGTGCGAGCTGAAAGCGCCGGCTGCGTAGATCCGACCAGTATTCGCGGCAGGGGTCGGGAAAATACAGGTGTACCTGCGTATGCAGCGCATAGGCTCGCAGCGCGGCCAGTACATCGGGTGGCAAATGGCTGACGCCGAATACGTGTAACGGTGCGCCGAGGTGGTTGCTTTCGGCCTGTAGCGCATCGAGCAGCGCGGCGCTGCGCTGGGCGCGATGCGGACGGCCGATCGAGGCTTGTACCTGCCGCCACAGAGCAGCCTGCCAGTCGCGGTTGGCTTTGCCCGAATGCCGCTCCCAATCGAGCATCCAGTCCGGTCGGTAGATCAGGTACTGCGTGTACAGGCCAGCCAGACGTTCGGCCAATTGAAAGCCGCGCCGCGCGGCATCATCGCCTGCCAGGTAGGTGCCGATTTCCGTTGCGGCCAGCATCGGCAGTGCCATCAGCAGGCGCCAGCGCAGTACTTCCGGCCGGTAAGCGCCGCCGATGAGCGCCTCGTCGCCCAGCACGCGGCGGGCTGTGCGTTCGAACCATTGCCACGGCAGGATCATTTCGACGTTGGCGGCGATACCGTGACCACCCTGAGGGCCAGGGCGATGCGCGAAACGGCCAAGCAGCCAGCGCTGCAAGCCCGGATGTGCTACCACCACGGTCTGCGCGGCCAGTGGATTGGCCGGCCGCTGCGCCTCGAGCTGCTGCGCCAGCGCATCGGCGAGCCGTTCGGTGCGGCTGCCGCGATGGACGATCAGGCCGCCTGCGATTTCCGTCATCTATTCATCCTTCATCTATGGCCAGCCCGGTACAGCTTGATGACACAATCCGTACAGCATACCGAGGCGCCGTCCCATACCTTGAGAATATTTCCGGATGCCGATGGGGCGATGTGTCGGAGCCGAAGATGTCGATCTGGTCGCTGGCAGTTCGTCGTACCGTTAGAGCCGGGATTCAAGCGGGCGTGCGTTCGAGCGGTCGTGAGCCGATCGCCACCCGGCTCCCAACCCGAAATCCGAAGGAGACACGAAGATGCGATTCATCGTGATGGTAAAGGCCAATCAGGACTCCGAAGCCGGTGTGATGCCGAGTGAGCGGTTGATGACCGAGATGGGCAAGTTCAACGAGGAGCTGGTGAAGGCCGGCGTGCTGCTGGCGGCGGAGGGGCTACAGCCGAGTTCGAAGGGTGCGCGGGTAAAGTTTTCCGGCAGCAGGCGCAGCGTGATCGACGGGCCATTTGCCGAGTCCAAGGAGTTGATCGCCGGGTTCTGGCTGTGGCAGCTGAAGTCGATGGAGGAGGCGATCGAATGGGTCAAGCGTTGCCCGAACCCATTCGACGGGGAGTCGGAGATCGAAATCCGTCAGGTGTTCGAGGCGGAGGACTTTGGTGCCGAGTTCACGCCCGAGCTGCGCAACCAGGAGGAGCGCATTCGCGCACAGGTGGCGGCGAGGCCATAGATTGTTTGTGGGCCGGGTCCGCGGTTGATCCAGTGAAGCATTACATTCCCGTGAACTTCAGGGCGAAGAACAACCCCACCCCAACCCTCCCCTGATGGGGGAGGGAGCGCTTTTAGGCTACGTGAAAGCGCCCGTAGCGAATGCGTAAGGGTGCGCTTTGCTTGCATCGACGGGGTTCAGATGGTGTGATCGGTCGCTATGACAGCGACCGACACCCAGCGCACCATCGAGGCCGTCTGGCGGATCGAATCAGCCAGGCTTATTGCGAGTCTTGCGCACATGGTGCGTGACGTGGGGCTGGCTGAGGAGCTGGCGCAGGATGCGCTGGTCATCGCTTTGGAACAGTGGCCGCAATCCGGTATGCCGGATAATCCCGGCGCATGGTTGATGACCACCGCGAAGCGTCGCGCGATTGATCGGTTGCGACGAAGCAAGTTGCTTGAGCGCAAGCACGTCGAACTGATGCACGAGCTTGAAGCCGAGCAGGAACAGGCCCAGTCGAAGGTCGAGGCCGGTCTGGACGATCCCATTGGTGACGACTTGTTGCGCCTGATGTTTATCGCTTGCCATCCGGTACTGTCTGTCGAGGCACGCGTGGCGCTGACTTTGCGCCTGCTCGGCGGTTTGGCCACCGAGGAGATCGCACGGGCGTTCCTGGTGCCGGCGTCGACCATTGCGCAGCGCATCGTGCGTGCCAAGCGGGTGCTCGCCAAGGCGCAGATTCCGTTCGAGGTTCCGCGCCCGCATGAGCTTGCCACGCGCCTGTCGGCGGTACTCGGCGTCATCTATCTTGTCTTCAACGAGGGTTACTCGGCGACCGCCGGCGATGACTGGATGAGGCCGGCGTTGTGCGATGAGGCACTGCGTCTGGGCCGTGTGCTGGTGGGTCTGATGCCGCAGGAGCCTGAGGTCCACGGGCTCGTCGCATTGATGGAGATTCAGGCATCGCGTTCGCATTCGCGGGTGAGCTCGTCGGGTGAACCCATCCTGCTGCTCGATCAGAATCGGGCACAGTGGGATCGGCTATTGATACGTCGCGGGCTCACGGCGCTCGAGCATGCGGAAAAGCTGGGTGGCGCGCGGGGCCCGTATGCACTGCAGGCGGCGATTGCCGCTTGTCACGCGCGCGCGCTTGCGGCGGAAGATACCGAATGGGGACGCATCGCAGCGCTCTATGCCACGCTCGCTCAAGTGGCACCTTCGCCCATCGTGGAACTGAATCGCGCGGTCGCCGTTGCAATGGCGTTTGGTCCCACTGCGGGTCTGGAGCTCGTAGGTGCGCTGATGGACGAGCCGGCGCTGGCGAACTATCACCTGTTGCCGACCGTGCGCGGCGACCTGCTGGCCAAACTCGGCCGCCTCGAAGAGGCGCGTCTTGATTTCGAGCGCGCCGCTTCCCTCACACAAAACGCGCGTGAGCGTGAACTCCTCCTCGGGCGTGCTCAGGCATGCGCCGGCAGTTTAGGATACTCGACGCCGCGCTAAGGTACGCGACCGACTGACCTTGCCGCGGCGCGGGGATTTGCTTGCAACGGACGACCGAGCCTTCGCTGCCGCGCGAGGTAATCAGCGGCGCATTTAAAGTCCGATCTGACGGAGCGTCCCACTCTGCTGAAGGACGGAAATCCCGATAGCGATCAGCACCCATGGAAGAATAACCTCACCATAGTGCTTTATGCGCGATCCAAGGACTGGGTGTGAGACTAGACAGTTGGCGCCGAAGCACCACACTCCCATCATCGCGAGTAGCGTCAGGGTTATGACGGCGTCGTCCGACACGGCTCGGCCTGCATAAAGAGGGGTGTAGACCGCAACGTTGTCAGACCCGTTACTGATGGCGACTACGGCGACCAGCCACGCGGAGATGGGTTTTCTGTCAGTGCGAGGCGACTCCCCGACACCGGCGATATCGCCGGCAAACCAGCGCCTGAAGAGCTTCGCGAGTCCGATGCCCAGCGGCACGATTCCTAGAAAACCAACGTACGAATGCGGTACAGAAAGCATGAGCGCGGCACAACCTAGAGCGAACGCAATCAGCACCAGGGAACCACAGACGTGACCCAGCATGACTACACCCGTATGCCCTTTGGATGCGCCCAAAAAGGCAAGAAGCACCGTCAGGTTGTCGACGTTCGTTGCTGCGTACGCGATGACGGAAACCATCAGTAAATTCAGCATCGACTACCTTGGTTTCTGGTTGAAGCTTTACGGAGAAACCCATTCGCAAGCTGCAGGCGCGAAAAGAGTTGGAAGTTTTTTTGGCTGGCCGTTCTGTCCGCAGGTATCGCTTTCGGGCGCCGCAAATCTTGAGTGGCAAGTCAGAACAAGAAGCCGATAAGTTCCTTGCTGAAGGTTTTAATGGAATCTCGCTGAGCCACAAGGGGACAAAAGGTAGCAGCGCGGTGACGACCATCGCAATGGCGCCCTGATGGTCGAACAGCTTGATGCGCATACGGCGAAATGCTCGCGCTCCAGTACCTGGATGACTCCCGTGCGCTCGGCACCACGCGCGCCACCCGCACCGAGACCGGCCGAAACCGAATTCATGCAACTGAGATAGCCATCAAGGCTCGCAGTAAGCGTATCGGCATGGGCGCGGTTGTGCTCCGCAGAAACAAGCGAAGGCCGCCATCGCCTTTGATGCGCCCGATGCCCTTGTCAGTGCAGATTTTCGCTGCAGGCTGCGCGCGTGGGCAGGGCAGAAGCGAGTACAAAAACTTACGAACTCACACTTGGCGTAATTTCTTGGGCGTCATAACAGGACTCTTACGATAATTGTTCTACGTTTGCTTCACGGCGGTGAGACCAGACGTTCGAGTTCACGGCCTCGATACGCGTAGTTCGCGTGTCATTGAGCAGTGACGTGCCACGGACCCTTTCAATCCCCGTGCGCCGCACGGAGGTATGCATGGTAAAGGCGGCTGTAGCGGATGCATCGCTTTCGCTTGCCTGGGGCGCAGGCCTGTTTGCAGGAGGCTATGTTGCGCAGCTCGCCTCGGGTGTCTTACGGGGCTTTCATTCGGAAATTCCCATGATCTGGTTTCCGGGAGCGGTGCTGCTCGCCGCGCTCCTGAGTGCACCGTTGGCAAGCTGGTTGCCTTGCACCGTGGGGATGCTTGCTGGCCTCGCGGCGATTGCGTTGACGTTTCAAATAGAAGTACTCCAAGCGATGTTTACGGCGCTCCCTGTCATTTTGGTGGTGCCTGTCTTCGCGTACTTCATCTTGCGTCGGCAGAGAAATATGCCGGCATTTGAAGATTTTAGAGCGGTTGGCGGATTTCTGATACTGGCGGTTGTGCTTCTTCCGCTAGTCAGTGGAACGGCTGTCTATCTTGTCAGCAGCTATGCGACATTGCGTGACGTAGCCATTGGTGGGTGGCTAAACACGGTATGCGCCCACGCTTTAGGCTATGTCCTCTACGTGCCCGTTTGGCTGAGCCTGGCGAACCCCAAGTGGTGGTTCCAGCGCGACAGGCGGGATTCGTCAACCGTGGCTATCGCAGTTGTTCTGCTCGTCGCGCTCTGGTGGACGTGGCTAGAATTTGGCACTCAGCCCATAGTCAGGCCGATGCTGCTGATTGCCCCTATTCTCATCGTCATCTGGGCTACGCTTCGACTGCGCATGCCTGGGATTTGCCTCATGTTGCTGGCGATTGCGGTTATCGCCGCCCATATGAATCTTGCGGGCTTCGGCCCATTCATGGAGCGGGGCGACGAACACTCTGCACTAAGTCTTCAGCTCTGGACGCTTACGTTGTCCATGGCATCGTTGCTGTTGGCTACGCTGATGGAACAGCGTCGATCCGGGCAGCAAGCGTTGGTTAGCAAGCATCGTGAGGTGCATGATCTCGCTCTGCGGCTGATCGCGGCACAGGAGCAGGAACGCACGCGGATCGCTCGTGACTTGCATGACGACATAAGCCAGCGGCTCGCGTCGTCCTCGATAGAGCTCAGCGCGCTGCGCCGCCGGGCCGATCCCGCGTTGCGCGGTGACATCAGCCAGGTCCAGAACGAACTGATCTCGCTATCGAACGACCTACGCCATATTTCGCACGAGCTGCATCCAACCATGCTGCGCCAAACGGGGCTTGTGGCAGCTCTGAATGAGCTCGGCGTGACCCACGGACGGATGGAAGGTCGTGAGATCGAATCGCATATATCTGCGCAGGCGGATCTACTTTATGACGAGGCCGCTCTATGTCTTTATCGTGCAGCGCAAGAGACGATCAGCAATGCGATTCGACATGGGCACGCGCACCATATTGTGGTGTCCCTGGAAGTTGGAGGTTCGTTTGCGGAGTTAACTGTCGTTGACGATGGCAGAGGATTTGAGGCGGGAAAATCGGGCGAGGCTGAAATGCCTGGTCTAGGCTTGGTAAGTATCGATGAGAGGGCAAAGCTACTGGGGGGTAGCTTCGACATTCGCACCGGCTTGGGAAAGGGGACAAAAGTATGCATACGCATCCCGATTTCACCGTATCCATTGCACTATCCGAGATATCAGGGGGACAGCGTTCCCGGATCCTAGTGGCAGACGATCACCGCATTGTCGCCGAAGGCATCAAACGCCTGCTTGAAGATGATTTTGACCTTCTCGAAATCGTTGTCGACGGACCGGCTCTCATCAATGCCATACATCGGCATTCGCCGGATCTGGTCATCTCGGATATCACCATGCCGGGCTGCAATGGCCTGGAGGTGCTTAAGCAGATACGTGCCGAAGGCAGTAGCGTACCCTTTATCTTTCTGACCATGCACATCGAACCAGCTCTCGCCGTATCGGCAATGAGCGCGGGCGCCAATGGTTACGTATTAAAGTGTTCAGCTGGTGAAGACTTGCTCACCGCGGTGCGCCAAGTGCTGCTTAGGGGTACCTATGTGACGCCATCATTGGGCGCGCGATTCGTCAGTGGCAATTTGTATGAGTTGAATAGTCTGACGGCCAAGCAACGTGAGGTGCTGCGGCTTGTTGGGCGAGGTCTCAGATCGAAACAGATCGCCGGAGATCTTGGAGTTTCAGTGCGCACTGTTGAGGCGCACAAATACACGATGATGCAGATACTTGGCGTGCATTCGACGCTCGAACTGGTACGTCGGTCCGAGGAGCTCGGCCTTCTCTTTTGAAGCTTGCGGATTGTGCTTAGTCCGGAGCGGTATTTTTACCTAGCTAAATTCAGTTCAATTTCTCTAGCAGGGAGTTCGCCCACGAACGAGACTCGTCACAATTCATCATTCATGACGAGTGGGCAGCATAGTGAATCGAGCCACAATCATTCTCGCGGACGACCATCAGCATATCGCCACGCAGCTTCGTTATCTGCTTAGTGAGACATTCGAGGTAGTTGCCGTTGTAGGTGATGGCCAAGCTCTGGTCAAAGCGGCGGCTCGATTGCATCCAGACATGGTGGTGACTGACATAAGCATGCCGGGCATGGATGGCATTCAGGCGGCGCGGGAAATGCTTACTCGTCAACCCATGCTTCGCATCGTATTCATCACGGTACATGAGGATATTGCGCTTGCGCGCATAGCGATGGAGGTCGGGCAGGGCTATGTGGTGAAAGCATCTGCGGGGGACGAGCTGGTCGAAGCAGTGAACGCGGTGTTGAATGGCGGGAGGTTCGTTTCCGCCTCTCTGGGGCCGCTTGATGATTCGTTTTGATCATGGCATCGAATCCGAGGCTCTGTTAAATGGCGTCGAAGCAGGCTTGCAGAGAATGCCTTGGATGATCTTGCCCTGTGTTATGTGCAGACGTGCCCTCCATATCACTGCGAGCTACGCTTTACAAAACGTCATTCATGTCTGCAAGACTCGGCACGAGAAGCCGGCGCGGAGCACGCCACATGGGGGTGCGGAGATCGTGAGCCACACGCAAGCTTTGCAGAGCGACGGTATAACCGGGGCAACGCTCGAAGCTGAGAGACCCTTCGAGCCATGGGAGCTTGCCAATGCGCAGATGAGCCCATTCAACCTGCGGTCCCGGACCACATGGTTTGGGCCGGTAGCTCCAGCTCGGCCCCGCGTTTGCTGGATGCGCGATCACACGCAGTCGATCGCACCATCGATTGTCAATCAACTGGCGCCACCGGTCTTCGCGCTGAGTCGGTGGGCAGTCCACCTCGTGCCCGTCGATTCGCTGGAGCTCGACAAACACCACAGCGTCGTGCGGCAGCACCCGAAAGAGAAACCCAAGTACCGTCGCGCAGTCCTGATCGCTGGCAAGCACCCAGCGCTTTTCCGCGTAGAGGAGGCGGCTCAAGGCATCGTATTCATCAGGCGATGGGTTGTGGCGATCCATGGCATGGGCCAATTTCATAAACTCGGCGCGATCTTTCTTGCGTTGCGGCAGGCGAGGGATCCTTAGCGCAGGTGCGCGGCGTGCATCTTTCACACTTGGGAGGAGCGCGCCGAAGATGCGCTGCACGGACTCATCCGGGCACCCCATGATTTCAGCGATTTGCCGGGCGGGAATGCCGCTGACTATCAGTTGGCACACGATGGGTACCGTCGTGATGCGCAACGATCCGCGAGGAGGAGCCTTAAGGCCTATCTGATCAGCAGTCGCTTGGTGTACGCGGCGCTGTAAGTCGCTGGCATGAACGGTTTCCCAGTGGATGAGCCACAGTGCCTGGGCACGGGTGACGTTCTCCCGAATTCCGGTGGAGGCCGCCTCGCGCCACTGCTTGATCTGGCGACGTTGAGTGCGTTCGCGCAGATCAGCCAAACGCGCGATGAGCTCGGTCGGCAACTCCTTAAGATCGCGGGCCAGCACCCACGCCTGGTAGAGCGGGCGAAGATGCAAATAGTGGTGGAGCCCGGTGAGCGGTGAGCTGTGCCCCAATAGGCGCGCCAATGACTGCGTCCACGTGGCGGGCAGACGGTTGGGCGGAGCCAGCGCCGCGTCAGGGCACAGTGTCAGGACCAGGCTGGCTACCCGGGAGGGTTTGAAGCGCTCGGGGTCAAGTCCTTGTAGGGGCAACGAGCCGAGGCCAGGAATCTCCCAGGAGAGCATCTGCAACATCAGCCAATTGGCCGCAGAGTGACGCAGGCTGTGGAATGTGATGTTTGGATCGCCGGTGACCTCACGAAGCGCGGTGACCAGCTGATAGCACTGATCCCGGGAGGGTGGTGCCTGCGCGCGATCAGGCGTAGCGAACAGGTACGTTTTCGTCGGAAGACGACCCAGTGCTGTGAGTGTCTGCGCATGGGCATGCAACCGTTGTCGTTGATCGGCGGAGAGCAACTCATGCAGCGGGATATCTCGACGACTCGAAGTTCTCTTAAGAGAACGGTCCGCGTGTGCGCGGATCTCGAGAGTCAGGCGCCCGTCGGGAAAGATCTTCAGGTCGCTGAGCCGAGCGTGCGTGAGCTCGCGCAAGCGACACGCCGAGGCATAAGCGACCTCCCCCAGAAGGCAGCTTCCAGTTTCCGTGGGCTTCATCACCTTCACGCGGTTCACCGCGCGCGCCACCTCCTCATCGGTGACCACGATCGCGCGAGCACGGTGGGGAAAGTTAAGGTCTTCGATGTCTTCCAGATCGCATTCCTCCAAGATCGGGAAGTGCTGGGTGGCGAAGCGGTGCAAACGGAACAACTGCTGGGGCGTCTGTTTGTCCGAAGACAGGCGTGGATCGGCGGCCGCCAAAAGGATGTTTTCCCAACTTTGTGGATCCGCCTGCCAGGTGCCGTCTTCATTGCAGACAAACGGCATTTGCAGGCCTGCGGCACGTGGCACGTGACGCAAGGCGGACAAGTAACGGGCCACCGAGCTGGGTTTGGCTTTATAGGTGTCGAGATAGTGTTTGGCCAGCGACGCCAGTAATCCGCACAGCGGGTCGGGTGCTGCGTCGCGCCGCCGGTCAACTGCGTCGATGATGGACGCCCTGTTGGATCGCTTGTCTTTCAAGTCCTTTTGCAATTCCTCAAGGAAGACGCTACTGACCGCAGGAGCCGCGGGAAGATCGGCCGACCAGCTTCCGCTCGTCAGCGTCATTTCTTCCTTGCGCTCCTTCACTTCCTTGAGGTGCTCATGAACCAGCAATGGTAGGCCTGACATCACGCGAGCTCGTGCGCAGGGCAATAAGGGCGTATCGGTCACCTTGCCGAGAATGAGCGCGACCAGCCAGTCCGGCGCGTCGCGTCGTACGCGCATCTTTGCCGCATCAAGAAACTTCTCCAGGCTGATGTTTTCGCCGAGCTTGGCCAGCAGGGAATTGAGTACGTCTGCTAAGCCCTGCTCGCCCGTCAACAGCGTTTCGCGATCCCTATAACGCGCATGGAAGGCCCGAAGAGCGAGGGCTGCCTCCGGAGGCGGTACGATCCAGGGAAGATCCACCGACTCATTTCCCTGAGGGACGTCATCATAGAGCAGTATTTTCAGCGGTATACGCGCTAGCGCTTTCAGCTTGGGCTCCATAATCAGGCCACCTCGAGTGGCGCAGAGGAATAAGATTTCTGCAGCGGCCAGGTCCGGCGTGAGTTCGGCGGGCGGCAAATTCAACCGCCAGGCGACATAGCATTTTTCCAGACGGTCTGCGACCGCCGCTCCTCGCTGGCATGGCGAGCTCAGTGGGCTCGGCGTCGGGTGATAATCCGTCAGCGGGCCGGGGACATCGATGCCGGGGTAGTCCGCAGGTACTACGACCTCATGTACCACTAGCATCAACTGACGCAGCCTGGGGTGCTTAACGTCAGGATGGTGTTTGCGCCAAGTGTGCTCACGGTTATACAGATGCCTGAGCTCAAGCGTGCCGCGCCTGGCGACCAGTTGCTCGAAGAAATCGGCCATCTCGATGGCCACCTGACGCATTGTCTGGGCGAGTTCTTCGGAAACGGACATGCGGGCCAGGACATCGTCTGCGACAACAAAAGTCATTCGTCGGTCCGATGGGGATTCAGGAAAACATTCCTGAGGTGACGGATGAGTGGCATGGTTGTGTCGCGCAGAAGGGGGCCGCTGGAATGGTGCAGTGGCCGAAAGTCTTCTCGGCCCCATGCGTGATGACCCAGTAGCGAATCGATGGCCGCTGGCGGGTAGTTGCCCTCGGCGAGGACCGAACGGGCGGCGTAACGCAGGCCCGCTGGCGATATGCGTTCACCGTGTGCCTTCCACGCATTGTGCAGATCAGCCATGCATACAGGACGCCAGAGCCACTTACCCTTCTGCACAATGAGTTGTCCCATCGGTGGGGACCGAGCGCCGGTGTTTTCTCCGCGTAAGGTTCGCTCGGCTGCGGCGAGTGATTTACGGACCTCGTCGCCGAGGTCCGGATGGTGTGCATCGCGCAGGGCATCGGCCAAGCGCGAGAGCCCCATGTGGTCGATGTCGTCCAGCGGCAGCGAACGCAAGTGGTTCCCTTTGTCTGCAAAGGTCCAATAGTCACTCGTGATGGAAAGTGTTGTCCCTTTGCGCCAAATATTGCGACGAGCCCTTAGCGCACGTCCTGCAGTGAGTTCGAAAACGGTCAGCAACACCGCCGTATTGATCCGTGAAGCAGCATCCCTTCCACTGCGAACAACTAATTGCATGGCGCGTTTGGCGTCTCCCTTGAGAAGGGAGTGACCTTTTCGAACCGCCTCAGGCGTTAGGCAACGACGGGAACCGACCCGTCCCTCAAGTGGAGTGATGTCAGGCGTCGGGAGGTCAAGTTTTTCTCCGCACAACGCCTGCCATGCCTTGACTTGGGTATTTATGAAAATCCGCGCAAGCTGGGACCTGGGGACGTTGGTGTAAATCGCTTGCGTGCTTGCGGCCTTGAACAACCACGGGGCCACCAGGCACGCAAGCCCCGGGTCAGTCGTACCGGCCTGGGTCAGCGCGGCCAGATGCATACCCATAGTGTTGCCGGCAGTGGCGCGCATACCGGGGTAGGCAGTCGCCAGACGTTTGGCCATCTCATCGATTGTGTGCGCCCACCTATGGCTAGGCATTTTCACCAGGTGTGACGTTTCGTTGTCATCGCTTTCCCAACGGGCACCGACTTCGATGAGGGTATGCGCGAGCCAGATAGCTATGGTGGGGTGGATGGGCAGCACGATGCGCTCGAGGCTGGAGTGCAGCCAGTCTGGGTCGCATTGCGACATGGCAAACGGCGCAGCCAACGTGGGGAGAGGTACTTGCAGCGTTGCGGTGATGTCCCCATTGCAGCGATAAATACGTAACCCCGACTGCGTCCGGTTGCGTGGGCTATGCAGCGCGATTCGCGATAGTTGCCGGATGCCTACGCCAAGCACGGTGACGAGGACTAGCGAGAGCTTCGTATAGGGCGAGCTTCTAGGTGCATCCCACCAGAGCGGCCCCAGCCCGAGATCCGTCTTTTGCGCGCGAATCCAGAGATCCTCCCCTCCTGTATCGAGATCCTCCTGCGAGTGCGTGGCTGGACGCTCTGCCAGGGCGATGGCGGCGCGTCGCTCATTGGCAGTTGCGCTGGGGGATAGTCGGATCTCTACACGAGCGGAACCTATGGGCCAACGATCGCCATCGCTGGCCGGTTGGTCAGCATCGCCTTCGGATGCCCAGTCAGTGGCGTCACACTCATTGCCCTCGTCCTCGGCTTCAGATGCCCAGTCAGCGGCATCACACTCATCGCCCTCATCCTCACTTTGGTCGAGGCTTGGAGAGCGGGTAAGCACGCGAGGTGGAAGATTGCCATGATGGCCATCGGCCGCGTCTTCGTCCTGGCTGGACACGTACAGGTACTGGCGAAGATCCTCGCAATCCTCCAATCCGTCGGCTTCGACTCTCGGACCTCGCATGCCACGCTGGATGCCGTAGACCCCAGGCCGGTCCGCATTGACGTTTCTTCGGGCCGAATCGTGTAGCAGTTTTCCAAGCGCTATGAGGGTATCTTGAGCGCCATTGGTGCTGGAAAATACCTCTTCGTCATCACGGGTGTCGCCTTGGACGGGCAGGCATTGCACGATAGCCGCTACCGAATTCAAGGTCTCCAGATCCGCCGGCGGCGCGTACGCAAAGCCGCTCCCGGACCGAGGTGGCTCAGCGAGGCGACGAAGTTCTAACCCGACCTTGTAGCAGCGCTCGTCAGTGAAGACATCGGGCGATCTCATTCGCGCCATTAGGATCGTGGCGATCAACGTGCCGTGCACGGGTGGATCGACGTAGGTCAGTGGCGTTGCCAGCGCGCAGAGTATAGGCTCTTTGAAATACCAGCCATGCATTCGTAGTAGTGAGGTGACCGGTTTATTCAGTGCAACGTCCAGCTCAAAAAGAAGAGGCTCCTCATCAATGGCCTGACATGCCCGAAACCATTCAGGGGCGTCAGAGGTGTCATTGAAAAGGTGTAACAGCGTCGGAAGCACCCACCGCAGGCCGACGCGGCAATGGTCGACAAACGGTGGAACGGCGGTCATTTCACCTGAGCTGCTGGCGAGCGCTAGGACGGCCTCGATCAAGGCAAGAGCGAGAGATTGATGCGCAGGCATAACAATGTTGTCACTCATATCGTCGTCCCTGCGGTCTCGATGATCGTTTTGCGGCGGGTGTACGTTCGTGATGCGCCCGCTTCCTGGCGGACGCGTTTGACCGACCGTTTTGAACAACTGAAACGTCTAGCCAACTCTTCGATCGAAAGATCCATCACGCTGCAATGCGATGTCCGAAGCAGCCGACGCAGTAATGAGGTTCGATCTCTGAGGTTGTAGCGCGCCAGAGCGATCTCGCGTGCCGGCCATTGCGACCAAAATCCTGCAGTGAGATCGGAGGCTGATATAAGGATTGCGAGCACGTATACCGCGATATTCCGTTCGTTGGCCTGGTGAAGAGCGCTCGTATACGCGTCGATGCCTCCGACGACACGGAGCGGCTTCTCCTCGGTGATCAGCACCGTGCCCGAGGACCACAGTGGCACTGCATGACCAAGCGAGAAAGGCAGAAGCGGCACGTTCGTCGAGCCGTCCTTTAGCGGGATATCTGTGTGAAAGCCGACAAATTGTTTGACGGAAAGGCGTTTCACTATCGGTACAGTCATACGCGGCCGTCCTCCGCGGTGTGACAGTTTCCCGTGAGATCGGGGAGGCCACTGGCGACAAGGTGCTGAGGCAGTACGTTCGCGTTTTGAGGGGGGATGGGACGAGAAGGCATGAATGTATCTCCCGGCTGATGATCCTAGTTTGAGGCCGTCCGCCGAGGGTTCTTGCCAGCAAACCCCCTTCTCAAGCTCGTTCTACGGGCAGAAAACACATATGGACCCAAATTTTGGCCCAAGCAGCTGATCATCACGTGGTGAAGGTGCCTCCTTTTGCCTTCTGGGGAACTCGCGCCCTCGTGCCGCAAATTTTCGCGGCCTTGCCACAATCCAAACGTGTGTCACATACATGCGGCTGGCGGACGCCAGCTCTATGTGAGGAGTGACGCTGATGAGCAAGCCCGTCTGGATACCAGAAGAACGCGCCCTGGGGATTCCGACGCTCGAAGCGTTCGCAGGCACATGGCAAACAGAGCGACTGCCGGAATGGAAACGCTCCCACGCCCGTACGGTAGGAGAGGCACTGGATTTTTGGGTGCTACCGTCGATTGGCGATCGTTCCTTGGATGCCATCGCGCGTGCGGATCTCCTGGCTTTCCGTGCTTGGATGCATTCGCATGACCGCCATCCTTCCGCAGCGCGCATCAATAAAGTGGTTGGAGTCCTTGCGGCCCTCTTGCGCGAGGGCACACAGCGTTACGGGTGTCCAGATCCGACCATAGGACTTAAAGCTTTGCAGATTGTGGAGCCCGATATTCATCCGTTTTCGCTGGCGCAGATGGAGGCGATCCTCGGCGCACTGGAACCGCGCTGGGCCGATTATTTTTCGGTGCGCTTCCTCACAGGTCTTCGCACGGGCGAAGCGGATGGATTGATGTGGGCGGATGTGGATCTTCAGGGCGCCATGTTGTCGGTGAATCGCGCTTGGGTCGACGGCGCATGGGAAACCCCTAAAACCCGTGCAGGCCGACGTGATGTGGTTCTCGCGGCGCCGGTCGTGGCTGCCCTTGAAAGGCAGCATGACCGCTCCGGTCGTGGAAGCCTGGTCTTCTGTTCGCGCAATGGCACGCCACTGAATCGACGCAACGTCACCCGGCGGACGTGGTACCCCATGCTGGATGCCTTGGGCTTGACGCGCCGGCGCGCCTATCAAACGCGGCACACCTACGCCACGTTGATGCTGGCTGCCGGGGAGAATGTCGAATTCATTCGACGCCAGATGGGGCACAGCGATGCGCGGATGCTATTCACGCGCTACGCACGTTTCGTTCCCAATCTCACCCGGCAGGACGGCACGGCGTTCGGTGCGCTGGTCCGGGGTATCGCATGACAATGGGTGAATACCGCCAGAGCATGTGAGTGAGAAGGGTCGGACGGGTGGTGTGTTTTGTCGGTGCTGTAAGTCGTGGAGATCCTGAGCGGTGGGGGCTCTTGCGCTACAGGCGAGGAGTGGTATCCATGAGGTGAATCACTCTACGGACAAGGAGCTCCTCATGGAAAAGATCCACGGTTTCACTCTCACGGAAATCTTCGAGCACGCATCGATTAGCACGTTGGATGTGTCGTTCGAACAGTTCTGCAGCTCTCCGGTGACCACGCTTCAGTTGGTCGGCCAATGTGACGCGATTGACATCATGAGTGCGATATTTCGGCCCTTGCTACCTGTGCAGGTCAAACTTCGGCGCACGCTCGAGGCGCAGTGGCAACTGGAGGGTAATCCGGCAGAGCCCCATCGGCGGCGGAACACGACACATCAACCTGACGTTCCGATGGTGTGTGGCCACCGCATCGCGTTGGCCGCCTGATGACGATGGCATTCAACGAGGCCGTGTCCGGCACCTGCCAAATCCAGTGCTGGGCGGTTAGGCCTTGCACGCACCCATTGGCCTTCGGCGTTCCCCTTTTTTGTTATTGGGACGAGGACGGACGTTTGGTTGAGACGGCAATCACGCCACTGCCGCGCATGGGCGAACAGTGTCCGCAGGTGGGCGAGGTCCTCGCCTCCATCACCGAGCGGCCGAGCCTGCAGTTGATTCTCGACGAGGCACTGGAGGGTACGCCTCACGCCGTCTTCGATGCCATCCACGCGCATCTCGTGCACAAGTGGCTGATCTCACCCGAAGGTGAGTCTCGGGAAGTCGATCGGCGTGATCCCGTGGCTGGCGTCCTCATCACTCCAGAGGGTGAGATCGCCGCCCTGGTCACCGGCATGTATCGGGATGTCATGGGCGTCATCACTGTCGAGCGACGTGTGCGCGGTGCAGACGTTCGCGTCCGCTGGGTCGCACCCTGGCACTTCACCGCTGACCGCGAAGGGTTCGCCGTCGCGTGTGAGGGGTTGACCCATGAAGATCTGCTCGCCGGTCTGGACGGGTTGACTCCGATGATGGCCATCGAAGGGGTTGCCCTGTTGCTCAACGATCCCCGACGCATGGTGCCGAATCTGGTGGCTGGCGCGCTCATCACCCGGGTCATCGCGGAGCTGGGCGACACGCATCCGGCCCGCTGTCGAGGGTTGGCCCTACTCGATCAAATCGAAATGGCGGAAGGCCACCTCTCGGCGGCCGACTACGTGGACTACACCGATGCTTTGGCCCTGTTACGCCAGCTGCTTGTGCTGGTTGCCGATAAGCGTCAACTCGGAAAAGAGCCTCTTTACGACGAATTGGCTTGTCGGCCGTCGTGGCAGGACCTGTATGAGTCCATCGTGGACGCCATGGTACGTGTGCATCGAGTCCTGGACGGCCGTGCACCGGAACGGAATCTTGTGCGCTCGTCGATCGAGCAGGTGGCGCTAACCAGTCGCGACGCCTACAGCGAAAAGATGCGCAGTTTGCGCGGTCGCATCGTGTCCGGCATCGGGGATCTGGCCGCGCACCCGCAGGAGGGGCGGGCCGGTGAAAGTGAGCTGGAAAGTCGCTTCCGATACATCGCGCGACTACTGGGTACGTCGGGGTGGGAGATCGCGCGTCCGTACGAGGCCGGCGTCCTGGCGGCCGCCATCGGTGGATGGTGAGGAATAGGGCAGAGATGAGGGGGAGGATGTCAATCGGCGACAAAGCGGGACCACAACAAGTATCTATTAATGGAGGAAGGCAATGAATGAATCTCTGAAGGCTTTTAAAGACGGCTTCATCCAGGGGGTCCGGGAAACGCCGCGGGGTTTTTTTGCACCTGTCTTGGCCCTGTGTCACTGGCTAAACCGGGTCACGGACGATGCCATGAGGGGGAAGGGGCGCAAGGATGAGCGTCGCCCCATCATTCACTCTGAGCCCGATCAAAGGATGGAACCGTCTACTGTCGACAGCAATGCGGAGCGGTCCAAGGACACGTGGCACGCCACCCTGACTCATCTGCTCGAGCGAATTACGGTGCTGGAACAGCGTCAGGACGAGCTGGATCGGGTGATGCGATCCGCGCGTGAAGTGCAGGGGCCGGACGATTCGGCCATCGATGAGAAGGAGTAGGTCCTCGATGTTCAAACCCCGATGCCCAATGACACCGCGTCAACGTGATCCGTTGGATGCTCAGTACGCCGACCTGCCCGCCTTACGGCGCGAACTGGCGACGATGAACGTTAATCCACAAGGAAAGCGCGCGCACGGGATCTCTGCGAAGAGTTGGTCTATCTGAGGCGAGCGGCGCAGATCGACTGTGCCGGCCGTAGGCTTTGTGTTCATGTTTAAGGAGAGGAAAATTGGACTATGAAACCGTTGCACTCGTTATTTGTGGAGGAATCCTTTTCATTGCCATGTTCAGTTATATGGTTATGAAAGGAAAACCTACCCATGTGCCGAGCAGAAGGTCAGCAAAACGGCGTGCTGACTGCAGTCCGTACATTGGCCCATGCAATGATGATCCAATGCGCGTCAACCCCGCCACGGGTCTACCGATGGCAGATCAAAGTATCGACATCGGTGGCAACGTTTACGGAATGATCGATCAACACCTATTGTCTCTGAATGCGACTAGCGGCCTTCCCATGCTAGATAGTGGTCTGGATATCGCTGGCCATATGTCCGGCCACTATCCGTGCACTGGCGTAATCGATGCGGATTCGATGGGCATCAACCTCGCCACTGGTCTACCCATGACAAACCACGGTATCGACATCGGCGGCATCGTTCACGGAGAATTCGGTCAACACATGTTGTCTTTTAATCCAGCTAGCGGCCTTCCAATGTTAGATGGTTGTATCGATATCGCGGGTAATGCGTTCGGCCAATCGAGCTGCCTTTAGATAACCTCGTCGAATAAAAACGCCGGCGGCGCTTTCCAAACAGTGCCGCCGTTTTTTTGGCGGTCCGAGCTAACTATCGACAGGTAGATTTACCCCGGGGAAAGAGGCGAAGTCAGTCCGACTTCACCTTGAAATCGCATCCCGGCTGGCCACCACCATCGACCGGTGGCACCACGACCACCACCATCAACAGCGCGCGCGTGCTATCAGCCTGGAATTGCTGCCAGCGCTTCGCGAATTTGCTGTGCCCGGTGCGCGGACCACTCCCGCCACTCGTCGGTCGCCAGGTCCCG
>Ga0302234_10000217_pt1 | contig 47819 bp, 30 predicted proteins | sample II_Palsa_N3_2_FD_193576 | JGI IMG/M metagenome (GOLD analysis project Ga0302234, IMG submission 193576) | Peat permafrost microbial communities from Stordalen Mire near Abisko, Sweden - II_Palsa_N3_2 | ecosystem: Environmental > Terrestrial > Soil > Palsa > Peat permafrost | place: Sweden... | reverse complement strand
CGGACTATCCGGAAGCCCACAATAACCTGGGTAATGCGCTGCTGGCGCGAGGCGAAAACGAAGCGGCGATTGAGTCTTATCTGAACGCACTGCGATACCGCGGCGATTACGCGCAGGCGCATAACAATCTGGGTAATGCCAGGCAGGCATGCGGTCAACTGGAGCAGGCCATCGCCTGCTTCAAGACGGCATTGGCTTATCAACCCGACTACGCGGAAGCGCATAATAATTTGGGCAATGCCTTGCAGGCCCAGCATCAACCCGATGAGGCGCTGGTGCATTATCGCCGGGCGCTGGCGCTCAACCCTCAGTTTGCCAAAGCGTTTATCAATCTGGGTAATGCCTTGCAGGAGCGCGGCGAGCTCGCGGCTGCGATCGAGTATTACCAGCAAGGCCTGGCTTTAAATCCCGCGCTGGCCGAAGCGCATAACAATTTGGCCAACGCGCTGAAGGCGCAACAACACGATGCGGCAGCGCTGGTCAGTTACCAGCGAGCACTTGAACTGAAGCCGGACTATGCCGAAGCGTACTTCAATATGGCGAATGTACATCGCGAAGGCGGCAATACCGCCGCGGCTATTACACTTTATCAGCAAGCCATCGCGCTCAAGCCCGGTTTTGCCGAAGCCTACAATGGCCTCGGCAATGCCCAGCAGGATCTGGGCTGCTTCGACATCGGGCGTGCCAGTCTTGAGACGTCGCTCAGGCTCAAACCCGATTTTGATGTGGCGCGCAGCAACCTGTTGTTCAATCTGAACTACGATACGAATTCGTCACCGGCCGACTATTTTGCCATGGCATGCCGCTTTGGCGAGCATGTCGCGGCCCAGGCACGATCCTACACGGCATGGTTCACCGACGGCGGCACGGAGGCCGGTCAGCCGCTCAGGATCGGCCTGGTATCGGGCGATCTGCGGATGCATCCGGTAGGATATTTTCTGGAAAGTGTGGTGGCGCATCTGGACCCGCAACAGGTGGAATTGCTGGCGTTTGTCACCAAAGCGCATGAAGATGCGCTGACAACCCGTATCAAGCCGCGCTTTGCCGGCTGGCATAGTTTGATCGGACTGGACGACGCCGCGGCGGCGCGGCTGATTCATCAAACGGGCGTGCACCTCCTGCTGGATCTGGCGGGTCATTCGGCCGACAACCGCTTGCCGGTATTCGCCTGGAAACCCGCGCCGGTTCAGGCCGCATGGCTGGGTTATTTCGCCAGCACCGGCGTGGCGGCGATCGACTATATTGTTGCCGACCGTCAAGTTTTGCCCGCGAGCGAGGCGCAATACTTCGTCGAACAGCCCTGGTATTTACCGGATTGTTATCTGTGTTTTACGCCGCCTCAAATTGACCTCGCAGTAGGCCATTTACCCTTGTTGCACAACGGTTACGTCACCTTTGGCTGCTTCAACAAGCTGAGTAAAATCAACCATGAGGTGGTGGCGTTATGGTCGCGTGTGTTGCATGCTGTGCCGGATTCGCGGCTGATATTAAAAGCCAAGGAGCTTAACGAGATAGGCTTGCAGCGCAGCACAATTGAACGTTTTGTGGCGCACGGTATTGCCGCGCAGCGTATTGTGGTGGAAGGCTCCTCGCCACGCGCCGATTATCTGGATTGTTATAACCGGGTCGATATTGCCTTGGATCCTTTTCCTTATCCCGGCGGCACGACCACGGTGGAGGCCTTGTGGATGGGGGTGCCGGTGCTGACTCGGCGCGGCGACCGCTTTTTGTCGCATGCGGGCGAAAGCCTGTTGCAGACTGCCGGACTGGGCGAATGGGTGGCTCGGGATAATGACGAGTATGTGCTCAAGGCCAGCACCTTGGCGGCCGACCGGCGGAAATTGACGCTATTGCGCGCCGGGTTGCGGCAGCGCCTGCTGGCCTCGCCGTTATGCGACGCGCCTCGTTTTGCGGCGCACCTGCAGGATGCATTCAAAGGCATGTGGCAACATCACATGGCCCGAGCGACGGAGCCGGCCGATGAGTAAAATTGGCCGTAACGATCCTTGCCCATGCGGCAGCGGCAGGAAATACAAACAATGCTGCGACTCTCCTGGTGCAGCCGCGGCAAAGCTTGAATCCACGGTTGAGCCGAAGCCTGGGATTGAGCCTGTTACCACCGCCACCTTGTTTCGCGATGCCTTGGCGCATCATCAGGCCGGCCGGTTTGCCGCTGCTGAACCGCTGTATCAACGTATTCTTGAGACCGAGCCCGGGCAGCCCGATGTATTGCATCTGCTGGGGGTGATTGCCTATCAGACCCGGCGCCACGAAGCGGCGATAAAATTGATCCGGCGGGCCATCGAAATCAACCCGTCCAACGCCATGTTTTACTCCAATCTGGCCAATGCGCAACAGGAATTGGGTCAGTTTGAGAGTGCCATCGTCAATTATCATCAGGCGATCCGGCTGAAACCCGACTATGCGCAAGCGCATCACAATCTGGGTAATGCTTTTATGGCGCAACAGGCGTTCGAATCCGCGGTGCTGAGCTATCGGCAGGCATTGGCGCTCCAGCCCAGTGACGTGCCGGCCTATCAACACCTCGGACGGGCTTTGTTCGATCTGGGCCGCTTCGATGAAGCGTTGGGCAGCTACCGGCAGGCGCTCGCCTATCGCCCAGACGATGCCGAATTACATAATCAATTGGGACGCGTACTGACCAAACTGGGGCAGACACCGCAGGCCATCGAATGTTTCCGGCAAGCGATCGTTTTGCGTCCCGCCTATGTGGAGGCGCACAATAATCTGGGATTTGTGCTCCAGGAGCAAGGCTCGCCGGCTGCGGCGATAACGCATTTCGAACACGCACTGCAGTTTGAACCCGCTTATGCGTTGGCCCGCCTCAACCTCGGCAATACGCTGCTGCAACAAGGCCAGACCGATGCCGCCATCTCCTGTTACCGGCAGGTTCTGAGTCTTCAACCGGACCATGCCGATGCCCATAACAACTTGGGGCAGGCGTTGGCACACCAGGGCGATTTGCCGGCGGCGTATGCGCATCTTCGCACTGCGATACAGCTTAAGCCCGAGTTCGATGCGGCCTACAGCAATTTGCTGTTCCACTTGAACTACGACGCACAATTGACGCCGGCGCGCTATTTGCAAGAGGCCCGCGCTTTTGATACGCGATTGCAGGCACGCGCCCAGCCTTACAGCAATTGGACGGTTGAGCGCATTTTGCCGGCCGGGAAAAAATTACGGGTAGGCTTGGTCTCGGGCGACCTGGGCCAACATCCGGTGGGGTATTTTCTGGAGAGCGTGCTGACCAGCTTGAAACAACTGGATCGGCTACAGATTGAATGGATCGCCTATCCCACCAAGCTCAAGGACGATGCGTTGACGGCGCGGATCAAACCGTGTTTTACCGAGTGGCATTCGCTGCTGGGCTTAAGCGATGCGGCGGCGGCAAGCAAAATCCATGATGACGGTATCCAGATCCTGATCGACCTGGCCGGACATACCGCGGACAATCGTTTGCCGGTAATGGCGCGCAAACCGGCACCGGTGCAAGTGGCGTGGCTCGGTTATTTTGCCAGCACGGGGGTGGCGGCCATCGATTACATTCTGGCCGATGATCAAGTGCTGCCGGTCGGCGAAGAAAGCCATTTTGTCGAAACGCCGTGGCGCTTGCCTGACTGTTATTTATGTTTTACCGCACCGCAAGATCCGATCGCAGTGAATCAATTGCCGCTGGTGAGCAACGGTTATGTCACCTTCGGCTGTTTTAACAAACTCAGCAAAATGAACGATGCGGTGGTGGCGTTGTGGGCGCGTGTGCTGCACGCGGTGCCGGAGTCGCGTTTGGTGTTGCAAGCCAAGGAGTTAAGCAATACCACCGCCCGTGCGTCGACGCTGGAACGATTCGCGGCGCATGCAATTGGAGCCGATCGAATCCAGCTTGACGGTTATACCCATCGGGCCGCCTATCTGGCGAACTACCACCGTATCGATATCGCGCTTGATCCGTTTCCCTTTCCGGGCGGCACGACCACGGTCGAAGCGCTATGGATGGGCGTGCCGGTGCTGAGCCGGCGCGGTAGCCGTTTTCTGTCGCATGCGGGGGAGAGTTTGTTGAAGACGGCGGGTCTACCTGAATGGATTGCCGCGGACGATGAGGATTATGTGCGCCGGGCGCAGGCTTATGCGGCGGATGTAACTTCATTGGCTGAACTGCGGGCTGGGTTGCGCGATCGATTGTTGGCGTCCCCCTTATGCGACGCGCCGCGTTTTGCGGCCAACCTGGGGCAGGCCTTGAACGGCATGTGGCAACGTTATGTTGACTCGGCGGCAGTGCCCGCTGTGGAATCAAGCCATGAGTAAGCCTGGCCGCAACGATAGCTGCCCCTGCGGCAGCGGGAAGAAATACAAGCAGTGCTGCATGCTGAAGGAAACGAATCATGCACCTGAACCACCGACGATCCCGGTTTTACTGCAAACCGGATTAAGCCATCACCAAGCCGGCCGCCTGGCGCAGGCCGAAAGCTTTTATCGGCAGATCCTGCAGCGCGAACCTCAGCACGCCGATGCCTTGCATTTACTGGGCGTGATCGCCTACCAGGCGGGCGAGCATGAGCTTGCCATCGATTTGATCCGCCGTGCGATTACGGCCAACCCCTCCTATGCCGCTTACCATTCGAATCTGGGGCGGGCATACCAGGATAACGGCGATACCGATGCCGCTATTGCAAGTTATCAAGCAGCGCTGACTTTGCAGCCTGAATTGGCCGATGCGCACAATAATCTCGGTAACGCACTGCAAGCACGGCGCGAGCTGCAAGGGGCGCTGCAACATTACCGCCAAGCGCTGGCCCTGAAGCCGGATTACGCCGAGGCTCATAATAATCTGGGGCGGGCACTGGCGGCACTGGGACGGTTCGATGAAGCGATACATGCATATCGCGCGGCATTGGCGTTAAAGCCGGATGATGCCGATGTCTACAACAGTTTGGGTATCGCCCTGCAAGAGCAAGGCCAGCTCGACGCCGCGATTGAGCAGTATCGCCTCGCGCTGGCGCTCAAGCCGGACTACGCCCCAGCGCATAACAACCTGGGCAAGGATTTGGCGGCCCAGGGGAAATTTGCCGAGGCGATGGACAGTTACCGGACCGCGCTGCGCTTCAAGCCGGATTTTGATGTGGCCTATAGCAATCTGCTGTTTCATTTAAACCATGAGATGCAACCGGAGCCGGCTGCGTATCTCGCCGAAGCGCGCCGTTTCGGCGAACAAGTGAGCCAACGCGCCCGGCCGTTCGATACCTGGTCGGCTGAGCAGAACCACGCCGGATCGAACCGAGCACGGCCCTTGCGCGTCGGACTGGTATCGGGCGACTTTCGCTCGCACCCGGTCGGTTATTTCCTGGAGAACGTGCTGGCTCACCTCGACCCACGGCAAATTGAACTGGTTGCCTACGATACACGCGGGTTTGGCGACGATCTGACCGCACGCATCAAGCCGTATTTTGCCCAGTGGCATATCCTGGCAGGTTTGAGCGACGAAGCTGCGGCACAAAAAATTCATCGGCATGGCATCGCGGTTCTGGTGGATCTGGCCGGCCATACCGCCGATAACCGTTTGCCCGTTTTTGCCTGGCTCCCGGCCCCGGTTCAAGTTGCGTGGCTGGGTTATTTCGCCAGCACCGGTCTGGCGAGTATCGATTATATTGTGGCCGACCGGCAGGTTCTGCCTGCCGGCGAAGAGGCGCATTTCAGCGAAAAACCATGGCGTTTGCCGGATTGTTATCTGTGTTTTACGCCGCCTAAAGATGAGATTGCCGTCGGTCCCTTGCCGCTGAGCGAAAATCGGCACGTCATATTTGGCTGTTTTAACAAGCTGAATAAAATCAACGATGCCGTCGTTGCGCTGTGGGCGAAGGTGCTGCATGCGGTGCCGCAATCGCGTCTGCTGCTTAAAACCAAAGAACTGACCGATATTTCGGCGCAAGACCTGACTCGTGCACGGTTTGCCGCGCACGGCATCGATCCGTTGCGTTTGATTCTGGAAGGTTATACGCCGCGCCTGGAGAATTTTGCCGCCTACCGCCGGGTCGATATCGCACTCGATCCATTCCCTTATCCTGGCGGCACAACTACCGTGGAAGCGTTATGGATGGGGGTGCCGGTGCTGAGCCGCCGCGGCGACCGATTTTTATCCCACGCCGGCGAAAGTTTGCTTAGCAGCGCGGGACTGCCCGGCTGGATCGCCGATAATGATGCCGATTACATTGCCAAAGCCCAGGCATTTGCGGCCGATCCGGCGCAACTCGCGGTGTTGCGTGCCGGGCTGCGGACCCAGTTGCTCGCCTCGCCGCTATGCGACGCGCCGCGTTTTGCCGCGCATCTTACCGCCGCTTTTATCGGCATGTGGCAAGAGCATTTGACGCACCCTCGGGCACACCCAAGCGACCCTCTGAAGCCATGTTAACCCCAGGCTGTATCATTACCTGTCATGAGCAGCGCTAAACCCGGACGCAATGATCCGTGCCCCTGCGGCAGCGGAAAAAAATACAAGCAATGTTGCTTGCGCGCCGAGCCGTCCGCAGCAGCGGCAACCGATGCCGCGTCGACTACCATCGTGGCAGCGGCATCTGCCGCGGGCCAAGCGCCGTCGACGGTTTTGTTCGACCGCGCCTTGGCTCACCACCAAGCCGGCCGCTTGTCCGACGCGGAAGTCCTATACCGTGCCATCTTGGCACGCGAACCGGCTCATGGCGATGCCTTGCACCTGCTGGGTGTGATGGCGCACCAGACCGGGCAAAACGAATTGGCCGCTCAGTTGATCCAGAGTGCCCTGCGCGCCGACCCGTCGCAGCCGGTCTATTACTCCAATTTCGGCAACGTGCAAAAAGCACTCGGTGAATTCGACGCCGCGCGTAGCAGTTATTTGCAGGCATTGGCCTTGAAGCCCGACTATGCCGAGGCCTATAACAATCTGGGCAACGTGTTGCAAGATCAAGGCGAACTGGAAGCCGCGCTGGAATGTTATCGGTCGGCGATTAAATATAAACCCGATTACGTCGAGGCCTATAACAACCAGGGCCACGCCCTTTCCGGGCTGGGGCAATTCGATGCGGCCATCGCATTGCATCGCCAAGCGTTGAGGCTCAAGCCTGATTCGGCGGAAGCCTTTAATCATCTTGGCAACGCCTTATGGGGGCGAGGCGAAATCAGCGCCGCGCGGGACAGCTACAGCCAGGCGTTAGCCTTGAACCCCGCCTATGCGGAAGCACACAACAATCTCGGTTGCGTCTACCAGGAAATGAAGACCTTCGATGCCGCCGCAGCCAGCTTTCGCCAAGCCATTGCACTGCGGCCCGCTTATGTCGAGGCCTACGCCAATCTCGGCTATACCTTGGCCCATCAAGGTCAACTCGACGAGGCATTAAATTGCTCGCGCGTGGCGCTCGATCTCGACCCGGATTGTGTCGCGGCGCATGACAATCTGCTGTTTCATCTGAATTACCATGCCTTGTCCTCGCCGGCTCAGTATCTCGATGAGGCACGGCGTTACGGGGAACGTGTCGCGGCGCGTGCACATGCTTATACGGCGTGGCCCGTCGACGCAAGTTATCGTAGCGGCCAGCCCCTGCGGATTGGTTTGGTCTCCGGCGATTTGCGTTCGCACCCGGTGGGATATTTTCTGGAAAGCGTATTGACCCATCTCGATGCGCAACGCTTTGAGTTATTTGCCTATGTCACGCACCCGGCACAGGATGCACTGACGGCGCGGATCAAACCGCATTTTGCCGCCTGGCGTTCGCTTCTGGGTTTGAGCGATGTCGCCGCCGCCCGCCGCATTCACGACGATGGGGTGCAGATCCTGATCGACCTGGCCGGGCACACCGGCGGCAACCGGCTGCCGGTATTTGCTTATAAACCCGCGCCGGTGCAAGTGGCCTGGCTCGGTTATTTCGCCAGTACCGGCGTCGCCGCCATCGATTACATCCTGGCGGACCATCAGGTGTTGCCTGCCGGCGAGGAAAACCATTTTGTCGAAACGCCGTGGCGTTTGCCGGATTGTTATTTGTGTTTTACCCCGCCGCGGGAAGATATTGCGGTCGGCCCGCTCCCGGCATTGTCGGCGGTGACGACGGGGCTGACTTTCGGTTGTTTTAACCGGCTCAGCAAAATGAATCACGAGGTGGTCGCGTTGTGGGCGCGGGTGCTGCATGCGGTGCCGGGGTCGCGGCTGTTGCTCAAAGCCCAGGAGTTGCATGACGAGGCGACGCAGGCGGCGACCCGGGCGCGCTTCGCGGACCAGGGAATCGCGCCGCAGCGCCTGCTACTGGAAGGTTTTACGCCACGGGCGAATTATCTGGCAGACTACCGGCGCATCGATATAGCGTTGGATCCTTTCCCATTCCCGGGCGGTACCACCACGGTTGAGGCACTATGGATGGGGGTGCCGGTACTGAGCCGGCGCGGCGACCGGTTTCTGGCGCATGCGGGGGAAAGCTTGTTGCGGACCGCCGGTTTGCCCGACTGGGTGGCCGCCGATGACTTCGATTACGTGGCAAAGGCGCAAGCCTTTGCGGCGGATTTGCCGCAACTGGCGGCTTTGCGAGGCCGCCTGCGTGACCAATTGCTGGCATCGCCGTTATGCGATGCACCACGTTTTGCTGCCCATTTAGGTGCCGCTTTCGCCGGCATGTGGCAACAGCACCTGGTGCGGGTCGGGCGCGAGACGGAGGTCGGCGATGTGCTTCGTCTCCCAGGTTTGGACAATGAGATTGGACCCAGAGTTGGATCATGAATAAACCCGGTCGCAATGACCCTTGCCCTTGTGGCAGCGGAAAAAAATATAAGCAATGCTGCATGTCGCAAGCGCGCGATGCGCTGCATCCGGCCGCCACGGCCGAGCCGATTCCAGCGGTATTGCAAACCGCCTTGGAACATCACCAGGCAGGCCGTTTGCCCCAAGCCGAAGCCTTGTATCAGCACATACTGCAACGCGACGCAACTCATGCCGACGCCTTGCATCTGCTCGGCGTGCTGGCTTATCAAGTGGGAAAGCCTGCAATTGCCATCGATTTGATCGGCCGCGCCATCGCCGCTTATCCGGATAATGCCAATTTTTATTTCAACTTGGCGAGCGCGCAAAAAGACCATGGGGCGCTGGATGCCGCAATCGGCAATTACCGGCAGGCGATCGCGCGTCATCCGAAATTCTATGCCGCCTACGTCAATCTCGGTAGCGCCCTGCACGAAATGGGCGAATTGGACGCCGCCATTGAAAGTTACGGCCAGGCGCGCGAGATCCAGGCCGATGTGCCGGAGTTATGCAACAACCTGGGCAATGCCCTGCAGGCACAAGGAAAACTGAATGAGGCAGAGGACAACTTTCGCCGCGCCTTGGCGCTCAGGCCCGACTTTGCCGAAGCCCACAATAATCTGGGCAACGCACTGAAGGCGCAAAGCAAGTTCGACACGGCGATTGAGCATTTCAAGCAAGCCATTTTGCTCAAGCCCGATTATGCCGAGGCGCACTTTAACCTGGGCAATGTGCTCGAAGAATACAGCGAACTGACGGCGGCTTTGGCCAGCTACCGGCAGGCGATTTCGCTCAAGCCGGATTTCTATTCGGCCTATAACAATGCCGGCCACGTGTTGAAAGAGATGGGTCGGATTGAGCAGGCGATCAGCTACCTGAACCAGGCGATTGCACTCCAGCCCAACAAGGTGGATGCCCATAATAATTTGGGCAATGCGCTAAAAGCGGGGGGCAATGCAGGCGCCGCGATTGAAAGTTATCGCCGGGCTGTCTTGCTTAACCCCGATCTGCCGCAAACCTATTACAACATGGGTAACGCCTTTCAGGATCTGGGTGCTTACGATGCCGCGGTGGAACACTACCAGCATGCGCTCAAGCTCAAGCCCGATTATGTCGAAGTGCTTAACAACCTGGGGGCGGCGTGGTCCAGTCAGGGAAAATCCGCTGCCGCGTTCGATAGCTTGCGGCGCGCCCTGGCTTTGCAGCCCGATTTTGAGCTGGCCCGCAGCAGTCTGCTGTTTCACCTCAACTATGAATCGGACAGCTCGCCCGAGCAGTATCTCGACGAAGCACGCCTGATCGGCGCATCGATGGCGGCCAAGGCCACACCTTATACCACCTGGCCGTCGGCCGAGCGTCGCTTGCCCGGGCAGGCACTGCGGGTGGGGCTGGTGTCCGGCGATTTGCGCGGCCACCCGGTCGGTTATTTCCTCGAAAGCGTGGTACGGCACCTGGACCCGGCACACATAGAATTGACGGCGTACGTGACTCGCGCCGAGGAAGATGCGCTGACAGCGCGCATCAAACCGTATTTCACCTCATGGCAATCCTTGCTCGGGTTGAGCGATGCCGCCGCCGCTGAAAAAATCCGCGCGGACGGCGTGCAAATCCTGATCGATCTGGCGGGGCATACCTTATATAACCGCCTGCCGGTCTTCGCCTGGCGCCCGGCGCCCGTGCAATTGGCCTGGCTCGGGTATTTTGCCAGTACAGGTCTTGCGGCCATCGACTATATCCTGGCCGATCAACAGGTATTGCCGGCCGGCGAAGAAAGTCATTTTGTCGAACGGCCCTGGCGCATGCCCGATTGTTATCTGTGCTTTACGCCACCGGCCGATGAAATCGACGTAGGGCCGTTGCCGATGTTGAGTACCGGCAGCGTAACCTTCGCCTGTTTCAATCGACTGAGTAAACTCAACGATGGGGTATTGGCTTTATGGTCACGCGTGTTGCAAGCGGTGCCCGGTTCACGTTTGCTGCTAAAAGCCAAAGAACTGCTTGAGCCTTCCGCGCGGCAGGCCACCCTGGCGCGTTTTGCGGCGCACGGTATCGAGCCCGGGCGGATCCTGGTCGAGGGTTTTACGCCGCGCGCCGACTATCTGGCAAATTACCGGCGGGCCGATATTGCGCTGGATCCGTTCCCCTTTCCCGGCGGCACCACCACCGTCGAGGCGCTGTGGATGGGGGTGCCGGTCCTGACCCGGCGCGGCAATCGATTTTTGTCGCATGCCGGCGAAAGTTTGTTGCATACGGCGGGACTCGAACACTGGATTGCCGATGACGACGATGACTATGTCGCAAAAGCCCAGGCTTACGCCCATGATCAGTCCGGATTGGCCGCCTGTCGCGCGGGCTTGCGGCAGCAATTGCTGGCTTCACCCTTATGTGATGCGCCGCGCTTTGCGGCTCATCTCGACGCGGCGTTGCATGGCATGTGGCGGCAGCATTTAAACCATGAATAATCCCCCGCCCGTGAGGGTGCCCCCGAGCCCCGCGGCGCCGCCCTTGCTGGCGCAATTGCAGCATGCCGCAGCCTTGCATCAACAGGGACAGCTCGTCGAGGCCGGGGTTTTGTATGCCGCCATCCTGCAGCAGCAACCCGAGTATTTCGATGCCCTGCATCTGGCCGCTATCTGTGCGTTACAGCAAGGCAATGCCGCGCATGCCGTCGAGTTGCTGACGCGTGCACTGACGCTGAATACCGGCGATCCCGCGGCTTATTCGAATTTCGGCATCGCCCTGTATCGCCTTGGACGCCATGAGGAAGCCGCGACCCAATATAGGCACTCACTACGATTGGACCCGCAACATCTCGACGCGTTGTATAACCTGGGCAATCTGCTCCAGGATGCGCAACGCTATGACGAGGCGCTGAGCCATTACGAGCGTGTCTTGAGCCTGCGTCCCGATTACGCCGAGGCGCTGGCCAACCAGGGCAATGCCTTACGCAGCCTGGGCCGGCTCGACCAAGCGCGGGCCAGTTACGCACAAGCGCTGGCGCTTGCGCCGGATGATGCACAAACCTTGTTTAATCAAGCCTTGGTGTTGCGCGATCTGGCGCAACACCAAGCCGCATTGGATAACTTTGAACGGATCCTCAAGATCCACCCGCGGCATGTGACCACGCTGTGGCATCGCGGCCTGGTGTTGCGCGAGCTCAAGCATCATGCGGCGGCGCTGGCCAGTTACGATCAGGCTTTGCAAGTAGAACCGCAGCATGCCTTGTCGCAAGCCGCTCGGGGCAATGTATTGCGCGACCTCGGTCGCTACCAGGAAGCGTTGACCGCCTATGAAGCCGCTCTGGCGGCGCTGCCCGATTACGCCGACGCCTGGTCCAATCAGGGCATGGTGCTGGCCGATCTGGATCAACCTATGCGCGCATTGGAGAGTTATGCGCGGGCGCTGGCGCTCCAGCCCGATCATCGGGAAGCGGGTTTGAATCGAGCCAACATGCTGCATCGGCTGGGCCGCTATGATGCCGCGCTGGCCGCTTATGACGGCGTGCTGCAGCACCACCCGCTGCATGTTGCGGTATGGATGAGCCGCGGTTCGGTGCTGATGGACCTGGGACGGCATCGGCTGGCGCAGGACAGTTATGCTCGCGCCTTGGCGCTTGATCCGGCGCATGCCGAGACGCGCTGGAACGATGCCTTATGCCGCTTGCACCAAGGCGATTTCGAAACCGGCTGGCAGCAATATGAAGCACGCTGGGAGAGCCGGCAGCTTGACGTGCCGCGCCGTTTATTTCCGCAGGCATTATGGCTGGGTGAGCAGGCGCTGCGGGGCAAGCGTGTATTGGTTCATGCGGAACAGGGCTTTGGCGATACGTTGCAGTTTTGCCGTTATGTTGCGTTACTGGCGGATCAAGGCGCAAAAGTTGTGCTTGAGGTGCAGCCCGAACTCAAGGCCCTGCTGGGCAGTCTGCACGGCGTGGAGCAATTGCTGGCGCAAGGCGAGAATTTGCCATCGTTTGATCTGCAATGCCCCATGTTGAGTCTGCCGCTGGCCTGTCATACGACCCTGCAAACCATCCCGGCGAATATTCCCTATCTAGGCGCCGACCCGATCCGGGTTGAATTTTGGGCGACGCAACTCAAGGGAGATCGGCCAGCCACAATAGATAGCTCTGCCGCTTTATCGCTTAAACCGTACATCGGTCTGGTCTGGCATGGCAGCAATACGCAGCGTAACGATCCACGTTCCCTGCCGTTCGCCAATCTCGCACCGTTATTGGCGATGTCAGCCAACTTCGTCAGCTTGCAAATCGAGCGTCGTGCCGAGGACACCGCGGCATTGGCCGAGTGCGGCAAGGTTCAATTTCTTGATGCGCAGCTCAAGGATTTTGCGGATACGGCGGCCTTGCTTGCCTCGCTGGATCTGGTGATTACCATCGATACGGCGGTGGCGCATCTGGCGGGGGCATTGGGTAAGCCGGTGTGGATCTTGTTGCCGTTCCATGCCGACTGGCGTTGGCTGAGCGAGCGCACCGACAGCCCTTGGTATCCCAGCGCGCGGTTGTTTCGCCAGCCGGCCCCGGGCGCTTGGGCTCCGGTGATTGCCATGGTCGCCGCTGAACTGGCGCGTTGGAGGTCCACTCAGGCGGTCGTCGGAGCCGCTGTGGTCGGCGTTACCTCAAGCGCCGGCCAAGACGGGTCCCAGCCCATCGAGTAGCGGTTGCAACAAATCTGCCGCCGGCCGCCAACGGGTCAAGGCGTGCCGGTATAGCGGCTGACGCACCTGGGCCACGCTGGAAGTCGCCACGGCTCGCCGGTTGCGGTAAAACTCGGAGCAGGCGTCGTCCCACGGCAGCCCGCAGTGATCCAGCATGCGGCGCGCTTGTGCGTCAAAGTCGGTGACCAATGCTTCGTATTGGACTTCCAGCATCACGCCTGGCGGCAGCACCGCGCGCCAATGAGCCATCAAGGCATCGTAAGCATGGTAATAACGGCCGAGCTCACCCAGGTCGTAACTGAACGGCACGTCGTCGAACAGTTTGGAAAAGCACGATAAGCAGGTTTCGATGGGGGCGCGCCGGCTATGAATAAAACGCGCATTGGGCAAGGCCAGATGGATCAGGCCGAGTTGAATAAAATTCAACAACGATTTATCGACGATGCGCCGGTGTCCCGCTTCCACGCCGGCCACTTCAGCGGTACGACGTCGATATATTTGGCCGATCTGCCGGAACTGCCCGGGAGACAGCATCTGCAAGGTTTCCAGTTCGCCGCGCCCGGTATCGTGTGCTGCGGCGAATTGGGCGATGGTTTTGACGAAATCGCGTCCTTCTCCAATACCGAACACCTGGGGGTGGCTGGATAGTATCTGTTCAATCAAGGTCGAGCCCGAACGCGGCATGCCGATCACAAAAATCGGCGAGTCGGAAGGGTCGCCGCTGCCGTATCGAGATTGCAGGAAGTCCGCGTCGATGGTGGTGCGATTCCATTCCAGTAAAGCGAGCGTGGCGGGTTCCGGGTAATACACGCGTTGGCGTTGCAGCGCATTGGCGCGCAAATAGTGCTCGAACGAACTATCGAGCTGACCGAGTTTTTCCTGCGCTTCGCCGAGTGCGAAGTACAGGCCAAGCTGATCGTCGGGCGCCAAGGCCGTGGATTTTTGAGCCAATGCCAACATCGCGACAAAGTAAGGATCGTCGGCGGGTAGCGCTCCGGCTTGGACCAAGTTGCGATAGTAGCTGCCTTTTTCCGGCGCCCGGTCGATGGCGCGGCGATAGGCGGCTTGCGCTTCGGAGAAGCGTCCCAGGTTGACCAGCGTCACGCCGCGATTGTTCAGTGCCCTTGCGTCGTCCGGTTTGAGTTGCAGCGCCTGTTCGATGCCGGCGAGCGATTCCGTATAACGTTTCAGGTCGCGCAGTACGGTACCGCGGCCGTTCATGGCTTCGGCAAAATCGGGTTTGAGGCGTAACGCGAGATCGTAACTGTGCAGCGCTTCATCGGGACGGCGCAGATTTTGCAGCACGTTGCCCCGGTTCGACAGGGCTTCGGCGGAGTCGGGTTTAAGCCGCAGCGCCTGGTCATAACTGGTGAGCGCGGCATCAAAATGCGTCATGTCGCGCAAGGTATTGCCGAGATTGATCCAGACTTCGAAGACCTCGGGGTTGATCCGCAACGCCTGCTCATAGCTACGCCTGGCGGCATCGTGCTGCTGCAAGTCCTGCAGCGCGTTGCCCCGGTTATAGAACGCATGGGCGTGATCGGGCTTGAGCCGGATCGCTTCGTCGTAACTGGCAATGGCGGCCTCGTGGCGTTTGAGGTCGCGCAGCACATTGCCGCGGTTATTCAGCGCACTGACGTAATCGGGTTTGATCGCCACGGCTCGATCGAGGCAGAGCAATGCCGCTTCAGGGTCCCCGATATCGCGCAGCAGGTTGCCGAGATTATTCAGCGCCTCAAGATGGCATGGGTCGAGTGCCAAGGCCCGCTGGTAGCTCTGCCGTGCGGCGTCATACTGATGTAGCGCTTGCCGCGCGAGACCCAGATTCGTATGCGGCGCGGGCAAGCCCGGATTGATGCCGATCGCCTGCGTGATAAGTGCGATCGCCCGCGCGTAATGTCCGGTTTGATATTCGGCGATGCCCGACAGATGCAAGGCGTCGAAATGCTCGGGCTGCGCGCTCAAGATTTCCTGGTAAAGCGCCAGTGCTTCAAGCGTCTTGCCCTGCTGATGCAACTCAAGCGCTTGCGTCAACATTGCCACTTCTTGCAGCGAACTGCTTGACTGTTGAGCGGCGGAACTGGATTTTCTTGATTTCATGACGGCGCTATTTCTGCGTTGAATTATGTCGTTGCGGTTTCTCTCGATTCCGTCATCGATGTAACATTGCAAAAATAGTGAAAATTCTTGCCCGGATTCAGCATGGTTCGTGTCCTTGACGATATCGATCGCAGTTTGATGCGAAAGTACCGCTACGGTTTGTCAAGGATAAACGTGCCGCTAACCATTTGGCTTGCCCAGGGCCGGCAGAGCGATTACGAAAAATTACGAAAGTACGATGTGGCGCGCCTGCGGAAGTTCTACGCGGCACCCAACGCAGCGGCGACCTGCCCAATCGCATCATGCCAGTCACCCTGAACTGTTTGGCGCACCAGACGCATGGCCGGATACCAGGGCGTATCGGTGCGTGCCAGCAGCCAGCGGAAGTCAGGCGCATGCGGCAACAGCAGGGTGGTAGGAAGGCCCAACGCGCCCGCCAGATGCGCCCCCGAGGTGTCGACTGCGATGACCTGATCGAGGCAGGCGGCCAAGGCGGCGGTATCGGAGAAGTCGTGCAAATCCTCAGCGAAATCTATCAAGCCGAAATCGGCGAAGGCGGCGCGGTCCGTGTCGCGGATTTCATTTTGCAAGCTGATAAAGGTGGCCTTGGCCGAAAACCAGGGCGCCAGTTGCCGCAGGGGAATTGAGCGATTGCTGTCGTTGCTGTGGTGGGCATTACCCGACCAGATGATGCCGACTAGAGGCCGCGGGTAGTGGGCCAGCCGTGCTCGCCAAACTGCGATCCTGGCCGGGTCCGCGTACAGATAAGGCACTTGCGCCGGCACGCTTGCAAGCTCGGTATGAAACGCCAGCGGCAAGCTCAGCAGCGGGCAATGATAGTCGAACGGCGGCACGGCGTCGCCCGCGGTAAACAGGCGTGCAACATCGCTGTATTGTTCGAGCAAGGTGCGTAGCGGCGTTGGTACTTCGAGATAGATCCGGGCGCCGAGTGCCGCCACCTGCCTGACGTAACGGCAAAACTGCAAAGTGTCGCCCAAGCCCTGTTCTGCGTACAACAGAATGGTCTTGCCCTGCAAGGATGTGGCGCCGCTCCACAGCGGTGCGGCATAGTCGCGCTTGGCGGCCTTGTACGGCGCGACTTGCCAGCGCCATTCATATTGCCGCCAGCCCGCCGCAAAGTCTCCCAGCAACAAGCGGCACAGCCCTTCATACCAATACGCCTGGGCATAATCCGGTTGAATCCGCGCGGCTTGCTGGAAACCGGCCAGGGCTGCGGCATAACGGCCAAGCTGTTGCAAGGCCAAACTGCGGTTGGTCAAGGTGGTAGCGTTTGGCGGCGCCAGTTGCAACGCCTGCTCATAACTCTCCAGTGCGGCCTGGGTCTGGTTCAAGGCCAGTAATGCGTTGCCGCGATTGTTCAAGGCGGCAACCGAGTCGGGCTTGAGTTGCAAGGCTTGCTCGCAACTGAGCAGTGCTTGTGCCGGACGTCTCAGGTCAAGTAAGGTGTTGGCGCGATTGTTGAGTGCTTCGATCGACTCGGGATGGAGCGCCAAGGCTTTCTCGAAACTGGCCAAGGCTTCCTCGTGACGCTGCAAATCGCCCAAGGCGTTGCCGCAGTTGCTCCAGATCTGGGCGTCGTCGGGCTTGAGCTGCAAAGCCTGTTGGTAGTTGAGCAGTGCCGCCGCGGGGCGTTGCAGGTCGCGCAAGACGTTGCCGCAGTTGTTAAGCGCTTCGGCGTAGTGAGGCATCAACTGCAGCACGCGCTCCAGGCTGGCCAATGCCTCGGCCGGCTGTCGCAGATCGCGCAACGTCACGCCGCGATTGTTGAGTGCTTCGATGAAATCGGGCCGCAGCGCCAGTGCCCGGTCAAAGCTGGCGAGTGCCTCGGTATGCCGGCCCATGACGCGCAACACATTGCCGCGGTTATTCAGCGCCTTGGGGTAGTCCGGCCGCAATTGCAAAGCCCGCTCATGACTGTTCAGCGCGGCTTCATGATGCCCCAGTGCAAACAGCGCCGTGCCGCGATTGCTCAAGGCTTCGGCGGAGTCCGGTTTGAGTCTCAGCAGCCGGTCGAAATCGGCTAATGCGTCGGCGGCCCGGCCCATCTCGTTGAAGGTATTGCCGCGATTATTCAGTGTCTCGATGTGCTGGGGATCGAGCCTCAAGGCCTGGTTGAAACTGTGCAATGCGTCTTCGGGTCGCTGCAATGCCTGGAATGCCAGGCCCAGATTGGAATACGGCGCGACTTGTTCCGGTTGAAGCCCGATGGCGCGTTGGATCAGCTCGACGGCGGTGGCGGCTTGCCCGGTTTGATAGTGGATTACCCCCAGCAGATGGAGTGCATCGAAGTGCTCGGGGACCAGTTCAAGGATCTCCAGATACCCCGCCATGGCGGCCTTTAACTCACCTTGACCATGCCAGGCGGTGGCTTGCCGCAGCTTGGCCGCGGCAAGTGTGTGCCGGCTGGCCGATGACGGCTGGGGTGTCGAACCTGGTTTGCCTGCGCCCATGGTGGTTGATCGAGCATTTTGGTTGAGGCTGAAGGGGACGCCTGGTCGCGAGACTCCGGCGGTGCTTGCCGGCGTCGCAATCGTGGCGGCCCGTTTATGTACGGTAAGTCCGTGGTCGAGCATGCGCCCGCGATGAACCAAGCATAACCGTTTATGTTGCATCGGCGGGCTCCGTGTTGCAGCGATGGAGCGGAACCTGGACCGAATTTTCTCGATTGACGCGCCTCGCGTTCTAAATCATATTCATGCGGCTACGCGAACTCAAGCGCGGCAACCATAAGAACCTATAAGGAACTGTGCGATGTGGGAAAGCATACACGATTTGATTTCACGCAAGGATGGTCGCCGGAGCTGGATCCTGGCGGGAGCGCTTGGCTGCGCGGCGGTGTCGACGGCATGGGCCGAGGGTCCGCCGGTGGCGGCGCAAAAGCCGGTGACGGAAAGCTTTTTCGGCACTCAGGTGACCGATCCCTATCGCTGGATGGAGGATGCCAAGTCGCCGGAATTCCTGGCTTATATGAAGCAGCAGTCCGATTGGACGCGCGGCACGCTGGACAAAATTCCAGGGCGTGATGCACTCGAAAAACGCATCGTCGCGCTCGACAACACAGCGACCCTGGTGCGCGACATGCAGTTCGCCGGCCGCGATTATTTTTATTTGAAGAGCAAGCCGGGCGCAAAAAACTATGCGCTGGTGATGCGGCAAGGCGAGTCGGGCAAGGAGCGGGTACTGGTCGATCCCGAAATGCTCAGCACCCAGGGCGCGCATCTTTCAATCGACTATTTTCAACCCTCGCTGGATGGCAGCCGGGTTGCTTACGCGCTCTCTGCCGGCGGCTCGGAACAAAGCACCCTGCACATATTGACCACCGCCACGGGCAAAGACCTGCCGGATCAGATCGATCGCACCAACTTCGGCGAGGTGAGCTGGAACGAGGATGGAAAATCCTTCTTTTATAATCGCCTGGTCAAACTGGCGGCAGGTCAGGCCGATACGGACAAATACAAAAACAGCAAGGTGTATCAGCACTGGCTCGGGCAAGACCCGGAGACCGACAAGCCGGTACTCGGCCGCGGCCTCACGCCGGAGGTCAAGGTGCTTGAGACCGAGATTCCCGATGTCACCATCACCCCTGGATCGAAGTTTGCCTTGGGGATTTTGATCAACGGCGTGCAAAACGAATTGACCGCGTATATTGCGCCGCTCGATCGCCTCGATGGGGCAAACACCCCTTGGGTCAAAGTGGTCGATCCCAGCGACGACGTGACGTCGGTGGTGCTCAAGGGCGACCAGCTTTATCTGCTCAGCCATCAAGATGCATCGCGCTTCAAGGTTCTGAAAATGAGCGCCGCCGCGCCGAATATCGGCACGGCTGAAACCGTGGTGCCGGCCGGTGCGGCCTTGATCAAGAATATCGGCGCGGCGTCGGATGCCTTATATATCCAGGATCTCGACGGCGGGATCGCGCAAATGCGGCGCCTGCCCTTCGACGGCGGCCCGCTTGAAAGCGTGACATTGCCGGTGCAAGGAGCGTTGGACGGTTTGTTTACCGACCCGCGCGTGGCCGGCCCCTTGTTTAGCCTTGAGGGCTGGGTCGTCTCCCGCGCCTGGTACCGGTTCGACCCGAAACGCGGGGTGGCACGCGATACCGGCATCTTGCCGCGTTCCACCGTCGATGCCTCGGCGTATACCGCGGAAGAGGTCAAGGCGGTGAGTGCCGACGGGACCGAGGTGCCCCTGTCCATCGTCCACCAGAAGGGTACCAAGCTGGACGGCAACCATCCGACCCTGCTCGAAGGTTACGGCGCTTATGGCATTACGCTGGATCCGTTCTTCGGCCCGGGTTACTTTGCCTTGCTCGAACGCGGCGGGGTCTTGGCCACCTGTCATGTGCGCGGCGGCGGCGAATATGGCGAAGACTGGCACAAAGCGGGGCAGAAGCTGACCAAGCAGAATTCGACCAGCGACTTGATTGCCTGTGCCGAGTATCTGATCAAACAGGGCTGGACCCGTACCCCTGAACTGGCGATCAATGGCGGCAGCGCCGGCGGCATTTTGATGGGGGGTGCCTTGACCCAGCGTCCGGATTTGTTCCGCGTGGTGATAGACGAGGTCGGCGTATCGAATTCCTTGCGCAGCGAATTCACCGAAAACGGTCCACCCAATATCCCGGAGTTTGGGTCGGTCACGACACCGGACGGCTTCAAGGGTTTGTTGGCGATGGATGCAACCCAGCATGTCAAAGCCGGGGTGGCTTATCCGGCGGTGTTGCTGACCACCGGCATCAACGATCCGCGCGTGCCTTCGTATGAGTCGGCCAAGATGGCCGCGCACTTGCAGGCAGCCACCAGCAGCGGGTATCCGATTTTGCTGCGGGTCGATTACGATGCCGGTCACGGCATCGGTTCGACCAAGGCGCAACGCGATCACTTGCTGGCCGACAAGCTGTCCTTTATGTTCTGGCAATTCGGCATGCCGGGCTTTGTACCGGCGGCACCGTAAAGCGTTGGATGTAGAGGCGACGGGCAGCGGGTGGGTGCGCCGGCTGCCCGTGCCTCCTGGCAATAATTATGCTGCTTGGGATCTTTTCAGTTCGTCGATCAGGTTCTGCCCTGCTTTGAAGCCGGCGATTTCGGCCAATTCTTTGGTGTCGAAGGTGGCTTTCAGAGCGGCGGTCTTGACCACTTGACTCGATGAGACTGATTTTATTCGGACTTCGCAGCGCCAATTCCCATTGGCAGCCAGGATTTCTACGGTATCGACAGCGTAATTTTCGATGATGCGGAGGGCCATGTGGAGTCTAGTAATAAAGTGATTACTCCATTTTAACCATCCAATAAATTAAACGCATGCATAGTAGGCAGGGCGGGGAATGAGGGGGCTTTTATGCCCGCAGCATCCCCCCAGGCATCTTATCGCCGCGGCAATAAGATACCGGTTTAGCCCGTATCAGGCACCTGCGGTATGGTTTGAGCGCATCGCCAACAGGTAAATCACCGCACCCGAAAGCGCCCCGATCAGCCAGCCGAAATGGTTGGGCGGCAAGACTGCGAAGAGCTGGGTGCAGAGCTCCCAGCCGATGGAAATGACACTGGATGCCAACAACGCGAGCAGGCCATTCCTGTTCCAGCCGCCGTCGTAGTAAAACGCGCCGTCGCTGGACATCGTATACAGGTCCGCCGCCTTGATGGCTTGTTTTCTCAGCAGATAATAATCGGCCATCATCACGCCATAAAGCGGCGCCAGCACGGCGCCAAAGATGCTGACGAAAATGGTGATGGCTTTTGCGCTGTCGACAAAGATCCACGGGCACACCACGACGGCAAGCACCGACGCAATCAGGCCTCCTTTCTTGAAGTCGATATGGCGGGGAAACAGATTGGCGATGTCGTAAGCCGGCGAGACAAAATTGGCGACGATGTTGATCCCCATGGTGGCAATAATAAAGGTCACGCTGCCGATGACCACCGCCACTTTGTTCTGGATCCGCGCGACGATGGCGACCGGGTCCATGATCATGGTGCCGAAGACCTTGCTGCTGCCGGCCGTGACAATCACGATAATGATGGCGAAGGCTAGAAAGTTGACCGGCAGGCCGAGGAAATTGCCGACCTTCATTTGCCGCTCGCTTTTGGCAAAACGGGAAAAATCGCCGAAATTCAGTAACAAGGCGGCGAAATAAGCCACCACCAGCAATACCGCGCTACTCATGGCCTGGAATTGAGCGCCCGGCGACAGGACTTGACCGCCCAGGGTCAGGCTGAGACTGCTTAGACCGGCTTGCGACAAAATCCAGCCCATCAAAGCCAGCATCACCAGATAGACGGCCGGACCGCAGAAGTCGATGAACTTGCGGATGGTTTCCATGCCACGCTGGAAGATGATCAACTGAAACACCCACATCGCCAGGAAGCTGAGCCAGCCCAGCAGGTCCAGACGCAGAAAACTGCTGTCGTGCAGCGCGGCCGCGGCCGGAAAAAACAGCAGCACCAGGGTGGCGACCGCCTTGGAGGCAAAATAAGTTTGCACCCCGTACCAGACGATGCCGACCACGCCGCGGATGATGGCGGCGAGGTTGGCGCCCATCACGCCCAGGCTGACCCGGGCCATGACCGGAAATGGAATGCCGTGAATCACACTGGGTTTGCCGATCCAATTCATCAGCACATACACCACCAGGATACCGACCGTCAGTGCCAGCAGCACCTGCCAGCCGGAGATGCCGAGCAGGAACAGGCTGGCGGCGAAGGTATAACCGCCCACGCTATGCACGTCGGACATCCACATCGAGAAAATGCTGTAGCCGTTCCAGGTGCGCTGCGCCCTGGGCACGGGTGCCAGATCGTCGTTATACAGGCGCGGGTCGCGGCTCGCAGGAGGGACGTCGATGTTGAGTGCGTTGTCGTTCAAGGCAGACGAAGTAGACATGGCGTGCTCCCGCATGGTTTGTCTCCGTTGGATAGTTCTCGTTTGGATGGTTCTGGGCAAAAGAACAGCATACCAAGTCATAAATCGAGGGAGATTGCCGGGAGAAATATTTCTGTGCGACGGCCTGTGCGACGGCGCGGCCGTAACGCCCCCGGGGCCTAGCGCTGAAGGCGGAAATCGACTTGCGCCGGCCGCCCCGGCAAAGTGAGCGTCGCGTGTGCCGCCGGCGACCGGCTGACGATCTTGCCGCGCCGGATCACGTAACGCCGGGCGGCACGCAGGCGTATCGCCTCGATCGGATTGGCCGCATCGAGTATCACCAAATCGGCATGGCAGCCCGGCGCCAGTCCATAACCTTCCAGGCCGAGGATGCGCGCCGGGGTTTCGGTGATCGCCAGAAAACAGGCGTGCATCGCCTCCTGGCTGGTCATCTGCGCCACGTGCAGGCCCATCTGCGCCACTTCCAGCATATCGGCGGACCCCAGGCTATACCACGGGTCCATCACGCAATCGTGGCCGAAGGCGACGTCGATGCCGGCCGCGATCAATTCCGGCACCCGGGTCATGCCGCGGCGTTTCGGATAGGTGTCGTGCCGCCCTTGCAGGGTGATATTGATCAGCGGATTCGCAATCGCCGCGACTCCGGCCTCGCGCATCAGCGGCAACAGCTTGCTGACGTAGTAGTTATCCATCGAATGCATGGAGGTCAGGTGCGAGCCCGTGACCCTGCCGTGCAAACCCAGCCGCTGTGTGTGATAAGTCAGTGTTTCGATCTGCCGCGATAGCGGATCGTCCGATTCGTCGCAGTGCATATCGACGCGCAAGCCCTGCTCGGCGGCAAATTCGCACAAGATGCGAATCGATTCCGCGCCGTCAGCCATGGTTCGCTCGAAATGCGGGATGCCGCCCACCACCTCTACGCCCAAGGCAATCGCGCGTTTCAGATTGGCGAGTGCGGTGGGGCAACGCAGCAAGCCGTCTTGGGGAAAGGCCACCAATTGCAGATCGAGATAGGGCGCAACCTGTTGCTTGACTTGCAGCAGTGCCTCGACCGCGAGCAAACGGTCGTCGCAGATATCGACATGCGAGCGGATCGCCAATACACCGCGCGCCACCGCCCAATCGCAATACTGCAAGGCACGTTGAATCAGCGCATCCTGGGTCAGCAAGGGTTTCAACTCGCCCCACAAGGCGATTCCTTCGAGCAGCGTGCCGGAGCGATTCACGCGCGGCAAGCCGTGGCTCAAGGCGGCATCCAGGTGAAAGTGAGCATCGATAAAGGGCGGCGTGACCAGGTCGCCGGCCGCATCGATCTCCTGGTGTGCGTTGAGCGGAAGTGCCGGGCCGACGGCGGCGATGCGTCCGGCTTCGAGCGCGATGTCGATGCCCTGCCGGCCGTCGGGTAACGAAGCGTTGCGAATCACGAGATCCATGGCGGGCTCCTTGGCGTGCGATGTGTCCAGACAGACGGATCTGTGTGGTTTTATGCAGGTATCCGAATGCTTTGTGAATTTATCTGCTTATCGCTTTGGTATAATCACGGTTTGGTAGATGGAGTAGGCGGGTGGGACGTAACGATTCAAGCAGTAGAGTAGAGTGCGCTGTGGTTGTCAAGCTATGCATCAAGCCATGACCCGGGACATAAAATCCGGCGTTCCTGTCGAAATCCAATGGTTCAAGAGACAAGCAGGGTGGTTGCGCCGTGTGGTCGCTCCGGCGCTGACCCTGGTTTTTTGCGCTTTCTTGCTCTGGCTGTTCCAACACCTGTCGCAGACCATCAACTATCACCTGGTGCTCAGAAGCTTACGCAGTCTGCCTGCGGGCATCTGGGGCCTGGCGCTGTTGACCACCGCACTGAGTTATCTGGCGCTGGTTGCCCGCGATGCGGTCGGACTGCGTTACCTGGGCGCGCGCATCCCCAGTGCGGCGTTGTGGATCGGTGCAACCGTCGGCTCGGCGCTGGGTAATGCCACCGGCTTCGGCGCACTCACCGGCGGGGCCGTGCGTTGCCGGGTCTACGGTGCGTATGGCATCAAGCCGACTCAGGTCGGCAAACTCACCTTGTTTACCAGCATCACCTTGGCGCTGTCATTGGCGCTGATGACCAGCGTCGGTTTGCTGGGCGCGGCGCCGGCACTCGGCCACATGATCAATGTGCCGTCCACCGTGCTGCGCGCGGGCGGCGCGGTTATTCTGGCCGCCGTGGCGTTATTGATTGCCTGTTGCCGTCGCGTTCCGCGGCAGCTTCATGTGCGCTGGTTCGCGCTCGATATCCCCAGCCGCCGGGACTTGCTGGCCCAACTCGGATTTGCCGCCATCGACGTCAGCGCCGCCGGCCTTACCTTATGGGTGTTGCTGCCGCATGGCGAGCTTGGTTTTGCCCATTTCATCGCGATTTTCGCCGCCGCGATGCTGTTGGGCATCATCGGTCATACCCCCGGCGGGCTCGGTGTATTTGAGGCCTCGATGGTCTTTGCCTTGGGCGCCAGCGTGCCGACGCCCGCCATGGTTGCCGCCTTGCTGGCTTACCGGGCGATCTATTTCGGCGTGCCGTTGCTGCTGTCTGCTCTCTTGCTGGCGGGTTTCGAAAGCCGGGCCTTTGCCGCGCGTTTGTCGATTCCCCGGCCGCGCCGCATTGGGCAATTGGCGCCGACCTTTCTCGGCATCATCACCTTTGTGGCGGGCGGCTTGCAGGTAATCTCGAGCGCCACGCCGTCGTTCGGACACCGGCTGGCCCTGTTGCGCACGATCTTGCCGCTATGGATGGTCGAAAGCTCGCAAGTGCTGGCGAGCGTACTCGGGGTGCTGCTGTTATTTGTCGCTCGTGGTCTGATGCGCAGGCTCGATGCCGCCTGGTGGCTGGCGCTGGGACTGGCGGCCGTCAGCCTGGTGTTGTCCTTGACCAAAGGACTGGCTTTTGTCGAAGCCAGCTTGCTGACGGTGTTGATCGTCTTGCTGGCGATGACCCGCGACCGGTTCCGCCGGGCTTCGTCGTTGTTTGCCGAACGGTTTACCGGCCGTTGGCTGGTCTCGGTCGGGATCGTATTGTTGGTGGCGGTCTGGGTGTTTTTCTTCGCTTTTCGTGAAGTGCCTTATAGCGGCTCGTTATGGTTCGAGTTTGCTTTCGACAGCCGGGCGTCGCGGGCGCTGCGCGCAATCGTCGGCGCGGCATTGTTTGCCGCGGCGCTGGCGCTGTGGCAATTGCTGCGGCCGGCGCCGGGTCGCGTTGCGAAACCGGCCTATGGCGACTTGTGCGATGCGGGCCGGATTATCCGGGCGCAGGAGCGCAGCGACGCGGGTCTGGCGATGATGGGGGACAAGAGTTTCCTGTTCTCGACTTCGCGCAATGCCTTCCTGATGTATGCCAAGAACGGCCGCACCTGGGCGGCGTTGCATGATCCGGTGGGTCCGCGCGACGAATGGGCGCAATTGATCAGCCGCTTTATTGCCCTGGCTCATGAACATGGCGGACGCGCGGCGTTTTATCAAGTACGTGGCGATGCACTGCCGTTTTACCTGGATGCCGGTTTGAGTTTGATGAAATTGGGCGAGGAGGCGCACATCGATCTGAGCGACTTCGATCTGGCTGGGTCCCACCGGTCTCATCTGCGCTATGCGCTCAAACGCGGCGAACGTGACGGTTTGAGTGTGGAAACGATAGCGCCGGCCAGGATAGCCGAGCTGTTGCCGAGTCTGCGTGCGATTTCCGAGGCATGGATGGGCTGCCGGGCGGCGAAAGAAAAGAGTTTTTCGGTGGCGTCCTTCAGCAACGATTATCTGGCGACCCAATCTGTGATGCTGGTGCGGCAGCACGGCGCACCGGTGGCGTTTGTCACGTTTATGACCACCGACCTGAATACCGAGGCGACCATTGGCGTGATGCGTCATCTCTCCAGCGCCTCGGCTTACACCATGGAATACCTGTTCACTCAACTGGCGCTGCATCTCAAGCAAACCGGCTTGCTCCGGCTCAGCCTGGGTGTGGCGCCGCTGTCGGGAATGACGCCGACGCCGCTGGCGTCCTTCTGGTACCGTCTTGCCGGTTTGATTTGGCATGTCGGCGAACGTTTCTACAATTTTCGCGGTTTGCGCATCTTCAAAAGTAAATTCCAGCCACGTTGGGAACCGCGTTATCTGGCCGTGTCGGGCACCGTGGGCGTGCTGTTTACGCTGGCCGATTTGTCCTTGCTGGCGGGAGGCAAACGCTCATGAATCCTCTGAAAATTCTAACCGCGATGACGCTGGCCGCTGGCTTGCTTGCCGCGACGGTTGCCCCGGCGCAGGCGGAAACGGTGCCGGGCGGCCGTTACGGCCGAGTCGAATTGACCCGGCCCACCGGCCCGATGCGAGCGTTTATCGTGCTGTTTTCCGACCGTGGCGGCTGGGATGCGGCCGACCAGCAGGCAGCCGAGATGCTGGCGCGCCAAGGCGCGATGGTGGTCGGCGTGGACACCGAACGTTATGCGCGCTCGCTGGCGACCCTGCACGAAGCCTGCCATCCCTTGGTGGGGGACGCAGAAGGCATGAGTCATCAGCTTGAACGTGAACAACCGTCGGGCGGTTATCTGTCGCCGATTGCGGCCGGTGTCGGTCAAGGCGCGGTACTGGCGGAACATCTGCTGGCGCAGGCCCCTGCCAATACACTGGCGGGCATTGCCGCGCTTGATCCGCAAGCGCGGCTCGACGCGCGTTTCAAGCCATGCCCAGCGGACTCCGGCCTGAGCCGGGGTGACGGGCTGCCGGGTTTTCACGCCGTCGGCAGCCGGACTTCCGCCACCCTCCCGCGGCCTGGCGCGACGGTCGCAGGCAAGCCCTTGCCGGTACAGTATTTCGCCGCCGGTACTTCAACCGCGACGGCGTTGCTGGCCCTGCTGCAACCGCACTTGCCGCAGCAGGCGCCGGCTCATGACGATGTATCGAATTTGCCGTTGATCGAACTGCCGGCAGCCAAACCCGGCGAGATGCTGGCGCTGGTGATTTCCGGCGACGGCGGCTGGCGTGACCTCGACAAATCGATTGCCGAAGCGCTGCAAAGAAGCGGGGTGTCGGTGGTCGGCCTGGATAGCCTGCGTTATTTCTGGAGCAGCAAAACCCCGCAGCAAACCGCCGACGATGTGGCTCGCGTGATACAGGTTTATGGTGCGCGTTGGCATACCCGCACGGTGGCCCTGATCGGTTATTCGTTCGGCGCCGACGTGATGCCGTTTGTCTACAATCGTTTGCCGCCCTCACAGCGCGAGCAGGTGTCATTGCTGGCGTTGCTCGGCTTGGCTCATACGGCGGATTTCCAGATCCGCGTAACCGGTTGGCTGGGCCTGCCCGCCAGTGCCGCGGCGCTGCCGATCACGCCCGAAATCGGCGCTATCCCGTCGGCACTGATCCAGTGTTTTTATGGCGAAGACGAGAGCGACACGCTGTGCCCGTCGCTGGAAAAATCGGGGGCGACGGTTGTCCGCACCGGCGGCGGCCATCATTTCGGGCGCGATTACGCTAGCCTGGAGCAGGCTATCCTCAACGACTGGCGCAAACAAGCCGCGACGCGGCAACCCTGATCTTGCCGGGGCCGCCTCGGCCGCCTCCGCCTCCGCCGTTTCCGCATGCATGTGTATCACGGCGGCATCGATGCAGGCAACGGCCCTTGCTGCAATGGGCCGTGCCGCAACCGCCTCGTTCCTGCGGTGTGCCGCCGCCGCTTCAGGACCCGATATTTTTCACCAGCACCGGATCGGCCCGATACACATTCGGCTCCAGCCGTTTCAGGTTGGCCACTTTAGGCATGTCGTTGATGGCGATGTAAGGATAGTCCGGATTCAGCGCCAGGAAATTCTGATGATAGGCTTCGGCCGGATAGAAGCCTTTGAGATCATCGAGCCGAGTCACGATCGGCGCGGGAAATACATGCGCTGCATCGAGCTGGGCGATATACGCCTGCGCCACGGTGCGCTGCATCGGATTGGCCGGAAAGATGGCCGAACGATATTGCGTGCCCCGGTCAGGCCCCTGGCGATTTAATTCGGTCGGATTGTGCGCCACGGAAAAGAAAATCTGCAGCAGGCGGCCGTAGCTGATCTGCGTCGGGTCGTAGGTCACTTGTACCGACTCCGCATGCCCGGTGGTACCGGTGCTTACGGTTTCGTACTGGGCCGTGCCGGCCGCCCCGCCGGCATAACCGGATACCGCTTGCGTCACCCCGCGCACATGCTGGAACACCCCTTGCACGCCCCAAAAGCAGCCGCCGGCGAACACCGCTGTCTCGGCATGGGTGGTGCCCGCCGGTTCGTCGAGGGCCGGCGGCGCGATCACCACGGCGTCTTCGGCCGAATGGGCCGAACGCTGCCAGGCGAACAGAGCCGCCGCGACCATCAGTGCGCTCCCTGCTTTAAATAAAAACGATCCAGTCCGTGTGTTGCGGCTAATGCTTGATGTGGTCATGATATCGGTCCTCGATTGAGATGCGGTGCTACGTTTGGCCTAGGGCCTGTTCACAAGCCCATTATTAGCGTGAACAGGCCCTAACCAAAGGTGAATGAATAAGCTTGTACGCCCGGGTCCAGGAATTCGATGGTGAAGGTCCGATCCGCGACCGGGCCGCTCTGGCGTACCAACTGATATAAACGCTGGGTCGTCACGCTGCCGCTGCCGTCCGCCGCGACGTCGGCGCCATGGTCCTGGCCCGGCGCCTGGCCGTCGATGCTGACGCGAAAGCGTACCGGCTTGCCGTCTTTATCCGGTCCGAGCACCAGATGCAGGTCCCGGGCATGGAAGCGAAACACGATGCGGCCCGAGGCTTGCCCCAAGGTGGCGGACTCCTGGCCCACGTTCCAGGTGCCGGCCAGTCCCCATTGATTGAGGGCCGGCGCAATCGGAGCCTGATAGCTATGCGCTTGGTCCTGCGTCACGCCGCCCGGAGAGGAGAAGTGTTCGGCGCGGGTATAGCCGATATAGGTTTCGGGCGAACGCATGTCGGCTTGGTCCTGGGCTTGCTGCACCCCGCCCGCGGCGCCGGTGTTGACCAAATCGGTGGCTACGCCGTGGGCGCCCGCCTCGGCGAGTAATTGCTGGATTTGTTGTTCGGCCTGGGCATAATCGCCTTCGCCGAAATGATGAGCGCGGATGCGTCCTTGGGCGTCCACCAAATAATCAGCCGGCCAATATTCATTGCCCAAGGCGCGCCAGATCGCATAGTTGTTGTCGATGGCCACCGGATAATCGATGCCCAGGTCATGCACCGCGCGCTTGACGTTATCCACGTTGTATTCGAAGGCGAATTCCGGGGCATGCACGCCGATCACCACCAGTCCCTGGCTGCGGTATTTTTGCGCCCAGGCTTTGACATAAGGCAGGGTGCGCAAACAGTTGATACACGAATAGGTCCAGATATCGAGCAGCACGACTTTGCCGCGCAGGTCCTGTGCCGTGAGCGGCGGTGAATTGAGCCATTGCACGGCTCCCGCCAGCGAAGGGATTTGTCCTTCTACCGGCAGCGCCGCGTTCGGCAGGTTGCCTGACGCGTTGCCTGACATGCTGCTTGAGGCACGCATCATCGCAGCCCCGGAATCCGGCGCCACCACGTCACCGCCAGCCTGGTTCGACGGCTGCGGCTGGTGTGGTTTACCGGTCAAGCCATCCACCAGCTTTTGTTCGAGACCGCCCGTGGCCACGGTGGAAATACGCGCCAGCACCGTGGTGTCCAGACCAAAACCAATCGCCACCACCCCGCATAACATGGCTGCGCCCAAGCCGCGGCGGATCCATTCACCCGCGCCCAGCGAACGTTTCATCGCGACGAAGACCCGGCCGCCGATCAGCAGGGCGACCGCCAACGAGGTGGCGGCACCGGCCGCGTAAGCTAATAACAGCAGGGTGGTGCCGACACTGGCGCCGCGCAGTGCGGCCCCGGTCAGCAACAAGCCCAGGATCGGTCCCGCGCAGGGCGCCCACAACAAGCCGGTGGCGACGCCCAACAGCAATGACGAACCGATACCGCTGCCGCTCCCGCCAGTCCCGCGCGATTGAGACAGCCGGTCGCCGAGCGACACCAGGGGCCGCATCAAACGGTCGGCCAGATGGGGAAAAAGCAGGGTCAAACCGAACACCGCCAACAAGCCGATCGCCACCCAGCGGCCATACTGGTTGGCTTGCACCGCCCAGCCGCCGCCGATTGCGGCCAGGGTTGCCACCGCGGCGAAAGTCAGCGCCATCCCCACCAACAAGGGCAAGCCGCTGCGCACGAAAGGCTGGTCGGTGCGAGCGAAGACAAATGGCAGCACCGGCAGGATGCAGGGACTGAGGATGGTGAGCACGCCGCCCAGGTAAGCCAGGATAATCAGTAACATAGTAGTTAGAGCTAAGGTCGGATCAGGTAAAGGCGATTCAAGCGGCGCCGGGAGCGAAAGTCATGGCCAGGCCGTTCATGCAATACCGCAAGCCGGTGGGCTGGGGGCCGTCATCGAAGACATGGCCCAGATGGCCGCCGCAACGCCGGCAATGTACCTCTGTGCGGGAGACGCCGAAGGAATGGTCGTCGCTGGTAACGACCGCGTGATCCAGCGGCGCCCAGAAACTGGGCCAGCCGGTATGACTGTCGAATTTGGTGCTCGATGAAAAAGCCTGGAGCTGGCAACCGGCGCAGTTGAACCGGCCGCTGCGGTGTTCGCTGTTCAGCGGGCTGCTGTAAGGCCGTTCGGTGCCGCCTCGGCGCAGCACCGCATATTGGTTGTCGTTCAAGATCTGGTGCCATTGATCGTCGGTCCGCACGAACTCAAAGCTTTCGCCGCCGGCGGGCGCGGCCCCGGGGGCCGCCGCCACGGCTTTCCAGTGGGCGAATGCGGCGGCAAGCGCCACCGCGGTGGCGCTGCCTGAAAGAAGAAACCGGCGTCGTGCTTGCATGATGTGCTCCTCAATTGGGTCTAAACAGCATGAGGACGATTGTTGCGCGCGGGCGGTCGCCAAATCCTCACGTAAACTTAAAATAAATGTGATACTTGGCCGCGCTCAAACTCCGCACAATAGCGGGACTAGCCGTTTTCCCGGCTCGGCCGAGAAAATTCCGACCCGAAGGTTATCGATGGATGCACCGAAACGCATACTGATCGTCGAAGACGATGTACATATTGCCGAACTGTTACGCCTGCATTTACGTGATGAAGGTTACGCCGTAACGCATTGCGGCGACGGCAACGAAGGTCTGAGGCAACTTGAACAGGGCGGCTGGGATGCCCTGATACTCGACCTGATGCTGCCCGGCGTGGACGGCCTGGAAATCTGCCGGCGGGCGCGGGCGATGGCGCGTTATACGCCGATCATTATTACCAGTGCACGTTCCAGCGAGATTCACCGGATTCTCGGGCTGGAGGTCGGGGCCGACGACTATCTGGCCAAACCTTTCTCCGTGCTGGAGCTGGTCGCGCGAGTCAAAGCCTTGCTGCGGCGCGTCGATGCGCTGGCAAAAAGCATGCGCATCGACGCCGGCAGCCTGGAACTCAACGGACTTTTGCTCGACCCCATTGCGCGTGAAGCCAGCGTCGACGGCCGGCGGCTTGATCTGACCTCGCGCGAGTTCGACCTGTTGTATTTCTTCGCGAAAAACCCCGGTAAAGTCTTTTCCCGCATGGATCTGCTCAATCACGTATGGGGTTATCAGCATGACGGCTACGAACATACCGTCAACACCCACATCAACCGCTTGCGCGCCAAAATCGAAACCGATCCGGCGCAGCCCTGCCGTATCCTGACGGTCTGGGGACACGGCTACAAGCTGGCGCCGCTGCGCGCTGGACCGGCGGAGGACGAACGATGAAACTGACCTTATCGCAGCGGCTCTCGGTGGTGTTCTCCGTGCTGTTGTTAACCTGCAGCGGCGCCTCGGCATGGCTGCAAATCCGGGCCAACGACCTGCATCAGGAAGAAGTGGTGCAAGGCCTGTCCCAGGGGCTGGCTGAGCATATCGCGCACAACACCGCGCTGATGGACGCGGAAGGTCTGAAGGCCGATGCGGTACGCCGGCTCTTTGGCCAGTTGATGGTGGTCAACCCCAGCGTCGAGGTTTACCTGCTCGACACTGACGGACGCATCATGGGCGACGATGCGCCTGCCGGTCACCTCAAGCGGGAGCGTGTCGACCTCGGACCGATCCATCGCCTGCTTGACGGCGGACCTCTGCCTATCCTCGGCGACGACCCGCGCAGCAGCAGCGGGCGTAAGGTATTCAGCGCCGCGCCGTTAAGTGCCGATGGCCGGGATCAGGGCTATATCTATGTGGTGCTGCTCGGTGAAGCCCGCGACCGCCTGGATGCACGGGTGGCCGCCAGCGCAGTGCTGCGCACCACCTTGTGGTCCATGGGTTTGGTGGCTTTGCTCGGCCTGGTGGCGGGCTTGACCGCTTTCGGCCTGATTACCCGGCCGTTGCGGCGCTTGACCGATGCCATGCGCAACTTCGACGCCGATGCGGAGCCGGTTACCCCTGTGCCCTTGACGCCGCTGCCCACGCCCGATACGCGCGATGAAATCGCGGTACTGGAAGCGGCCTTCGGCCAGATGGCCGGACGCATCGGCGAGCAATGGCGCACCCTGACCCAGCAGGACCAGGAACGGCGAGAACTGGTGGCGAATATTTCGCATGACCTGCGCACGCCGCTGGCCTCGCTGCATGGCTATCTTGAGACGCTGTCGCTCAAAACCGATACGCTCAGCGACGCGGAGCGCCGGCGTTACCTTGCGATTGCCTTGAGCCAAAGCCGCAAGGTGGGGCAACTGGCACAGGCGCTGTTCGAGCTCGCTCGCTTGGAATATGGCGACGTCCAACCCGTCCTGGAGGATTTTTCGCTGGCGGATCTGGTGCAAGACGTGTTCCAGAAATTCGAACTGAGTGCCGAGGCCCGGCAATTGCGCTTGAGCGCCAGCCTGCCGCAGCTATTGCCGGTGGTGACGGCGGACTTGGGCATGATGGAACGGGTCCTGACCAATCTGCTGGACAACGCGATTCGTCACACGCCCCCCGGCGGCAATATTGAGGTGGAATTGCGGCGTCGGGACGATAAGGTGGCGATCACCGTCAGCGATACCGGTCCCGGCATTCCCCCCGAATTGCTGGAAAATTTGTTTCGCCGACCGTTCAGCTTTAGCGGCCCGCGTGCAGGGGGCGGCTTGGGTTTATTGATCGTGCAGCGGATGTTGCAATTGCATCAGAGCCAAATCCAATTGCTGCAGCGCGAAGGCCGCGGCGCGGTATTCTCTTTTGAACTGCGGGCGGCGGGTAAATAAGGCTTGGAACATAGCCGGGCGGATCCTTTCCAACTTCAAGATTGAACGGAGACACATCTCATGTCGGACATGCATTCAGATCGAACTGCGTCACGTCGTACTGCGCTCAAAAGCTTTGGCCTTGCCGCCGGCACCGCGCTCTTCGCCACCCGGGCGGTGGCTGCAACCGAGCTTGATGACTTGTTGATACCCGCCGGCGCCGCGGACATCGCGCGCTTGAGCGAACAATTGGCGGTCGCTCCGCGCCGTCGCGCCTACAAGACGGTACCGATGATCTTGAATAACCCGGAGCAGTGGGACCATGAAGCGCTGTCGGCCGTGATTGCATATCGCGGCGAGCGGCGGCAAGTGTGGGACAACACCGAAATCGGGGGGCCTTGGCTGAACCTGATGCGTAATTCCCTGAATGCTCAAGTGTGGTCGTTCAAACATCCGAATTCATTGATGGTGTCGGGAACCCACGGCTCCGCGCACTTGGCGCTGTTTGATCAAACCATGTGGGACAAATACGGCTTCGCCAAACGTGCCGGCGAAAAATTTCCCAATAATTCGCTGATCATTGCCCCGTCCGCCAATCTCGATGCGGCAAACTATGAGCAAGCCGATGGCCTGTACTCCGGCCACGACAACACTATTCCGACATTGCAACGCCGCGGTGTGGTGTTCTTGGCATGTCATAACGCGATCTGGGAAGTCTCCGAGGCGCTGATTGCCGCCGGCAACAATCCGGATGGCTTGTCGCAGGAAGCGCTTGCCGCCGAATTGACCAATCACTTGATTCCGGGCACTGTCTTGACTCCCGGTGCGGTGGGTAGCATTGCCGAATTGCAGCATGCGGGGTTTGCGTATGCCAAATAAATGCACTTCGAAGGCAGGTTGAAACGCACTTTGAGCACACCGCGTCATCCTGGTTGACGGTAAGCCAAGCGATCGAGCTTGTGTTGACCAGGCCATCCAGACACAGGAGGCATGATGGGATTCGGATGGAGCTTGCCGCAGCGGCGGCCGACGCCGCATTGGATGCGGATCGCGGCAGGCGGCGCGGCGTTGCTGTTATCCAGCATGAGCCTGGCGCAGCAGGTCGATCTCGGCCAGACGGTAGCCATGAATGGCACGGCCGCTGGTGTTGCGGCATGCGTCGCCTGTCATGGGATGAAAGGCGAGGGCGACATGGTGGGCGGATTTCCGCGTATTGCCGGCTTGAGCCGTTCTTATCTGGAGGCGCAACTGAACGCCTACGCCCACGGTCAGCGCCAGTCGTTTTTGATGACAACCCCAGCCAGGCTGCTCACGCCGCAGGAGCGATCCGCCGTCGCGGCCTATTTCAGTCGATTGCCGCCTTACCTGCCGCCGCAGCCGATTGCCATCGATGAGTCGGCCCAACCGTCGGACGTCGGTCCCTGGCTTGCAAACCGCGGACGCTGGAATCAAAACCTGCCCGCCTGTGCCCAATGTCATGGGGCCACCGGGCTTGGCGTCGGCGCGGCATTTCCTGCGCTGACCGGTCAGGCGGCGTCGTATATCGCCCTGCAATTGCATCAGTGGCAAGAAGGCAAGCGCCCCTCCGGACCCATGGGCTTAATGTCTCTGGTTGCGGGCAAACTATCCGACAACGATATCGCGGCCGTGGCGGCCTACTACGGCGGACCTGATTCCGGCATCCAGCAGACTGTTGCGGGAGTGCGCAAATGAAGCGATTGTTCTCGAATGGTTTAAGCCTTGGCTTGGTTCTGCTGGCGTTGCTTGCGGTTGATGCGGTTCGGGCACAGACCCATGCCGCTCCGGCCGCGACACAAAAAAATACCGTTGTCGCGTTCCAGGCGCCCGATGAAAGTGCGATGCCGGATGGCGATTACGGCCGAGCGGTGAAGTTGGGCGAACAGATTTTTCTGCATACGCAACTGCACGCCGGAGCCTATGTCGGAAATAATTTGAACTGCGCCAGTTGCCACCTCGATGCGGGGCGCAAGGCCAACGCAAGTCCATTTGCTGCGGCTTATGTGGTTTATCCTGCCTACCGCAGCAAGAACGGCCATGTGAATACCTTTGCGGAACGGCTGCAGGAATGCTTTCGCTATAGCATGAACGGCAAAATGCCCGCGCCGGGCGATCCGGTGCTCGTCGCGTTGGAAAGTTATGCCGCATGGTTGGCAAAAGGCGCGCCCGTCGGCGGCGAGATTGCCGGTCGCGGTTTTCCCAAACTGGCCAAACCGGCGCTGCCTGCCGACTACCTGCGCGGCAGTCAGGTCTATCTTCAATCGTGTGCGTTATGTCATGGCGCGAACGGCGAAGGTCAACTAAGCGACGGAAAAATGGCGTTTCCCGCACTATGGGGGAAACAGTCGTTTAACTGGGGGGCGGGCATGCACTCGGTCGACAATGCCGCCGGTTTTATCAAAGCCAACATGCCCTTGGCACTCGGCAATAGCTTGACCGATCAGCAGGCATGGGACGTGGCCTTGTTCGTGGATAGTCACGAGCGGCCGCAGGACCCGAGGTTTACCGGGTCGGCGGAGCAAACCCGGCTTAAGTATCACGACTCGCCCTATTCAATGTACGGCACGGTGCTGAATGGACATGTCCTGGGGGCGCAGCCTTGATGGCGTGCCATGGCTTGGATGTCAGCCGGTAGCGCCTGCGTGCGACCCCGTATTTAATCATGGGCGCCGCCCATGATTAATCTCCACGCCGGTGCGGCCTTTATTTATCCGCGAGCAGCTTGCCGCCTTTGGCCCACGCTTCGCGCGACACTTCGGTGATCAGGATATCCACGCTTTCCGGCGGACAGGCCAGCGTTTCGGCGGCGACCCGGGTCGCTTCGTGAACGAAGGCGCGCTTCTGTTCCAGCGTGCGGCCAGGGTGCATTTCCAGGTGCAAAGTAGGCATAACCATTCTCCAGTAAGCGGCACACCGGAGTGGAGTGCCGTTATTTTTCAGTGTTACCCAGTTCGCGCCGAAGATAAATATGCAATGATTTGATCCATTCAGAACCTATAGGTTTTAAATCATGGATAAATTAGCCGGCATGGCGATGTTCGTGCGCGTCGTCGAATGTGGCAGCTTCAGTGCCGCGGCCGAGGCCAGCCAAGTCTCGGCGACGATGGCGGCCAAACACATCCGTACCATCGAACAACGCCTGGATGCACGTCTGCTGCATCGCACCACCCGCCGGCAACAGCTCACCGAGGTTGGCCGGCTGTACTACGAACGTTGCAAACAGGTGCTCGCCGAAGTCGATCTGGCCGAGGCCAGCGCCCTGGAGCTACAGGGCAACCCACGCGGCCGGCTAAGAATGCTGGCGCCGGTCAGCTTTGGCACCCATAGCCTGGTGCCTGTGTTGACCGACTATCTGGCGCGGAATCCCGAAGTCAGCCTGGAATTGACGCTGGACAACCGGCCGCCGGACCTGATCGACGACGGCTACGAATTGGGTATCCAACTCGGCGCAATCGACCAAGCCGGATTGGTCGCACGGCCGCTACGGCCTTATCGCAGGCTGTTGGCCGCGGCACCCGCCTACCTGGCCCGTCACGGCCGGCCCGAACGCCCTGAACAGTTGAGCGAGCACGCATGTCTGGGTTTGTCATACTGGCGCAGACATGATCGCTGGCACCTGCTTGGGCCCGGCGGCGAAACCTGCACCGCGGTGGTAAAGGGGCCGTTTTCTGCCAACCAGGGTAATGCTTTGCGCATCGCGGCTTTGCACGGCGCAGGTATTGCGCTGCTGCCCGAGGCATTATTGGCCGACGATCTTGCCGCCGGCCGCTTGTTACCGGTGCTGCCGGCATGGTCGTATATGCCGGTACCGATGTCTTTGATCTATGCGCAGGACCGCCGGCCCACCGCCAAGTTACGCAGCGTGATCGAGTTTCTTATGGGGCATTTTGGTAGCGAGGGGGTGGCTTAGTCACCGGCTCCGTCAGGCCACCCTATAAAAAGCAATTGTGATCAACGACCGCGACCTTTCATCTAGCTAAGAAACAACGACCGTAAACTCGACGCCCGATTCGAAGTCCAGCGTCGTGCTTGAAAAACGTGGAGTTTGCTCAAGGTAGTGTTTGTATGTCTGAACGGCGTCTAAAGACGATTCAGGAGGGCGAATATTGTGGGTGGCTTGAAAAAGATTGCGCTTGCTTAGTTTCCGGCCGGCTCCGAGGGGGCTCGTGGCACATCGTTTTGGGTGAGGCGCGGCTCAAGTGTTGCCTTCGATTCTTGTACCGGTTTGCCTTCGAGTTTGTTCAACGCCTGCTGCAACATGAAATCGTCATGGGAGCCGAACTGTATTTGCGCTCGATCGCGGTCCTTCTGGCGTTGTTCCGATGTCTTTTTGTCGTCCTCTTGTTCGATCAGATGCAATTGCACCAAACGCGCTTCTTCGCGTGCTTCCAGTTCTTTCTTTTCGTTCGGATCCTGGATGTTCGATAAGCGATTCGGATAATCGGCCTCTCGCGTTGCACGCGTATCGTCGGGGTCACCGTCGGCAAATTGATCGACGGGGAGGTCGGGCAGGATGCCGATGTTCTGGATCGATCTGCCGCCCGGGGTGTAGTAATAAGCCGTCGTCAGGCTCAATGAGGCGTCTTCCGTCAGCGGCCGCGAAGTCTGCACGGAACCCTTGCCGAAAGTCGTCTTGCCCAGGATCAATGCGCGATGATGGTCTTGCAGGGCGCCGGCCACGATCTCCGAGGCGGAAGCGGTATAGGCGTTGGTCAGCACGATCATCGGTACGGTTTTGAATAGCGCCGACTCGTTTTTCAGCGGGTCGTTGCGCAGGGTCGGCAGGCGGTAGTCTGCATAGCTGTCGCGATAGATCGACTTGGCATAGTCGACCTGGCCGTTGGTGCTTACCACGACCGAATCGCGCGGAAGAAAGGCACCCGCCACGCCGACGGCGCTTTGCACCAAACCGCCGCCGTTGTTACGCAAGTCGAGTATCAACCCTTTCAGAGCCGGCTGTGCGCGCGCGATTTCCTCCAGCTTTGCCGCCAGGTCGGGAGTGGTACGTTCCTGAAAACTGATAATGCGCACATAGGCGTAGCCGGGGACCGGTATCGCGGTGGTAACGCTCTGGACGTTGATGATCGCGCGTGTCACGGTGACCGGGAAGGTTCGGTTATCCGTCTTGCGGAACAGGGTCAGGGTAACCTTGGTGCCCGCCGCGCCCCGCATCAGGGTGATTGCCTGATCCTCCGTCATGCCTTGCACCGGCTTGTCGCCCACGCGCGTGATCAGGTCGCCCGGGCGAATGCCGGCATGGGCTGCGGGCGAATCGTCGAGCGGCGATACGACCTCAATGAGACCATCGTCTTGGGGGGCGATATTGAGTCCGATACCGGCGAAACGCCCGGTGATTTGTTCCTGCCACTGCTGGAAGTCGGCTTTGTCGCGGTACGACGAATGCGGATCGAGGCTCGAAACCATGCCTTTGATCGCCGCTGTCATCAACTTCGAATCGTCGACCGGCTCGACATATTCTTGCTTGATTTGCCCGAACACCTTGGCAAACAGCCACAACTGGTCAAGCGGCAGCGGCGCTGCCGCGGTTTGCGTCGCCATTGCCACCGCGGGCGCCATGAGCATCATGCCGGCGGCCGAGCTCAAGGCCAAGCTTAAGAAACGAGGCGCGTTTTTCATGATGAGAGGTCGCTGTGCGTGGCAATACGCTAAAGTAACGCAAGCTCATTTCATCCGCAATCAAGCACATCGGTTTTTTTGTAAAGCGGCTTCAGATGGGGTCCGGGCTGGATCTTTCGGAAGAAAATTTCGATCCTAATCGCACGCGCCGCTTTCACCGAGCCGCGGCATCCAACCGCCAGGTCGCCGCTTGAGGACGAGCTGGTACCAGAGCGCGGCCAGGATCGCCGTGGCGCCCATGATGATTAGGCTGGGACGTCCGGCGGACGGGTCATCCCAGTCAGCGATAGCAAAGCATGCAGCCATCGCCAAGCCAAGGATCGGGGCGAGCGGAAACAGCGCCGAACGCCAATATCCGGCCTTGGCGGTCAAGTCTTTGCTGCGCCCGACGAGAACCGCTATGCAGACCAGGCCCCATGCATAGACCAGCAAACCCGCGAGAAAGACCAATAACGTATGGGTCGCGAGGAGACAACAGGGCGCGGACAACGCGACGACGACCAGCGTTGCTGCCCGCGGAACGCCAGAGACGCGATCCACCTTTGCGAGGATTTGATTTATCGCGCCGTGGAACACCGCATCGCGCCCAAGGCTAAAAAAGAGACGCGATTGGGACATGATCTGCGCGATCATGGCGTTGAAAATGGCTAATGCTACCGCCGCGCTGAGCGCGCGCGCGGCCCAAGGCCCGGCGATCTGGGAAATGAATGTGGCGAGCGGAGCCGGACTGGCGAGCACTTCGCGCAGATGGGGCGCGCCGAGAACCACCGCTATTACCGGCACCACAATAGTCACGGCACCAATCAGCCCGGCCATGAGTACCACCCGGCCCATCTGGCGATGCGGATCGGCCAACTCTTCACCAAAATAAATTGCCTGGGCGCCGCCGATGGTGCCGCAGGCCGCGCTCACGGCGCCTACGGCTAAAGTGCCGAGTGCGACCGGACCCAAAGCGCCGCTCGCGTTGATCGCTAGCGGATGGGCGATGACAGCGTGTAGACCGAGCGTCGGGTGCCACAAGCCGCCTGCGCTGAGCACGCACACGGCGACCAATTCGACCGCCAGGAATATGCCCGTCACCAGGGCGCCGACCCGCGCAGCCATGAGCGAGATGGCCATCGCCGCCGCAAGCGCGCCGAAAGTGACGGCCCAGGCGGGAAGCGCGGGCACCAGTTCATCAACATAGATGCCGACCAATTTGGCCTCGAAGGCGATCGACGGTCCGGTGGACACAGCCCATAACGCCAACACCACGACCCCAGCCCCGCCGCCCAGGATGGTCCCGACGCCGACATAATCTCCGCCCGCATAGGGAAAAGCCGAACCCAGCTCGGCATACACCACCGCGTAGATCACGGCCACACCGAACGCCAGCAAGAACAAGCCCACAGCGCCTGTTCCCGCGTGCTGCAATACGTCCGAACCGACTCCAAAAATTGAGAAGACCGGAGACAGGCTGGATAGCGTGAGCAACAACACCCCAACGGACGAGAGCTTGCGTTGCAGTGCAGGGGTGTCGGGCGCAGTCGGGAGCGGGAGGCCGAGGGAACGCTCGGCGTGCTCTTTCATGACTGATCCGACGTCATGAATTTTCGCAGGTCGGCAGCAAGATTACGCCGGCTCTGCATGCCCAGATACGGCAAGTGCCCGGATTCGTAATAGCCGAACTGCACGCGCTTCATCTCGATACTCGCATGCAAGAGGGTGTATTCGGCATCTCCTATGGGGGTGGCCAGATCGTAGTATCCGCATCCGACGAATAGTTTCATCGCCGGGTTCCTGCGCATCGCCTTGGCGAGCCGAGGGGCGAAGTTCGTGTTTGCAGGGTTTCCCGGCCCGTTGCCATAATCCCAATGGCGATACACGCCCTGGAAGTTGACCGTCTCGTAACGCAGGGGCAGGTCCACCCCGAGTTCCCGATAGAAATAATCGTTTATCGCGGCGACGAAGGCTGGCGTGTACTGGCCCATGGCCGGGTCGTCGCCGACCAGATCGTCGCCTGCGGCAAGCTGCGGCAGCGAGTAACGCCCATCGTAGAGCCCCACGTGGAGCCCTCGGTCTCGAAGCAGTTCCCGGGCAAAGTCCTTGGAATCGATACGCAGGTTCTTCTCGAGAAGCAAAGCACGGGGCAAGCCGATCAGTTCGGCAAGACGAGCCGCAATGCGATGGCGTTCGGCGGCTTCCAGCGAGGCGCCTGCGTACAGAGCCACGACATAGTCTTCGGCGACGAAGCGTCTTGCTTGTTCCACATGATGCTCAAGGCCGAGGCTGTTGTCGTGATGTTCACCGTGGTAATGGGCGACGGCCGCCATGGTCGTGAGACTCGACAGCAGGCGCAAGTCGCCGCCTTTTTGCGACTGATCCATGGTCTGCGACAACAGGATCACGCCGTTAAGCGAAATTGCATCGAGCTTGCCGGTGGTGTTCACGCCGCCCGCGAGCAGGTCTGCGACGGCCGCGGCGCGTATGGAACCGTAACTCTCGCCCAGCATGTACTTCGGCGCGTTCCAGCGGCGGTGTCGAGTGAGCCAGGCTCGAATGAACTCGACCGTCGCCTTGGCGTCTGCCTCCACGCTGTGAAACCCGTGCGCGGTTTCGCCCAAGGTGCGGCTGTAGCCCGTGTCGGGAGGGTCGTAGAGCACGATGTCGGCAACATCGAGCAAGCTTTCCGCGTTGTCGACCAAGTGAAAGGGCGGCGAGGTCGGGGGATGGACGCCCAGGCCATCGTCTCCATCAAGGTCCAGACGTCGCGGGCCGAGCATGCCGAGGTGCAACCAGAATGACGCGGAAGCGGGGCCGCCGTTGAAGGCGAACACGACAGGGCGCATCACGTCGCTGCGAAGAAAATAACTCGCCGAGATGATGCTGGCTCGAATTTCTTCGCCGGCACCGGGGATGACGGTGCGTTCAACGATCGCTGTATAGCCAAGCGTTCGCCCGCCGATGACACTCACATGCTCGCTCTCAACTCGGAACGCTTCGTCCTCTCGAGATTCGCCGTCGTTCAAAGCGGTCATTGGATGTAATCCTGTGGCTGAACCACGATGTCAACGCGGGTCTTATCGCGACTAACCGAGAGCCGCACCGGTTTCAGCTCACCCGAAGACATGCTGTGGTTGGTCGAACTCACCAGATCCGGCGAGATTGACTGCCCGTCGACGGCCGTGACCTGGTCGTCCGCCCTCAGCCCGGCATTCCAGGCCGGCGAGTCCTCGACAACCGAACTCACGATAGCCTTGCCGGGGGCGCTGTATTTAATTTTCATCCCGCTATAGTTGTATTTCGATTCTGGCTGCAGACCCGCACCGGTGTCGGGAACCGCCCACGCTCTATGATGCTGATAGTCGAAGGTCAAAGCCGAGGTGGCGAACACGTCGTCGCCCATATCGCCGGCAGTTTCTGTTCCGCTCGAAAGTCCCACGCTGATATCCGGAAATAGTGCGATGGGTCTCGACATCGTCACTTGTCCCACGTTGATCGAATTTAAGCGGCCGAACAACAAGGGCGATGGTTTTCCGAATGAGCCGGAGATCGATCCGCCGCCGTACTTCCGGCTCGGCATCTGTGCCGCATGCAACGCGGCAAATGGCGCATTGACGATCAGCGCCGGATCCGAGCCGGTATCGATCCAGAATTGAGCCGCCACGCCATTGATCTGCCCGCCTGTCACCGGAAAGGTGTGGTCGAGCGCGAACGGAATGTCAAAGCGCGTATCCTCGGCGAGGGCGGGAGGCGCGCCAAGCGCCAGCGTCAGCGAATGGTGTGAATAGTCGAAGGTGGTGACGAACCGATCCAGTAGTTCGTTGCCGATAATGCCGTCGAGCGGCTTGGCGCCGCCACTCGACTGGCCATTCAAATCGACTTCCTCGCCATACAAACCATGTATATGCGCCTCGCCTATCTGAAGATCCGGCAATTTTACGAAGTCCACCATGTGGGCATTTCCATCAATGTCGGAATCGCTTCCGTGGCCCGCGGTTTTTAGCCCGAGCGCGGCGATGGCCGTCGAGGAAAGTTGCAGCGTACCTCCCGTATCGATCATGAAATTGAAGGGGCCTCGACCATCGATGGATACCTCGATAAAAGGCTGTCCCACAACTCGCATCGGCACCGTGGTGCTGGTTGCGGAGTCGATTTCATAATCATGCAGCTGGGATTGAGGTTTTGCCGACAAGGTCGCGACTTCAGCCGGTGTGACCTGCGTGCGCACCTGGGTCGTATGCAACTCCCATTGGGTGCCGTCGCGATCGACAAATTTTTGCTCCGTGGGCAGGGCGCGATGGGAGCCGCTTCCGTAAGCCGAATAAGTCGTTGTCGCCACAGCCGGCTCGTCGCGGCGGGTCCACTTCAATGGCAGATGAGAGTCGCGAGAGATCCACACCTTGGTCGCCTTTCCGCCTTGAGGCACCACCTCAAGAACGTCAGCGGCTTCGCCACTTTGATTATCCTCGGCGACGTACCCGACGGCTGCCGGCCAACACGCGTTCGCGAGGCCGCCGCTTGCCCAGTAGATGTCACTGATCAGTCCCGCGCGAAAGCCTGGGAAATCGGCATCGCGCACCGTTGCGTTTCGATCCCGAACCCAAACACCGGTTTTTGTCACGCCGACAGTAAAATTGACTGGCCCGAGTCCGCTCACTTCGATGGTACCGGTCTGCGTCTGAGGATCCGAGGCGATCAGGAAACGCCCGGATGCACCGCTGGACTTGACCTCTCCCTCGGTAATGCGCGCAGTGCAACTCGCCGTGTCATTGGCGGCAGCCACATCCCGCAACAGGGCGACGATCGCTGTTGCCCGCTCGGTCTGTGCAGCGTCGGGTGCAGCGTTGGCCGGCGCACTGAGCGTGATCAAAATCGAACAAGCGATCGCGGATAGATGCGGGAGATGAAAGGTAGTGAGAGGCAAATGGCGGAATTTCATCAGCGGGAAACCAAAGAGTCAGTAGAGAGTCAAGCGGCATTGAGGGTGCACCCCCCGGTTAGACCTTGTTTTTTCGGGCCATGAAGCACTGCTCGACCAGGGCATGCTGAAACGCCAGCGAGGCCGCCTCGTATTGCTCGGGGGGATACTTGTACTTGCTCGTATACCACTGCGCAACGTTCATAATCCCACCTTCTTCGAAGCGCGCCTTATTGCCGGGCATCGAGATATACCGCTCCCATGCTTTGATTTCGCGATCAGCGTAGATTTCATCAAGCTCCGGCGTACTCGGAACCCGGTAAACCTCTTCGTGAAAAATTGCTTTCAGCGGCAGACGATCGCGCTTCGACGGATTTTCGTCGGGCACGCCGATGGCGACCGTTGTGATCGGCAAGCAGGTCTCGGGCAGGTCGAAAAATCGAGCGAGTGGCGCCATGGACGCGAACGTAGTGCCCAAATAACAGATGCCCAAGCCGCGAGCCTCGAATCCCAGACAGACATTCTGCGCAAGAATCATCGCATCCAGCGCGCCGCTAAAAAAGCCTTCCAGATTATTGAAGTTATCACGGGCGGCTCGTCGGGCCAACCACTTCCGCGTTCTGAAAAGATCGGCGCAGAAGGTCAGCATCAATGGCGACTCAAGTATCATTTTCTGCTGTTCATGCATCTGGTACAGATCTCGACGGCGGCTTGGTTCGCGTGTGGCGATGATTGACGCGGTGTTGAGGTTGCCCGAGGAAGAGGCCCCGGCAAACGCCTCCGAGCAAACCGCTTCCACCGTCTGTGCCGGAATATCGTCCGCTTTGAATTTTCTGATGGAGCGGTGGCCGGTCAGGATTTTTGAAATCTCAAGCATCATACTTTTTCCGATTCGTCGAAAACATTGAATAGTTCAGGCCAAACGACGGACCGAGCTGAAATTCGGGGTTTGTTAATCATTTGGTTTGCAGATGGGTCGCGTCTGCTTTGATAAGCGGCGCTCTCTGTCTCGCCCAGATGAACGTCGCCACGGTCAAAGCGGCAAGCGTCAAACCTTCAAGGCTGAATTGCCCCGTGCTGGCTATCGCAGTCAACGGCGGCCGACCCGCATAAAAGACATTGATAAACGGAGAAAGCAGCACACCTCTTATCGCCATGATCAGCACAATGAATTGCAGGCTTCGAATCCACGGACGCGAAGACAGCTTGTTCCATACGTTATAAATGATGACAAAACATGCGATGGCGGGTTCGACGAAGGTCAGATATGCCGGTATCTGGACATTCCAGCCATACGGCACCGTGTAAACATCTGCATGGCTCAAGGATGAAAAGTGATCAAGCATGTTGCTGGAAAGCCGGTCAACCGCGGGCTCGGTAAGAAAGGAAACGATCGCTGCCAGAATCAACGAAGCTAGAATCTTCCTGGGCAATGTGGTCAGTCTTGGAGAAAACAGAACGACCAATGCGCAAAGAATGAACGCATTAACCAAGCGCCAAATATTCTCCAACACCGAGAACACCCAAGCGGTGGTGCACACACCGTCCATGATGGGAAGGCGAAACAGGATCTCGCGCAGCATGGCGTAGGTGATGAATAAAGTGATGAACCTGATCGGCCAGGTTTTGGTTTTACCGCGAAACCATAAATTGTGCAGATATACCAAGCCCAACGTTATGCATGCGCTATTGACGAAAGCATGCGGTCCGAATCGCGGGAATTTATCCGGATAGGGTAGATTGAGTGTTTCCAGCATAAAGGAATGCACTGACAAGGCCAGAAACCCGGCCAATAGCATTCCAAAAACGACTCGTTGCCTGGATAGGGAGTGTGAGAATTCGGTCATCGGGTTCGGCCGGATAGTGTTGAAGACCAAGGCTTGTGGCCCGGAGTGGTTCATGAGTCACAGAACGGCTTATTTCATCGACGGCATGTTGCGACATCATGGTTGCAATGTACATCAATGAAAAATCCTTAAAAACTGAAACTTTCAGAAAAAAAACTTCCAGTTTGTGGCACGATGAAGCGGTCCTGCGGGTTCATCGAGGGCCTCGCGTCCGCCTTTAGGGCACGGTTATCGGACAGGAATTTTTGACCACATGAAGCTACACGATCACTTTTCTGTGTTGTACGAAGCTTTCCGGTCCATCGAGGTCAAGGCCGGCTTGCCGGCCCTTGCATCGGCGTTGGACTGTAGCGAGCGCAACGTCGCCGTGTTACTTGAAAAGATGGTGATGGCAGGGTGGATCAAGTGGGCCGCCAGTCGCGGCCGTGGACATTTTTCGACGCTTACATTTCTACTTACGCCACAGCAAGTTCGATTGCAGGTCTTGTCGGATATGTTATCGGCCGGAGATTTCGAACGACTGGTGCCAACACTCGATTCAATCGAGCGCGGCGCGCTTGCATCAAGTCTGATGGACCTTTTTCGGCGGAACTATATCGACCCCGACAGGCGGAAATTACGTGTCCCGCTATTTCGCACCGTATTATCCCTGGACCCGGCCAAAGCGTTCTTGCGCGTCGAACGACATCTCACCGAACAAATATTTTCCCGGCTCACCGAATTTGATCACGCGTCAAATAGATTAATGCCGAGTTTGGCGCATCATTGGGAAAGCAATGGCGACTGCACCCGATGGGAGTTTTGGATCCGGCCGGAAATTTACTGTCATGACGGCAGCGAACTGACCCTCGATGCGATCAAGAACAGCATACTCCGGGTGCGCGACGAACCCGGAATAGCCAGGAAAATCTTCGCCCATCTCGACCACGTGGAAATTTGCGGCCCCAGTCAACTGGCGTTCAACCTGACTGTCCCTGATTTGCTCTGGCCCGATCGCTTATCGTCGGTCAATGCATCCATCGTACCTTTTGCCTGCGGCGAGGTATTTCCGGATATGCCAGTCGGCACCGGGCCATTCTCGGTAACTCATCGTAGCGAAGAGCGGCTGACGCTAGGGGTCTTCCGTAACTATTATCGCGAACGCGCACTGCTTGATGAAGTCGACCTATGGCTGATGCCGCCGGAGACGGAAATAAACTTCGACCTCGATTTTGGCAGCCGGGCGGGGGATTCCATTTTGAAGCAGAGGCTGTCCAAGCTGTTTAACGGATGCCTTTATCTGATTTTCAATCCGAAGCAGCCTTATTTCGCCGACAATCGCAACCGCTTTGCGCTGGTCGAATTATTGGCCACTGAGCTGATTAAGCCGCCATTTGACCGTGTCTGCACGCCGGCGCACGGCATTCTGCCTGGGTGGCGGCACAACGAGGCGTGGCCCTCCGGCGCCTTGAGCGTGGAAGCCGGGTTGGTGGTTAGAATCGCTTCCACGCCCAGGCCCCTGCCCACGCTTCTGGCCGAGGTCGCGCGAAGAAAATTACAAGCTCTTGGGGTGACAGTCGAGGTCGCGACGATTCCCGACCTCGACAAGCAATCCGCAGATAGAGCGTGGATGGATAAAACGGACATCTACATTTGCAGCGAAGTCTTGAGTGAAAATCGGGATTTCGGTTGTTACGAGTGGCTTGCCGAAGACAGTGACTTTCGGCGATGGATGAGGCCCGCTGAACTACAGCAC
>Ga0302234_10000214_pt1 | contig 48468 bp, 48 predicted proteins | sample II_Palsa_N3_2_FD_193576 | JGI IMG/M metagenome (GOLD analysis project Ga0302234, IMG submission 193576) | Peat permafrost microbial communities from Stordalen Mire near Abisko, Sweden - II_Palsa_N3_2 | ecosystem: Environmental > Terrestrial > Soil > Palsa > Peat permafrost | place: Sweden... | reverse complement strand
TCTCGACGCAGAAAATGAAACGCTCCGCAAACGCCTGGAAGCTGAGCAATCTACCAACGCCGCTTTGCGTGACCGGATCGACTCGCTGCATGTCGAACTGCGGCAAAGCACCGAGCACTATGCGCAGCAAATCAAGGACGCGGTGACTGAGGCCGAACGACGCGTCAAACCCATGCTGGTCGAGCTCGATTCGTTACGCACCATGGCGGCGACCTATCAGTCCGGAGTGCGGGATGCTAGTCGCAAGGAATTCGAGTTCATCCAGCAAATCGCTGCGGCAAAGGCTCGAGGCGACCGTCTGGACTCGCAACTGCGCGAACAATCGGACGAGCTCGACACGCTGACGAAAGAAATTGCGACACTGCGCGCCCAACAGGACGTGGACCCAGCCGTCGCGAGTTTGCTGTGTACGCTCGCGAACTCCGGTCGCTTGAGTTCGGACGAGATGGCGACGATCGGCACGGTCGCGGACGGTCACGTCCCGCTGCCGTTGCGTTGTCCAAAATGTGAAGAAGGTGAACCCGAACTGTCCGAGGTCGATCACCGCTATGAACTTCAATGCCCGGAGTGCGAGCATTCGTCGGGGTCAGGGCACTCACGGCTTGAGGCGGTGAGCCGGTTTTTGGCGCTAAAACGGGTCGCTTCGCCTGCATAGTGGAACGCGCCTGGCGCACGCAAAAGAAGAAAGCCGCTCAAAGGTGAGGTAATTCGGGACCGGAAAGGTGAGCCTTTCCGGGGTGATTTTCACACTCTTATTCCGCCGAAGGCCCGCCACGCGCTGCTGTCTGGCCACGCGGCTCCTCAGGATCCTGCGCGTCCCCGGTAGGAATTTTCCGCTGATCGGACCATGTTTTCCATGCGCGATGGAGTCGATTGGCGGAAACGGGTTGCATGAACCCGAGCCATTGCCCGACCAACTCCGGCGCGACGCCCGTCTCGAACAGGTCGGCGGCAAACGTGTTGCGCAGCGTCTGCGGGCTGGCGCGCGATTCGCGTGATTCGGCGAAGCCTGCAGCTTCGATCAACGCGTCGACCGAACGGAGCATCGTGGCCTTGTGCATCGGCCGTCCGGAGGGCGACGCGGGAAACACGAGATTTCCAGCAAGTTCAGAGAGGCGCCGCTCCGCGAGCCATGCGTCCAGCGCCGCGACGGCGAATGGCGATAACCGGGTACGCCGGGTCATCAGTGGGTTCGGTGACTCGATCTCGACCCAAGGTGAACCCGCCGCCACGCAACTAACCGTTAGCGTTCGAGCTTCGCCGGTTTTCAATCCTCCGCCGAGAAATACGGCAATTAACGCTCGATCACGGCGTTCTCTCCAACGCTGGGCAGCAGAGAGTTCAGTGACGGGCGAAAACAGATGGGCAACCAGCAACGCGCGCTCATGGCTGGTCAGGAAACCGGTGGGCTCGTTGTCGCGGGCATTGCGCCAGGCTGCCTCGCCGTCCTGGGCGATAAATCGTGCGGGATTGGTCGACGCGAGTTCGATCTCGCGGACATGATCGAGCACACGTTCGATTAGCCTTAGATAGCGGACACGTTGCGGTTTGCGGATCGCGAGTCCGGCGACGAAATCGGCGATCGTGCGTGTGTCGACCGTAATAAGGTTTGCATGCCGAACTTTCAGCCAATCCAGAAACAGCCCCCATTGCGCCTGGTACACCTCGGCGGAAGACTTGCGAAATTGTTGTTTCGCGAGCCATGCGTCAAAGGCGATGCGTGGATCGCGACGCCAGTCTTCGCGTTCCTGATCGAACAGATCGGTAGTAGGGATGTCTCGGCCGGCGGGGCCGGGCGAGTGGGTAGGTACCATAGTCTATCTTACCGTTAGTTGCGTCTCATTGTAGATCAGACGCTACCGATCCGGTAGCACACGTAATCGTGCTTACCCTCCCCAAGCCCGCGCACGCCGGGGCGGGCGCTGCCGCGGCGCTGCCTGCATCGCATTGCGATGCGCTTCCTCATACACGGCGACAGCAAACGCGAACACTGCCGGCAGCGCATTCGACGCGCCAAAATCCACCGGCTCATCAGTCTCCGGATACGGTAGCGCCGAGGGACGCTGAAACAGGCCGAGCATGAGCGCGTCGTGGCGGCTCGCGAATCCAAGGTCGGCGAGGGCTTCTGCCTCAATGGCATGCAGAAGCCGCCAGGTTAAGGGAACTTGCTGCACGATATAGCGTGCAGCGATGCTGCGGACGATGTGTTCGAGATCGCGCGCCGCGGTCTGGAAGCGCAGCGCAGCCAAGCCGTGGTCGGCGTGGTTGGTTGTCAGTTCGTTCATTTCGGCTCCGGTCAATCTGCGTATACTGTACAAACATACAGTACTCAGCGCAACTCGGCCAACTGGCCAACCGCTTCTTTATCCGCCCTGCATCAGTCCAACGACGGTGCGTTCGTCGCTTACCCGTGAATCACCACGAGCAATGCCTTGGCCTCGCTCTTGCCGGCATTGCGGATGGCGTGCGGTTCATCCGCCACATAGCGTGCGGTGTCCGCGGCCTTCAGGCGCTTGGTGGTTCCGGCCGCCTCGATTTCGATCGCCCCGTGCAGCACGGTCAAATGTTCGCGCGTGCCGGGTTCGTGCGCGTTGGACACTAGCGCACCGCCCGGCTGCAGCGTCAGCTCGTACCATTCGAACTTCCCGGCCAACTCGATCGGCCCCCAGACCCGCAACTGATATTTGGCGTCGTGCCCGCTCAGCGTCGGAATATCGTGCGGCCCCGCAACGGCGATCGCCTCCGGTGGCTTTTGCTGCGCGAACAGCGAATCGAGACTGACACCCAGCGCGTTGGTCAGCCGCCACGCCACCGCGATAGTCGGATTGGCCTTGTCGCGCTCGATTTCCGACAGCATCGACTTCGACACCCCCGCCGCGCGCGACAGGTCGTCGAGTGTCATACGGCGCTCGGCCCGTAACCGCTGGATTTGTTCGCCCACCCGCGGCGGCGCCGCTACGGTTTGGGCTAGAGTGGGTGCAGCGCTGGCTGCCGCGCGCCGGGTGCCCGAACTTGCCATTTTCTGACCTATCGTTTAGAGTTGTTCGATATACCGAAATTACGTTCGGAAAATCGAAATTGTTCGGTAAAACTGATGTCCGACTATAGCAGGCCGCCACAGCGCCGAACATCGCGGCCGTGCGGCCTACCGCCCATTCAGGAGTCTGATGTATGCGTGAACCTTACCTCGCCCATCTGCGCAGCACGCTCGAGCAGATCCGCGCCGACGGCTTTTACAAGACTGAGCGCGTGATCGCGAGCCCGCAATCGGCTGATGTGCGGCTTGCAAACGGCACGGACGTACTGAACTTCTGCGCCAACAATTATCTGGGCCTCGCCGATGACGCGCGCCTGATCGAGGCCGCCAAAGACGGGCTCGATCGCGATGGCTTCGGCATGGCGTCGGTGCGCTTTATCTGCGGCACGCAGACGGTGCACAAAGAACTGGAGCAGGCGCTCGCCGCGTTCCTGCAAACCGACGACTGCATTCTCTACTCGAGCTGTTTCGACGCGAATGGTGGCCTGTTCGAAACGCTGCTCGACGAATCCGATGCGATCATCAGCGACGAACTGAATCACGCCAGCATCATCGACGGCGTGCGACTGTCGAAGGCGAAGCGCTTTCGCTACAAGAACAACGACCTCACGGATCTCGAAGCCAAGCTGAAAGAAGCGGACGCCGCCGGCGCACGTTTCAAGCTGATTGCCACTGACGGCGTGTTTTCGATGGACGGCATCATCGCCAACCTCGCCGACATTTGCGATCTGGCTGATCGCTACGGCGCAATGGTGATGGTCGACGATTCGCACGCCGTCGGTTTTATCGGCGAACACGGACGCGGCACGCCGGAGCATTGCGGCGTGCTCTCGCGCATCGACATCATTACCGGCACGCTCGGTAAGGCGCTCGGTGGCGCATCGGGCGGCTATGTGGCCGCGCGCAAGGAAATCGTCGAATTGCTGCGGCAACGCTCGCGTCCCTATCTGTTCTCGAACACGCTGACGCCGAGCATTGCGGCGGCGTCGCTGAAGGTGCTGGAACTGCTCGCGAGCGCCGAAGGTGCAGCACTGCGCGAACGCGTGCGGGTCAACGGCGCGCATTTTCGCAGCAAGATGAGCGCGCTCGGCTTCACGCTGGTGCCGGGCGAACATCCCATCATTCCGGTGATGCTCGGCGATGCGCAACTCGCTTCGCGCATGGCCGACGAACTGCTAAAAGAAGGCGTCTACGTCATCGGCTTCTCGTTCCCGGTGGTGCCCAAGGGGCGAGCGCGCATTCGTACGCAGATGAGCGCGGCGCATACGCCTGAACAGATCGATCGCGCCGTGGACGCATTCGCACGCGTCGGCCGCTCGCTCGGCATCATCTAAGACCTGGAGGCGCACATGAAAGCACTCGCAAAACTCGAACGCGCACCGGGCCTGACGCTCACGGACGTGCCGAAGCCCGAAGTCGGCCACAACGATGTGCTGATCCGCATCAAGCGCACAGCCATCTGCGGTACCGACATCCACATCTGGAAGTGGGACGATTGGGCGCAGAAGACCATTCCAGTGCCGATGCACGTGGGTCATGAATACGTCGGCGAGATCGTCGAAATGGGCCAGGAAGTACGCGGCTTTGCCATTGGCGATCGCGTCTCGGGCGAAGGACATATCACGTGCGGTTTCTGTCGCAACTGCCGCGCCGGACGCCGGCATCTGTGCCGCAATACGGTGGGCGTGGGCGTGAACCGCGAAGGTGCCTTTGCCGAGTATCTGGTGATTCCCGCCTTCAATGCCTTCAAGATTCCGCCTGAAATCTCCGACGACCTCGCGGCGATCTTCGACCCGTTCGGCAATGCGACGCACACGGCGCTGTCGTTCAACCTGGTTGGCGAAGATGTGCTGATTACCGGTGCCGGGCCTATCGGCATCATGGCGGTGGCGATCGCGAAACACGTCGGCGCACGCAACGTCGTGATCACCGATGTCAACGACTATCGGCTCGAGCTCGCGCGCAAGATGGGTGCGACGCGCGCGGTGAACGTGTCGCGCGAATCGCTGCGCGATGTGATGGCCGATCTGCACATGACAGAAGGTTTCGACGTTGGCCTGGAAATGTCCGGCGTGCCGAGTGCGTTCACCAGCATGCTCGAAGCGATGAACCACGGCGGCAAGGTTGCGCTGCTCGGCATTCCGCCCGCGCAGACGGCGATCGACTGGAATCAGGTGATCTTCAAAGGGCTGGAAATCAAGGGCATCTATGGCCGCGAAATGTTCGAGACCTGGTACAAGATGGTTGCGATGCTGCAAAGCGGACTGGACCTGTCGCCGATCCTCACGCACCACTTTCCTGTCGACGATTATCAACGTGCATTTGCCACCATGCTCTCGGGCGAAAGCGGCAAGGTGATTCTCGACTGGACCGCTTGAGATTGTCTGGACTGCCTGGAAGCGCATAGGCCACCAGGGCTTAACGCTTCCAGACTTTCAACCCTTCAGGTCTTTACACAAGAAATGCGGCCGCGCGTTCACGTGCGCCGCCGCTTACCCGCCTGCAGCCGGCCGGACGAATTCCGCCTGAATTCGCACGTGCACGTCGTCGCCCACGGCCGGATACCAGGTCGCCAGCCCGAACTTCGCCCGGCTGAAGCTCCCTTCCGCCGAAAAGCCGAGCGTGTCCTGCTTGGTGAGCGGGTCCGGGCCGAAGCCGTTGAACACCACATCGAGCGTCACCGGTTGCGTCGCGCCGTGGATTGTCAGATTGCCGGTGAGCTTGCCGCGTGCATCGCCGGTCCGCTCAAAGCTGGTGCTGACGAAGCGGATCTGCGGATACTGCGTCACGTCGAGCACGCTGTCGCTTTTGACCTGCTTGTCGAGTAGCGGCACATTGGTGTCGAGGCTGGCAGCGTCGATGTTCGCCACCACCGAACTTTTGTCGAGGCCGCCCGCGTTCCAGTCGAGCTGAGCGGTGGCGCGGTCGAAACGCATCGTGAAGCGCGAATATTTCAGATGTTCGACGTCGAACGTGATGCTCCAGTGATGCGGGTCGAGCGTGTACTGCCCCGCCGGCACGCTGGCTTCGGTCTGCGTGACTGTGTGCGTGACGACCTGTAGCGGCGTGCACGCGGCGGCCGCAGCGACCACCGCAATCGACAACACGCGCACCACGGCTGCGCGAACAGCGTACTTCTTCATCGTTTCACTCCCTGATTTTGCCCGCGCCAGAATAACGCAAGCCGATGCGCAGCCGAGGCATTCGTCTGTTGATACGCCCAAGCACTCATCGTGTACTTTCACGTTAACGCCGTGAGTGCCCAAAAATTCCCGTGGCCAAATTTTTCTTGACGCAGGAGAATGATCGTTCTACCTTTAGGCCATGGCTACGTCTACCGAACCTCTGACCCCAAACAGCGCCCGCGAACGTCTGCTCGAAGCCGCCGAGGCGCTAATTTACGCTGGTGGCATCCACGCAACCGGGGTGGACGCGATCGTGCGGCAGTCCGGTACGGCGCGCAAAAGCTTCTATACGCACTTCGAATCGAAGGACGCGTTGGTTGCTGCGGCGCTTGAACGCCGTGATGAACGGTGGATGAACTGGTTCATCAAAAACACGCTGCGCCACGGCAAGAGCGCGCGTACCCACCTGCTCGGCATGTTCGACGTGTTGCGTGAATGGTTTGCCTCAGACGATTTCCACGGATGCGCATTTCTCAATGCGTCCGGAGAGATCGCCGCGCCCGATGACCCGATTCGCGTCGTCGCGCGCGAGCATAAGGAACGCCTGCTGGCGTTCGTGCGTGAGCAGTGCGACGAACACATGGCCGAAACCGGCGCCGACAGCCGGCGCGCGGTACGTCTCGCGCGTCAGTGGCTGATTCTGATTGACGGCGCAATCGGTGTGGCGCTGGTCAGCGGCGAACCCGATGTAGCACTGGATGCGCGCGCCGCGGCCGAGCAACTGCTGAACGCTGAAGCGACTCACACTCACGCGCCCTCGCGGCGTACCCTCACCTGACCTTTGGAGCAATCATGGCCGACCCTATCGAAACCCGTCCCCCCGTACCGCCATTCACGCGCGAAACTGCCATCCAGAAAGTGCGTGGCGCAGAGGACGGCTGGAATACGCGTGACCCGGAGCGGGTCTCACTCGCCTACACGCCGCAGAGCGTGTGGCGCAATCGCGCGGAGTTCGTGACGGGCCGCGCCGAGATCGTCGGACTGTTGCGCCGCAAGTGGACGAGGGAACTCGACTATCGCCTGATCAAGGAACTGTGGGCCTTCACGGACAACCGGATCGCGGTGCGTTTTGCCTACGAATGGCACGACGATTCGGGCAACTGGTTCCGCTCGTACGGCAATGAGAACTGGGAGTTCGACGAGCATGGCCTGATGGCGCATCGTCATGCGAGCATCAACGACCTGGCGATCCGCGAGGCAGACCGTCTTTATCACTGGCCGCTGGGGCGTCGTCCGGATGACCACCCGGGCCTCTCGGACCTCGGGTTATAACGGGTTGAACGTCTGCGGCGCAGCAACTGAACGCCGCAACGGCCGCGCGCCTCACCGATGTGTGAGCGCTCGTTGGGCAGTCACCGATCTGCCACTGCTTTTCCGTTATTGTGCTGGCTGGGCGCGCGCAGGGCGCGTGCCTGCGTCTTCGAGCGTGGCCTCAACATGGATTTTATGTGTTGAGGTACAGTGCCCGACGGACGGCATCACCCAATATAACCAGCACATTCATGACACCGGCGCTCGACCGGTGACGGAGAAGATATGCATTTGCGGCCAACCCTCAATCGATTCGGACGCTTGCTCGTCGCCCTGACCGCCAGTTTCGCGGTGGCGTCTACCGCACATGCGGCGGACTGGTGCGGCGGCGGCGTCTGGGTCGACGCAATGCTGGGTTCCTATCATATCGATCCCGATCCCGGCACCGACTTCAACGAGTTCAATCCGGGCCTCGGCGTCGAGTGCTGGTTCAACGGCCAATGGGGGGCGACTGTGGGTGGCTTTCGCAACTCGCTGCGCCGTCCTTCGTACTATGGCGGTGGCCTGTGGGCGCCGGAATTTGCACATTTTGGCTTCGTACGGATCGCGGCGATCGCCGGCATTATCTCCGGCTATAACTATGGCAACTGGGGCCTCGGCCGGAATCACACCGTTGGGCCGGTGGCGGCGCCGATCGTCATGTTCGACTATAAGCGTGTGGGTGCGAACCTGATCTTCATTCCGCCGATTCCTTCAGACAATCTGCCGTTTACAATCGGGTTTCAGGTGAAGGTGAAGTTCTGAGGCGGTTATCACCGGACAATAAAGTTGCGGCTTCAACACGGGCCATTACGCCGGTTCGAAGCTTTGCGGATAGGTGAGCACTTTCAGGATGGTGAGGACTTCCAGGAGACCACTTCATAGAGGTGAGTGATTCCGCAGGAATTGCCGCACATCAGCGACGCGCAAATGAATCGATCGCACGCGCCACCGCGACCGGGTATTGATACATCATCGCGTGTCCTGCGTGCTTAACCAGCAGAAGTTGAGCATGGGGCAATAAGCGCGTGAGCGCTGCGGCGTTCTCTTTGACCACGACGGCATCGTCGGTGCCCGACAGCACCAGCGTATCGATACGCACCGAGCGCAGCGCGTCGGCGGCTTTATCGTCGGTTTCCCACGCTTTCAGCGAGGCGGACTGACCCTCCGCGACCGCGCTGGAAATGACTGGCGACTGGTAGCCGGCCGGCTTGAACCTATCCTTGGCGAAACAGCGCTCGGCGTCCTTCACGCTCGCTGCCGGGAACAGAACGGCCATGACGTCGTTGAACGTTACGCCAGGCTTGCCCGACAGTTTCGCCATGATGTCTTCACGCACCGGGACGCCGATTCGCCCGGGCGGCAAAGCGCTCATCAGCACCATCTTGCCGATCGCCTGAGGCTTGTCGATCGCGAGTTGCTGCACGATCGAGCCGCCCATTGACCATCCGACCACCGTCGGATGCTTCAACGCCAGCGTGTCGATCAATGCGGCCGTATCGCTTGCCATGTCGTCGATCGTGAAGCTCGACGCGTCGGGCATCGAACGCCCGATGCCGCGGTTGTCGAAGACGATGACGTCATGATGTTTCGCGAGTTCGGCGAGGAAACCTGCGTCCCATTCGGACATCGTTGCGCGATAGCCGGTGACGAGCAGAAGCGGGCTGCCGTGACCGAACCGGTAGTAGGCGAGCGGGCCGCGAGAGGTGTCCGCGATCTGTTCGCGATGGTCTGCATAGATCGACGAGGTCGCGGGCGGTGCCACGCACGCGGCTTCCTGTGGATAGCTCGCGGTTCGCACGTGAGCAGCGGTCGATAGTGCGGCACACAACAATGTAATCGTGAGTACCGTGGATCGTAGCGGCTTGTTCATGTGGACGCTCCTTGACGCGGTGATAGTCGACGTAACGCGTCAAGTGTATCGATCGACTATGAGCGTCGAATGAGGAAAAAGCCGTCAGGCGCGCGCCGCATCGAGCGGCGCGACCGGATCGCGGGACGCCGTTCGTAGCCCGCCCAGCCGCGCTCATTCGGCGCTAAGTTTCGCGGCCGATCATTCAGTCAACACACAACTGACTGATGGAGGCACCCTAAATGGTCAAGCACGTACTGGTTGCGGTTGGCACCGATCTGAGCGAAGGGACGTTGTCGGCGGGCATCTCCCGGGCGCGTGAAAATGGCGCGCGGCTTACCTTGTTGCACATAGTGGATTCAATGCCGTGGTGGGCGCTGACGGGCGAGCATGGCTGCGCGGACCTGCTCGCCGCAGTCGACCAGCAGGCGCACGCAGTCGAACAACACTGCAAGGATGCCATCGAGCGCGCCGCGCTCGACACGCCCGCACAAACCGTCATGCTGCCGCTGAAATCCATGAGTATAGGCCGCGCCATCGCCAATGCGGCGAACGAACTCGACGCCGATCTCGTCGTGGTCGGTGCCGGACAGGAATCGAGCTGGTGCTTCTGGAAGCAGCGGACCAGCGACGCCGTTGCGCGTTGCACAAGCCGTGCAGTGCTGATCGCGACGACGTCGCAGCATGCGAGCCAAGAGCGCACCCATCAACATCCGGCGGTTCATGCTCATGCCGGCTGATGACTGGCTCACTCGTTGTTTGACATTGCGAACCTCGTTTTCTACGATATTTACGAGGGCAAATGCTGATCGCAAACGCCGCGTACCGGGAAGACTTCGTTGACCTCGCGATCATGCGAGCTATTCCGGAAGGTGTTGTGAACAGGTTGAATTCCGCAGGCGAGTCCAGTAGGCCAACCACAAGAGGACGATAATGAAGCTCAGATGGACCACTATTCTGATTGCAATAAGCGCGAGCATTCTGATTGCCGGATGCTCCACGCCTGTCGAACGAGCCAACGAGAAAAATGACCTGCTGGCGGCAGCGGGCTTCCATATCGTCCCTGTGACGACCGACCAGCAACGCTTGCAGTTGGAGACGTTGCCGCCGAATCGCGTCGTTCAGAAGGTCAGGGACGGAAAGGTCATCTTTCTATACGCGGACCCGTACGCATGCGGCTGCCTGTATATCGGCGATGAAAATGCTTGGGATAACTACAAGCGCGAACAGATCCAGCAAAACTTCCTGACTCAGGAACGCATGAACGCCGAGATGAATGAAAATGCGGCTTGGAACTGGAACATGTGGGGCCCCGGCTGGTGGGCGTACTGATTGAGCTGTTCATCTTCTCAAGGTTAAATCCTGGAAGTCCTCACCTTGATGCGGGGGCTGCTTTCTGAAACGCCGGCAGAAGCCACCCCAAGTCAATCGATCCCACCCATCGGCTAAACCCTCGGCCATGGGCGGGGTTGTCATATATTCACTTTACTTTCAATTCAGACTACACTGAATTCGACATTTCCCTCCACCCCATCCCTGCCAGTCTTCGGTAACAGTTGCTTTTGTCGTGCTCCGCGAGCCGAAGCAAGCCGAGTCGGTTCGTGCCCAAAACACCATTTGAACGGGACGACTCATCATGGCTGATACGAGTTACATGGCACGGAAATCCGTCGCCGATATCGTGGGAAGCGCTGATGCAGAAGGACACTCGCTATCGAAAGCGCTCGGCGCTACCAGCATTACAGCAATGGGAATCGGCGCCATTATCGGCGCCGGCATCTTTGTCCTGACCGGCACCGCCGCAGCGCAGTTCGCCGGTCCCAGCATCATCCTGTCCTTCGTACTCGGCGGCATTGCCTGCGCGTTCGTCGGCCTTTGCTACTCGGAACTGGCGGCCATGCTGCCGGTATGTGGTAGCAGTTACACCTACACCTATGCCACGCTGGGCGAAATCTTCGCGTGGATCATCGGCTGGGACTTGATCCTCGAATACGCGATGGGCGCCGCGACTGTCGCGGTGGGCTGGTCCGGGTATATCGTGAGCCTGCTGCATAACGCGGGCATCAATATCCCGCCTGCTTTCGCCGCCGCGCCCGGCACCGTCATCAAGCTTGCCGACGGCACGGCCGTGACGGGCATCATCAATCTGCCGGCGATTGTAATCATCGCAATCCTCACCACCCTGCTCGTGCTGGGTACGAAGGAGTCTGCACGGCTCAACAACATCATGGTGGCGGTCAAGCTGGTCGTGGTGGTGGCCTTCATCGCGCTCGGCGTATTTTTCATCAAGCCAGCGAACTGGCATCCGTTTATCCCGCCGAATACGGGTGAGTTCGGCAACTTCGGCATGAGCGGGATTTTGCGTGGCTCGGCCGTGGTGTTCTTCGCGTTCATCGGTTTCGATGCGGTGTCCACTGCCGCGCAGGAAGCGAAAAAGCCGCAGCGGGACATGCCGATCGGCATTCTGGGGTCGCTGGTCATCTGCACTATCTTGTACATCCTCGTCGCAGGCGTCCTCACCGGACTCGTACCTTACGGGGAGCTGAATGTCCCGGATCCGATCGCCAAGGGCGTAGACGCCATCGGCCTCACGTGGTTCTCCGTGTTAATCAAGATCGGTGCGCTGACGGGGTTGACCACCGTGATTCTCGTGCTGCTGTACGGACAGAGCCGCATCTTCTTCACGATGTCGCAGGACGGCTTGCTGCCGCGGTTATTCGCGCGCGTCCATCCGCGTCTTCAGACGCCTCACTTGAGCCAGATCATGATCGGCACAATCGTCGCGATCGTGGCGGCGCTTACGCCGATCAGCGTGCTCGGGGAGATGGTTAGCATCGGCACGCTGTTCGCGTTCATCCTTGTGTGCGGCGCCGTGATCTACCTGCGGCGCAGCGACTCCGATGCTTCACGCCCCTTCCGGGTTCCTGGCGTACCGATCGTGCCGGTTCTGGGGATCTTGTTCTGCCTGCTGCTGATGGCAGGACTGCCGCTCGTCACATGGGTGCGGCTCGTTGTGTGGCTCATAATCGGGCTGGTCATCTACGTTTCGTACGGCCGGAATCATTCGAAGCTGCGTTTTCCCGAACGCCAGTGAGGAGTGCATGGCGCTGAATCGGCGCTATTGCAATATTTCTCACATACCGATGAAAAATCCTCGTTTGGCGCACCAGTTCCATCTGCCTATGCTGGTAGACGTGAACCGTGTCGCCAGGCGAGGGTTTGTTTTTGTTTCGTCGCGGCGACTCCCAGACTATGTGGAGTTTTCTCGTGGATATGACTTTGCTTGAGATTCCGGCCGTAGTGATCGTTTTGAGCGTTGTCGGTACCGTTGTGGTTAGAGCGTTTGCCTCGTCGCGGACCGATGGCATCAATGTTTTTATGAAGCGCGGCATGGCGGACGACCGTGAGAGAAATTAGAAGGGAGTCTGATTTCTCTCACGCCGGGGGACGGTGGGTCCGCCGGCGCTCCCACCCTCAGTGGTTTAGGCAGATTTCGTGTAGCGCATCCAGCCGACGCACGGGATCCGCTACGTAGGGGTTCGACTCGTCCCACGCATATCCTGCCAGGATTGCACTGATCATGCGGCGAATCAGGGTGGTCTGACGCGGATAAAAGATGATGTCCTGCAACGCGCCCGTATACCACCGCTCTACAAAAGCGCGGAACGTATCGATGCCCTTGCGCAACGGCACATCGTAGTCAGCCTGCCAATCGACCTGCTCGCCATTCAGTTGCCGCTCGAGCGTCTGCACGGCGAGATGCGCCGAACGCAGCGCGATCGTCACGCCGGACGAAAACACCGGGTCCAGAAACTCACCCGCATTGCCAAGCAGTGCGTAGCCAGGTCCGTGCAGGCATTCGACGTTGGCTGAATAGCCGCCAATGTGACGCACGGGCATTAGAAAAGGCGCATCACCGATCAGCCGTGCAAGCGTCGGTTCCTGCCGGATCAAGCTGCGCAGTCTGGCGTCGCGTTCTTCCTCGGGGCCGGCGAGGAACTCGGCCTCGGCGACGCAGCCGACGGAAGAACGCCCGCCCGCCAGCGGGATCATCCAGAACCAGACGTCGCGGCGTTCCGGATGGGTCGCGACGCAAATCTTGTTGCGGTCGGTGGCGTCGAGCGTCAGGCCGTCGCGCACGTGGGTGAAGATAGCCGCACGCGTCGGCATCCGCGTTGGCGTCTCGAGATTCAACAGACGCGGCAGCACGCGGCCAAAACCGCTGGCGTCGAATACATACCGGGCGTGCACGTGGTACGCGCGGTTTTCCTCATCGACGACGTCGAGTACGGGCGTGTTGCCGGTTTGGATGGCCCGCACCGTATGCCCGAAGCGCACCTCGGCCCCCTGCTCGGCAGCGCAACGAATCAGAATGTCGTCGAATACTGCGCGTTCGACCTGATAGGTCGTGCCCCATCCCGGCGAATGCTTGTCGCGGAAGTCGAAGGCGGACGACTTGTCTCGCCAGATAAAATGCGCGCCGTTCTTGTACTGGAATCCCGCTTGTACGACGGCCTGGAGCATGCCGGCCTCTTCGAGGTAGGTCATGCTTTGCGGCAACAGGCTCTCGCCAATCGAAAAGCGGGGGAAATGTTGCCGCTCGAGCACGAGCACCGAACGGCCCGCCTTTCTGAGCAGCGCTGCCGCTACCGCGCCCGCCGGACCCGCGCCGATGATGGCGACATCTACATGGTTGTTTGTCGGTGAAAGGGACTTCAATCTTTCCTCTAACGGTTGTCTAAAGTGAACTGCGCCGTGGCGGCCCCAGCATCGTGACGCTCTTGCTTGCCATTACAATGGCACCCTACGCAAACATTCAATCAAAATCAGAATCTGCCGGGGAAAACACATGTCTTCGTCTGAAATGTCCGGCGTGCCTTTCGTGCATGAAACGGCCTTCGGAATATGGTTCCTGCGCACCCACACCTGGGAGCATCATGTCCTGCGTGTTGCGATCAATGACCTGAAACGCCTGATCGACACACCTTTGCCTGAGTCACCCGTCATTGCCGATGTCGGTTGCGGACAAGGGATATCGTTTCGCCTGCTGGCCGAGGCGTTCCGTCCAGGCCGCATCATCGGCATCGACTACCACGAACCGTCGCTCGAACTCGCCGCCGAGGCTGCACGCGTATGCGAGGCCAGCACCCGCAACGTCGGCGACATCGAAGTGCTGCACGGCGATTGCGCGCAGCTTGCGCTGCCCAGTGCGAGCGTCGATATCGTTTTCTGCCATCAGACGTTCCATCACCTCGTCGAGCAGGAGCGCGCTCTTGTCGAGTTCCATCGTGTCCTCAAGCCTGGCGGCGTGTTGCTGTTCGCCGAATCTACCGACGTCTACATCAAGTCGTGGGTGATCCGTCTGTTGTTTCGCCATCCTATGCATGTGCAGAAGAGCGCGGACGGTTATCTCGACATGATCCGGCACGCGGGCTTCGCGTTTGAACAGCGGAACGTCTCGTTGCCCTATCTGTGGTGGAGCCGCGCGATAGACTTCGGCCTGTTCGAGCGGATCGGTCTTCATCGGCCGCGGCCTGGCAAGCGCCGAGAAACCCTCGTCAACGTTGCAGCGGTGAAAGCGGGCTGACACGCTCTGAGCGACCGGCGGCGCGCGTTCTGCCCGCTTGCCGCCGATACGACCCATCGCACTTGCCAGGCGGCCCTGTTGCCGGCCGCCTGGTGGTGTGCCCGCTCACCACGCACAGCGGCTTATTAGCGACCCTTCAGCGTCACCACATCGCCCACCAGCGCCACGCCGGCGATCACCGCACCTGCCCCACAGGTGAACTCCGTGGGACTTTCGGTCAGTTCGTTGCGGTAGTTGCTCTTGATGTTGACGACTGCGTTGCCGCCTTCCTTGCGCGCGCGGTCCTGCAACTCGATCACGGCGGAGAGGAACACGTGCTGGCAAGCCTGCAGATCGCTCTTGCCGAACGCGTTGGTCTTCTTGTTCGTGGCGAACTCACCGTACGATTTTGCGACCGCCGGGTGGCTTTGGCCGGCGAAGTAAAGCGGGACATCCGGCGTGACTTTGCCCGGTTCGCTCGCGAGTGCGGCGTCGACAGGATAGCTGGCGACGGTGTCGCGAGCAAAGGCGTGCGACGTAACCAGGATGCCACACAAGGCAGCAAGCATCAATTGGCGTTTCATGAACGTTCCTCGTTGTGGTTGGTTTAGTTGTTTTGCAGTACGACGAGATCGCCCCGCACGGCGACTGCTGCCGCGCTGGGACTCACGCCGCAGGTGAAATCGGTGGCGGAACGGGTCTCGGTGCTATGGAAGCGTGTCTGGACGTTGATCACGGCATTCGCGTTCTTCTCCTGCGCAGCGGCGCGCAGCTTGCTCAGCGCTTGCTCAAGCGCCTTGTCGCACGAGGCGTCTGCGCCGTCCTGGGCACGTGCCACGCGCACCGAATACGACGCTTCGCCAAGCTGGTGCTGGACCGCCGGATGGGCTTGCGAACCGAAATACAAGGCAACGCCGCTCCCCGCTGCGGGCTGCTGCACCGTCGACTGCAACGGCAGCGATTTGACCTGGGTCGCACATCCGGCTTGCGTGATTACCACTGCAGCCAGTGCACTCAGCATGAGACCGTTCCTCATTGTGTTTTTCCTCTTCTTGTTAAAGTCACCAGAAACGTCATGCGCCTTTCCAGGCGCGAAACACGAGGCTCGCGCAACTGCCGCCGAACCCGAATGAAACCGACATGGCCGTATCGATGCGCGCCTCGCGCGACGCACGCACGAGCGGCAGGTCCGCCACCCCAGGATCGAGTGTCTCGATGCCGTTCGTCCCCGCAAAATAGCCATCCCGCATCATCAACAGCGTGTAGATCGCTTCGTGCGCGCCGCACGCGCCGAGCGGGTGGCCTGTCAAACCTTTGGTCGACGAAAACGGCGGCACATCGTTGCCGAATACGGCGGTCAATGCGTGCAGCTCTTCGAGATCGCCGCGCGGCGTCGAAGGGGCGTGCGTGTTGATGTAGTCGGGCCGCGCCTTCGCTTCGTCCAGCGCCTCGCGCATGGCGCGAGCAATGCCCGGCGCGCGCGGCGCCACCATGTCTGCACCGTCGGTGCACTGACCGAAGCCGGTCAGCTCGGCGTGAATGCGTGCTCCCCGCGCGATTGCGTGCTCGAGCGATTCGAGCAGCAACACGCCCGCCCCCGAGGCCATCACAAAGCCGTCGCGCGCGACGTCGTAGGGACGCGAAGCGTGCTCGGGCGCATCGTTGAAGCGGCGTGACAGCGCGCCCATGGCGTCGAACATCAGCGTCATGTTGTCGTGCAGTGCTTCGCTGCCACCTGCGAGGACGATCTGCTGGCGGCCGGTCTGGATCAGTTGCATGGCATGGCCGATTGCGAGCGCGGAGGTCGTGCACGCTGACGACGGCGAGTACGTCGTCCCCTCCAGCCCGAACACGTGCGCGACGTTGGCGGAGGCCGTGCTGCCCATCGCTTGCGGCACGATGTAAGGCGGGACCCGATCGATCCCGCGTGCCCCGGCGACGGCCATGGCGACGTCGTAAGCCGACATCGTCCCGACCCCCGAGCCGATGACCGCCCCCGCTCGTGGCGAACGTAAGGCGGCGTGATCGAGCCCGGCGTCGTCGAGCGCGCTGCGTACCGCGTGACACGCGAAGCGTGCGGTATCGCCCATGAAGCGTTCGAGCTTGCGCTCGAACGGCGGCTCATCGGCCACCGACGCGACCCCCGCCACCTGGCTTGCGAAACCGCGCTCGCGCCATGCGTCGATGCGCGAGACGCCCGAGTGTCCCGCTCGCAGTTGCGCCGACACGCCGTCGAGCGTGTTGCCCAGACAGGACACAAGGCCCATGCCCGTCACGACGACGCGGCTCAGGCCGCCCGTGGTATGCGCTGCCTGGTTCATGCGGCGCGCCTGAAGATCAGCGAGGTATTGATGCCGCCGAACGCAAAATTGTTGCTCATCACGTATTCGGCCTCGAGCGTGCGACCCTCGCCGACGATGTAGTCAAGCGCCGCGCATGCCGGATCGACGTGGGTCAAATTTAACGTCGGCGCGAACCAGTTGTGCTTCATCATCTCGATCGTCCACCACGCTTCGATCGCACCGCACGCGCCGAGCGTATGGCCGATGTAGCTTTTCAGCGAGCTGATCGGCATGCGCGAGCCGAAGATTTGCGCGGTGGCGCGGCTTTCCGCCACGTCGCCGAGATCCGTCGAGGTGCCGTGCGCATTGACATACGCAATCGCCTCCGGCGGCAGTCCGGCGTCTTGCAGTGCCAGTTGCATGGCGATCGCCATGGTTTCGGCGGTGGGCTGGGTCATGTGCGCGCCATCCGAATTGCAGCCGAAGCCCACGATTTCCGCGTGAATGCGGGCACCGCGTGCTACCGCGTGCTCATACTCTTCGAGGACGAGCGTTGCGGCCCCTTCGCCGACCACGAGGCCATCGCGCGCGGCGTCAAAGGGGCGCGGCGTCAGGTGAGGATCGTCGTTGCGCGTGCTGGTCGCGTAGAGCGTGTCGAACACGGCGACTGCCGGTCCCGACAGTTCTTCCGCTCCGCCCGCCAGCATCAGGGTTTGCTTGCCGTGGGCGATCGCTTCATAGGCGTAACCGAGCGCCTGACTGCCTGACGCACAGGCAGACGAAGTCGGCACGATTCGTCCTTTCAGGTCCCAGAACAGGCTGACATTGACGGCCGTGGTGTGCGGCATCATCTGCACGTAGCTGTTCGAGGTCACGTCGCTCATTGAGCCGGTATCGAGCATCTTGCCGAACGCCCGGATCGGTTCGACGGACCCGGACGACGATCCGTACGCGACCCCCATGCGTCCATCGGTGATCGACGGATCGTCGAGCAGACCGGCGTCGGTCAGCGCCAGTTCGCTGGCTCGCACCGCGTACTTCGAGACGGGACCCATCGAGCGGGTCTTCTTGCGCGGATAGTGCGCAGGGGTGACGAATTCCGGCAAGGGACACGCAAGCCGCGTATGCAGCGACTGGAAGTAGTCCCATTCGGCTACGCGCTGCACCGCATTGCGGCCGCGTTTCAAGGCTGCTTCGATTTCGTCCCACTGGCTGCCGAACGCCGACACGCCACCCATTCCGGAAATGACGACGCGCTTCATCACACCATCCCGCCGTTGACGCCGATCACCTGGCGCGTGATATAGGATGCCGCGTCCGACATCAGGAAGCCCACCACCGCGGCCACTTCGACGGGCTGGCCCACGCGATTCATCGGCACAGCCTTCAACGCATGTTCGATGGGCAGGTCGTCAAGCATGCCGGTATCGATCAAGCCCGGCGCCACGCTGTTAACGGTGATGTTGCGTGTCGCGAGTTCGACGGCAAGTGCCTTGGTCGCGCCGATCAGGCCGGCTTTCGCTGCGCTGTAGTTGACCTGGCCGCGATTGCCGGTGACGCCGGAAACCGAGGCGATGGTCACGATCCGGCCGCCCTGGCGCGCGCGGACCATCGGCATCGTCAGCGGATGCACGACGTTGTAGAACGCGTCGAGACCGGTCTCGATGACGATGTCCCAGTCTTCGTCGGTGAGCGCGGGAAAGGCCGCATCGCGGGTCACGCCTGCACAGCAGACGATGCCGTAGTAGGCGCCGTGCGCGGCGACGTCCGCCTCGAGTGCCGCGCGGCATGCGGCGCGGTCCCGCACGTCGAACTGCAATACGCTTGCCGTTCCGCCTTGCGCCGCGATGCCGGCCGTCACCGCTTCGGCTTCGCTTCGGCCGGTACGGCAGTGGACGGTCACCGCAAAGCCGTCAGCGGCCAGTTGATAGGCGATCGCGCGGCCGATTCCACGACTCGCGCCGGTAATGAGAACACGCCTGCTCATGACCTGAAACCCTCTTCAATAAATGATTGAAAATCGCGTGGCTGAAATACCTTGATGACCGCCTCGGCACCCACCACGCCATCGTGTTGAATGACGCATTCATAGGCGCCGTGGCCTTCCTCGCCGCGCAACAACTCTTTGACTTCGATACGCAGCAGCGCATCGCGCGCAAATGTCGGTGTGTGAACCTCGTAACGGCGCGAGCCGAGCAGTACGCCGGGGCGCATACGGTTGCCCGCGCGCATCGCCAGCAGCCCGACGTGCGCCGCGATCGCCTGCGCCATGAGCTCGATGCCGATCCACGCGGGCATCGCGCCCGCCGCGTCGGCGTACCACGCGTCGCCCACGACGCGTGCCTGGGCTGTCAGCGACTCGACTGTGCACGCGAGTACCGCGTCGAGCAGCAGCATGGTGCCGCGATGCGGCAGCAGTTCCTCGATGGGCGGAAACGATTCGTGCCCGAGGCCCAGAGTGGATTGGTTGAACTGGATCATGGCGTCGCTCACCGGCCGAGGATCACGCTGACGTTGCTGCCGCCGAACGCAAACGAATTGCTCATCACGTACTGGGCGCCGGCATGGCGCGGCAAATGCCGCTCGGTTTCCACAAGATCGAGCGCCGGCAGCTCAGCGTCGGGCGTGCCATCCCACAGGTGGCGAGGCAACGCGACGTCGTCGCGTGCGAGCGTGAGCCATGCGAGGCCGAGTTCGTTCGCGCCGGCCGCGCCGAGTTGATGCCCGGTCAACGGTTTGGTCCCGCTTGCCGCGACGCCGTCCGGGAAAATCCGCGACATCAGATGGGCTTCCATCTGGTCGTTCTTGCGCGTGGCGGTGGCATGCAGGTTCACGTAACCGATCGACGAGGGCGCGAGGGCTGCATCGTCGAGCGCGGCACGCAAGGCGTGTTCGGCGCCGATGCCGTGTGGATCGGGGGCCGAGATGTGATGGGCGTCGCTCGATTCGCCGGCGCCCGCGAGCACGACCGGTCCTTCGTCTCGGCTCATCAGGAATACGGCTGCCCCCTCGCCGATGTTGATACCACAGCGATTGCGGCTCATCGGATTCATGCGGGTCACGCTGGTGGATTCGATCGAAGCGAAACCCTGCAAGGTCAATTCGCAAAGCGAATCGACGCCGCCTGCCACCACCGCGTCGCAGAGGCCCAGATCCAGCAGCCGGCGCGCCGAGACGACGGCTTTGGCCCCCGAGGTGCAGGCTGTCGACACCGTGAAGGCCGGCCCTTGGAGGTCGAGTGCTGCAGCGGCGAACGGCGCGGCCGTGCCGATTTCCATCTGGCGGTAATCGAAGCTGGCGGGCAGTTCGCCCGCTTTGGCGTGCTGCGCGAGCGCGGCTTCGGCTGCGCTGATGCCCGAGGTGCTGGTGCCGAGTACTACGCCGATGCGACGGGCACCGTACCGTTCGCGTGCCGCTTCGATAGCGGGTCGGATTTGCGCGAGGGCGGCCAGCAACAAACGGTTGTTGCGGCAGTCGTAGTGCGCGAGCGAAGCGGCCGGCGCGCAGTCGAGCGACGCCATGACCTGGCCAACGAACGCCTGGCCGCGACGGGTCTGAAGCGTGCCCATGCCGGGAGCTTGTCCGTTTGCCAGCGCTAACACGATCGACGGCACGTCGTTGCCGAGTGCGTTGATCATGCCGAGCGTATGCAGATAAACACGTGACGTGCTCACACCGTTTCTCCTTACTCCGGTCCCATGCAAGATGGTTGTTGTTTCGATGGAATGCCGATCGGCGCGAGCAGCACGGACACCATGATGCCGAGCGACAGCGTGGCGCCGAAGCTGCGCAACGCCGGCATCGAGCTCATGCCCAGCATGCCAAACGACAGCAGGGTCGTCGCGGACGACAGCAGGACGCCGGTCCACACGGCGCCCGGGTCCGCATCCGCACGCAAGGTGCCTTCGCGCAGGAACACGGCATAGTTCGCACCCACGCCGAGCACGAGCATCAGCGCGAGCCAGTTGAACAGCGTGAACGGGATGTGGGCGTAGCCGAACGCCGCGAGCGTGACGCCTACGGCGAGCAGCACGGGTAGCGTGACGGCGAGGCCGCCGCGTGGCCGGTAACGCAGCATCAGCAGAATCAGCACCAGCACTAGCGCGCCTGCAAGCCAGACGCCGCTATCGACGCGATATTCGCCGAATAGCTTCGACACGCTCGCGGCCTTATCGACGAAGCTCACGCCGGGCACCGCACGCGCGGTTTCGACCAGCGCGGGCTCATCGGCCGGCGTCACGCTTTGCGGAATCACGACTGCGGCGAAAGCACGAGGTGTCGTCTGGGTTTTGCCAAGCCACAGATGACGAAACGGTTGCGACCAGGGTGTGGCGAGCCAGCGGTCCAGAGTGAGTACCGGGGAGGTCGAGTTCGCATAGTCCGCAAGCCAGGCGTCTGCAACCTCGTCCTTGAACCCCGCCTGAAGCAGCATGGCGCGCAACGCAGCGGGATCGTTGAAAACGTGGGCGGCCAGCAGCGCGCGGTCGGCGCCTTGCTGCTTCGCGGACGGCACGAAGGACGTCACCGACTGCCAGCTACCCACCTGCGCCGAACCGGTGAGTGCGTCGAGTTTGGCACCGAGTGCCTCGGCGCGCTCCAGTACGACTTCAGGGCTCTCACCACGCACCACGAAAAACTGGGCCGTGTTGTCGACGCCCACCGCGCGGGTGACTTCACGCTCCTCGGCGACGAGCGTCGGGTCGCGCTGGATCAGCAGGTGGATATCGTCATCGCTTCTCAGTTGCAGCCAGCCGGGCACGGAGGCAAGTAGCAGCGCCGCGGCCACCCACGCTGCCCGCCGTCCGCCAATCAGCGCATGCCATTTCTCCAGCAGGCGTGCTGCGGCCTTGAACAGGTACTGCGGGCTCCGGGTCGGTGCGCGCGTGAGCAGCGTCGGCAACAGCAGAAGCACCGAGGCGAAGGCAATCGAAATGCCTGCGATGGCGAAGCACGCGATCTGCTTGAGTGCAGGAAACGGCGCACACGCGAGAATCGCGTAACCGAGCAGGCTCGTGGCGAGCGCAACCGTCAACGCCGGCAACACTGCGCGTGCGCCGCGCCGTGAATCCCAACCGTGTTGCGTGCTCAGATAGACGACAAAATACTGGATCGAGTAATCGACCGCCTCGCCGATCAGGCTCGCGCCGAAAACCAGCGTCAACAGGTGCAGTTGGCCGAATACGAGCAGGGTGATGGCCAGTGCGCCGACAATGCCGAGCGCGGTTGAAACGAAGCCGAGCAGCAACAACCGCGGCGAGCGGAAGATCCACAGCATCAGCAAAGCGATGCCGCACATCGACACGACGCCGATCGCATGCATTTCATGCTCGGATGCGCTGCGCGCCGCTTGCGCGTAGAAAACGGTTCCGGTCCTGGCGAGCGTAACGTCGGGGAACGCCTGCTTCAGACTCGCTTCGCTGCGCGCAACCACAGCAAGGACGGCACGCTGGATCTGCGTCTCGTACGCGGATCCCGGCAAGGTCGTCATGACCAGCACACTGGTCGACGCGCCGCGATGCGCAACCAGCAGGCTGTCCTCGATCTGCAGATTGGAGGTGGCAAGCGGCAGGCCGCCCATCCAGTGCTCGAGCCAGCCGAACGGGTCGCCGGCGAGCGGTGTGGCGAGACCGCCTTCAGCCGGCGCATAGAGGCGCCGCACGAGCGCGTCGTGCAGGGTATTCGGAGCACCGGCCAGCAACGCACGATCGGCGGGGGCGAGCAGGCCGAACCGGTAAGGCATGTACAGCGCGCCGATCTGCGACACATCGAACGGCGGTAACGTCGCGGTGACCGAGCGGAATACCCCGCTCGTGGCAAGTGCCGCGCCTAGCTGCTTCGCGGCGGCCTTCGCGTGGGCCGCGTCGTCGCTCGTGACGAGGAAGACCGTCCGGTCGCCGAGCGCGGCGGCAAGCTTGTCGACCGCTTCTTCGGCAACCGGATCCGCCTCGGTGGCAGGCAGCAAGGCGAGCAGATTGGTCTGCAGCGGCGACGGTCCGGCGAAGCGCCAGACGCAATAAAACGTCGCGGCGAGGGCGAACACCAGCCATGCGGCACGCATGCCCCATGCCTGTTTCGAGCCTCGCACGTGTGATACGTCCACTAGGGCGCTCCAAAAAGCCGCTGTTCTGCAGGCGTCAGGTCGGTGACCGTCGTGCTGTCTGCAAAGTCCAGGGAGGTGACGTCGCCGCTCGCGAGCGTAATGCGCAAGGTTCGCAGATAACCGCCGCCGCTCATCTGCAGGTCCTTGATCGCCTGGGCGAGCTGCGGTTGGTTCGGCGTGAGCTGCATGCGCCATTGCGCCAGCGTGCCGGTGGCTTGCACGTCGAACTGCGAGTAGAGCGCCGAGAGATCGCCGCCGAGCATCGCGCGCATCATTCGGGATACCTCAGCGACGCCGCGCGTGCCCGACGTGCCACGGGCGCTGGTGCCGCCGATACGCTGACCCTCTGCGTTAATTTCGCTCACGCCCGCATCGGTGATCAGATAGATTGCCTGATACGGTGTCTCGATGTGCCAGACGACGCCGCGCCCGCGTACCAGCAGCAGCGATCCCGAGCTGACCAGCGGCTGCTTCAGCGCGGCGCGTGTCTGCGTCTGCGTGAAGTGCGCGCGGATGCCGCTTGCGCGTCCCAACTGAGCGGCGATCTGCGATACAAGCCCTGCGCCTTGCGCAGGGCCGGATACTTCAGCGGGCGCAGAAGCAGAAGCAGACGCTGTCGCGGCGTGTGCCGCAGGCGCAAGCACTTGCAGCGCAACACCCACCGCAAGCAGCGCAACGCGCAGCTTCAGCGTGCCCATACGCGCTCCAGCTTCTCAAAAACGACCGGTGGCGAGACGAACTGCAGTTCCTGCGTGGCCGCATTGACGGCAACCTGGATCGTGTGGCCCTTCGTCAACCGTGTGCCCGACGCCTGATCGACAATCTCGTACCCGATCTTCAAGCGATTCTCGTACTCCAGCAGTTGCGCGCGTACTTCGATTTGCTGGCCGTAGATCGCGGGGCGCACGTACTTCAAATGCGCTTCGACGACCGGCCATAGATAACCCGAAGCCTGCATCTCGCGATAGTCGTAGTCGAATGCCCGCAGCAGCGCGGCGCGGCCTGCCTCGAAGTATTTCAGGTAGTGGCCGTGCCAGCAGACGTTCATCGCGTCGACGTCGTGAAATGGAACCTCGACTGTCGCGCTGGCGGTCAACACCTTGGGTGAATCGCTCATTGCGAGCCTCCGCCGTCGCGCCCGACCAGTTCACAGGCTGCGATGCGTCCGGTCAGCGCGCGCAGGTCCGGCTCGAGTGCGCGGTCCTCGTCGACGAACGGCGAGTGTGCGCCCACGCTCTCCATGAACGCCTGCAGGGGCAGCGGGACGAGCGTTGCGTCGTTGATCCGCAGCCGCAGTCGTGCGGCTTGTACCGTGGCGAGGGTATGAGCAGCGGCAACCTGCTCGGTGAGCTCCAGCACGCGCAGGCAATCGCGCGCGGCGATCGTGCCCATGCTGACCTTGTCCTGGTTGTGCGCTTCGGTGGAACGCGAGAAGACGCTAGCAGGCATGGTCTGCTTGAGCGCCTCCGCCGTCCACGCGGACGACGAAATCTGCACGGCCTTGAAGCCATGATTGATCGGCGCACGCTCCGAGGTCGCGCCGGACAGGTTGCGCGGCAGTCCATTGTTGAACTTGTCGTCGACGAGGAGTGCCAGCTGCCGGTCCATCAGATCGGCGAGATTGGCCACGGCGGTCTTCAGCGAGTCCATCGCAAAGGCGATGTGACCGCCGTAGAAGTTGCCGCCGTGCAGCACGCGTTCGCCGTCTGGGTCGATCAGCGGATTGTCGTTGGCGCTGTTCAGTTCATTCTCGATATCGCGCCGCACCCAGCTCAGTGCGTCGCACGTCACGCCGATCACGTGGGGCGCACAACGGATCGAATAGCGGTCCTGCAGGCGATGGCCCGGCGTGTCGTCGCGTCCCGCGAGGTCGGCGCGAATCCATCCGGCGGCTTCGGCCTGGCCAGCATGCGGCTTGGCTTCGAATAGCAACGGGTCGAAATGAGCAGCGCGGCCGTCGAGCGCGATGGTCGACAGGGCAGTCAGCCGTGCGGCCACGCGTGTCAGATGCGCGGCCCGTGCGAAGGCGAGGCACGCGAGCCCCGTCATGACCGCGGTGCCGTTCATGAGTGCGAGGCCTTCTTTCGGCGCCAGCGTGAGCGGCTCGTGCCCGAGCTCGGCCCAGACGTCCCGCGCCTCGCGCAACCGGCCGCGAAACAGCACCTCGCGCTCGCCCACCAGCGCCGCGGCGACATACGACAGTGGCGTGAGGTCGCCGCTCGCTCCCACCGATCCCTCGGAGGGAATGCGCGGCAGCACCTGATGATTGATCAGATCCGCGACACGCTCGAGCAGCAGGGGCCGCACGCCGGAATATCCATACGCGAGCGAATTGAGCCGCGCGGCGATGACGGCCAGCGTCTCTTCGTTGTCGAGGTGCCGGCCCATCCCGCAACCGTGATAGCGGGTGAGCTGAAGCGGCAGCGCTTCGACGAGTTCCATGGGCACGTCGACCACACAGGCGTCGCCATAGCCGGTATTGACGCCGTAGACGGTGGCGCCCGCGGCAAGATGACGGCGCAGAAATTCGGCGCCGCGCGCGATGCGCGAGCGCCACGCGGGATCGGCGCTCAGTGCGACCGGGGCGCGTTGCTGGGCAATCGCGACCACCTCTTCGATCGTCAGCCGCCGGCCGCCTATTGTGATGGCAGCGCTGACGCGCGCCGGCTGGTGCATGTTTTCAGTCAGATCACTTTCGGCCATCTGCGCCTCCGCTGGGGCGCGCCCAGAAATCGAAGAAGTTGAACCATTGATAGGGCGCCTTGCGGCAATAGTGCTCGAGCCGTGTGGCGTAGCGTTGTGCCCACGCCGCGAGATGTTGAGCACGGTCGCGGCGCGGCAATTCGATGCGCTCGGCGAACGGCTCGAAATACAGCCGGTAGCTACGGCGCTCTTTCAGGCAAAAGAACAGGTAAACGGGACACTCGAGGGCGTGCGCGAGCACGTACGGTCCCTGCGCAAAAGGCGCGGGTGCGCCGAGAAACTGCGCGTTCGTCGTCCTGCCCGATTCGTGCGCCGGTGTCCGATCGCCCACGATCACCAGCAGTTCGCCGCGGGCGACTCGCTCGTGCATCATCAACGCCGTCTCCGGGCCGAAGTCGGTCACCTCGAGCAGATGTTGCGTGAAGTCGCGGTTCGCCGACGCCAGCACGCTGTTGAAACGGCGCGCATGCTCGGTGTAGACGATAGCCGTCACCTTGGTCTTGGCGCCGCGTGTTGCCAGTGCTCGAGCCATTTCCAGGTTGCCGAGGTGCGAGCCAATCACGAGCGCGCCCTGGCCGCTCGCGAGCAGGGCGTCGAGCGCGCCGGTATCGTGGAAGCAGACGCTGGCCGGTTCGACGTGACCCGACCAGGCCGTCAGCTTGTCGAAACCCGACTGCGCGAACGCGAGCATGTGCCGGTAGGCGGAGAGCCAGCCCGGACGGGGCGTATCCTGCTCCGTTGAATCGTGCCCGAGCTGCTCGAAGTAACGCCGCGAGGCGTCGCGCGCAGGGCCTCCCGTGAGCAGGAAATACGCGACGATCGGATGCAGCCACCACGCGGTGAGGCGCGGGCCAATCGTCTTGCAACCGAGCGCGAGCAGCGCCATGCCGAGGCGGCTGCCGCGTTCCGCAATACGCCACCAGGCCGCTTCGCCTTCCTTGGCGGAGCGGGCGGTGCGCCGTGGCGTCAGCTTGTGCAACAACAGTACCGGTAGCCGTGCCAGCATCCCGGCGACGAGCCGCGTGTGGGTGCGGCTGATCCGAACGTTGTCCCACAGCACGTCGAAATGCGAGACACCGTCGGCCGCGTAGGTAACAGGCGTGGGGATCGCGATGAATTCCGCGCGACGCCAGTGCAGACGCACGAGGATCTCAATGTCGAAGTCCATGCGTGTGCCCAGCTTGACGGTGTCGATCAGCGCGCAGGCGATATCAAGCGGATAGAGGCGAAAACCGCACATCGAATCTCGAATCGCGAATGAGAGCGTTTCGATCCAGACCCAGACATGCGTCAGATAGCGACCGTAGAGCCTCGACTTCGGCACGCTGACGTCGTAGACCGGACTGCCGAGAATCACCGCATGCGGGTTGGCATGGGATGCGTCGAGAAAGCGCGGCACGTCGGCGGCGTCGTGCTGGCCGTCGGCGTCGATTTGCAGTGCGTGCGTGTAGCCGGCCGCGCGCGCGGCGCGCAGGCCGGCCATGACAGCAGCGCCTTTACCGCCGTTGACCGGCAAGCGCAGTAGCGTGAGCTGGCTCGCGTGTTGTTGCGCCAGCGCGGCAAGCACGTGCTGGGTCGCTTCGTCGCTGCCGTCGTCGACGACAAAGAGCGGCAAGCCGTGTACGACAAGATTCGCCACAGTCGCAGTAATCGCGTCCTTGTGGTTGTAGATCGGGATCACAATGCAGGCAGCCTGTCTCATGCAGGCTCCCTGTAGACGATCACGCCCGAGGCGCAGTCACGCTCGCCGAGCCGGTAGGTGAACTGGATCCGCTGGCGTGACGCGTCGTGGGCGAAGGTCAGCTTGAGCAGTGCGCCCGGCGGCACGGGCGCCATGAACTTGAGCCGGTCGATCGAGGCCGGCGTGCCCGCTGCAGGGATATGGGCCGTGGCGAGCCGTATGGCCCAGTCGACCTGCACGACACCCGGCAGGATCGGCAGGCCGGGGAAGTGGCCGGCGAAGTGGACGAGCGTGCGCGGCACGTGCAGTTCGTAGTAGAACTCATCTCCGTGCTTTGCCTCGGCCAGCACTTCGACACCGTCTGCCGGAGCCTCGAAGCTTGCGGCGAGCGCAGCGGCCGGCAGCTTGCCACGGGCATCGAACGGCAATGCGAGGCGAAAGCGCCAGTGACGTGGCAGCACCACGAGGTCGAAATACGCGGCGAGATGGCGGCGCAAGATTTTCACGAGCGACACACGGCCATTGGCGCGTAACGCTTCGCTGCCGGCTTCGGTCAGCACTACCACGGCTCCTGCGCGCTCGCGCGAGACGCCCTCGAGCCGCGTCACCGCAACCTGGGCGACAAACGGATGCAGGGCGAGGCGGGTCTCGAGCTCCGCGAGCGCAAGGCGCTTGCCGTCGAGTTTGATCACACGGTCGAGGCGGCCGTGCAGACGGAACCGGCCATCGCTGTCGAAGACCGCCTCGTCGTCGGTGCGCTGCCAGTCGTCGTGGCCGAGGTGCGGCGAGCGCACCATGAGTGCGCCATCTTCGGCTCGCTGTACGAGGATGCCCGGCATGGCTCGCCACGCGTCCGACTCGCTCTGCCGGCGCCATGCGATGCCGCCGGTTTCGGTACTGCCGTATACCTCGAGCGGAGCGGCGCCGAAACGGGCGGCGTATTGGCTGGCCGTCTCTGCGGCAAGCGGGCCGCCGGACGAGAAGAACGCACGCGGTGCCGGCGCCAGCGCGGCGAAGCCGGTCAGTTCGGGCCAGCGCGACAGTTGCGCGGGCGTCGATACGACGACTGTCGCCCCGCATTGCGCAATTCGGGCCTGCAGTGCCTGCGGGTCGGCGCTGACGCTACGGTCGAATGCGCGCCCCGCCGCGAGCGGCCAGAACACGCGAAACAGGATCCCATAGATATGGTGATGTGGCACGCTCGCGAGAATCGTCGCTTGACCGAGCGCTTCTCCCCATTGCTGTTCGAGCGTGTGAACTTCCGTGTTGAACTGGGCGAGCGTCTTGCGTACCGGCTTCGGTACGCCGCTGCTGCCGGACGTGAAAAGCGTCAGGCGCGCATTCGGATCGATCGCCCAGCCGCCGGGCGGCGCGTCCTGCGGGACGGCGTCACGCTCGAGCGCGGCTAGATCGGTGTCCGTGAGCAGGCAATCGTAAGCGCTGGACAGGTCGGCGAGATAACCCGGCGTGGCATTCGCCGGAATAACTGGCTCCTTGCCGCACGCGAGTAAGGCGAAGAGCGTGCAGGCGAAGTCGAACGGATCGTCGACACACAAGGCGTAGCGCCGTTCGGGCTGGGCCCGCAGCGCCCCGACGCGGCTCAGCGTGCGGGCGTGGAACGCAGCGAAGTCGAGTACGGCGTCGGCGTCGCGGCACACGGGTATGTGGCCGGCGCGCGCCGACACCAGCAGGTCGTGTAACGCGATCATGAAGCCTCCGAACGAGCGGCTCTCGGCAGCATGATCAGACGGCGCCACGCAATCTCGCCCACGAGCAGAACGCCGATCAGCACGTAGGCGAGCGCGCCGTTATAGAGCGACCATGTTTCGCGTCGCCAGCACAGGGCGGTATAAACAGAGAACACGCTATTCAGTGTGAAGAAGACGCACCAGATCTGGGTGACGCGGCGCGTGTAGCGCACCACTTGCAGACTCGGATTGGGGTTGTGCAGCCGCGCGAATTTTTCGACCATCGACGGGCCGCTCACGAGCGTGGCGCCGAACACAACCAGCAGTCCGAGATTGACGAGCGAAGGGTAGAGTCGCAGCAGCAGCTCGCTGTTGGTCAACACGATTGCCACCGACGCGCAGTTGAGTACGGCGGCGACGCACCAGTCGACCGGTGTCAGCCGGCGTAACGATGCGGCGATCGCGCCCGTGCCGGTCCAGCGCTGCAACCAGAGCAAAACGAACAGCATGCAGCCGATATAGCGGGGAGTGTCCCAATGCCACGCGCATAAGATCACCAGCGGATAGGCAAGCTTCGTGGCGACGCTCAGCGTGCCGCGCAGTTTGCCGGCCAGCCGGCCGCCGGCAGGCGAAGCTGCCGCCGCTGGCCGCCCGCCCTGGTCGTCGCGAGGTTCGGTGTCGTGCGTTGCCGTTTCGACTGGCTGCGGTTCGCACGAGGACGCGGACAGCATCAATCCTGTGCCGCGAGCAGCGACTCGATCGCGCTGATCACGTCGCCGACCGTGCGCACCTGCTTGAACTCTTCCGGTTTGATCCGGCGTCCGGTCATTTCCTGTAGCTTGATCGCCAGGTCGACAGCGTCGATGCTGTCCAGGTCGAGTTCCTCGAACAGATGCGCTTGCGGCGTCACACGTGCCGGCTCAATGGCAAAGTTCTCTTTGAAGATTGCGCGGATGCGCTCCAGAATTTCGGCCTCAGTCACGATTCATTCCCCTGTGCTTGCGGTTTCGCTGACCGCGGTTGCTGCTTTCTGCTGACTGGCGATCAGCGCTGCGAGGCTGCTGACGGAGCGGAAATGCTCGCGCATGCGCGTGTCATCCGCGGTGATGGTTAGTTGGTAGTGTTTGCGCAGCACGATGCCGATCTCCAGCGCGTCGATCGAATCCAGTCCGACGCCGTCGGTCTCGAAGAGCGGCGCATTGTCGTCGATATCGGCGGGTGTCAGGTGTTCCAGATCGAACGCTTCGATCAGGAGTTGCTTAATTTCCAGTTTTAAAGAATCCATATTCGAACAGGTGCTCGGTGATGTGCTTTTCGATAGCGTGAGTCACGCTGCGTGCCGCGAGGGCCGGTGGTGCATCCTGAAAGGCGAGCCGCTCGACCCCGACCGGCTCGAGCACGTTCACACTGATCCGGAACGGGCGCGACGGCACGTGATACCAACGCATCTCTTTTGTAAAAGCGGGTGGATCGCAATTCATCAGGACCGGGACAACCGGTACTCCCGCGTCCAGCGCGATATAGGCAAAGCCACGTGAAAATGCGTGCAGCCGGTTCGGTGCGGGACTGCGCGAGCCCTCGGGGAAAATGATCATCGTGTTGCCCGCCGCGAGCTGGCGCGAGCAGTCTGCGACGAAGTCGACGGGATCCGCGTTGCTGACGTAGGCGGCGGCCCGCACGATCCCCCAGAAGCAGGGATTGCCCCAGTGCGCGTTTTTCACCACGCAGCAGGCCGACGGCGTCAGTGCAAGCAACACCATGACGTCGAGATAGGTTGGATGGTTGGCGACGACAATGGCCGGGCCGCTCGCACGCAAGCGGGCCACGCCTTCAACGTCGAGTTCCATCACGCCGGTCCGTTGCAGGGCTGCAACCAGTGCGCGAAAAAACCAGTGAATCAGGGATGTGACGACGCGTTGACGGGAAGCGGGACGCGGCCACAGCCGCGCGAGCGGATACGCGAGGAGCGAAAACAGGAGTCCGCAGACGCCGAACACAACGAAGCTCATGCCCGTGGCGAACAGCCGCCAGCCATAGTCAAGCCGTGCCGTCATGCCATCTCCATTGCCAGTTGGCGCTGGCGCTCTGCCACATCGCACCCTGCTGTGAGTCGAGGCAGCGATGCAACGCTTCGCTTTGCGTTGCGAAGCGCGCGGGCGATTCGGCAGCGCCGGGTTCGTCCGCCCCCGAGATCGTGCATTCCAGCTGGCCCTGCGCCGTTTCTGCGTCGAGCAGGATGGCAATGGCGCCTTCCTGCACTTCATTGTCGACCTTGCCGTACAGCGCGTTGGCCGGCTCGTCGGCGTAGACCACCAGCACCGGCGGGAACGGGTGTTTCATGTATTGCGCATAAGCTTCGAGCAGCGCATAGCCGAGCGTTTCAGCGCCGGCCGAAATAGCTGTTGCAGGCGAGCGGTCGCCTCGCGCAATGCCGAATATTCCGGACATGGCATTGAGCACCGAAAGACTGAAGGCGTTCGGCGAAACCGGCTCGGCTGCCGTGATGCCGCGCAAGATGTCGGTGGTGCGCCGCAATTCTCCGTGTCGCGACGCGAACACCATGCGCACGGCCTGTTGGCCGTCAGCGCAGTCGTACGCGACCTTCAGCGCGACCCGTGACAGGGAGCTCAGGCGTCGACGCACCATCGGCGCAACAAAGCCTGCGTCGGGCAACGTCGCGGAGGTTGCAGACCAGCAAGACCAGTGGGCAACCGGCATGGTCCAGCGCAAATCGGGCATATCGGTGGTCTTGTATTGGGGACGACAACTGCTTGAGGTTTCCCCGCCGGAACCAAGTGTCAATTGTTAAAACTCAGCTGGTCACGGTCCCTGACGATGTGCAAGTTGTTATAGGTTAGATGCGTTAACGGCTTCAGGCGCGAATTATATAGGGCCGAGAATAGAAATAAGCCGAATAAGTGTTCAGGAAAAATTGATTTGAAAATCGGGGCCGTACCTGCTTAGCAGTGCCGCAAGTTCGGCATCGATGGTTTCGCGAGTCCAGGTGAGGGCTCGACGCCATCGGTATTTCAGGTGCCGCCAGACGATCTCGATCATGTTGAGCTCGGGGCTATAGGCAGGTAGGTAAAACAGGATGACCTTATGTTCGAGCAGCCAACGTTGGCGCGTCGCGTCGCTGATACCGTGATGGATGCTGGCATTGTCCAGCACGATCACCGTGGGCAGACCGTTCCCGGTGGCGAGCACACTGTCGATGAAGCACTCGACATCCTGGGCTTTAATGGTGCCGGCATGCGCGGCGTGGATCAGCGTGTTCTCACCGAAGTCCAGTGCGCCGATCACGCTGCGGCGGCAGTGAGGGTTCGGTTCGACCTGGTGAGGCAAGCCTCGTGGTGACCAGCTACGTTGAACCGGCGGCGATCCATGGAAGCCCGCCTCATCGAGATACAGCAACCGCACGGCGTCCTCGCGTGCAGCCTGCTGGAGTTTCTCGAGTGTGGCCTGTTTCATGGCGAACGCTTCTTTGTCGCGCTTTTTTTAAGCGCGTAGCGGTTGCGCTTGAACGAAAAGCCGTTGCGCTTGAGAGCTTCGCCCAGCGTTTCGATCTTGCAGGGCAGCGGCTCGTTGAGGGCGGCTTCGACGCGCTGGGCAATGCCACCAAGGGTCAGCGCTTCGGCGCGGGCGATCTCAAGGGCCACAGCGATCTGGGCTTCAGTCAGCAGCGCATGCCGGCCGCCGTTATGTGCACCCATCAAGCCGCATATGCCCCGCTCGCGCCATGCGTGCGACCAGTTGTAGACGCTCTGGCCACTCACGCCCAGTTGCGCCGCAATGGCACGCGCCTTGAGGCCACGTCCGAGCATCAACAGGCCCGCCGCGCGTGTGCGCGTATCCCGATGACGGTGATTGATCGACATCTGCTGCAATGTCACCTCCTCGACTGCCTTCAACACTACGACACACTTCATCCACGACCCCGGCACCGACCAAGACGCCAGGTTAGCCAAAGTCAAACCGTTTTACCAGGAACACTTAACGCGTCGATGCTGACGATATTTAACGTGCAATACGAATCAGATTATTTTTAAGATGTGATCGCACCCGATTTTCACTCATCGACGAAAGCCTGGCGCAATGTGATGAAGCGCAGACCCTGATGTCTGGCTGCCGCAAACACGCGGGGCAGTACGGAGAGGAGAACCGGTTGGCCGTTCGCCGTAGTGGCGGCATTACCGTCGTGCACGAGCAGAATGTCGCGGGCCGCCAGATTGTGAAGCAAACGTTGTCGTACCCTCTCCGGATCTGGTTCGCGCGTGTCGAATCCGCGTTTTGTCCAGGCCACCAGTCGCAGATCGAGGTTTTGCAGCACCGGTTCCAGAAGGACATTGCGCAACCCGGCCGGCGCGCGAAAGAATACCGGGCGTTCGCCGGTGAGTTCGGTCAACGTCCGCTGTGCCGTCTCCACTTCCCGGGCCAACGCGCCCGGTGCTTTAACCGAAAACGTGTGCCTGTGCGTCTGGGAATGGTTTTCGACCGCGTGACCGCGCGCCACGATCTCGCGGACGAGCGACGGATAACGGCGGGCGCTCTCGCCGATGCAGAAAAAGGTTGCGCGAATGCCGTGGTGATCAAGCAGGTCGAGCACCCGCGGCGTGACAACGGGGTCCGGACCGTCATCGATCGTCAACGCGATGCAGTTAGCGTTGCCGGCGACTGCCGGTAAGCGGGTCCAGTTCGGCCCGAGCACCGACGAGCGCGGCCATAGTCCTGCGAGAGTGACCGCAGCGTGGTTGACGGCCGTACCGGCGAGCCACCACGGCCATGCTGACGGCGCGAGCGCGCAGCCGGCCAGTGCGGCCGCGTGCCACGCGGTGGTTAGCTTTAACGCGTTGGGGTGGCCCGTGACAGGCCAGCGACGTAACTGCGTCGCTTCCGATCCGAGTGGCACCCGCGAGATGGGCTCGGTCATCCTGCTTCTGCTCTTAAATGAACTGCCGACTGCGTGCAGCGGGCTTCTTCGACGCGAATCAAGCTGACAAAATGGGCGGATTGCTATTCACCGCGCATTCCCGAAAAACTCGAAGTTTATTGCATGAACGCGGATTGGTGTTGGGTTAAACGTCGGGTGTAGCGTGAGGTGGTTTTTATTCGCTGCGAGACTTTACGCGCGCGCGACTCTGTGCAAATGCCGCGCGAACGGCGGGGCGAGAGAAGTGGTACACCGGCTGGATGCTCGTCGCACTTGGCTCAAGGTGAGACGATTCGGGATAGTGAGGACTTCCAGGAGCTTGCAAGTGTAAGGTGAGCATTTCCAGGGGCTCTGCGAAACCATAGATGCAGCGAGCAGATGCAGAATGGTGAGGATTTCCAGGAGTCTGTTTCCTGATGAGCTGAGTGCCCTTGGTACCTGCCAGGCCCGCTGTCAAAGCATGATCTCTACACGCCGGCTTTGCTCCGTGAGTGGCCCAGAGTGCAACGCCCACACTTCATCGAGACTGGGTCTCACCAGATCGAGCTCGGTCGACACACCCGCATCGCGACGAAAGCGTGTCTTGTTCGCAGCTTGCGTCTCCACGATCTCCTGATCCTGCTGCGCCACTCGACGCAGGAACGGCCACGCCAACATCCGCACAGCCCATTCGGGTGCCCAGCGATTTTCGACGTGCAAGGTGCCGTGCACCTGCGTTAGCGCTTCGCTGATGGGGCTGAAATGAATCGTAAAGTACAGCGCGCTGCCGTCCTGATAGCGGTATTCGAGCTGCGCCGAACCTGCTGCCGCGGCGGCAAAATGCGCGCGTTCAAGCTCACGCGGCGACTCGAACAAGCGGTACAACCAGCCGCTTTGGTGCGGCTGTCCGCGGTAGTCCACTTGCAGGACGCCTGCCGAGCGCGTGACTGTTGCGTTGACGATCTGGCGATTGCCTTCGCCGCGTACGAGCCCGGGATGCACGAAATGCGTGTGAAGCGGATCGAGAAAATTTTCCAGTGCGTCGACCGCATGCGCTTTCCACGTCGTGCTCCAGGTAAAGCGGCGGATCTCCTTTGGCAACTTGCGCAGAAAGTCGGGCAAGTCCTGCGAAGCGGCGCTGCCCGACACCTCAGGTTTGACCCAGATGAGGCCATCGTGCTCCATCACGTCCACCGAGCCGACCCGGACTACCGGTTTGCAAGCGTGTGCCGCGAGACCGGGCAGCGCGGTGCAGCGTCCGTCGGCGCCGAAGGTCCAGCCGTGATAGCCGCACTGTAGTCCTGCAGGCGTGATACGCCCTGCCGACAGCGGCGCATGCCGGTGCGGGCAACAGTCATCGAGTGCGAGTAGTTCGCCCGACTGCAAGCGCGCGAGCACAAGCGGCCGGTCGAGCAGCGTGACGCTCAGCGGTTTCGACTTCAGCCGTCGCGATTCGGCGGCCACAAACCAGCTTCGATACAGCGCCGGGTTCCATGCGTTCATAGCTGAAAGCGCCTCATGATCGGTACGCCAAATTTCGTCGTTAGCATCTGCAAGCCGCGCAGCGTGCGGCGAGTCGCCGTCGGTAGGTGCCGGCTGAATACCGCGCTGTATTCGATGACGGGGTCGCCGCCCCTGAGTCGTTTGAAGTGCGCGGCACCGGCGCTCAGGTTGAGTATCGCGTCACGCTCGAGCGTTGTCTTGAGAACGTGCGCCATCAGCAGACGATACAAGCCGGCTGATGGCGGCCAACTCGTGTCGTAGCCGACGATCGGCGCGCTCAGCAACGTCCCCTGTCCAAACATGCCGACCACCGCGCGCAGTTCTCCGGTGTCGTCCCTGAAACCGGCGAACTCGAGCAGTCCCGCGCGGTGCCACGCCTTCAGAAACGCTGCCGTGTAGCTCGGGTTGAGTCGCGAGTATTTGTCGAGGTAAAGCTGTGCATAAAGCGCTTCACTGCGTACGAAATCCGCGTCTGTGAATGCATCGTGGCTGACAAACGTCAACGGCGTGGTACGTAGCAGATGCAGATCGCGGCGCAGGTTTTGATGCTTCGTTATGCGTTGCGTTATATCGCGGAAGAGGTAGACCTGCCGGGTGGGGATCAGGTCGAAGCCAGCCGCCATCAACGCCTGCAGCCAGTCCGCATGTTGCACGAAGTTGAGCGAGCGGAACCAGAACGCGTGGCGCGGCCAGCGCACCTCGCACGATGCGGCGAGCGCGGCGAAATCGACACCGTCGGTTGCGGGGTACAGGTTTGTGCTGAGTAGCCAGTTGTTCACCGACACCGCACTGTCCAGCTCAGCCCGACGCAGCCACCGGTCGGCCACGCCGATCACGCCGCCTAACGGTGCGACGAGCACGCGCGGTGCGACCCGGCGAGTCTCTTCAAGCGCGTAGCGGCTGTAGGTCGTCAACGGCGAGCATACCCATGCGTTTCCCGGCGTGGCATCGTTGACGGTAACGGGCAGCGTCAGGCCACCGGCGTCGATGGTCTCCACGCGCGCGTCGATGTTCGAGACGAAGCCGCGCGTCGCCACACCCGCATGCAGCGCGGTGAAGGCCGCGGCCTTGTCGGCGAAACACCCATGCGGCACGTACAGGCACGTAGTCATGCTTCGGGTAACTCCTGGCCGTCCCACTCGATATCCTGCGTTGCCGCCTCGCGCATATTGCAGCGCTGCGCCAGCGCGAGCCGCGCATACGACGCCAGATCGCGGATTGCACCGGCAATCGGACCGCGGTCGCCCGGCGTGCCGATCACATCGAAGGCGCGGCGATAGTCGTGTGCCCAGCGGCGCAATTCACCGCGCCGCAGCGCGTCGGTCAGGCCTGCGCTCAGCATCACCGCACTGACCATCCGCGGCGTGCTTGAGGACGGCTCGATGGGCGTTGCCGGCGCATCGCCGGGTGCGCTGTGAAGTGCGTCATCGAGTGTGCCGTTGAGCGCGTCAGGCAGCGGGTCGTCAAGCGTGAAGAGGTGGCAGCCGCTGGTTGCACGCGGATTGCACTCGAGCACGCTCACTCGCCCGTCCGCATGCTGGATCCAGTCGAATGACAACTGCCCGGTGAAGTCGAGCTTGCGCGCGAAGTTTTCAACAAAGCGGCGAATCGCTTCGATACGTACTCCTTCGAAGTAGAAGCTCGAACTGGTCGACATTCTCCAGCCGGGCCGATAGACGCTATGGGCCACCAGCCGGCCGCGATCCGCCACGCTGTACGAGCAGAATTCGCGGCCCTCGGCGAACGCCTGCACCACCCAGTGGCCGAGCGGCGCGAGAGGTGGCGCGGCATCGGGAATACCGTGGCGATAAATCCGCACGTGGACGCCAAACCGCGAGTACTCCGGTTTCAGCACAACCGGCCTTGTGCCGGCCCAATCGCGCGCCTCGTCGAGCGAGGCAACGCGTGCCGAGTCCGGCACTTCGACGCCACAGTCCCGGGCGAGCGAAAGGAAGCGCCACTTGCTGTGCACATCGCGCAGTTTATTGAAGTCGTCGGCGACGACGTGCACATGGGCCGGCAGCCGGTCGCGATAACGTGAGACGAAAAACACCTCTTCGCAGGTGGGCACGATCAGGTCAATGCCATGCGTCAAGGAAGCGCGCCGCAAGTCGTCCACGAATCGCGCTGGCTCGTGACGCGGCGACGCGACTCGCAGCGTCGCGCTCACCGCGCGCGATGCGCCGCTGATCTGGCAGGGAATACTGTCGGCGACCCACACCGTCCAGCCCTGATGCGCAAAGCGGCGTGCGTGATCGAGCGCCACAGGCGCCCGGCCACCCAGGATGAGGACGTTACGCGGCATGGCGCAGCCTCGCGACCGTGCAACGAAGTGGGCGCGAAAAACGGCGGGAGACGGTAGCGTGCCGGCGCATATCAGTAGACCATCACCATGCCACCGAGCGTCAGGCCTGCGCCTGAGCCGATGAGCATGATCGGGTCGCCGCGCTGAACCCGTCCGCCCGCAATCGCATGATGCAGCGCGGACGGCAGCGCCGCCGCGACCTGGTTGCCGAAATCCGCGAGGATGTCGACGATGCAGTCCGCTTCGACACGCAGTCGCTTGGCGAGGTGGTCGAGCGCGAGGCGGCTGGCCTGATGCGGCACGACGAGACGCAGTTGATCGTGGGTAAGGGCAGCGCCGTCGAGCAGGCTTTCGACGAAGCGCGGCATCTCACGCGACACCGTCTTGAAGAGGCGCGGTCCGTCCATATGGAATAGCGCCAGCGGACCGATGCTGCCGGCGAGCCGCCGCGGATGGTAGCGCGACCCACCGGCCTTGATATGGCAATACTCCGCACCCTCAGGATAGGTTTCGATGCGTGAGGCCAGGACGGACGAGGTTTCGCCTGGCGCGGCTTTGCGGATCACCGCGGCCGCGGCGCCATCGCCGAAAATCGCCGATTCGCCGAGCGTCGACCAGTCCAGCGAAAACGTCGCGATATCCGCCGAGACGATCAGGACGTTCCGGTACCGGCCGCTTTCGACCAGATAGCTGAGCGTGTCGAGCGCCACCAGAAACGACAGGCAACTCGCGCCCACGTCGAAGGCGGTAATCCGGTGGGTGTCGCCGCCGCGCGCGGCCAGAATCATGGCTGCGTTGTAGGGCAGCGCCTGATCCATCGTGGCGGACGCGGCGACCAGGCAGTCAATGTCGCTCCAGCGCAGATCCGCCTGTGCGAGCGCCGCTTCGCATGCCGCCAAGGCAAGCGAAGCCGAGTTTTCGTGCACCGTGCAATGACGTGTGCGTACACCGTATCGCTTGAAGACCGTACCGGCCGGCAGTCCGAAACGCCGGTCGATTTCATCGCTCGTCAACACCTGTTCCGGTACCGCGACCCCGGTGCCGCAGATGCGGATATTGCGTCGATGATTCGTCATATCGCGTCCTCCGCATAGCGGGCCGTGCTTGTCAGCGCTTCCAGCAACAGCGCTTTATTGACTGTGAGAAAGACCTCGCGGCCTTCCTTGCTGCTCTCCAGCAGACCGGCAGACCGCAATACGCGAACGTGATGCAGCACGGCGGTACGGCTGAGCGGAAGCAGGTCGGCGATCTGCTTGATCGTCAGCCGCTCGCCCGGTTCGAAGAACAGCAGGATGCGCTGCCGGTAGCTGTCGCCCAGTGCCGAGAAAACGGCGGCGAATTGCTCCCAGTCCGCGGGAATACTGTCGGCATATGCGTTTCTCATATCTATAAATCTAGATATGTAGTTATTTTAGGTCAAGTTTTTTATTAAGGGACCATCCTCTAGGCGGCCTTCGGCTGGTTGGGGCCGGGCGTTCGCCGGCCCCAAAAACAATGCGGCTTGGCCGCGCCATGTTTCCCAATTCCATCCGTACGTGGGTCTAACCGCGCACGTACGTCACGATCTCCACACGACGATCCGGTTGTAGGCAGCGGACCAGGTCCGCGTTGTCCATGCCCCCACATTGCGTCACTGGGTCCTGGCTGCCGAGTCCTTCTGCGCGGATCTTGTTCGCGGGCACGCCTTGCTGGACCAGCACCGCCTTCACTGCCTCAGCCCGGCGTCTCGAGAGATCCAGGTTATAGCCGTCCGACCCGAGGCGATCGGTGTAGCCGCGTACCTCGACGTGCCCGAAAGGACTGGCACGCAATCGCGCTGCGATTTGTGCAAGATCCGACAGGCCTGCAGGACGGATGTCGTTGATGTCTCCTCGATCAAAAGGAAACAGCGCGTCTGCTGACAGACGCTCGACGCGTGGCGGCGCTTCAGGTTCAGGTTCAGGAGCAGGCTGCACCTGCGCCGGATAGGCGCCGTAGACAACCGGCCCTTGGACTACCCAGTCGCCGGGGACCCACACATAGCGGCCGTGTGCCCAGGCCCAATAGCCGTGGTGCCACATATGCCCAGGGCGTGGCGGCGGTACGCGCTCATAAACAGGTCCGGGAGTGGGCACGAGCACGACTTGCGCGAAGGCTGCCGGTGCTGCCACGACGAGGGCGGCGGCGACGCCGATCGTACGCAGCACGGTACGTGAATATGATGCGCGTTTGCGTGGCGAGAGCGAGTGGTGTTCGACCGATTGTGATTGTAGGAACGTCATCAGGACAACTCCGAATGGGTATGGACCGCCATGAGTTTGCGGAGGCACATGCGCATTCTAGAAAGCGCGCATATGACAAGCTCTCTCGGTTTGTAACGAGACGTGTGTGGCGTTACGTGTTTGTGATTTAACGCCTGGGTTAACCACGAACGAATTGCAAACAATGGTTAAACGCATCGAAAAGCGCGCTATGGAGCGACGCAATCGGGGTGCTGTTCATTTCAATTCTGAGATGAACAACACGCTCTTTCTGTCACGCCGGATCGACGAAGGGTGAGAATATTCGGGAGCGGATGCGGGTGTCGAAACAACCCGAAGCAAGGTACGGATAGAGCCCCGTAGCTATCGTGCTGCGTACAGGATGCCTTACCTGGGAATGCAGAATAATGAGCAACGTGCTGCAAAGGTGAGATTATTCGGGAACTGCGTGTGATGACGAAAAGGTGCGATCCCGAGCGCGCATTGCATTCACCTTTTGTCGATCGTCGGTGAGGGTCCTTCTGCGTTCGCGCATCACCTTCTCAACCGAGCCGCCCTATGTTCGTGGGCGAGCGGCTCGAAGTCTGCACACGCCTGACTCCCACGTTGTAACTTCAAGCGGTTCAACCACTTGGCTCAGTTGCCCGCAAGTTATTCACACCCTTGCAAACAGAAACTGTGGACAACTCTCCCGTTCGCCCTTGGTCCACCGGGCAGCATAGAAAACGGGACAAACGATATATACTGTTTTCAGTATTTCCCACACGGAGATGATGACCATGGTCGCACCCAGCACCAGAAAGCCGGCAAAGAAAGCCGTTTCATCGCCCGCTCGCTCGAACGGCAGTGCAGAGGCCGTCGCGCCGGTCGAGGCGCCGAAGAAGAAGGCGGTGACGGCCAAAGCGGCCAGGCCAAATACAACGCGTGCGAAGCGTGGCAACCCTGTAGAAGCCGAGCCCGTAAGCGTGGCCGCCGAGCAAAAGTCGAAGCGCGTGAAGAAGGAGAAGGTGGTTCGCGACAGCTTCACCATGCCGAAAACCGATTACGAGAAGCTGGGCGAGTTGAAGCAGAAATGCCTGAGCGCGGGTGTGGCCGTCAAAAAGAGTGAATTGCTGCGAGCCGGTCTGCTATTGCTCGAAGCGGCGCCTTTGGCTGAGTTGCTCGACGCGATCGCGGCGGTCGAAACGGTCAAGACGGGTCGGCCTGCTAAACCGTCGCACCCGCAGAACGCGGCGCAGTGAGTCGCACCAAACTGCACGAGGCGGCGGGCGAGAACGGTGCGGGCGCCGCGAGATTGGCTCGCCCATGCGTCCGCTGCACGTGCCGAAGGTGAGTCTTTTCGGGGGCATCAATTGCGCAGAGACGTCGTGCCGGTTCGAACACTGTTCTTCGATCAGCGTGCCTAACGCGGCACGGACATCGCGCATGCCGGACCGCTCACGGCAACGGTCCCAGCATGTCAGCAAACCGTCGGGCCGCATCGAGCCCGAAGCGGCTCGGCAGTAATTTCGTATCGCGGTCGTGCTGCACCTCGAAACCCATGCGCCACGCGGCGATACGCTTGCCATAGCAGATCAGCGTATCGAGTGACTGCATCACGAACACGATGGCCGGCAATACGTCCCGGTAGAGCGCCTCCGCTTGCGCAACGTCGCCACGTGCGAAAGCCTGATAGCTACGTTGCTGCCAGTCGAAACAGTCCGGCGCCACGATCATGCCGGCACAACCGGCGCGCAGATTGTCGATTAACTCCAACCCGCCGCGCCCGTTCAGCACCGGCATCAGATGACCGATGCGCGCGACTGTCTCCGCGAGGACGATCGACGGCCCCTCTCCTTTGAGTACTCGGAAATTCGGACACTGTGCGGCGAGCCGTTCGAGGCTTTCGGGAGAAAGACCCACGCCGAGATATTCTGGGGCGTTCTGAATGCCGATGGGTACGTCGAATCCTGTCATCAGGTCGGCGAAGAAATCGAAGTAGAACGTTTCTGGCTGAGGTGCGCTACCCACGGTTAATGCGGGCGGCTGCAGGATCAGCCAGCTCGCGCCTTGTTCCACCGCGAAGTGGGCAAGATCGCGTTGAGCCTCGACGGTTGTGCCGCTGATGGTGACCGCGAGCGGCAAAACCCCGCCGGTATCCTCGCGCGCCCAGTGGATGACCTGCTCGCGTTCAGCGCGCGAGAGCTTGTTGACTTCAGTCGCCAGACCCAGCATCGCCACGCCGGGTGCATTCGCTCGCATCACGGCTTGCATCTGTCTGCGCATCGCTTCACGATCGAGTTGATTGTTGCGATCGAAGAACGCGTAGAGGATCGGATAGATCCCTGCGATGTCGGGCGGACTTGTGTTTGACTCGTTCGCGGTTGTCACTTTCATCTCCTGCGTCAGTACCTGGCGCCCAACGTGCTCAATGAGAATCGCGTGGTACCGCCGCGCCGCTGGAGCCGACCAGGAATTCAAGATCGGCGCCCAGATTGGCTTGCTGCACGCTCTCCACATACAGCTTGTACCAGCCTCGCTGGGGCGTGGGTGGCGCTTGCCATGCAGCGCGGCGGCGCGCCAGTTCGGCGTCGTCGACATCGAGATGAAGGCGCCGTCCCGCGACGTCGAGTTCGATCATGTCGCCATCCTGCACGAGCGCCAGCGTGCCGCCGGCGGCCGCTTCCGGGGCCACGTGCAGCACGACCGCGCCGTAGGCCGTGCCGCTCATGCGGCCATCGGAGATGCGGACCATGTCCGTAATGCCCTGCTTCAATACCTTGGGCGGCAACGGCATATTGCCTACCTCCGCAAAGCCGGGATAGCCCTTCGGTCCGGCACCTTTGAGCACCATCACGCAACTGGCGTCGATATCGAGACTGTCGTCGTTGATCCGCGCATGCAGGTCTTCGACGCTCTCGAATACGACCGCGCGGCCACGGTGCTGCAGGAGCGCTGCGGTTGCGGCCGACGGTTTGATAACGGCGCCATCCGGCGCCAGATTACCCTTCAGCACAGCGATGCCGGCTTTGGCCTTGAACGGTGTCTCGATCGGAAAAATCACCTTGCGGTCGAAACATTCGGCACGGCTGACGTTGTCCCAGATCGTGCGGCCGTTGACCGTTAACGCATCGCGATGGAGCAACTGCGCCTCGCCGAGTTCGCGCAGCACCGCCGGTAAGCCACCCGCGTAATAGAAGTCTTCCATCAGGAATTCGCCCGACGGCTGCAGGTTCACGAGGCACGGTACCTCGGAGCCGTGTTCCCAGTCTTCCAGCTTCAGATCGACGCCGATCCGTCCGGCAATCGCCAGCAGGTGCACCACGGCATTCGTCGAGCCGCCGATCGCCGCATTGGCGCGGATCGCGTTTTCGAAAGCGGCGCGGGTCAGGACCCTGTCCATCGTGAGGTCTTCGTTGACCATCTCCACGATGCGGCGTCCCGCCATGTGCGCGAGGACCTGGCGGCGCGCATCGACAGCGGGAATCGCGGCATTGTGCGGCAGTCCCATGCCGAGCGCCTCGACCATGCTGGCCATCGTCGAGGCGGTGCCCATGGTCATGCAATGGCCGCGGGAGCGGTTCATGCAGCTTTCCGCTTCGACGAATTGCTCCATGTCCATGGTGCCGGCGCGGACCTGCTCGGACATTTGCCATACGCCGGTACCCGAGCCGAGTGTCTGGCCTCGATAGCGGCCATTTAGCATCGGACCGCCCGAGACGGCGAGCGTCGGCAGATTGCACGACGCGGCGCCCATCAGCAGCGCAGGCGTGGTTTTGTCGCAGCCGCATAGGAGGATGACGCCGTCGATCGGATTGCCACGAATCGACTCCTCGACGTCCATCGACGCCAGATTGCGAAACAGCATGGCAGTGGGCCGCAGATTCGATTCGCCCAGCGACATGACCGGAAACTCCACCGGAAAGCCGCCTGCTTCGTACACGCCTTTCTTGACGTATTCGGCTAGCTCGCGGAAGTGGGCGTTACATGGCGTGAGTTCCGACCACGTGTTGCAGATGCCGATCACCGGACGGCCATCGAACAAATGATGTGGCAGTCCCTGGTTTTTCATCCACGAGCGATGAATGAAGCCATCCTTGTCGGCTTTGCCGAACCAGGCCTGGCTACGCAACGGTTTCTTGATGGGGCTGTTCACGGTGCCTCCTTGCGTGCGCTTCATTGAGCGGCAACTTTGGATGACAGGCAAGTCATCTTTCGGAATCCGCGCGATTCGATCCGGGTCTTAACGCTGCGATGTTTGGTGCGTGTCTTGGACTCTACGAGCGGCTCCGGCGTCCGTCAACCTGTGCATGGCTGTCCTCCTATGTGACACGTTCATCTTGAAAACGACTGAGTCACATTGCGCCGCAGATGAGGGCGGTCCGCCTGTCGCTCAGGCAAAGGTGAGGATTTTCGGGAGTGCGAAAAACATCAGGAAATGTTGCGGAATGTGCCAGCGAAATGGCCGGCTTCATGACGGCGAAGTGCAGTGCGCTTTCTTGACGCTGCCATAGCCGGTCCCGCGCAAATGGCACATAGGACCGGGTTTTATGCATGGATGCCGCGCGGCGAGACGCGCCAAGATCACTGCCACCGAGCCTTATGCAAACGTCTCGTGCAAAGACATGAGCCCGCCTGCGGGCTCATGACAGGTGAAGATATTCGGGAGTCGAACGCTGCTGACCTTAGGTGAGTCAGGACGCGTTGCGTCAACTCACGGTTACCTCACGGATATCCGCGATGGGCGTCTCTCCGAAGGCATCGCTCAATGCGAAGTCGATCAACTGGGTGGCACACTGCTCCGGCGAAACCAGTTGCCCGCTGCGCTTGAGTTCTTCAAACTTTTCGCGCAAGGGGAATTTCTCTTCGCCGCTGCCGCGAATTTCCGCCTGCATGCCCGTATCGATCACGCCCGGCGCCACGCTGCAGATTCTCAGCGCGCGATTGGCGTCGAGGACGACAGTGCGCGCATGGTGATCGAGCGCGGCCTTGGTTGCGCAATAGATGCTCCAACCGGGGTAGGCGGTGCGGCCCGCACCGCTCGAGATGTGCACGATGCGGCGGTCGCCGGCAGAGACGCTGGCAGTCGCGACGGCGCTCGCCAGCATCAGTGGCGTCGCCACATTGAGGCCGATGGCGCTGGCAATGGCGGCTGCGTCTTGGGTTTCGAGCGGACCGATCGGCTGCACCGTGCCTGCGTTGTTGAACAGCAGCACGCTATGCGCACCGTCGACGAAGCGGCGCAACGCGTCGCCGGCGATCCATTGCGCGACGCGCTCCGGATTGGCGAGGTCCAGCTCGACTTCTTCGAACGTCTGAGGATAAAGCTGCGCGAGGGTGGCGTTGCGCGAACGCGAGAGTGCCAGCACGGCAATGTTGCGCGACAGCAGTTGTTCCGCGAGCGCAGCGCCGAGGCCGCGAGTATGGCCGGTAACGATGGCGCGAGTGATGTGTGGGGTCATGAGAGTCCTCGGGGAGGGCAGAGAAGACTTCGCATTTTCTCATTATGCGCGCCAAGTCTGCAGCGAAGTGCTCCTCACGCCGAACGGAAGCGCTCCCGGTACTGCACTGGCGTCGCGCCGATGCGCCGCACAAACACGATGCGCATGCGGTCGGCGGTGCCGAACCCGCAGTCGTAGGCGATCGCCTTGAGCGCGGCGGCACTGCTTTCGAGCAGCTTGCGGGCCGCGTCCACCCGCGCACGCTCGACGAACTCGTGTGGCGTGACGCCGGTTTCGTCCACGAAGACCCGCGCGAAATTGCGTGCGCTCATGGCGGCGACGTCCGCGAGCTGCTTCACCGTGAAGCGCTCGCCGATGTGCTCCATCACATGTGCCTGCACCTTCGCCACCGCTGACGTCTCATCCGCAGGCGCCGTCAGATACGGGCTGAACTGGGATTGGCCACCCTGGCGCTGGGCAAACACGACGAGGCGCTTGGCGACCGCAAGCGCGGTGCGCGGCCCATGATCTTCGGCGACGAGCGCGAGCGACAGATCGATCCCCGCCGTGACGCCCGCTGACGTGACGAGCCGCTCGTCGCGCAGATAGATGCGGTCGAAGTCGACCCGCGCGCGCGGAAACTGCGTGGCGAGTTGCTCGGCGTGTTGCCAGTGGGTCGTGACGCTGCGCTCGTCAAGCAGACCTGCGTGGCCCAGAGCGAATGCGCCGGTGCAGATGGACCCGTAGCGTTTGCAACGAGCGGCGACGCTCGTGAGCCAGCCTATCAACCGCGGGTCGGGCTCGCTGTCCGGCAGCATGGGACCGCCTGCCACCAGGGCGAGATCGAAGGCACGCTTGGTTCCTTCGAACGTATCGTCGGCGACGAGCGCCATGCCATTCGAGGCGCGCAACGTGCTCGGCTCTGCGCTCAGCAGCGTCACTTCGTAGTGCGCGTCGCGCGGAAGAAACTTGTTGGCTTCCGAAAAGACATCCACCGGTCCTGCGACATCGAGTGCTTGCACTCCGGGAAAGATCGCAACAGCGACGCTTGGCATCGAATGACCTCGTTGAGAACTGGCGCTACCTGCATGTAGTCGTTGACCAATACTGCACTTCATCAACCCAGTGCGATGGACAGGTTACGGAGCAGCATAGCAAACCGGGGAAAGGTGAGGATTTCCAGGGAGTCGATTTTCTCACGCAAAGGTGATCGGCCTGATGACGTTGACACTCACGTGTCGTGATCCCGAATAGTCTCACCTTTGTGTGCGTGGCAATCGTGATCATGATGGCCGGTGTGGACTTGATGATGTGTAGCAAAGCCTGCCAGCAGCGCTTCGATCGCGGTTTACGGTGCGTCGTGTGTGACGACGCGTATCACCCCACGTGGCAAAGGTGAGGGTTTTCGGGAGGTGTGCCGCAAGCCGATTCTAACGAGCGCAGCGTCACCCACGCGCATGCTGCGCAGCGATCTCCTGGAGATCGAGGTCATGTTCGAGAATGGTGAGCAGTTCGTCGTCGATGTGCCCCGACCGATGCATCCGCAACAACTCCGTGCGTCCCGCAGCGACGGCCGCCAACACGACGTCATAGTGGGCGGTGCGCAGGTCGGCCGGGTAGGCGGCTTCGAGTTGGTGGGCTGCTGTGATGCGTGCGCGGTAACTGTATTGTTCGAGCAGTCGTGGATGGATCACGCTGCCGTCCGGACCGTGCACGAGCGGCTGGATCGCAGCGAGTTGCGCGGCTTCGAGGCGCGCCCATGCCTGAGGCTCGGTCATCAGCCGGCTATCTGTTTCGGGCGCATGAGCGGGCTGTATCCAACGGATCAGCGGACCGATGGTTGTGCCCTGACCGAGCACCGTTACCAGAATCACGGCGAACGCGGCGACCAGAATCAGATCGCGGCCGGGCATCGCGTCGGGCAACGAGAGCGCGATCGCAAGTGTGACGACGCCGCGCATGCCGGCCCAACTCGTGACGGTCGCGGAGCGCCAGTCGGGCGCGGCGCCGCTACGTCGCAGGAGCTTGCACAATGCGCCGTTCAGCGCTTCGACACTGAAGACCCAAACAAAGCGCGAAACGAGGACGGCTGCCAGCACTGCGGCCACCGCCGGCGCAAAGGCGATCAACGCGTCACCCACGCCACCGAGCCGGACGATCACGCCACGCAGCGACAAGCCAATCAGAATGAACACCAGCGCTTCCATCAGGAAGATCACGACCTGTCAGAAGGCCAAGCCACGCGTGCGTACGGCGGCTGAGAAGACTTCGTGCTGATACCAGCCGAGCATCATGCCGCAACTGACGGTGGCGATCACGCCGGAGACGTCGAGCATTTCGCCGACGATATAGCTGATCCACGCGGCCAGCACCGACGTGGTGATTATCAGGTACGCGTCGTCGAGATACTGGAGCAGCTTCACGACCAGACAGCCGAGCGTGGCACCCACTGCCACGCCGCCCAGCGCCAAGATCGCGAAGCTTGCCACCGCATGTCCGGTGCTGAAGGTACCGGTCAATGCCGCCGCGACCGCGAAGCGGAACAGCACGAGGCCAGCCGCGTCGTTCAACAGGCTTTCGCCTTCGAGCAGCACCATCAGCCGGCGCGGCAGCGCGACGCGCTCGAGCACGGCCTTGGCGGCGACCGCATCGGGCGGCGAGACAATCGCGCCGAGCGCGAAGCATGCGCCCCATGGCAAGCCGGGCA